>Ga0272441_10000271_pt1 | contig 118309 bp, 83 predicted proteins | sample SSMProp6N_FD_193582 | JGI IMG/M metagenome (GOLD analysis project Ga0272441, IMG submission 193582) | Marine sediment archaeal communities from Little Sippewissett salt marsh, Falmouth, MA, United States - SSM-Prop-6N | ecosystem: Environmental > Aquatic > Marine > Wetlands > Sediment ...
CGGCCTTGAGCCCGGCCGGCGAGGGCAGGATGGTACGCAGGTACTTGCCGTTGCGGTCGAGCACGAAGAGGTACACGTTGACGCTGTTCGTGTGTTGCCGGCCGGCCAGCACGTAGACGTCACCGTTGGCGCCAACGCCAATGGCCTTCGGCGGGCCCAAGGGATCCGGCTTGGCCGGGATGAAGCGGTCGAGCGCGGCGCCCATGCCCAGCCGCACCCGGGCCTTGAAAGGTCCACCTGTGACGGGCTTCCCGGCATCATCCTTGCCGTCCCAAAGAATCTCCTGGGACAGTGAGTTCTTCCGGAACGGCTCGGGGGCGTTCGCGCCGAGCAACCCGGCAGCCAGGTGGCGGACCACCTTTCCTTTAGTGTCCAGAATCGACACCTCAACGTCGATCGGCGCACCCACTGTGAAGGAGATCCGCGCCCCTCCGCCAGCCTTTACCGCCTTCGGCCTGCCGGAAAATTCTGCTCGCTTTGACAGGGCCGACTCACCCGCGAAAACCAGCCCTCCGCCGAATAGCAGCGCCGCCAGACAAACAGCTAAATTCTTCATGATTTATCCTTTCTGCTTTACCTGCCTCTTGGATGAGGGGCGTAAACAGCACAAGCAACTGCGCTCCAAATACCGGTCCCGCATTCAGAGCCCGGACGGCAAACGTCCAGCTTTCTCTTCCCCCTGTCATTTTTCCGCGCCAGTCCCTGTTACGCCAGACGCTTCCGCGGCCAACTCGAAGAGCCGGCGATCGAGGTCCTGGCGGTCGATCGGCCAGTCGCTCTTTATGAATGCCCGACTGCGTTCGTCGAGGTATGCGTTCGCCCGCTGGGCCAATTCGCCAGCGATCTTCTTCTCCTGCAGCGCACGCTCAATGTAGAGGATCGCCTCGCACTGCTGGCAGCCCTCACGGAGCATCTCGTAGCGCCCGGTGACCACCGGGCCGCCGGGGCCGGCGGCGACCAGAGTGCCGGTGTTGCCGCCCTGCGTGCAGCCGCGATCGGCCTTTAGCTGGTAATATTTCTGGCGCCGGGATTTGGGGTTGTGTATGGGCACGAAGTCCGAGCATAGATAGCCGATGCCGTCATGGCCGGGCATTATCATGTCTTCGGAAGCCTGCAGGTAGGCCTTGAGCGGCATCTTGTCATACAGGCCGTTGCGATGGGTATAGTTCCAGCCCCACTTGTCGCGTCCCGGCTTGAGCAGGCGGCGCCAGCCGCGATGCTGCCCTCGTAGGACCCCGGCGCGGCATCCTTCGGCGGCCGGACGGTGATCCACACCGGCAGAACAGCGCCGTCGACGTTCACATCCCATTTATAACCGAGTCCGTCTGTTAAGGATCTTCACCGACTTCTCAGCGCCAACCGAACGCGTTGCGCAAAGTCCAGGGCCGAAGATCCAGATCAACCCCAATACCAGATAACTCGTTCTGTTCATCAGTGTACCCGGTTCTGCGTGTTCGCTCCGGTCCTTAAGAGCCAAGCGCAACAATTGCGATCATCAAGCGTTTCACAGCGCGCTTTTTCCCTGCTTCGGTTCTTGATCGCCATCCCCGTCCTTGGCTTCGTGGCGCGCGTAGCGGTATATCCAGACCGAAAGCCCCTGGCATATAACCAGCGCGTTCCGGTCCGGGTCGTAGTAGCCCTGCAGGCAACGGCCTCCAATCGGGGCGTCGCCCTTGATCTCGGGCGTGGTCCACTTATTTGTGGTCAGCGAGTAGACGCCGATCTTGTCGGACATCGAAGGCTGGTAGAGCACAAAAACATCGTTGCCCGCATCGTAACCGAAAACGGTTTTCCAGTCGGATCCCCAAATCTTTTTGTCGGTACAAACTTTGGTCCAGGCCCTCTTTGCAGGATCGAAAGTCCAGGTGTTATTCCCGTGCACCGTTACCAGCTTTTTGTGCTTGGGGCTGTAAGCCGACAAGCATTCCATTCCCGGCCCCTGCTTGCTAACGGCAATCCTTTCCCACTTGTTGGCCACGGCGTCGTAGGTCCAGGTTTGTCTGTTGTACTGGCCGTAGAAAAGCGTCTTGCCCAGGTCGGGCATATAGGTCATGGTAATGGTGAATTTGAGTAGCGGATAGGGACCGGGGCCGACATGCCGCTTCCAACGGTTCTTAGTGAAGTCGTACATCCAGAAGTACTTGATGCCCGGCTTCAACTTGGCCTTGACGTTTTTGACCTTGAGGTTGTTGGCCTTGGCATAGAGACTGACCAGAGTCTCATGCTTTATGCCGGTCCCGGGCGCCGCCCAGAGCGCGCGCTTGACCCGGGGATCGTAGGTCAGGCCGTCCCAGGTGTGCAGCGTATTGATGGGACCACCGGTATCGCGAGTCACCAGGCAGCCGTTTTCGAGAATCACGTGCTTCTTAACCATCTCCAAGGCTTGGGCCTCCCGACCCTTCTTGATGCCGCCGTACTGACCGATGATACCCCTGGGGTCGCCAACCTCGGGCGGCGCCAGTAACGTCCAGGTATTTGATCCCAGGTGGTACTCCCATGCGTCGGCCAGCTTGTGGGGTACGCCGTGATTGCCGCCGCAGAAGAACGCCGTTTTACGGTCGGGATTGTAGACCATCTTCACGCAGTAATTCCGACCCTGTGGGCCGCGCCGGTAGAACTTCTGGCGCCACTTCTTGAGGTCCTTGCCCTGCAGCCTGGCGGCGTTCAGCTTCATCCCGGTCCGGTCGGGCAGCGCCTTGATCTTCTCGACCAGCGCCGGATCGTCGGCGGGCAGCAGAACCAGCGGCTTCTTCTGTTCCTGCGCCTGCGAGCAGCACGCCGCGATCAGCCAAACGGCCGTAACGATTGGTAAGTAGGGTGTTTTCATCTTCTTTCTCTCCATGTCACTACGGTCCACTCGGCAAGGCACAGGCGACGACAATTGCATGTCCATGCAATGCCTGAAACGTCGACCGGATGGCTCGCGCCATCGACCGACACGCCGGCGTTCACCTAGCGGCCTCGACTTCGACGCCCACCGTTTCCTCCGTCGCGTAGTCCAGCTTAACGACGGTTACCCGCCGGTTGATGCGGTCGCCCACATAGACAACACGATCGTCGACGCAGATCGAGTATGGCCAGTAGAAAGCGATACCGGGAGTCGGCACCCTGCTCCCCGGACCGGCCGAATCGGCGTTGCCGTAGGATCCGAACCACTTGAGGAGGTTGCCGCCGGTGTCGAGCACACCCACGCGGAAGCCGGCGGCGTCGGGGAAGAAGCAACGGCCGTAGCCGTCGACGTCAAATCGCGGCGACTCGCAGAGGCAGACACCGGGGTAGCTCAGTCGCCATGAGGGCATGGGGCTCGCTCCGAAAAAGGTCCATTCCGCGTCCTTGACCGCCACCTTGCGGCCGGTGCTGTATTCCATTTTCTCGCCCCCCGCGCCCGAGCGGATTGTCCCGCCCTTCGGCGAGAACTTGGCGATGGTCCCGTACATGAACGGGTACCAGTTGAAATCGGTGGTCAGGTTGGTGACATTGACCTTGTATGGCCTGCCCAGTTTCTGCCCCTCCAGGTGCGCAGGAACCTTCCGACCCGCGGGACGTGCCCCGATCCCCACCCAGATGTTCCCGGCGTAGTCCAGCCGCACGGAGTTGACACTGCGGATAGCCGAATCGATCAGCCCGCCATTGACCAGCTTGCCGTCCGGCGAATATTTGACGAGGTTGTTGGAGTCCTTGACGTCGCCTGGCTTGTGCCGTCCAGTCTGCTGCAGCGAGTAGATGTTGCCGGCTGCGTCCGCCGTGATCCCCCGGCCGCGCAGCCGGAAAGCGTTACCCTTTGGGGCGATGCCCCCGCTGTGGGCCTTGCTGCCCGGAAAGGGCAGCGGCTTGCCCGCCGGCGAGTAGCGCACGATGATGTTCCCCCATACCTGAACCTGCGCGTAGTACTTGCCGTCCAGACCGAAGGAACCGGCGCCCTCCTTGCAGCCGTCGGCCACGTCCATACCCCGACCCCACTTTCCGGTTTTCAGGTCGTAAGATTTCTTGTTAAGGAAAAGCTTTTGGTTCTTCCGGTCGAGGCTCATTCCGTAGATAGCCCCTGCGGTGCGCAGGTTGTACTTCCGCCGCGGGCCGGCGTTGGGGCGGTTATTGCCTTTGATGCCCGCGAGCTCGACCGGCTTCGAGAAGGAACGGCCATTGTCCTTGATGCGCATGCACCGGTAGCGAGCCCAGTTGTTGCTGTGGCCGATCCACAGCAATGCCGGTTCGGCGGAGTCGTCCAGAACCATCGGCATCCATAACTTGCCGCTGCGGTGATTGAAAGTGGGTACCACCGCGGTCCCGACGGGCGTGGAATCCCTCCACGACTTGAACTTGCTGAGCTTCCCGCAATTCTTGCTTCCCAGGACGTAAACCGCGCCGGTCTTGCGGTGCACGCAGACCTGCTGCGGGGCGTTGACCTTGAGCTCCCCGAGAAAGCCCCCGTCCGGCTTGAAGACGGCGACCCGTCCATTGCCGCGGTCGGTCACATAGACGTTGCCCTTTGCGTCGGTGGCCACACTGCTCGGGTTCTTGAGCCCGTTCGGACCCGATCCGGCCGCGTCGCGTGTGCCGGCGAAGACCTCCAGATTCTTCCCGTCCCAACCGCACTTGAAGACCGCGTGCCTGGTCTTCTTACCTTCCGTTACGCCAGCGATGTAGATGGTCTTCCCGTCGGGGCTGATTCCCAGCTGCACTCCGCCGCTGGCCTTGTTCGAGAGCTTCAGCCGCATAACCTTCCCGGGTGCGCTGCCGTCGGTGCCGATCACCGTGAGCCATTGCGGACCCGGCCTGTTGTAGGTCAGAGTGCGTCCGGACTCGTGGTGGCCGACGAAGGCCAGCTTACCGTCGGGGGAGACCACCCCGCGCTGCAGCGGCAGATGGCCGAGGCCCGGGATAAGCGAGCGGGTCTCGCCGTTGTAGATGTAGGGCACCTTCCTGCCGTCGATGTCGACGCGCTTGAGGCCCTTGAGCTTTTCCTCGGGAATGCTCGCCGCGTAGGGCGCGACCTGGCGCAGGTACTTGCCGCTGCGATCGTAGGCCTGGATCACGGTGGTGCCGTCCCCGGGGTGCAGGTCCGAGAAACAGTTAAAGACGTACAGTGTTCCCTTCGGCCCCATGGCGAGCCCGACCACGCCGGCCAGCCCCCCGGGATTGTCGCCAATCAGCTTCCCGAATGCAGGCATCATGCCCAGGGCGACGCGCACCTTGAAGGGTCCGCCGGCGGCGATCCTTCCGAGATCGTCCCTGCCGTCCCACTCGAGGGACTGCGCCAAGCCCTTCCCGAATGGTGCCGCGGCCCGCTTCCCGAGCATGCCCGCGGCTAGGTGCCGGACCACCTTGCCGGCAGAGTCCAGCACGGCGACCTCCGCGTCAATCGGCGCCTTGACCGCGAAGGTGATCACCGCCTTGGCGCCCTGCTTCTTCGCGGTGGGCCTGATGGCGAACCCCGCCTCACCTGCAAGGGTCGTGGCTGCGACTACGACGAGAAAAGTTGCGAGCGTCAGTTGTTGCATGGCCAGACTCCAACTTTGCGTTGCTTGTTCCGTTCGGCACCCGAAGGCGGAACATCCACGTCAACAGACACGCTTCGCGCCCCCATCGTCATTTCGCACCCCCGATGGCGGCAGCCACCCTGGAGGCCGTTTCGAAGAGCCGGCGGTTAAGGTCCTGGATGTCGATCGGCCAGTCGCGTTTTGCGAATGCCCGACTGCGCTGGTCGAGATAGGCGTTCACCTTGTTAGCGAGTGCCTTGTCCAGTTTGCCGCCCTTCAGCGCACGTTCCAAATAGAGGATCGCCTCGCATTGCTGGCTCCCCTCGCGAAGCATCTCGTAGCGCCCGGTAGCCACCGGGCCGCCGGGGCCGGCGGCGACCAGAGTGCCGGTGTTGCCGCCCTGCGTGCAGCCGCGATCGGCCTTTAGCTGGTAATAGGGCTGGCGCCGGGATTTGGGGTTGTGTATGGGCACGAAGTCCGAGCATAGATAGCCGATGCCGTCATGGCCGCGCATTATCATGTCTTCGGAAGCCTGGAGGTAGGCCTTGAGCGGCATCTTGTCATACAGGCCGTTGCGATGGGTATAGTTCCAGACCCACTTGTCGCGTCCCGGCTTGAGCAGGCGGCGCCAGCCGCGATGCTCACCCTTGCCACGAGTCCATACGCATTCGGACCATTTCACAGGCATCTTGCCCTTTGATCCACCGAATTGCGCGCCCAGCGTGCCGTTGTGGGCGGTGAACCCGTAGGCTGCATCGGGCCATATGCGCAGGGCGATATCCACCTGCTTGCGGTTCGGCGCCCAGCAGTAGGTCTCGTGCATTATTGCGGTTGAAGCAAACCAGCCGCGCTTGTCAATGCGCTTTCGCAACTGGTCCAGAATCGGCTTCCAGAACCTGTAGCACTCTTCCGTTCCGGGCTTGGGATTGCGGATCGAGGTCAGCTTGCCGGTTTTGGGGTCGAGCACCGCAACCTTCCTGCTGCAATCACGCCAGTCGAACCCGCGTCCCTTCTTCTTGTCGTTGTCCTTCCACCAGTTGTCCTCGCCCCAGCAGTTGACCGAAAGCGGGTTTGGCGACCTCATGGTCTTCTCGACAACATCAAAGAGCCGGTCGATGGTTGAGAAGTCGTAGTCGTAACCCTTTCCGTTCTTCTTCGGCACCAGCCTGAACATTGAATACTCCATCGGCAGAGCGCTTCTGTAGCGCGCCCCGGGAACCAGATCCACCGGCACGCGCCGGGCGTTGATTTCACTCATGAACCTGAACGACTTCTCAACCAGCTTCCAGTGCTTCTCCGACCAGAGCGGAACCTTGTAGTGCTCCGCCAGCGAATACGGCGAAAACACGTTGAGGTGCTTGACCCGCCAGTCGACCGGATCGGGCAACGTCCAGCCGTGCACGCGCACGCGCAGCGGCACAACGGTCTGCTTCAAGCCCTGAGCGGCTACCGTCACCTTGCCCTCGTAGAGCCCCGGCGCGGCATCTTTCGGAGGCCGGACGGTGATCCAGACCGGCAGCACCGCGCCCGCGCTGCCGCTTTTTTGTTTGACGTTCTTGACCCGTTCCGGCACGCCAGGCAGCAAGCCGTCGAACAGATTACCAGGGCGCTTCGTCTCCGCCGGGAGGCAGCGGCGGCCATGACGCAAGGCTACCGCCTCGCGCGGCAGCCGGGCCTTGCCGTCGCTGAACACGAGTTCGGACACCTCCACCTTGAAATCCTCGATGTCGCGCTTTGCGCCGATCGCGAAGCGGCCCGAGAAGACGCCGTTGCGCACCGCCTGGATCTCCACGGGCCCGGGCTCGACGCCGGGGTCGCCGTAGGAGTTCACGGTCAGCGAGTCGAAGCTCTGGCAGTTCCAGACCTGTATGCCCGGCGGGCGCCCGCCGCGATTGGGCACGAAGCCCGCGCTTCCCGAGGAGGTCAGATTGAGGTCGGTTAATGCCGAGTAGGCCCAGAGACCTTTGACCCTGTGCATACCGGTATATACCCTGCGGGGAGTCCTTGTGGCCGCTTCGTTCACCGGCGCGCGGTGCACCTGCAACGCCAGGACATTCAACCCCTTGCGCAGGGTCGAGGCCGAAATGGTCAAGCCCCGCAGACGGCGGTAGCGCCGGGCGAAGCGCTGCTTCTCCTTCCGGTACTCGACCAGGGGATGATGTATCCACTTGCCGTCGGCGGTGATGTACAGGTCATCGGGGTACTTCTCCGCCAGAGTCTCCGGGCCAAGCTTGCCCTCCGGTCCCTTGCCGTCGCTCGGAGCAGGCAGGTGACGGCGCGCGATCTCCTTGCCGTTAAGGAACACCGCCAGGCCGCCCACGTAGGTCACCGACAATTTCAGCTCGCCGACCCGCGAGGGGTCGGTCACCTCGAACTTGGCCCGTGCGCAGATCATCGCGCTGTCGGTAGCCGAGTGCAGGGCGTCGAGTCGGCGGTCGGTGGATGCCGCAGGCTGCTTTTCTATTGGCACTCTGGTGCGCTGCCATTTGTAGTCGTCGAACTCGACCGTGCGCCAGGCATCGGGCGGCAAAGGCGACTGGAACTTGCCGATTTTCCGCAATTGGATCTTCCTCCGCTTGCTTGTCGGCTGAAAGGCCGCCTTGATCTTGCCATCGGTACCGATCACCACCGGCGTGCGATAGACCATCCACGTGCGAAGCGGCGTCCGCCGGTTGAGAATCACCCCCGTTTTCTCACCGCCGGCCGAACGCGTGGCGGAAAGCCCAAGCACGAAGACCCAGATCAATCCCACCATCAAACAAGTCGTTCTTCTCATCAGTTTCTCCTGTTCAGCGCGCTCGCTCCGATCTTGAACGCTGAGGGCAACACCTTTGATCCGCAAGCGTTTCACGGTAGCCGTGCCGCGCCTCGGCAGCGACCAAGCCCTCACCCTCAAGCGACTTCACAGCACGTCGGACCGTCTCGCGCGAAACACCGTGCTCCTCGCTCAGGTCGCGAACGGTGGGCAAATACTCCCCTGCTGGGAACTCACCTGAAGCGATCCTCCTCCTCCGAATTCTGCTGGCAAGGTCGCTGGAATTGCGGCCCCGGCACGCCCCGGGTGGCTCCGTGGTGACACTCATGGTGCCTCCTCCATGACACGCTACACTGGTCGCTGCGAATTGTTGCTGCGAATCTTCGCTGCTATTGGCAAACAGAGCTCTTCCAGGCATATACGTGTGTTGTTGATATGCCTTGCCAACTAGTGTCCTGTCAAGTCAGCAGTTGTGGGTGTGGTCAGACACATATGTTGGGGCCATCGAAATCGGGATCGGCGCATCATGACACTTGGACACGAAAAGCTGGACGTCTACCGCCTATCCATAGGCTATGTCCCGTGGGTGTACGATAAGGCCGAGGGGTTGAACGGCGTGCACCGTCCCGCACGAGATCAGGTGCTGCGCGCCAGCCAATCGATCCCGCTTGACATTGCCGAAGGCAACGGCAAGGCCGCCGAGGCGGACCGGCGGCGGTATTTCGAGATTGCCCGTGGCTTTGCCCTCGAGTGCGCCGTCATTCAGGATGTTCTCGCTGTCGGCAAGGCGCTGGACCGAGGGGAAAGCCGAGGCCGCAAGACGGAACTCGATCGCATGGCGGCGATGCTCAGCCGTCTGGGTGGAAGGGGGGGGGCCAGGTTCGAGAACAGCAGGAGGTCTACGGGGCCGATCCCGATCCCGATAGCGATTTCGATTTGGAAGGACAAGACAAGGTACCAGCCGCCCGATAGACTTACATTAGCCATGAGGGCCAAGCCACACTCCCGCGGCCGGTTGCGAACGCGCCCCAATCTTTCTCCTTTTGACACCCCAGTGAAGGCGAATACGATACGCCGCTGAGAAATGCCGCCGGAAGTAGCCGGCGGCACCGGCGGAACTACGGACAACGCGGAACGAGCGGAGGACTAGATGGCCAGGAAATACGTTTACTTCTTCGGCGGCGGCTCGGCCGAGGGCAAGGCGGCGATGAAGCAGCTTCTCGGCGGTAAGGGCGCCAACCTCGCGGAGATGGCCAGCCTGGGGCTGCCCGTGCCGCCGGGCTTCACGATCAGCACCGAAGCCTGCGACGCCTACTACAGGATCGGACAGGACAGGCTCAAGAAAGCCCTGAGCAAGGAGATCGCCCAGCACCTCAAGAAGCTCGAGAAGGTCACCGGCAAGACCTTCGGCAAGGGGCCCAACCCTCTGCTGGTATCGGTGCGCAGTGGCGCAGCAGTGTCCATGCCCGGCATGATGGACACCGTGCTGAACCTCGGCCTCAACGAGGAAACGCTGCAGGCGATCATCGACCTCAGCGGCAACGAGCGCTTCGCCTGGGACGCCTACCGCCGCTTCATGAACATGTTCGGCGACGTGGTCATGGGCGTGCCCCACCACGACTTCGAGGAGGCGCTCCAGTCGGTCAAGGACAAGTACGGCAGGAAGCTCGACACCGACCTGAACACCGAGGAACTCAAGGAGGTCTGCCAGCGCTACGAGGTTGTCTACACCCGCGCGACCGGCAAGCCCTTCCCCACGGATCCCATGGAACAGCTGTGGGCCGGCACCTGGGCGGTTTTCGGCAGCTGGAACAACCCCCGCGCGATCAAGTACCGCCAGATCAACGACATCAGAGGCCTGATCGGCACCGCGGTCAACGTCCAGACCATGGTCTTCGGAAACATGGGCGACACCAGCGGCACCGGCGTGGCCTTCACCCGCGACCCCTCGACCGGCAAGAACGAGTTCTACGGCGAGTACCTGATGAACGCCCAGGGCGAGGACGTGGTCGCCGGCATCCGCACACCGCAGCCCATCAGCCAACTGGCCCGCGTGGACGAGGACTCCTACAAGGAGCTGGTGGCCATCCGCCACAAGCTCGAGAAGCACTACCGCGAGATGCAGGACGTCGAGTTCACCATCGAACAGGGCGAGCTCTACATGCTCCAGACCCGCAACGGCAAGCGCACCGCTGCAGCCGCGGTCAAGATTGCCGTGGACATGGTCAACGAGAAGCTGATCACCCAGGAAGAGGCGGTCATGCGCGTCGACCCGGCCGCCCTCGACCAGCTGCTGCACCCGATCTTCGACACCGCCTCCGAGAAGGCCGCCGACAAGCTGGCGTCCGGCCTGCCGGCCTCGCCCGGCGCGGCCACCGGCCAGGTGGTCTTCAACGCCGACGACGCCGAGGCCTGGGCGGCCGAGGGCAAGCAGGTCATTCTCGCCCGCGTTGAAACCAGCCCAGAAGACATCGGCGGCATGAACGTGGCCAGGGGCATCCTCACCGCCCGCGGCGGCATGACCAGCCACGCGGCGGTTGTCGCCCGCGGCATGGGCACCTGCTGCGTGGCCGGTGCCGAGGCCCTGCAGATCGACTACGCCAGCAAGCGCATGAAGGCCGGAGACGCCGTGGTCCTGGAGGGCGACTGGATCAGCCTCAACGGTTCCACCGGCACGGTCTACAACGGCCAGATTTCCACAGTCGAGCCCAAACTCACCGGCGACTTCGCCAAGCTGATGTCCTGGGCCGACAAGTACCGCAAGCTCGGGGTGCGCACCAACTCCGACACCCCCAAGGACACCGAGGTGGCCGTACGCTTCGGCGCGGAGGGCATCGGCCTGACCCGCACCGAGCACATGTTCTTCGAGGGCGAGCGCATCGTCAGCTTCCGGCGCCTGATCCTGGTGGCCCAGGAGGTCAAGCAGCTGCGCGACGCGCTGGAAACCGCCGAGGGCAAGCAGAAGGAGGAACTGCAGGAAAAGCTGGCCGCGCCGCTGGACCAGTACAACCAGGCCCTGGCCGAACTCCTCCCGCTGCAGCGCAAGGACTTCGCGGGCATCTTCAGGGAACTCAAGGGCATGCCCTGCACCGTGCGCCTCCTGGACCCGCCGCTGCACGAGTTCCTGCCGCACGAAGAGGCCGGGCAGGCCGAAATGGCCCGGACCATGGGCGTGTCAGCCGAAAAGATCAAGGAGCTCGTCGATAGCCTCCACGAGTTCAACCCCATGCTCGGCCACCGCGGCTGCCGCCTGGGCATCGTCTACCCCGAGGTCAGCGCCATGCAGGTGCGGGCGGTTATCGAGGCCGGGCTGGAAGTAAGGAAGTGCGAGCCCGAGATCATGATCCCGCTGGTAGGCAACGTCGAGGAGCTGCGGCTCCAGCGCGAAGTGGCCGAGGGGGCCATCGCCGACGTGATGGCCGAGAACAAGCTCAAGAAGCTGCCCTTCCCCGTCAAGATCGGCACCATGATCGAGGTGCCCCGCGGCGCGGTAACCGCCGACCGCGTGGCCGAGGTCGCCGAGTTCTTCAGCTTCGGCACTAACGACCTCACCCAGATGGGCTGCGGCTTCAGCCGCGACGACGCCGGCAAGTTCCTCGGCGACTATGTCAAGCGCGGCATCTACGAGTACGACCCGTTCCAGGTCCTGGACCAAAGCGGCGTCGGCCGCCTGATGGAAATCGCCGTCAAGCTCGGCCGTGAAGCCCGCCCGAAGATCAAGCTGGGCATCTGCGGCGAGCACGGGGGCGAGCCCAAGAGCGTCGCCTTCTGCCACCGGCTGGGCCTCAACTACGTGAGCTGCTCGCCCTACCGAGTGCCGATCGCGCGCCTGGCGGCAGCCCAGGCGGCAATCGCCGAGAAGCGCGAGGCCAGGGGCGGCGGCAAGGCCACGTCCAAGGCCAAGTCGAAATCCGACAAGAAGGCTGCCGGGAAACCGGCCAGGAAGACATCCGCAAAGAAGCCCGCCCGAAAGGTCGCCAAGAAGAAGCCGGCCCGCAAGGCTGTCAAGCGGAAGGCACCAGCCAGGAAGAAGCCCGCAAAGAAGAAGGGCGGCAAGAAGCGGTAGGCTCGACCGTCCCGGACGAACACGCGGGCCCTCGCCAGCGAGGGCCCGCTTTCTTTTCGGCGCATGGCGTAACCCCATGCCCGGCGGCAAATGGCTCAACGGCAGGCGACGCCAGACGCACCGCCTCCCGGTCGGCCGCTTGCATTTCGCACAACCCGTGCTAAGTTATGAACTTGCAGGATCGCCGCGGACGTCGAGGCGGCTCGGCAGGGAAGACCGGTTCGAATCAGGGGGCACTCGCCTCCGCCACGCAGGTGCGACGCAGGTGCAACATCGATGATCAAGAGGTGGATACGACTGCCGGTCATGCTGGTTGCCACCGTCGCATCGGTCATTGGACTGTCGTTCCTCTTCCAGGGAGGTCCGGACCCGGTTGAGCCAGGGGCCGGGAGCGGGGCCGGTCCCGCCGGGAAGAAGCTGAGGATCGTCGGCGAGGTCTGGCCGCCCTTCGAGTACCTCGACGGGCAGGGCCGGCTCACGGGCATAAACGTGCAGGTATTCGAGCGCGTCTTCGCCAGGCTCGAGGTCCCCTACGAGCTCAAGCTCTATCCCTGGGTCCGCGCGGAGATGATGGCCAAGAACGGCCAGGCCGACGCCGTGGTTTCGGTCTCCTACAAGAGGTCCCGGGAGGACTTCCTCTCCTACACGGACAGCCAGAAGGAGTTCGGCCGCAGCGGCAAGTGGCCCGGCGACTTTCTCTGGAGGTCCGACTACGTCTTCTTCTGTCGCAGGCTGACTGCCAACTCGCTGCGCTTCGAGTCCTACGGCCAGATCGCCAAGAGCGGCTACCGCGTCGGTCTCGTCCGGGCCTACAGCTACAGTCCCGAGTTCCGCAATTCGGGCCTGGGCAACCACACCGCCCCGGACATCATGACCGGATTCAAGCTGCTTGACGGAGGCAAGTACGACCTGTTCCCGGCAGACCGCACCATCGGCCAGGCATCTCTGGCCCGCCTGGGGCTGGCCGAGAGGATCACCTATCTGCCTAAGGTGATGTTCAGCAAACCCTACCTGCTGGTGATGTGCCGGCAGTCCAGCTGGCCCGACAAGGAGCGGGTCATCGCGGACTTCTACGTCGAACTCGCCAGGCTGCGCGCCAGCGGGGAGTACGACAGGATCTGCGAAGGCTTCTTCCGAAAGTAGGGTGCCCCGGCATTGAAGTCCCGCACGCCGCTGCTCCACGCCTGCTGCTTCCTGGTGCTGGCCCTCTTCATCTGGGCCTTCGAAGGCATCACCTACTCCGCACACGCCGAGCGCCTCGAGGCCCAGGCGCGCATGCTCTCCGAACACGTCTGGGACCTGAACGAAGAGGAGACCCGCAGGGCCCTGCGCCGCATCATGGTCGTCGAGGGCACCAGCAGAGCCTCGATCACGCACACCGACGGCCGCGAGTTCGTCCGGGAGCGGCGCTCCGACAGCAAGGACCGCGGCCTGGATGCCCTGGCCCTCAAGATCGGCCTGGTTCGCCACACCCCGCTGGTCACCCCCATCAGGCACGACTCGGAGCTCGTCGGCCACCTGCACAGCCACTGGCACAACCGCAACGGCTACGTCTACCTGGTCTTTGCCCTGCTGGTCTTCATGAGCGCGCACCTCTACTACTTCTACCAGCGCGCCCGTACCGCACAGCAGGGCCTCCGCAGACAGGTCGCCGAAACCGCCGCAGCCGAAACCCAGCTGCGCGAAAGCCAGCATTTCCTCAACTCGGTGTTCGAGACCATCGGCGACGGCATCATGGTCGTGGATCGCAATCTCAACGTCCTGCGCACCAACCAGGCCATGGTCCGGACCTACCCCTGGGCCGAGCCGCTGGTCGGCCGGAGCTGCCGGGAGGCCTTCCGGCCCCCCAGCCAGGGCTGTGAAGACTGCCCCGCACGAACGGCCCTGGAAACCGGCCGACCGGCCAGCGGGCTGATGCCGCTTCGAAACGCCGAGGGAAAGACCGTGGGCATGCTCGAGACCCGCAGCTACCCGGTGCAGAATTCCGCGGGCCAGACGGTAATGGCGGTGCTCTGCTCACGCGATGTCACCCGGCAGCGAGAGATGCAGACGCACCTCAACCAGGCCGAGAAGATGGCGGCCGTCGGCCAGCTCGCGGGCGGAATAGCGCACGACTTCAACAACCGCCTGGTGCCGATCGTCGGCTTCGGCGAGTGGTTGCTGGAGAGCCTGGACGACCCCGCCCTGCGCGACAACGTTCAGAGGATCGTCGATTGCGCCCGGCGGGCCGCGGAACTCACCGACCAGCTGGTGGCCTTCGCCCGCAAGGGCGAATACCGGATGGCCAACGTTGACGTCCACCACCTGGTTCGCGAGGTGGTCGCGATCCTCTCACACAGCATAGACCGCCGCATCAGCATCCGCGAGCATCTCGACCCGTCCCTGCGCCTGGCCCGCGGCGACGAGACCCAGCTGCAGAGCGCGCTCCTGAACCTCGCGCTCAACGCCCGCGACGCCATGCCCGACGGCGGCACGCTGACCTTCGAGGCCCGCAACGTGGAGCTCTCGGAACAGGAGTGCCGCCAACTGCCCTTCGACACGGTGCCCGGGCCCTACGTGCGCCTGGCGGTCACCGACACCGGCAGCGGAATGGACCGGACCACCCGCAAACGCGTCTTTGAACCGTTCTTCACCACCAAGCCACCGGGCAAGGGCACGGGAATGGGCCTGGCGGTGGTTTACGGCACGCTGGAGCAGCACGGCGGCAGCATCGAGCTGATAACCGAGCCGGGCAAGGGCAGCACCTTCGCAATGTACCTGCCGGTCAGCGAAGGGGTCGTCGAGACCGGGGGGCCTTCGCGGGCTGAGGCGGCGGCCGCGACCGCGACCGCCCCGTGCCCGCGGAGGGGGGCCCGCATCCTGGTCGTGGACGACGATGCCGACGTTCGCAGCCTGCTCGAGAAGATCCTTTCGGTCAGCGGCCACGAAGTCGTCTGCAAGCGGGACGGCCGGGAGGCCCTGGACTACTACCGCGAGAACTGGCAGCAGGTGGACCTCGTGATCCTGGACATCGTGATGCCGCGGATGGACGGCCTGCAGGCCTTCACGTTGATGCGCGAGATCAACCCTCACGCCAAGGTCCTGATTTCCTCCGGCTACAGTTTCGACAGCAAGGCCACCCGCATGCTCGAGGACGGCGCCAAGGCCCTGCTCCAGAAACCCTTCAGGGTTTCGGAACTCCGCGAGAAGGTAGCCGAAGTGCTCGGAGATTGAGTGCCGCGCCGGTTCAGCCCGCGCCGTCTTCCGTCAGCGGGCGATACATCCATCCGTTGGCATCGTAACGAGCGAACACCCCCGCGAGTCGCGCTTTGAAGCTCGAGATGTCGCGCGCGGCAGCCGGTGACCAGAGGACCTCCGCGAGCGCGGCCGCCCGGGGCAGGGTCATGTACTCGACATGCTGGTAGGTGGGCATGTACTCGGTCCAGACGTTGCCCTGGGCTCCGAGCACGCGACCGGCCTCGTCCCCGCTCAGTTCCTCCGGAATCGGCTCGTACTCGTAGACCTTCTCGAGCGGCAGCAAGCTGCCGATGGCCAGGGGTTCGCGCGCGGGATCGCCCTGGTAGTAATCGAGGTAACACCACTGCTTGGGAGTCATAACCACACTGTGGCCGCTCCTGGCCGCGGCAATCCCACCCTCCGTGCCCCGCCAGGACATCACCGTGGCGTTAGGGGCGAGCCCGCCCTCGAGGATCTCGTCCCAGCCCACCAGGCTGCGCCCGTGCTCGTTGAGGAACTTCTCAATACGCCGTAGGAACCAGCTCTGCAGCTCGTCCTCGTCCTTGAGACCCTCCTCGCGCATGCGCTTCTGACAGAGTTCGTTGGCCTTCCACTGGTCCTTGGGACACTCGTCTCCGCCGATGTGGATGTATTTCGAGGGGAAGAGCTCAAGCACCTCGCCCAGCACGCGCTCGAGGAAGTCGAAGACTTCCTCCTTGCCGGCGTTGTAGACGTTCTTGTGAATTCCCCAGTGCGTCGAAACCTCCAGGGGTTCGTCGCTGCAACCCAGATGCGGATAGCTGGCCAGCGCAGCCTGGGCGTGGCCGGGCATTTCGATCTCGGGAACGACTGTGATGTGCCGCTCTGCGGCGTAGGCCACGATCTGGCGCACGTCGTCCCGGCTGTAGAAGCCGCCGTGGCGCCGGCCGTCTCCGCGGACGCCGATCCTGTTGTGACCGAAGGCCGTCTCGCGGCGCCAGGCGCCCACCTCGGTCAGGCGCGGGAAGGTCTCGATCTCGATGCGCCAGCCCTGGTCCTCGGTGAGGTGCCAGTGGAAGGTGTTGAACTTGTGCATGGCCAAGAGGTCGATGAACCTCAGCACGCACTCCCGGGGATAGAAGTAGCGCGCGCAGTCCAGCATCAGCCCGCGCCAGGCGAAGCGCGGCGCGTCCTCGATCTCGAGGCAGGGGAGGTTCCGGCCCGCCCCCTCGGCCCCGAAGAGCTGGAGAAGCGTCTGAACACCCCGAAACGCGCCCGCCGCAGCCGCCGCCCGGATGACGACGCCTTCGGCCGAGACCGAGAGCGCGTAGGCCTCATCTCCGCCAACTGCGGGCCCACCCCGGCTGGTGAGGAGAACTCCGGGCTTGCCAACCTGCCCGCCCGATACGCGCGGGCGCCGTCCGCAACGCTCGCCCAGGACCCCCGCCAGATACCCGGCCACGCCCTCGAAACCCTTCGAACCGTCGAAGCTGATCTCATTCGCTTCAGCCATGTCGAACTCGCCGCCGCGGCGTTCCAGGCTGGCTGGCTGCGGGATGACGCTTATCTCGGACACTCCTGCCTCCGCATTCTCCGGTTCATGAACCCGAACGCTTCGTAGCCCCCAGACTTCCCGGGGCTATGGCCGCACTACGGCCTTGACCACTCCGTCGCGGTAGTTGGCAACCGTCTCGAAGGCGTCCTGGACGTTCTGCAGCGCGAAGCGGTGAGTGACGATCCTGGACAGCGGCAGCTCGTCGGCGAGCGCGCGCTCGAGCGTATCGGAAAGCGGCACGTTGCAGCGCCTGACCATCAGAATGCTCAGGCCCCTGCGGCGTGCGGCGCTGTGGCTGAAGGCCAGTTCGTCCGGGCCTTCGGGCACCCCGAGAACCAGGACCTTGGCACCCACCGCCGCGGCCTCGGCCATCTGGCGCTGGGTCTGGTCCTGGCCGGCGCACTCGAAGACGTAGTCGGCACCGACCCCGCCGGTGAGTTCCGTGGTCGCGGCAACCACCTCGTCGCGCTCCGGATTCAGGACCCGAGTCGCGCCAACGTCCTTCGCGACTTCCAGGCGGTAGTCGAGAACGTCGGTGGCAATCACCGTCGAGAAACCCATCCTGGCCAGAAGCATCGTGCAGCACAGCCCGATGCAACCGCTGCCCAGTACCAGCGCGCTGGCCCCCGGCTTGACACTGCCGACCTCCATGGCGTGCAGCGCGACGCCCAGGGGTTCGAGCACCATCCCGGCATCGTCGTCCATCGCATCCGGGATGGGCACCAAGTTCTTCGCCGGCACGCAGCAGTACTCCTGGAGAACCCCGTTGTCCGGGGGACAACCCAGAAACCTCACCGCGGGGCAGAGGTTCTCCCAGCCGCGCCTGCAGACCCGGCACTCACCGCAGGGCATGGCCGGGTCGACCGCCACGCGCCTGCCGACCAGCGAGGAATCGCCTCCCTCACCGACGGCTTCGACCCGCGCGCTGCACTCGTGGCCGGGCACGAACTCGCCCTCCGCCTCCCGGATGGAAATCCCCCCGATCAGCGCTTCGCGGAACAGGTGCAGATCGCTCCCGCAGATCCCCACCGACAGGAGCTTCAGCAGTGCTTCGCCGGGGCCGGGAACAGGCTTCTGGTCCTGCCTCACCGCGAACCTGCCGGCGTCCTCCAGAACCGCCTTGAGCATGTCATTTCCTCCTGTGCGGCCCAATCTAACCCGCAGCCTATTGCCCGGCAAGCGACTATCCGGCGCCCCCCCCCCCTGAGAGGCCGTTGAAGAAGGTGCCATTGGCACCGAGCCTGAGAAAGGAGAAAGGAGCGAGCAGACCGCAGGAGAGGCAAATGCCGCCATCTCGCGGTCCATATCCGGCAATGTGGAAGATTCCACGGCTCTCCTTTCCACCTTCGCCTTTCTCCTGCTCTGCGCTGAGAAAGACGCGGCAATTCAGTGTATTTCGCCGAGGGCTGCAGCACCACGGTGTATTCTCAACAGCGGGTAGCTTTGGTGCACGCCGCGGTATCACCGGGCTGCGTCCCGGCCCCGGGCAATGCCCGCCCGGCTTGAAAGCCCGTCCGGAATCAGGAGAATCGCGGCCCGGAGAAAGCGAAGGGAGTTCACATGACGAGACCGGCACTCGGGACACTCATCACTCTCTGCTGCTGCCTGGCGACCGCACCCGCCGCCGCCGCGCAGCGCTTCCAACATCCCGGCGGGCTCCACACCCGCAGCGAGTTCGATGCGGCACGCAAGGCAATCGCCGCGGGCGACAAGGCAATCACGGAAGCCTACGGGCACCTTATGCGTCACGTCAGGAAGAACCTGAAGCGCACTCCCGCGCCGGTCGTGCGCTTCAGCCCCCCCGGCTACTACAGCAATCCCAAGTTGAACAGGAAGATGCACAAGTCCCTGACCCTTGACACCTGGGCAGCCTACTCGTGCGCCGTCGCCTATCGCCTCTCAGCCAACAAGGAGAGAAGCCAATACGCCGACAAGGCCGTCGAGATGCTGGACGCCTGGGCCACGGAGAACCGTGGAACCGGCACGGGCGAAGGCAACCTGCTCATGAGCTACACGGGCTCCGCGTTCGTATTCGCCGCTGAAGCCATCACCGACTACGACGGCTGGAAGAAGCCACAGCGGGAGCGCTTCAGGGCGTGGGTCCGCACTCACTACCGGCCGATCTGCCGCAGGATAGCCGGCGGGGGAAACAACTGGGGAGACTGGGGCACGCTGGGGTCGATCACCGCCAATTACTACCTGGACGACGCCCGGGGCGTGTCCGCCGATATCGCAAGCCTGAAGAAGAAGATCGACCGCGCCATTGCCGCCGACGGCCGCATGCCGGCCGAGACCGGCCGCGGCAACAACGGAATCTGGTACACCTACTTCGCCCTCGCTCCGCTGACCGCTGCGTGCCGGGTGGCCCAGAATGCCAAGGGCGTGAACCTGTTCCGTTACAAGGGCCGGGACGGCGCAGGCATCGAGAAGGCACTCGACTACCTGCTCAGGTACTGCAACAGGCCCAGGACGTGGCCGCACTACCGGGGCAAGGATCTCAACGTTCCCAGGCAGAAGCCCGGGTGCTGGCCCGGCAACCTCTTCGAGGCGATGTACGACATATACGGCAAGAAGGAATACGCGGCCTGGGCCGCGCCCGCCCGTCCGATCATCGTCCGCGGCCACCACTACGCGTGGTCACTGCCCTCGCTGCTCCGCATGGCGGCGCCCGCCGGCAGGCAGGCCCCCGGAGACAACTGAACGTGACCCGCAGGGCCGTCCTGCTGGGCGTGGGCTGCGGCGTGTTCATCGCCGGTTTCGGCTACCTCAACGACTGGATATTCCGGCTGAACTACCTGGTCGGCAATCACATGCCCATCAGCGTGTTCGCAGCCTTGATGCTGGTCCTGATCGGACTGAACCCCGCCCTGCGCCGCCTGCGACCGGGCTGGGAGTTGCGCCCCGCCGAACAGGCGGTAATCCTGGCGCTGATCCTGGCGGGCTGCGCGATACCCGGCAGCGGGCTGATGCGCGAGTTCACCCAGATCATGGCCATGCCAGCTCACTACAACCGGACCAGCCCCGACTGGCAGAAGAACCGGGTGATGGAATACGCTCCCAAGCGCCTGCTGCTCAACGACGGCCAGCACGACGAGCACCTGCACGGCGACTATCTCAACGGGGTCGAGAGCAACGATACCGGCCGCATCCTCGATTTCGGCGCCGTGCCCTGGAAGGCCTGGCTGGCCCCGTTGGCGGCCTGGACTCCGATCATCCTGCTTTTCGCGCTGGCCTGCTTCTGCCTCGCGCTGATCGTGCACCCCCAGTGGAGCCGGCGGGAACTGCTGGCCTACCCCCTGGCGGTCTTCGCCCGCGCGGTGATCACCGGGCGGACCGGCAGCCGGTTCCCGCCGCTGCTGCGCAACCGGGCCTTCTGGTGCGGCCTGGGCATCGTGCTGGCGGTGCGAATCCTGAACGGCATGCAGTCCTACTTCCCGGAATACGTGATCCCGGTGCAAATGCGCTTCGACCTCAGGCCGCTGGCCGACATCTGGCCTCAGATCCGTTCCGGCGCGGGTTGGTCGCAACTCCTGCGGCCGATGGTCTTCCCCACGGTGGTGGCCCTGGCCTTCTTCCTGACCTCCGAAGTGAGCCTGAGCCTGGGGCTCACCCAGCTGCTGGCCGTGCCCCTGCTGGCCCTCTTCGCCGGCTACGGCATCAACGTGCAGCCCGGGCAGCTGGGCGCGGGCCTGGCCTCCTGGCAGATGTTCGGCAGCTACCTGGCCATGTTCTTCAGCATCCTGTACATCGGCCGGCACTACTACCTGGGGGTGCTGCGCGAGAGCTTGCGCTTCGGGAAGCGGCAGGAGTCATCCGCCGAGCGCTACGCTGTGCGCGCCTGTCGGGTACTGATTCCCACTATCCTGCTGCTGGTTCTGGCACTGCAGGCGATCGGCCTGAACTGGTCATTCGCGCTGGTGTTCGTGGGCCTGTCACTGATGATGTTCACGGTGACCTCGCGCATCTCGGCGGAAGCCGGACTTCCGCACATCGAGACCAACTGGAACGCGCTGACTATCATGACCGGGCTGTTCGGCGCCGCCGCGCTGGGTCCAGCGGCCCTGCTGGCCGTGGGCGTACTCTCCGCCATGCTCCTGGTGGACGTGCGCGAGAGCCTTATGCCCTTCGTGGTCAACGGCCTCAAGATCGGTGACGATCAGGGAGTCAGGCCCGCTCGAATCGGCAGGCGCGGTCTGCTGGTATTCGGCCTGGGGTTCGCACTGGCAGTGCCGGTGGTGCTGGCGGCGATGTACACATGCGGCGTACCCCTGGTTGACCGCTGGGGGTCCGGCTGGGTACCCAAGTGGCCGTTTGCACAGCTCAACACCGCCATGTATCAGCTCCAGGCCACCGGCAGTCTCGCGGAGGCGGAGGGTCATTCCACGCTGGGCAGATGGCTGGCCATCTCGCCCCAGCCGGGCTTCCTCTGGGCTGTGGCCATCGGCGCGGGCCTGGTACTGCTCTTCATGGCCCTGCGCCTGCGGGCAGCCTGGTGGCCTCTGCATCCCATCATCTTCCTGACCTGGACCACCTGGCCCCTGATGAACTTCTCCAGCTCGTTCCTGTTGGGCTGGCTCCTGAAGCGCTGCCTGACGCGCTACGGCGGCCAGCGCCTGGTCGCCGCAACGGTACCGTTCATGATCGGGGTGATCGCCGGGGACCTGCTGGGAGGCGCCCTGTTCATGGCGGTGGGAGCACTGTACTACATCTTCACCGGTACGCCTGCACCCATCTACCGCATCTTCACCGCGTAGTCGCGACCCTGCACCGCACCGCCCTACAGCTCGCAATTGCGAGCTTTAGAGCTCCTGTTCTCAGCCGCGATCAGGGCCCGGCTCAAACAATCGTTTGAAAATCCCCGATCTCTCTGAATAGCCCACTAACTGACCCGTCGGTCAGTTAGCAGACGAGGAGAACCAGAGAGACTCAGGACGAAGGGAACGCTTGAGGAATAGGGGGTCCGTGATGTTGAAGTCACTCACAAGCCTGATCGCACTCGTCGGAACCGTCGCCGCCTCCGGATGCACCGTGCTCTGCTACGAGCCGCCGCCCCGCCGGGTGGTCCACAGACGCCGAGTGGTGGTAAGACCCTGTCCGCCACCCCCGCGCAGGGTAGTGGTGGAGCGCAAGGTAATCGTGAAGCGCTGCCCGCCCGCGCCCAGGCCCAAGGTCATCGTTCATCGACCGGTGATAGTCAAGCCCTGCCCGAGACCCAGGCCAGAGGTTGTAGTCCACCGCCCCGTGGTCGTGCGGCCCTGCCCGCCGCCCATGCCAAGGGTTGTAGTCCACCGCCCCGTGGTCGTGCCGCCCTGCCCGCCGCCCAGGCCCAAGGTCATCGTGCATCGCCCCATCGTGGTCAAGCCCTGCCCCCGACCGCGTCCCCGCGTAGTTGTCCACAAGCCGGTGGTGATCAAGAAGCGCTGCGCGCCCAGACCGGTAATCCACCGCAGGCCGGTCATCGTCAAGAAGACCTGCCCTCTTCGGAAGATCGTCAGCCGCAGGCCCGCAAAGGCAGAGCGCCTGTGCGAGAAGAACCGCCCCAAGGCGCACCAGCCGCACCAGGTGGCCAAGCCGATCATCCACACCTCGACGGTGGCCTACTCATGCCCCTCGCCGGAACGAAGCGGGAAACGCGGCGACCGCAACCCCGGGAAGCGCCGCTCGCGCCACTAGCCGGTTCGCTCGGAACCCCCCTGGGGGCGTCCCCTCGCCCCCACCCCGAAAGGGAGAGGGCCGCTGAAACAGGCGGCCCTCTCCTCTGGTACGGCAGGATTCAGCAGAGAGGCGAGCGTCAAACAGGCGCAAGCCTGCCGACGCTGATTGTCTCCGTGTCCCGATCGACTCCGGGGGGATCTCCTGCAGCATCATCTCCGCTCAGCCTTCCCGACTGCAGGGGCTTTCTGCGGATGCGCCGCCGGCCGCACCGAACGACTCGACGCCGGTCGCAGGCGAGGTGCCGAGTTCGATCACCGTTTGTTCGCGAGGCCGTATCGAGGTATACTGTCCATAGAGCTTCCAGGGAGGGAGCAGGACATGCAGCCAGGGACAGCCCTCGGAACCCCCGGCCCGACGGCCCTTGCGCCGAGCTATTACGCAGTTTCCGAGCCCCCTGCCCTGCCCGGCCGGGCCTGTGATTGCGACCCGCTTACTGAAGACGCCATTCGCCAGGCGGAAGCCGAGGTGCTGTCGGACCGTGAAGCCTCCAGCACCGAGTCTGCAGGAGCCATGGCCGCAATAGGAGCCGCGCGGGCACTGGCCGGCAAGGGCCAGGCCGTTGCCGCACGCATCCTCGCCGAACGGGCCGCCGACAGCGTGGCCGGGAACGGGCAGGAAGGCTCCGAAGAGTCTCTCCCTGCGCTCTTCGGCCAGGAATTCGGAACGCTCCCGCCGTTACTCGAAGAAGAACCGGAGATGGTCTATCAGGACGGCTCCAACGACCCGTCCGCCTCTTTCCAGTACGCCACCGCGATGACCCCGGGACAGGCGGCGATCATGGTGCCCAATCACGAGCAGGGACACATAATCCACGGCCACAGCAAGGCCATGGCCGATTGCCGCGAGGTGGTAAACGCCTACACCCGCGTCTTCTACCGCATGGACTGGCGCAGCGGTCGCCTGATCGCCGCCGGCGGACAGGCCGTGGTCCAGACCCGCGCCAAGCGCCCGGTTCAGCTGCCCTTCCCGCAGTACGCATAGCGCCCTCCTGCATCGGTTCCGAACTGTTTCCGGCAAGGACCCGCCTGCCGACAAAATCCCTGAAACCCGTGGCCGGCTGGGGCGTCTAACTGTTAGGAACGGTTGATCTTGCGGACCCGAACCGGGAGACATCATGCACCGAAGCGCAGCTCTGATCCTCATCCTGCTACTGGCTTCAACCACCTGTGCCCGCACCGCCGAACCCGCCGCCTCCGCGGGAACCCCCGCCGAGCTCGTCCAGAAGGCCACCTCGGAGCTGAACGCCTGGAAATACAGGCGCGCCGCCAGGACGATCCGGGAGCTTGAGAAGTCCGATCCGAAAAACGCTTCGCTATCGCTGCTCAAGCTTCGCCTGGCCGTGCGCATCGGCCGGTTCGAGGACGCCGCCAGGCTGGCCGCCGGCATGCCGCCTGGCACCGCGAAGAAGCTGCCCGCCGAAGAGGGGCTCAAGACCGGCCGCGCGCTCTCGGCCGCGGGCAAGCCCAAGATCGCGCGCGAGTGGATCCTCCACGCAGCCCGCCGGGCCGGAGCCGTCGGCGCCGACCGCTACCTGGACAGCCTGATAGCGCTGGTCGCCCCTCGCGGCGGCCAGGGGCTGGTCACCCGCCGGTTCGCCGCCGAACTGGCCTCGCCGGTAAAGGAGCGGCTCGAAGCCGCAAGGGCCTACAGCGCGGCGCTGGAGGCGCTGGGCAAGGCCCGCCGCAAGGACTTCTGCCTGCGCCTGGCCCGCTACGCCGCCCAGCGGCGCCTAGCAGAGCTCAGCGAAATCGAGATCCCGGACATACCCGGGGATATCGGGCCACACCTGCAACTCGCCTGGCAGGCGCCGGTCGGTGTTGACGAGATCCCCGAGCACTTCGCCCTCGCCGGCGACAGGCTGCTGGTCGCCAGCCAGCCGGGGGGCACGGCGCTGCCGGGCATGCCGCTCGTGAGCCGCCTGCGGGCGTTCGATCCCGCCAGCGGCAAGGTCCTCTGGTCGGTCTCCTTCGCCCCGGAGGAGGACCCCGCGCCGGCCGGCGAACCGGCCTACAGTTCGCGCATCGACGGAATGGTCGCCGACGCCGGCCGCGCCTACCTGCTGGTCAAGACCAACACCACCACGCGCCGCGGGAACTCCAGCCAGCAGAAGGAGCTCTCGGCCCGGCTCCACGCCGTCTCGCTCGCAGACGGCAAGCCCGTCTGGAAGGCGAAGATCACCAGGCGCAGCACCCGCCTGCACCTGGCCGGGAAGCACGTGGTTTCCACCGGCTTCAGGACCGTCTCGGCCTACAACACCGCCGATGGACAGAAGTCCTGCTCCAAGGAGTTCATGCGCACGCTGAGCGGGAGCGCGACCGCGGTCGCCAAGGGCCTGGTGATGCCCGGCTGGAAGGAAATTCTCTGTGTCGACCCCGCAAACGGGAACGTCGTCTGGCGCCAGCCGCGCCCCGGGGGAGCCGGCTTCGCGCGCCAGTGCCTGTCCGGCACCGATTCGGTGGTACTGGGTGAAAAGGGCACCGGGGTTCACGGCATCAGCGCCTACGACGCCGCCAGCGGCAGCCGCAAGTGGTCGCGAAGCTTCATTGCCTCGCCCAGCAGCGGCGAACTGGTTCTGGCGCTCTCGGGCAACACGCTGATTGCCGCGCGGGGCTCGGCCCTGCGCGCCCTCACCGCCGACGCGGGGAAGAATCTCTGGAAGACCGCCCTGCCCCTGCCACCCGGGAGCAAGACCTGTCGCCTGTTGAGCGACGAGTCCAGGGTGATATGGACCGCCGGCTCCGAAATCGTGCAACTCTCGGCCGCCTCCGGCACGCCGCTGTGGTGGGGGTCCAACGTCCAGAAGGGGCTCGAGCCCCTGGCCGCGCTCAGCACCGCCGGGCGCACCATGGTCTACACGCTGGAGGGTTCCTCTCCCCGACTGCTCTCGGCCTGGCGCGTGCGCCCACCCGCCACGCGGCTCGGCAAGCAGCTCCTGGCGGGCGCCGCCCAGCTGGTCTCCATCGCCAGGGGGATTGCCGCCGGCGGCAACCACCGCGCCGCGCTGGGGCTCCTCGAGATCGCCCGCAGCTACGCCGCTCCCGGCGTGCTGGACGTGGACCTTGCGATATTCAACCTGGAAGTGACTGCCGGGGGCAAGAGCCCCTCGCTGGAATCCAGGGGCCTGCTCGGCGCCGCCCTGGCCAGGGCCGCCGGGCCAACCAGCGTCAGGAAAACGAGAAGGGCCTTGAGCTCCATCATGGACGAAGCCAAGGCCGGACCCGAGTCGAAGTGCGTGGCCGCCGCCGGCCTCATGATCCTGGGGGTAAGATCAGGCAGCAAGTACCTTGCGCAAAACTCGGCGAGCTGGACCGGATCCCGCCAGCGCCGTGATTCGATCCTCGCCGCCTGCCGCATGGCCGGTGACAGCGCCGCGCCGGTACTCATCGCCGGCCTGGCCTCGACCGACAGCACCGTCCGGCAGTTGCTGATCGAGAAGCTGGGAGGTTACCGTGGCAAGAAGGTGGAGGCGGCCCTCGCTAAACACCTCACGGACCCCAGCATAGAAGTGCGAACATCGGCGGCCGGCGGAATGGTCTCGCTGATGGGCAAGCGCGCCGTCGCCCCCCTGACCAAGGCCTACAAGCAGGAGGCGCACCCCTTCGCCAAAAACAAGATCCGCGCCCTGCTGGCCACCCTCGGCGCGCACCCCGGGGTTGTGCGTCACAATCCCCGGCCGGTACCGCGCCCGGTCCCCCGCCCCGCCCCCACGCCGACGCTTACGAAGCAGCAGGCGCTGGCCAAGGCCGGCGAACGGGGCAAGGTCCTCTGGAGCAAGCCGGATCCCGAGGACAAACTGCTGCTGTGGATCGCGGTCGAGAAGAAGTTCGTTCTGCTCTTCCGCTCCACGGACGGATCGCTCACCGGCTACGACGACTTCCTCAAGATGGTCGGGCGCAAAGACCTGACGGTCAACGCCCTGGCTTACAGCCCGGACTCGGTCTGGGCGGCCACCACCAGGGGAGCCTTCATCTTCGACCGGCGCACGCGTGCCTGGAGCCAGCTGGTCATCAACCTGGACTTCGCAATGCTCGAGGCCTGCATCGAGAAGGTTGAGTACGACAAGGGCAAGGTAAGCTTCACGGTCAGGAACCAGGGCCGCTACGAGCAGGATCTCAAGACCAAGAGGTGGCGCAAGCTCTAGCTGGAAAACGCGACCCGGTTGCGGATTGCGGACTACTTCGGAACCGCTACAGATGTTCCGTCGGCATTGTCGGTCGTCGTGTAACCCCGCTTGTCCAGTTCGTCACGAAGTCTGTCAGCCTCGGCGTAGTCCTTCTGCCTGCGCGCCTCCGCCCGCTTCTCGGCCAACTCCTGAATCTCAGCCGGAACCTCCGCCGGGCCCTGTAGTTCGGCTTCTGCCAGCGAGAGTCCCAGGACCTCGTCGGCGCTCCGTGCGAAAGCCAGCTTCTCGGCGGCACTCGGCTTCGAGTCCCTGAGGCACTCGAAGAGCGCAGCCATGGCCCGGGGCATGTTCATGTCGTCGAATACCGCGGCGTCGAAGCGCTTCACGTATTCCTGCGGAGCTTGGGGCGCGGCTTCGCCCTCGGCCTTCAGCTTCGCGACCTGGTCGAGCAGATTGCGGTAGCCGTTGCCGGCCGCCTCCAGCCCCTCCCAGGAGAAGACCAGCTGGCTGCGGTAGTGCGCCTGTAACAGGAAATAGCGATAGGCCAGCGGATCGATGCCCCTCTCCCTGACCGTGCGCAGGGTGATGAAACCTCCGGAACTCTTGGACATCTTGCCCTTGTCCATGACCAGGAACTCGCCGTGGCTCCAGTACTTCACCCAGGGGCTCTTGCCGGTGGCGCCCTCGGACTGGGCGATCTCGTTGATGTGATGCACGCCGACGTGGTCCACGCCGCCGCAGTGGATATCGAACTGCTCGCCGAGGTACTTCATGCTCATCGCCGAGCACTCGATGTGCCAGCCGGGGAAGCCAACGCCCCAGGGCGATTCCCACTCCATCTGGCGCTGCTGATCGGTGGGCGAACTCTTCCACAGCGCGAAGTCGGTGGCGCTCTTCTTGCCCTCGACCATCTCGACCCGCGCGCCCTGCTTGAGGCCCTCGCGGTTGAGCCGCGCCATCTCGCCGTACGCCGGGAACTTCGACGTGTCGAAGTAGACGCCGTCGTCGATGCGGTAGGTCAGGCCATTGGCCTCGAGGCGCTTTACGAGCCCGATCATCTCTTCGATGTGATCGGTGGCCTTGCACCAGATCTCCGGCTCGCGCAGGTTGAGCCCCGCCATGTCCTCCTTGAAGGCCCGGGTGTACTCGGCGGCGATGTCCCAGGCGGTGCGGCCCTCGCGGCGCGCACCGACCTCCATCTTGTCCTCGCCGGTATCCGCGTCGCTGACTAGGTGACCCACGTCGGTGATGTTCATCACCCGCTTGACCCTGAAACCGGCGCGCTCCAGGGCCCGGACCAGCACGTCCTCGAAGACGTAGGTCCGGAGATTCCCGATGTGCGCGAAGTTGTAGACCGTCGGCCCGCAGGTGTAGAGACCCACCTCGGGCGGCGCTATCGGCTCCAGTACCTGCTTCTCGCGCGCTACGGTGTTGTACAGCTTGAACATCTCACATCCCGGTGCTTCATGGTCGATGGCCAACGGTTGACGGGAATCAGGCAGTTCTCCGTGCCCTTGTGGCTCCGCGAGAGAAAGAGGCCTATCCTTTCTTCGGGGCGATGGTTCCTTCGAGCGGACTGGACGCGGTCGCGTAGAGCTTCCTGGGGATCCGGCCCGACAGATACGCCTCGCGCCCGGCGATCGCCGCGTGCTTCATGGCGCTGGCCATCAGGACAGGGTTCTCGGCCCCCGCTATCCCGGTATTCAGCAGCACGCCCTCGGCGCCGAGCTCGAACGCCAGCGCAACGTCGCTGGCGGTGCCCACCCCGGCGTCGACGACGATCGGGACCTCGGCGCGCTCGAGGATGATGCGGATGCTGTTGGGATTGAGAATCCCCTGCCCGCTGCCGATGGGACTCCCGGCGGGCATCACCACCTTTGCCCCGGCGCCCTCCAGGCGCTTGGCGATCACCGGATCGTCCGAGGTGTAGGCCAGCACGAAGAAACCCTCCCTGGTGAGGGTTTCGCAGGCCTCCAGAGACCCCATGGGATCGGGCAGCAGGGTGTCCTTGTCGCCGAGCACCTCCAGCTTGACCCAATCGGTGTCCAGGGCCTCGCGGCTGAGGCGCGCGACGCGCACGGCGTCCTCCGCCGAGTAACAGCCGGCGGTGTTGGGCAGGATCCTGTACTTCTCGCGGTCGATGAAGTCCATCAGGGTCTTGCCGCTCTTGCCGGAAAGGTCCACGCGACGGATCGCCACGGTGACGACCTCCGTCCCGGAAGCCTCCAGCGCCTCGACCATCAGCTCGTTGGTCGAGTACTTCCCCGTGCCCACGAAGAGCCGCGAGGTGAACTCGTAAGGGCCCAGCTTCAATCTACCGTCGGACAATTCCCGCCTCCTATCCGCCGCCAACCAGCGTGACTATCTCGAGCCTGTCGCCGTCGCTGAGCACGGTATCGCCGTGCCGCGCGCGAGGAACAATCTCGAGGTTGCGTTCGACCGCCACGCGCTTCCCGGCAAGCCCCAACCTGCCGAGCAGATCGATCAGCGTGACCCCCTCGGCCAGTTCGATTTCCTCGTCGTTTACGCGCACCTTCATCGGCCTCTACCCCGTTCTGACCGGCATGAACTCAGTTTATGCCGCGCGGTGAGAGTGTCAAAGGCAGGGGGCCGCGTTTCGCTCCGGGCACAGGGCGGCCGCAGCGAGCCAGGCCGAACATGTCGGTTGGACCCGGCCGCCTGCCGCCTGCCGCTGCCGCTCCCTCTGCGGACACGGGTGTGGGGCTACTTCCGGATCAGGTTTCCCAGCCACGAGGATGCTGCCCAGCCGATGACGTAGATCCAGATCATGTTCACAACCGGGCCTGCCTCCAGGAACATCATCGCGATCGTGGCGAGCCCCACGGCCAGCAGAGCGACCGTGTATCCTCCCAGGATGAGCTGGCGCCGGCCCTTGCGGCAGTTCAGAGAAGCCACCGCGGGCATCGCGATGGTCAAGCCCAATACGCCTACGCAGGTGACCGCGAAGCTGCCCCAGTACCAGCCCAGCGCGAAGCCCGGCACGGCCACCGCCAGGCAGACCGCCAGGGCGACCGAGGCGCGTCTCTGGCGCGAGTTGAGCGTCAATCGCCCGAACCGGCTGACCATCAGAAGCAGGTTGGACAACGGGCCGGCCAGCCAGCTGAACAACACGAAGCCCAGGTAGGTGTAGAGCACCGGCATGGTCCACGGCCTGAGCGCGGGAACGCGCTCGCTCACGCGCCGGAAGACGTTGATCCCCACGACCAGCCCGACAATGAATATCCACTGCTTGCGTCCCAGGCTGTTGAGCCAGAACAGGTACCTGAGCAGCAGGCGATACACGAAGCTGCGGGCCTTGAGGGCCTCCACCATTCCTGCGCGGGCGTGCTCCAGGTTGGGATTGAGCCTCAGTGCCTCGCGGAAACGTTCCTGGGCCTCCCGGTGGTTGCCGGCCTTGAGCAGGGTCCAACCGCTTACCGCGTGGGCCCGCGCGCTTTCCGGGTTGTCGGCCAGGGCCTGGCGCGCAACCGCCTCGGCCTCCTCCATACGGCCGAGATGCATCAGCGCGGTACTCCTGGCGTTCTGGCAATCCACGTCTTCAGGATCGCAGCGCAACCCCCCTTCGGCGGCGTCGAGCGCCGCCTGCCACTTCGACTGGTTGAGGCGCACCATGGCCAGCGCGCCGTGGAAGTCGGCGTCGTCCGGGTCAAGGCGGATGGCCTCCCGCGCGGCTTCGGCCGCCGCCGGGTACTTCTCCCGGATGTTGAGAACCAGCGCCCTCACGAAGTGGCAATAGGGCACGTCGGGGCCCAGCCCCACCGCCCGGTTCGCCTCTTCCATGGCCTCGTCTGGCCGGTCGGTCTCGGCCATGATCGAAGCCAGCACGGAATGGGCCTCGGGGCTGTCCGGATACTCGGCCAGCTCCTGGCGTATCTCGCGCTCGGCCAGATCGTAGCGCGAGCGACCCAGCAGCAGCAGCGCGCGATGCAGGTGTTCGCTCATCAGGGCAGTGTGCCTCCGCCGCCACCCCCGGCCATCAGCGCAGCTTCAGGTAGTCGAGGATGTCGTCGTAGAAGCCGCCCTGGTTGGAGTACAGCGCGTAGTTGCGGGCGGTGGCGAACCACTCCCGAGTGCTGGGCTTGACGCGCTTGGCGGCCTTGAGCAAATCGCGGGTGGTCAGCGGCTGGGGCTCACCGCGCTTGAGGGCCGCGGCGAGGCTGGACTCGACCGCCAGGTCCACAACGCCCTTGAGATCCGCCCCGCTGAAATCGGCGGTCTTCGCGGCCAGCCGGGCACAGTCCACTTCCGCCGCGGGCTTGTCCCGCAGCAGCACTTCGAGTATCGCCTTGCGGGCCGCCTCGTCGGGCGGCGGCACGAAGATGATGCGGTCGAATCGCCCCGGCCGCCGAAAGGCGGTGTCCAGGTGCCAGGGAGTGTTGGTGGCCGCCAGCACCAGCACCTCCCGGTTTGCCCCCTCCATGCCGTCGAGCTCCGCCAGGAACTGGTTGATGGTCTGGCGCCCCCCGGAACGCCGCATGTCCGACCTGCTGGCACCCAGGGCATCGACCTCGTCGAAAAACAGCACGCAGGGGGCGCTGTCGCGCGCCTGCCTGAACACCGCCTGGAGATTCCGTTCGCTCTGGCCGATCCACATCTCCAGCACGTCGGCGATACCGACAGAAAGAAACGAGGCCTTGACCTCGCCCGCGGTGGCCCGCGCCAGCAGGGTCTTGCCGCAACCCGGGGGACCGTACATGAGAATGCCGCCCCCGGCCTTCTTGCCGTAGGCCTCGAAGATCTCCGGCTTCTCCAGCGGCAGGATGATCTTCATGCGGATCTCGTCCTTGAGAGGCTCCATCCCGCCGACGTCGGCGAAGTTGATCCCGGGGCGCTCCATCAGCGACTCGGGTGACGGCCCGTCGGGCTCCTCGTGGCGCGCCCGTTCGCGCCCGTCGATGACCGTGTCCTCGATGCGCTCATCGTTCCCCTCCGGGGCTCCCCCGCCGGCGGTCAGCCCCAGGGACGCTGCCAGGTCGGCGACGTCCGCTCCGGCGTCGAGTTCCAGGGCCCGTCGGCAGGCGGACACGGCCTTCTCCACGTCGCCGCGGCTGATGAGGATGCGGGCGTGCAGGGCGTGCTGGCCGGCCTCGGCGCCCGGCCGGGCGACCAGGTCCTCGACGATAACCAGCGCTTCGGAGTTCTTCCCCTGGTGATAGAACGCCCGCGCCAGGCCGCCCAGCAGGCGCGCGTTTCCGGGCGCCAGTTCGAGGGCCGAGCGATACTCGGCCTCGGCCTCTTCCGGGTACCCTGCCCGCAGCAGCTGGTCGGCCAGGTGCTGCCGCAACGGCAGGTTGTCCGGCGACTGCCGCGCCGCCTCCCTGAGGTTCTCGAGTCCCGAGTCCCGCTCCGCCATGCCGCGCTCCCTCCCGGATGCCGGAACACACGATATTCCTGCAGGTACCGGAGGTCAAGCGCCTCGACCGTTCCAGGGCCAGGATGATCGACCTGCAGCCCGGAACGCATTCTCAACCGCCCGCTGGAGACCGGTCTTTGCACGCTTCCCGTGAAGCGTTTCGGGAAGGGCCTCCCGGAGGCCTGAATGCGGATTACGTGGCGCGCGAAGCCCCCCCCTGATAGAATCTCCCGACTCACCTGCATGAGGAGAGATCCGGATCATGAACTACCCCCCCTCCAGTCGCGGCAACGTGGTCGAGGAGCTTCACGGCGAGAGGATCGCCGATCCCTACCGCTGGCTCGAGGAACTCGACTCGGCGGAAACGCGCGCATGGATCGATGCCCAGAACCGGCTCACGCAGGACTACCTCGCCTCGATCCCCGAGCGCGAAGCAATCCGCAACCGCCTCCGCGAGCTCTGGGATTTCGAAAAGTTCTCGGTGCCCTACCGCCGGGGACAGCGCGTCTTCATGCAGAGCAACGACGGCCTGCAGAACCAGCACGTGCTCTACTGGGCGGACTCGCCCGACGGCGAGTTCCGCGTGTTGCTGGACCCCAACACCCTGAGCGATGACGGCACCGTGGCTCTCTCCGGATGCAGCGTCAGCCGCGACGGGCGATACCTGGCCTACGGACTGAGTTCCGGCGGCTCGGACTGGATCGAGTGGCACGTGCGCGAGGTCGAAACCGGTCGCGACCTCGACGACGTGCTGGAGTGGAGCAAGTTCTCCGGCGCCGCCTGGCGCCTCGACGGCTCCGGCTTCTACTACTCGCGCTACGATGAGCCCGTGGACGAGAACGCGCTCAAGGCCGCCAACTTCAACCAGAAGCTCTGCTTCCACGCCTTGGGCACGACCCAGGATGCCGATCCGGTGGTCTACGAGCGCCCCGACAACCGGGAGCTGGGCTTCATGCCCCGCGTCACCGAGGACGGGCGCTATCTCGTGATCACCGTCTGGAAGGGAACCGACCGCGAGAACAACGTCTGCTGCGCGGACCTCGACGCCAGTGGCGAGATCGTCGAACTCATCACGGGTTTCCGCGCCGGCTTCCAGTTCGTCACCAGCGACGGCGACACGCTCTACTTCCAGACGGATCTAGATGCCCCGCAGGGCCGGCTGATCGCCGTGGACCTCGGCGCCACGGATGAATCCAGCTGGCGAGAGATCGTCCCCGAGTCTCCCGAAGCGCTGCAGTGGGTCGCCTCGGCCGGCGGGCGCCTCGCCGCCCACTACCTGCACGACGCGTCGACGCGGGTGCGGCTCTTCGACCTGCAGGGTGCGCACATCCGCGACGTGGAGCTTCCCGGCCCCTGCACAGCAGGCGGCTTCGGCGGGCAACGCGAGGACCGCGACACCTGGTACGCCTGCTCCGGTTTCTCGAATCCCAGCGCCGTCTATCACTACGACCTGGAAAGCGGCCGGAGCGACGTCTACCGCCAGGCGCAACTGGCCTTCGACCCCGACGACTACGTGACCGAGCAGCTCTTCTACCCAAGCAGGGACGGCACCCGCGTGCCGATGTTCTTGTCGCGGCGCAGGGATATCCCGCTCGAAGGCGGCCACCCGGTCTACCTCTACGGCTACGGCGGCTTCGACGTTTCCCTGACACCGGCCTTCAGCGCGGCCGCCCTGGTCTGGATGGAGCGCGGCGGCGTCTACGCGGTCGCCAACCTCCGGGGCGGCGGCGAGTACGGCCGCGAGTGGCATGACGCCGGCAGGCTCGAGAACAAGCAGAACGTCTTCGACGATTTCATTGCCGCGGCGGAGTTTCTCTACGAGCGAAACATCGCCGGACCCGTAAGAATCGCCATCGGCGGCGGCTCCAACGGCGGGCTGCTCGTCGGGGCCTGCATGACCCAGCGCCCCGATCTCTTCGGCGCCTGCGTCGCCCAGGTCGGGGTCCTGGACATGCTGCGCTTCGAGAAGTTCACCATCGGCTGGGCCTGGCGCAGCGACTACGGCTCCGTCGAAGACGAGGACCAGTTCCGCACCATGCTGAAGTACTCGCCGCTTCACAACCTCCGGGAGGGCGAGAGCTACCCGCCGACCCTGATCACCACCGGCGATCACGACGACCGTGTCTACCCCGCGCACAGCTTCAAGTTCGCCGCTGCGCTGCAGCACGCCCAGGGCGGAGACGCCCCCGCCCTGATCCGCGTCGAAACCCGCGCCGGCCACGGGGCCGGCAAGCCCACCGCGAAGATCATCGAGGAGAGCGCCGATCGGCTGGCGTTCATGAGCAGGCACGTGGCGGGAGACACGTAACCCGATCGCCCTCGTCCTCCTTGTCGGGGGTCATCCCCCGCAAGTGCGGTAGCCGGTCAGGATCTTCGAGGACGAGGACGAGGATGACGACGAGGATGACGACGAGGACGACCTAGAGGACTCCACATGGCCAAAGGACAATACCTCAACCGCCACCAGAAGGGCATCGTCAAGCGCTACTACCAGAACCGCGAGACGCTCGCCACCCAGAAGCTCGGCGAACTCGTCTCCGAGCTGTATCTCGAGGAGAACCAGAAGAAGCGCGGCCGGCTCTGGAAGCGGGTCGAAACCGCCCTGCTGAACGCCGGCGCAAAAAAGTCCCGAGTCGGAACAGTGGTCGGCCGGCAGGACCTCAAGGCGCTGGCGGACATGGTCGCGGAGCTGTTCTAGCAGGCCGTTGAAAGACGGCCTGCCAGGGCTTCCGCTCTTGAAGCAAGCGGGGAGAAGGCCGGTCCGGGCCTACTCCCCGCCAGGTTATCCCGGTGCCGGGATCAGCGCTGCTTTTCGGACCTGCTCGCGCGGCTCTTGACCTTCTTCCCGGGCGACTCCACGACCCTCTTCCGAGCATCGCCCTTGGCCGGCCTGCTCTTCCTGCTCTTGTTCTTCTTCGCCTTGCCCTTGCCCTTCTTGCCCTTCTTGCCCTTCTTGCCCTTCTTCGACTTCTTCTTGCCCTTCTTACGACCCCTTACGTGGCTGCTCTCGTTTTCGGCCAGGTAGTCGAAGTCCTCCTCGGCGACGACTTCGCCGGTGATCACGATCCCCGCGAAGCCGACCGGGGGAGAGCTGCGCACGGCAAGCAGCAGATCGTCCCACTTGCCGATCTTCTTGGGCTTGAAGCCCAGGCGTATGGCCCGGAAGGAGTTCTTGCGGATCCTGACCTTCGAGGGAATCGCGGGGTTGATGATCCGGAAATACGGACACTTCCCGTTCAGCGAGAGTGCCAGGGTCATGTCCCGGTTGGTGTTGTTCCGAATCATGAACTCGGCGATCACCTCGTAGTCGCCCTTGGGGCGCTTGCCGAAATCGAGGGGCTTCTCGTCCCTGACCGGCGCCGAGGCGCCCGGGGGGTAGAAGAACCAGCTCTCAGGCAGGTTGCCGAAGTCTATCAGGCCGTTCGACAGCCTCCACACGCCCTCGCCGGCCAGTACGATGGGCTTGCCCATCGCCTTGGCGATGGGCGGGGCCTTGTGGTCCACCTTGCCCTTGGCCACGGGACGGAAACTGAATTTGTACTTCGGCGTTTTCCTGCCGGGCTTGACCGTAACCGTCTTGGCCTTTCCGGACACGTGAAAGGGCTTGTTGACCAGAACACCGGACACCTTGACATCCGCAGTGCCGTTGTTGGTCCAGTGCGCGGTTTCGGTCCCGGATTCGGAGAAGACGAAGATCTTCCCGAAGTCGATTCTGGGGCGGCTGGGTTTCACTGAGACGCTCCTTTCCATGCATAGAAGCCAGGGGTTCCATCCTTGGCGCTGAACCATAGGGATCGGACCGGATGTGTCAAGCGCAGGGAGGGTCACGGTCCTTCCCCCCCTCCCCCGCTCGCACGCGCAGGAGCGCGCGCACGCGGGCGACAGCCCGGCCGTTTTGTCAGGACGAAACGGGCCGCGAGTTCAGCCCGGCCAGTCCAGCTTCTGCCAGAAGAGCCACCAGCGGGCAAGCCACCCGCCGCGCACGCTCACGATTTCCTCGAGACATCTCTCGACCACGCACCTCGAGAGCTTGTCGCCGAGGTACTCCGCCCCCCGCCTGAGCTTGCGGGCCAGCGTCTTCTTCATGCGCGCGAAGACGGCCTTGACGCCGGCCCGGCGAACGCTCCGGATCTCGATTACCGCATCGATGAAAGCCTTCAGGAACTTGTAGTAGGCAGTCAACTCCGGGGCGTTGACCTGGCTCATCCACTCGGCCGCAGCCTCGGTGCGCCCGGCCATGACTTCGTCGTAGGCCAGCCACACGATGAACCCGTCGGTACAGTGGTCACGCGGCAGGGAGATCGCGAAACGCTCCACCTCTCTAGCGTCCTCCACCCGGCCCAGGTCGCGCAGCGACGTCGAGAGGTTGGAGAGCATCCAGGGCGCCGCGCCGCGGCGCTCCCGCCAGTCAGACATCCACGAGATCGCGCTGGCCGGGCGGTTCAGGGTACTCAGGGCATACCCCACGCTTCCCCAGCAGCCGTCGTCGCGCCGCAGCGCTTCGCGCTGCTCCTCTACCAGGTCCTCCAGCTCCTTGCGTCGCCCGTTGCCGCCCAGGCCCTCTATGTAGACCGCCACCGCCCGGTGCCACAGGCCCCTGCGGCCCTGCAACCCGTCGACCAGCTTGCGGCACTCGTCGAACTCGAACTTGGCGCACATCTTCTCGACGAGCACGGCGGAGGTTTCGGGACACGGCGACTTCTCGCGCAGCGCCCTCTGCAGCAGAGCTAGCAGTTCGCCACTGCCGGCGGCCCGTTCGATCAGCTCGCAGGCGCCCCGGAAGGCACCCGCTGCGGTATCCTCCCGGACGCACACCCCGCGGAACTCCTTGATGGCCTCGGGAAGCCGGTCCTGCCGGATCCGCAGTTCCACGGAGCGCACCGCGGTGAAACCGTCATTGACGGAGCCCTTGAGGGTCGCCAGCACCTTCTCGGCCTCGCCCAACTCGTCGTCGTCGACGTGGAGGTCGAAGAGGCTGAAGCCGGCGTAGGCGTAGGTGGGAGCCAGCGCCAGGGCCCTGCCCAGGTCAGCCTTGGCGCCGGCGCGGTCCCCCGCGGCCAACCGCGCCTCGCTGCGGTAGACCAGGGGCATGGGGTTGTGGGGGTCGAGCTCTGCCAGTCTGGAGCAGACCCGCTCGTAACCCTCGCGATTTCCGGTGGCCTGGTGCCAGTCGGCCAGCTGCTGCCAGGCCCACTGGTAGTCCGGCCGTTCCTTGACCACGGCGTTCATCATCTGGACCGCCCGGGCCAGATTGCCGCGCCGGGCCTCGACCCAGGCGGCGGTCGCACGCAACTGGGCGGGGGAACCCTCGGGAAAGGCGCGCGGGGCGCACGCCTTCAGCGCCCCGTCGTAGTCACCCATTTCGGCCAGCGTGGTCGCCTTCAGGTCGTGCGCGTCGGTGCTGCGCGGCTCGATCTCCAGCGCCTTGCTGATCGCATCGAGCTTCTCCCCGGGATCCGAGTCGCTGCTCAGCGAACGAGCCAGATTCAACCAGTTGAGGTGGTCGCAGGACCTCTTCTCCGCCAGCTCGCGGGCCAGCCCCACGAGCAGATCGCGCCGGCCCAGCTCCTGGGACCAGGTGTCCAGACACCCCCAGGCACGACCGAAATCGGGAGCGATGCGAATGGCCCTGCAGACCTCTTCGATGGCCCGGTCCTTCTCGCCCTCCTCCCACAGCAGCTCGGCCAGCTCGCTGCGGTTCGCCGGGTTGGATCCCGCGTGCCTGACCGCGCGCTCCATGACTTCGCGGGCCTCGGCCGGCCGCTGCTCGCGCGAGAGCAGCTCCGCCAGCGGCACGGTGGCCCGGCTCCAACCCGGGTTGATCTCCACGGCAGAGCGCAGCGCGGCGATCTCCTCCTCGACGTTCATGCGTGCGCGGCACACCTTGGCGCGGTCCAGCCAGACCTGCGGCAGGAACGGGAATCGCCCGCAGGCCTGGGTGATCCTCTCGAGCGCCTCGTCCAGCCGGTTCATGTCCATCAACTGCCACACCAGCGCCGACCAGGCGTGCCACAGGTCGGGGCGCTTCTTCCACGCAGCGTTCAGGGATTCGAGCAGCCGGTCGGGCGGCAGTATGCCGGTAGCGTGATTGTAGTAGTTCAGCAAGCCGTCGCCGTAGATCGTCTGGCGCACGAGTTCGCCGCGCACCAGCTCCAGATCGTCCATGGTCTGCTTGAGGGAATCGCTGCTGGACAGCAGCGCCTGGATGGCCGGACCGCAGTCTACATCCATGACGATCGCAGCACGATATTCCGCCCGCGCCTCTTCGCGGCGATTGCTGGCCTCCAGCGAATTGCCCTTGAACACGCGACCGAAGGGATTGCAGGGATCGGCCGCCATGGCTTCGTCGGCGACCGCCAGGGCCTCTTCGTGCCTCTGCTGCTTCTGGAGCGCGATGCACAACTCACGCAGCGCCCAGCCATCGGACGGGTTGATTTCCAGCAGCCTCCGGACCACCGCCTCGTGCTCCCCGGCGCCGGTGCCCCGGGCCCACTCCACCAGCAGCTGGTGAATCGCGTAGCTGTGCGGGAAGCGCTCCGCGTAGGCCTCGATGTGCGCCAGCGCGCGCTCCTCCCCGGCCATCTCGTAGAGGAGTTCGGCGATCGCACCGTGGGCCTCGATGTTCAGCGGCTGGATCTCCAGCAGCTCGTGCCAGTATTCGTTGGCCAGCTCGGAATCGCCGTTGCCCCTGGCCTGCGCCGCCGCGTTCTGAAGCCACGCCGCACGCGTGACCTTCTCCTTCGCCGCCTCCAGGAAGCGGGCGGCCTGCGCCTTGTTTCCTGACCGGGCCTGCACGCCGGACATGTTGAGCATGAGGTAGCCGTCGTCCGGACGCAGGCTGAGCCCGCGCTCGACCGCCTTGACGGCCTCGGGAATGCGCTCCAGTTCCTCGAACGCGGCGCCGAGAGAGATCGCCGGGCCCGAGGACTTGCGGCCGAATCGCGCGAACCGCGCGCGCAGCAGGTCGAGCCCCTCTTCGGTGCGCTTGACGCGTCGCGCGGCCCGGAAGTAGGCCATGGCGTTGTGCTCGTCGGTGTCGTCCAGGCAGGTCGCGATGCGATAGTGCTCGAGAGCCCCGTCGTAGTCTCCCATGCTCCAGAGCAGGTCGGCCAGCACGTGATACGGGCGGTTCCCGCCGGTAGCGCGCGCCGACTTGCGCAGAAACCTGAGGGCCCGCCTCTGGGTCCTGCCGTCCACCCGCAGGTCATCCGCGTAGCGCCACCAGAAACCGGGATCGGAATCGTGCCGGCCGCACTCCTCGGCCAGCAGCGCGAGGCGCTCGTCACGCCGGCCGAGGTCGCGCAAACAGGTGATCCGCCACAGCTTGGCCATCCTGCACTCCGGATAGAGCGCGCTGAGCTTCTCGGCGGCCTCGAGCATCGCGGTGTTGTCCGCGTCGTAACCGGCAATCGCCCGCCGCGCGTTGATGGTCAGGTGATGATCGGGCGCGCTCGCCGCCAGCCGTTCGTAGGCACTCCAGGCTGAGGGCCAGTCGTAACGCTCCAGCGCGCCGGAGACCTCGTTGGCGATGTCGTAGAGCCCGGCGCCGGGCAACTCCAGGCCCTCCAGTCGATCGGCGAATTCGGCGGGCACCAGCGCCATTCCGCGCGGCCCCATGGACTTGAGGTCTTCGAACATCTTCTCAGCGAGAGGCTCGCTGAGGTCCGGAACGTACGGATCGCGCACCACCAGGACCCGCTTGCGGGTGTCGTAACCCACCACCGCCTGCAGGTGCGCGTTGTCCGGAGCGGTCAGCGTCAGCGTGAAGGGCAGGCCGCGGTCGATCAGGGCCACGGTCGCGTCCCAGCTCACGTCGAACTCGCGGGCAGTCCAGCCGTTCCCCTCGGCCCACCTGCGCTGGCTGTAGGCCGAACTGCCGTCGTAGCAGATCTGCTCGGCGACCTCGAGATGTTCGGCCGGCATCTTCCAGAACCTGGCGATAACGGTCAGCGTGGCCGGCGCGCAGGTGACGTGATGCTGGCGAACGAATCTCACCGGCAACACCTTGCGCACGCCCTGGCCCTCGGACTTCCGGAGGTTCACGGCCAGTGCGCGGAAGTACTTCCCGCCGGCCTTCTCGGCCTGGTCGGCAGCCGCGGCGTAGTTGCCGAAGCGATACTCCACACGGCTGCGCATCGAGGCCAGCCAGCGCGCGGAGTCCTTGTCCATCAGGGGCGCCAGCTCCACGAAGCGATCCAGAGAGGCGGCGACCTCCCGGTCCTGATCGAGGTGCAGCTGCAGACCAGCCAACTGTGAAGTCACCCAGCAGCACTCCATGTTGCGGTCGGCCTCGGCCAGGAAGTCGCACGCCTCCTCGTGGCGGTCGAGCAGCCTCAACGCGTGCGAGCAGGCCTGCACGCCGGGCCGGTACCACGGGTTGCGCTCCAGCGCGCGCCTGGCACTGGCCAGCGCCTCCTCGTACCGGTCCTCGCGCTGCTGCAGGTCGCTTCGTTCCACGAAGACCCACGGGTGATCGGGGGCCAGTTCCTCGGCCCTGGCCATGAAGACCTCGGCGCGCGTGAAGTCCCGGAAGAGGGCCGCAACAAACGCGCGCAACGCCAGCCAGTCGGCCTGCGTCACCGGATCGTCGGTCTCGAGTTCGCCCTGCCGCTCGACGAACTCCCAGGCCTCCAGCGTACCGCGCAGGCGCAGAAGAGTGTAGGCGTACTGGAAGACGACCCGGGGGTGCCGGGGGTACTTCCTGTACGCGCCCATGATCAGGACCGGGGTCAACCGCGGCGCCCCAAGGTAGGTCGCCAGCCGCGCGGCCATGCACTGCGCCTCGGGGCCCTCCCACTCCCGCAGTCCTCCGAAGCGCTTGCCCGCCTCGAAAGCCTGCAGCATGAGCCCCTTGTCGTAGAGCTCCTCGATTCCCTTCAGATTCGCAACTGGAATCTCCACTGGCGGGCTCCCCGGCTGTCCTCGAGCACGCAATAGTACCTGCGCAGTATCGTTGGGGTCAAGAAATACTTGGCGGCAACCCAGCCCCACGCGCAGAATGCGCTTCTCCGTCGCTACCCTTTCGCCATCTTCACGATCCGCGGATCGAACCGCGCCAGCGGCTCCACCAGGTCGCACTGGGCGGCCATGACCTCTTCGATGTTCTTGTAGGCCATGGGACACTCGTCGAGGCCCGCCGACATCAATTCCACTCCTCGTTGCTTGAGGAAGTTCATCATGTCTGCGCGCTTGAACTTCTTCTTGGCGGCCTTGCGGCTCATCCTGCGACCAGCACCGTGCGAAGCAGAGTTCAGCGACTTCGGCTCGCCCCTGCCCTCGACCACGTAGCCGGGCGCACCCATTGATCCCGGGATGATCCCGCGAACGCCCTCCGCCGCAGGAGTTGCTCCCTTGCGGTGAACGATCACCTCTTCGCCGTCGTATTCTTCCTTCCAAGCGAAGTTGTGATGGTTCTCGAGCTCGTAGAGCACCTCGCAGCCGAGAGACTTCACGATGTAGCGGTGGATCAACTCGTGATTCGCCGCGGCGTAGCGTCCCATGAGCTCCATCGCGGCCCAGTACTCCCGGCCGTCGGCAGACTCGAGATCCAGCCACGCAAGGTGAATCAGCTCGCGCGGCAGGTCCTTATGCAACTCCTGGGCAACGCGACTGTAGTGCTTGGCCACGTCACTGCCGGTGCCGCGGCTACCGCTGTGACTGAGCAGCGCCAGGTACTTCCCGGGCTTCAGGCCCAGCTTCTCGTCTTCGACGCTCAATTCGCCGTACTCCGCGAAGTGATTACCGCTGCCGCTGGTGCCCAGTTGCTTCCAGGCCTTGTCCTTGTTGCGAATCGTCACCGGGCTGATCGACCAGTCCTCGTCCATCACCGCGTGTTGCCTGCGCTGCTTGAAGCTGGCACCGACGCCGAAACTTGTCTCGCGCACCAGCGCGCTCTTGAGCCTGTCCCGATCCTCCTTCAGCGCCGAAAGCGGGATGTCCGTCACCGTCAGTCGCATGCGGCAGGCGATGTCCATGCCCACGGCGTAGGGAATCACCGCGCCGCGCGTGGCCAGAACACCGCCGATCGGCAATCCGTAGCCCTGGTGCGCGTCGGGCATCAGTGCCCCGCGCACCGAAATCGGCAGCCGGCAGGCGTTCTTCATCTGCTCGACCGCACCGTCTTCGAAGCCCTCCCCCCACTGGGTCCAGGGGACGGGGGAGCTCTTGGGTGCGCTGCCGGCCGGGGAGGCCAGATAGCTGGCCAGATCCCCGAAGTACTCGTCCTCGCATCGACTTTCCGGTTCGCGCTGGACGGCCAGAAGCGCCGACTCGATCTCAGGTCTATTGAGACCCCCGGCGGCAGCCGCACGCACGGCCGCAAACGCCAGCTTCATGGCCTCACCCCGCGGGATTCCCAGTTCGTTCAGTTCCTTGGCCTTCATCATCCACCTGCCTCTATCTTCCAGACCTTCTTGGTCTCTCTCTCCACTTCGATGTTCACACGCAGGAACTTCTTGACTACTTCACCGTTCGTCTGCGTGTGCATGCTCGGCGCGCAGGTCCGGTACGATCCCGCGCCCGCCATGGCCATGGGTATCAGCAACTGGTCCGCCAGGTGCTCCCCCACCGGCGCTCCGTCAGTCAGGTACTTCCTCGCCTCTTTGACGGCACGCTCAGCCACAGCCTCGGCTCGCACTCCTCTCGAGCCGAATGCAGTTACCACCTCGCACACGTTCTCGTATTCCAGTTCGATGAAGACCACGTTTCCCGGTCCCATCGAGTTCTCGAGCTCCTCCGTTGCCAATTGCTCCCTGGTGAGGTTCAGCTTCTTTCCAACGATGCGCAACTCTCGCTCGCAGATCCCGGTAGACAGGCTCGCAACCACAGCCCTCGCCCGCTTGCCGACTTCCTTGCCGTGCTCGGGGATCTTCAGGCGCCGCAGCTCCTTCGCCGGCTGGATCCGCACCCGGAAGCATCCGCCTCCGGCCGGGTAGAAGCCAGGTCGTTCAAGTTCTGCGCTGACCTTCGGACCGATCTTCGCCAGTAGGGGCAGGAAGGCCTTGGTCAGGAAGTCGAAGGGCGGCGCGAAAGGGTTGTGGGTGCCGCCCTCCAGCGTCAGTTCGCTCGGCTCGTCGGCGATCATCAATGCCGGGAGCACGGTCTGGAGAACGAGCGTGGCGCTGCCCGCAGTCCCGATCGAGAACCGGTAGCTGCCTGGCTTGACACGGTTGGGCTTGAAGCTCAGCTCGCCGCTCTTGAGCGAGTCGCCCTGGACCTCGGCGCGACCGATTTCCTTCGCGGCGCACACCGCAGTCAGGTGCTGGCGCAGCAGTCCCGGCTTGGCCCTGCCGGCGCGGATACTGTGAATCCGGAAGGGCTTGCCGGTAACCAGGCTGAGCCCCAGCGCGCTGCGCAGGATCTGCCCGCCACCTTCTCCGAACGAACCGTCGATGTTGATCATCTCGCGCCTCCGGGAGATACTCCTCTACGTTCTATCCTCATCTCAACCACTTGAACAGTCCTTATTGCACGGCAATCGCCCAGAGAGGAGATAGTAGAAAGGAGACCGCAGGATAGTGCGCCTTGGCCTCTCATCTTCCTTCAGATTGCGGCGCCAGCCGCAAGTGGTCCCCTGTCTCCTTTCTCCTCTCTCCTGCTCTGGCGAAGCGCTTCCGACGCTTCGCCAGGGGAGCCGGACCCGCAGATCCTTGTCCGGCTCCCCCCGCTTGGCGATCCCCTCCTTTCCTTCTTCATCCGCTCCTAGAGTACGTTTACGACCCTGTCGGTCAGGCCCTTCTCGCCGATGACCACCTTCAGGTTGGCCTTGCCGGCGACTCGCTCAAGAGCTTCCAGCTCCCTCATGCGCATCAGAGCCGGGTTCGACTCAAGCAGCTTTGCAGTGTTGGCCTGCGAACGCATCGCAGCGGTCTCTTCCCTGCGGGTGATCAGCGAAGCCTCGGCGGCCTTCCTGGCCTCGGTTACCTTGTTCATCAGCTCCTTCATCTCACCCGGCAGAATCACGTCGCGAATACCCAGCGACAGGACCTCGATGCCGAACTCGAGCGCGCGCTTGCGCACTGCCTTCTCCATCTCGTCGGCCACCGCGTCCTTCTCGGTCAGGATCGCGTCCAGTTTCCTGGTACCGACCACGGCGCGGAGTGCCAGCTGCGCCTCACGGTACAGAGCCTGTTCGGCGTCCTCGACCTCACGGACCTTGCGCAGCGGATCGACGACCTTGTAGCTGACCACCGCATTCATGCGCAGGGTCACCTTGTCGTTGGTCATGATCTCCTGACCGGCGACGTCCAGAACCTTTTCGCGAACGTCGACGTTGTACAAAGTCACGTCTTCGACGCCCTTCCAGAAGGCGTAGGTGCCCGGGGTCAGCTGGGCCATGAACTTCTTGTTCCTGAAGTAGAGGCCCAGGTAACCGTTCTCCACGACGTACAGGCTGAGAGTCGACGCGGCCGCCTTGTTCCTCATGATCGCGGCCAGTTCGGCGTGCTCGAAGCGCGGCTCGCGCACCTCGACCATCTCCACCCTGACGTCCCTGAAGACGGTCCACAGCGCCCAGGCACCGGCAGTCAGCACGGCGTCGAAGCGACCGTCGATCCAGACGAGTGCACGCTGGCTGTCTCGCACGTCCACGACGATGGCCTCGTCGCCCAGCGCACCGCGCTTGACGATCACGTCGAGGTCGCGGTGCTTCAGCCAGGTATCACGGACCGATACGATCTCGACGCGAATCTTGCACATCGGGTCGAGGAAACGGTACTTACCCGGCGCAAGGACACGTTCGAACTCGCGGTCCCTGTACATCAGGCCACGCTCGAACTTGCGGATCTTCACTCGCTTCATGAACAGCATCTCTCTTCCTCCTTCGACCTTCGTCCGGCACGATGCCGAAGCGAAGGTCGAAGCCGCGGCGTAGCCATGGATGGCGAAGCCGGGCTTCCCAGTCCCGGCGCAACTATCGATGTCGCAGCCGGGCTTCCCAGCAGACTCCCTCGGTCTGCCCTTCCACTTCTCCTCTTCTCTCGTGAGACAGGCCCATCCTGTCCCGCGGTTGAATCTCAGCTCCAGTCATCTCGCCTCCCAGGCAGAGAGTAGAAAGGAGAGAGCAGACCGCAGGAGATGGCGCAACTTCATCCATCTCCCTTCAGGTTGCGGCGTCAGCCGCAAGTGCTCTCCTCTCTCCTTTCTCCTCTCTCCTGCTCTGTCAGACCGCTTTGCGGTCTGACTGGTCGCCCTGGATTCGAACCAGGATCTTCCGGTTAACAGCCGGGCGCTTTACCGCGTTAAGCGAGCGACCAGTGCCTTGGCTGACTGCCCCGGTTTCGAGCCAGGATCGTTCCGCTTTGGAGGCGGACGCTTTGCCGCTTAAGCTAGCAGTCATCCCAGCTTCCTCCTTTCTCTGGCCGGTCGCCCCGGACTCTTACCGGGTTCTCCCAGCTGCCACCGGCCGCCTTCCCAATTAGGCCAGCGACCTGCCGGAGCTCTGCAATTCCTACGTCCCGGGCACAAGCCTTCGGGGGGCGGTCGCTCGCTTCGCCACACTGTGAGCTGCGGAGCACTGCTTGAGTCGCGGCCTACTACTCGAACAGCTCCGGTTCGACATCGGGCCACCGGCGCTCGGCCCTCACCTTTCCCTTTGCGGTTTCGGGTTTCGCCCGCGGCGGAATCCGCGTGCTTCATGGCGCTCTCGAATGCTGCTCCTGTCCGAACCGCAACAGTCGCCAGCGATCGCGCCGATCGCCCCCCTCAGACCAACACAAGGGCCTTCTACAGAGGCTGGTGTGACGCGGGATTTGAACCCGCAACGCCAGATCCCAAATCTGGTGCCCTAACCATTGGGCAAGTCACGAACGGTGGGATTCGAACCCACGACTTGCTGACTAACAATCAGCCGCTCTCCCCACTGAGCTACGTTCTCGGGACGACCGGATTCGAACCGGCAACATCCGGGACCCGATCCCGGTGCTCTCCCGTTGAGCTACGTCCCGCTCCTGTCCCCTTCGTCAGAATCCACTTCGCGGAACGCGCCCGACCGATCACAGGGTGAGGCCGAACGCGCCGCTGGCCCGGGGAATCTCTTCGGTTTTCAAGGTGCGACTGAGGATGCTCGATCGATCCTCACTTCTCCTCACATATAACACGATGCGTGCCAAGGAAGCCCGAGACTTCAGATTTGGCGTGCAATCTACGTAGCCCTTTGTTATACAGACACTTTTGAAACACGCGTTGCCAACGCCAGGATTGAGCTTGACCTGCCTTTAGGCACAGCTATTATCTGCCTGTCTAACTTGATAGCTGGAGAGATAGATGGATGAGAAGCGGACCGTAATGCTGAGCCTCCTGGGCCCCACGCTTGACCAGGGTCGCGGACCCCGCCGCTGGGAAAAGTGGCGCCCGAGCATCAGCCTGTGCCAGCATCACGACCTGTTGCTGGATCGCTACGAACTCCTGTACCAGCGCAAGTTCGTGAGTCTCGCTCGCCAGATCGCCGACGACATCGCCTCGGTCTCGCCCGAGACCGAGGTCAACATGGTCAACATCGAATTCGAAGACCCCTGGGACTTCGAAGAGGTCTACGCCGCCTTCCACGACTTCGCCCACCGCTACGAATTCGACACTGACGAAGAGGACTACCTCGTCAATATCACCACAGGCACGCACGTCGCCCAGATCTGCCTGTTCCTGCTTACCGAGTCGCACGCGCTTCCGGGTCGCCTGATCCAGTCGAGCCCCCCGCGGCGCGGACGGCCCACACAGTTCGGAGAGTACCGGATCATCGACCTGGACCTGTCCAAGTACGACCGCATCGCCCAGCGCTTTCGCCGCGAGCAGGAGGACGAAGTCTCTTTGCTCAAGAGCGGCATAGACACGCGCAACGCCGAGTTCAACCGCATGATCGAGCAGATCGAGCGGGTGGCGGTGCACTCAGACGCCCCAATGCTGCTGACGGGCCCCACCGGGGCGGGCAAGAGCCTGCTGGCCCGGCGCATCTACGAACTCAAGAAGCAGCGCCACCGACTCGAAGGCTCGTTCGTTGAAGTCAACTGCGCGACGCTGCGCGGCGAGCAGGCCATGAGCACCCTCTTCGGCCATGTGAAGGGCGCCTTCACCGGGGCCCAGACTGACAGGCCCGGGCTGCTGCGAGCCGCCAACGGTGGGATGCTCTTCCTGGACGAGGTGGGCGAGCTCGGTGACGACGAACAGGCCATGCTCCTGCGCGCGCTCGAAGAGAAGCGCTTCCTGGCGCTCGGCGCCGATACGGAGAGCGAAAGCGAATTCCAGCTGATCTGCGGCACGAACCGCGACCTCTCGACCCAGGTGCAAGCCGGGAGCTTCCGCGAGGACCTCCTCGCCAGGATCAACCTCTGGACCTTCAGACTGCCGGGCCTGGCGCAGCGCCACGAGGACATCGAGCCGAATCTGATATACGAACTGAACCAGTTCGCGGGCCAGAGCGGCTCGCACGTGACGTTCTCCAGGGAGGCACGCAAACGCTTTCTGGACTTCGCCACGGGCCCACAGGCTCTTTGGACGGCCAACTTCCGTGACCTCAACGGAGCCATAATTCGGATGGCCACGCTCGCACCCGGAGGAAGAATCACCACCGAGATCGTAGAAGAGGAACTCGGTCGCCTCAGGCTTTCCTGGCGGGGCGACCCAGAAGAGGAGAAGTCAGCCGGTCTTCTTGAATCCCTGCTGGGGGCCGGCGTCAACGACATCGACCCCTTCGATCGCGTCCAGCTCGCAGAGACCGTTCGCGTCTGTCGACGCTCGAAGACGCTTTCTGACGCCGGGCGCTACCTCTTTTCCGTCTCCAGAACCAGGAAGAAGACGCCCAACGATGCCGACCGGCTGAGGAAGTATCTTGCGCGCTTTGGATTGGACTGGAAAAGCGTGTCTTCCTGGCGGCCGGTCTCGGATTCCGGGTTCAGCCTCGGTCCTTCGGGTTGACGGTTGACGCATTCCCGGCATTCTCTACGGCATGTGCATCCGTCATGTCTTGCCGCTCGCAGAGAGCTCGAACCTGAACTTGACCGACAACTCCACCGGAGTCGTGCTCCTGGCTGGCATCCAGGGCCAAGGGAGACATCGCTGGCAACCCATGCAGATCAGCCCGCGTGCTCCAGGCTGGTCATTGGGACGTACCTGTCTGTGTACGAACGGACAGGCTATAGCCCTCTGCAGAATGCGCGCAAGAACTTCCGGCCGAACTCGCGCATGTCCTCCACGCTGCGACCGAACCACGAGGGACTGACCACCGCGCCGACAGCGCCGTGGTCACGCGTCGCGCGCATGAAGAAGTCGCCGGGGAGATCTTCGCGTTGGCTCCAGTCGGAGCCCTTCCACCCCTTGCTGAAGACCGGCTCCGACGCCAGTTGTTCGACCATCGCATCGCGCCGGTCCTGATGCGAGAAGCTGAAGCCGTCGTGGTCGCGGTGCATCCAGCCGTGGATGTCCATGTACCCGCTCGGGCGGGTATCAGCCAGCAGCCTGGCCAAGGCCTGGCCGGCGGGGTCGTCGGAGTCGGCGCCCTCGTGGCAGAGGTCCGGACCGCCGCTGCGTGAACGCTTACAGCAGCCGGAAGCCGTCCCGTCTGGATTGGGCATCGGCACCACCACGAAGTGGAAACGACTGGTCAGCGGGCCGTCACCGGCGTAGTCGCCCGCCAGCATCTCCAGCATGGCCGAGACGCAGAACGAACCGGCCGTCTCGTAGGGGTGAAATCGGCTGACGACCATTACCGCCGGCGCGCCGGGATCACCGATGCTCAGGCCGGTAATGCCGCGCTCTTCGAAGCTCCCGCCGAAGGTGAAGCTCTCGAAGCCGCCCGCGGTGGCCTTCAAACGGTCGCTCTCGAACATTTCGAGGTCGTAGACCGGGTGCAGCCCGACGAACCACTCGCCGGGAGGCACCTCCATCTCGACGGCGGTCACCGCGCCGTCGACCTTGCCGGGTACGAACCGCCACTCGCGGTCACGCCCCACCAGGACGTAGTCGCGGAAGCCCATGTAGTCGAGCTCGTCCCAGTCGATAAGCAGAGTAACCGGTTCTGGCGCACCCGAATCATTGACGGCCTCGACATTGAGGCAGAACTTGTAGTTCCCGTCCCCGTCCTCGCTCCATGGCTGTACCAGGAAGCGATCCGGCGCCACCTTCTCCACGTCGCTGGCGCGACGTGGATTGGCGCCGGGATAGCGGTTGCAGATGCGCATGGTTGTCGTCCGCTCGGCTCCTTGACAGGCCACGAACCGGTCCACCGCCAGCTCCAATGAGTCTAGCAATGGCGGATACGTTGTCCAGAGCGGACCACAGGTGCCAATGGCACCTTCTTCAAAGGCCCGCTAGGGCTTGAAGGTGTAGCTCAAGTCCCCCACCTTCACGACCAGTTCCTCGCCCAGCTTCTTGAGGCTGCACTCGGGCATCTTTTCGGTACCGGTGTCCGTGGGGTAGAGCACGTGCAGATAGACGCACTCGGGCGCGTCGCCCTGCGGTTCCACGTCCATCCGCGACTGGCCCATGCGCCACTCGGCGCGGGCCTTGCCGGGCTTGTACTTGTCGCCGCCGATGGTTCGCGTGCGGCCCTTGTGGTCCAGGTGCAGGAAGGCCTTGCCAGCTCCGCTGTTTACTGTGATCTTGTGCTTCTCGGGCAGCAGGGTCCTGCAGAACAGTCGGCCCTTGCCGTTGTCGACGATGGCCAGGCTGCCCTCGACCTTGGGAGCCTTCATGCTCTGCAGCAGCCAGCGGTGCTTCTGCCCGCCCCCGGCCTTGACCCGGTCGAGCACCAGGACGTACTTGTACCCCAGGAAGACGATCTCGCGCTTCCACTTGGTGCCGCCGCGGCATGAGCCGCTGAGGTCGCCCAGCGCCCTGGCATACTCCGGCTTGGCCTCGGTGGCCAGCAGCACGCCGGTGGGCGGCCGCTTGTACCTGCGGTCGCGCTGGGCCTTCCACTGCTTGAAGGACGGCGTGCCGTCGAAGTCAATGTAGGGCTGCCAGCCCCCGAAGCCCTCCTTGTGGAAGACCACGCAGTTGGCGCTCCAGGGACACTTGAAGTACATGTGCATGGTCTTCCTGTAGCCGCCGGTGTAGGCACCGTTCTTGATGGCCAGCGGGGCATGCTTGAAGATCATGAACTTGCCCTGGTCGTAGGTACCGTGGTGGTCGACGGTCTCGCCGCAGCGGAAGAACACGTGGGTGGCGTCGTCCTTCCAGCTGGAGCGCCAGAACACGTAGCCGTGCAGCTTGGGGCTGAAGACGTCCGCGCGGCCCAGCTTCTCCAGGGACTCTGGCTTTATACGCGGGTCGTTGTATACGAAGAACATCCAGGCGTTGACCGTGTGGTAGTCCCAGGGGATGTTGTCCCACTTGCTCTTCGGCCAGCGGCGGTGCATGTCCAGCGCCCAGGCGCGGATCAGCCCGTCGCGGTACATCCCGGCGACCGCGTCGATCTGCATGCGGTGCTGGTTGTTGTCCTTCATGGCCCCGTCCCAGAGGTCTCCTTCCTTGACCAGGTAACTGTTGGGATAGGTCATCCACATCAGGAACTTCGCCTGGCGGCGGAGCCAGTCGCTCTGGTTCTTCTCGATCCACTCGGCGGCGTTCCAGTCGGTGGCGCTGCGCCAGGCGGCGACCATGTTGGCCAGATCGGTGAACTCGTGGCTCAACCCGTAGGTGCCGCCGCCGGTAGCACCGTCCTCGGCCTCGCGGATAGTGCCGATCTTGGTCTTGAGGTAGTTCTGGGCGAAGCGGATGTACTTGTCGGCCTTGGGGCTGTCGCCGTGCAGCGCCAGGGACATGACCGTCAGGCCGGCAATCGCACCGGGAATACGCGAGTAGAAGGGCGTGGGCCCGCCCTTGCGCAGGTAGTTGTAGTACTTCTCGCACCACTGCTCCAGGTGAGCGATCTTGGCCTTGCGGGCGGCCGCGTCGAAATCCGGGTGATCGCGCAGCCAATCGTACATCGCACCGCACTTCTGGGCCTCGATCCCGGAGTAGCTGGGCGTGCGCCCGGTGATCCTGAACTTCTTGAACTCGGCCACCGCCTTCTTGCCGATGGCCTCGTCACCGGTGGCCATGTACATCACCGCTCGCGCGATCGCCCCCGCCTGGCCGCGCTCCAGCTTCTTTGCGCGCAACTGGTACTCGTCCGTCTTGTACCACTCCCGCAGCTTCTCTACCGAGGGCCCTTCCCAGGTCTTGGCCCGGAACCATATTCGCGGGCGCTCCTTGCGAACGGCTGGCCCTCCGGCCCGGGCATCGATCCCCAGCGCGCAACCCAGCGCGCACGCGCAAAGTACCATCGCTGCACTTCTCACAAGACTCTCCTCAATCTCCGGCCGCCGGCATCTCTGCCCGAGACCCGCCGGGCTGACCTCTGCGACGTTCGGCCCCAAGTTCCCTTCCGCTACTTGAACGTGTAGCTCAGGCTCCCGACCTTGACGGTCAGCGCCCCGCCGTTCTCCTGAACCGAGCAGGCCGGCATGCTGGCGACGCCGGCGTCCGTCGGGAATAGCACGTGCAGGTACGTCGTCTTGCCCTTGGTGTCGTCCTTGGGGCTGACCATGTAGCGGTGCCACTTGCCCACCTTCACCACCTTGCTCTGGGCGTCGGCCGGCAGCAGCGTCCTGCAGAACAGCCGGCCCTTGCCCATGGTAGTCACCGCCAGAAGCCCCTCGACCTTGGGCTCCGCGGTGAAGTGCATCTGCCACTGCTGCTTCAGGGGCGTGGCCTTGGCCTCGACCCGATCGAGAACCAGCAGGTACTTGTAGCCGAGGTAGACCAGTTCGCGGGTCCACAGCTTGCAGTCCTGCCGGACAGCGGCGGTGATGTTGCCCTTGACCCGGGCGTACTCGTCCTTGACCTCGTAGGCCTCGATGCTGGCGAGTTCGATGCCCTTCTTCTTCTTCTGCTGGAGGAAGCGTTTGAAGTCCAGGGGTATATCGGTCTTCATCTCGCTCTTGCGATGGTCGTGGTTGTTGAAGACCATCCCGTTGCAGAACTGGATGCGGTCGTCACGTCCGTCCTTGGGATAATTCTTGTTGGCGCGCTGGGCCAGGGGCTTGTGGCGCCAGATGTCGATGCTGCCCGCGCCGCGGTTGGAGTGCACGTCGTAACCCTCGCCGCAACGGAAGAAGATGTGGGTGTTGCCCCGCCCCCAGCCGTCGCGGAAGATCACGTATCCGTGGCTGTCCCGGCCGAAGAGCTCGGCCCGGCCCAGCTCGGACAGCGGCTTTGGCTTGATCTCGGGATTGTTCCAGATGTAGAACTGCCAGACGTAGTGGTGGTGGTAGTCGTTGTTCCCGTGGCGCTTGCGCATCAGTTCCGCGTGGGCCCGGCCGTAGGGGTTCTTGAGCAGGTAGCTGACGATATCGATCTGCGGTCGCACCTGGCGGCTGTCGGGGTCCTGCCAGAGGTCGCCCTCCTTGACGAAGTGCCCGTCGGGATAGGTCGACCAGATCTGCCACAGCAGCTGGCGTTCCAGCCAGTTGCCCTGTTTTTCCCTGATGTACTTGGCCAGGTTGGCGTCGGTGGCGCTCTCAAACGCGGCAACCGCCCTGCCCAGATCAGGAAAGGCGTGGTAGTGCGAGTAGGATCCGCCGGCGCTGGCCCCGCCCTCGAACTGGCGGGCCTTGCCGTACTCCAGCATCTTGTTGTATCCCACCCGCAGGAATTTCTCGGCCTTGGGACTGTCTCCGTAAAGCGCCAGGCCGATCACGCACAGGCCGCCGACCGCGCCGGGGTAGCGCGAGTAATACATCGGTGCACCGCGCCCGCTGACGTACCTTGTGAAGTTCTCACCCCACTGCTCCAGGTAGGCGATGATCTTCTTGCGCTTGCCCTCGGTCATGGCCGGATGGTCGCGCAACCAGTCGTAGTGGGCGGCCAGCACCTGCGCCGAGCGCCCCTGGTAGCTGGGCGACTTGCCGGAGACCCGATCCTTGAGCAACCCGCCGACGGCCCTTGAGCCCTGGCCCTTGTTGCCGGTCACGACGTAAATCAGGGCCGCGTCGCGGCAGCCACCGCGCTTCTTGTACTCGGGCAGATTCCACCACTGCCGCAGCTTGGGCACGCTGGGGCCGTCCCAGACGTCCTTGCGGATCCAGATGCGGGGACGCTCCTTGCGTACCGTGAAGGGCAGACCCCCGGCCCGGGCTTCTGGAACGGCTAGCGCGCAGGCCGCCAGCAGCAACCCGGTGAAAAAAGCGATTCTGGCAGTTCTCATCTTTCGGTCCTCCCAAGCAGGCTTCATGTCTTTCACTTGACTGGCTTGAACGTGTAGCTCAGGTTGCCGACCTTGACAACAAGGTCGGCCCCGGACTTCGCAACCGAGCAGGGCGGCATGGCCGAGGTCGCCGTGGTAGTGGGGTAAAGCACGTGCAGGTAGACGCAAGGCGCGGTCTCGTTGGCAGGCACCACGTCGAACCGCCCCACTCCCAGCATCTGCTCGGGCTTGCCCTTTCTCGGGCCAAAGGACTTGGGCTTGCCCCTGCGGTCCTTGTGGAACCAGATTCCCTTGCCATCACCCACCTTCACCATCTTGGCCTTCTCGGGCAGCAGGGTCTTTACCAGCAGGCGGGCCTTGCCGTTGTCCACGGTGGCCAGCATGTTGGCCGCATCCAGCTTGGGCAGCTTGATGCTCTGCAGCAGCCAGCGCGTCTTGGTTCCCGGACCGGGCACCGCACGGTCCAGTACCAGCAGGTACTTGTAGCCCAGGAAGACCATCTCCCGCTGCCATTTCGACTTCGTGGGGTAGGTTGAGCCGGAAAGGTCCGCCACCATACGGGCGTACTCCGGCTTGACCTCGTGCTTCAGGACCTTGCCGGCCACCGGGTGCTTGAGGCTGTCGCGCTTCTTCTTCCAGGACCTCCAGCTGTTGTAGCGGTCCAGGTCGGGCATGCCCCGCTGCCAGCCGCCGTTCTTGCCGTCGAAGATCACCACGTTGGCGCTCCAGGGGCACTTGTAGTAGTAGTGCTTGGAACTTTTGTACCCCTTGTAGTAACCGTTCTTGATGGCCAGCGGGGCGCTCTTGAAGATCGAGAACTTGCCCGTGTCCCAGGTGCCGTGGTGATCAGCGTTGTCGCCCATCTTCCAAATCACGCAGGTTGCGTCCTTCTCCCAGGAGCTGCGCCAGGAACCGAAACAGTGCAGGCCGGGACTGAAGAACTCGCCCTTGCCGAGCTTCTCGTAGGGCTCGCGCTTGATCTCCGGGTCGTTGTAGAGGTACCACATGGCGACCCGCCACCTGAAGTAGGCCCCGGCCACGCCGCCGTAACGCCGGTTGATGGCGTCGGAGTGGGTCATCCCCACGCCGTTGCGGTACATGTTGGATACCGCCACGACCTGGATGCCGTGCTCGTGCTTGTCGCGGTGGTTGCCGGTCCAGATGTCCCCCTCCTTCCAGAACCACCCGTTGGGATAGGTGAACCATATCTGGAAGAGCATCTGGCGCTCGAGCCAGTTGTTCTGGTGCTCCTTGATCCACTTGGCCGCGTCCCAGTCGGTAGCGCTGCGCCACATTGCCGCGGCGTTGGCACAGTCAATGAACTGGTGAACGGTACCGTAGGTACCGCCTCCGGTGGCCCCGTCCTCCGCCTGCCGGATGGTCCCCAGGTAGTTGACCAGATATTGCTGGGCCTTGGCCAGCCACCTGTCGGCCTTGGGACTGTCGCCGTGCAGCGCCAACGCGCAGGCGGTCAACCCCGCTGTTGCACCCGAGTTTCGCGAGTAGAACGGCACGCAGCCCGGCAGGTACTTGTGGAAGTAATCGCCCCACCACTCGAAATGGGCCACGACCGCCTTGCGGGAGGCCTCATCGAAGTCCGGATGGTTGCGCAACCAATCGTAGGTAGCGGCCCTCAAGGTGGTTTCCAGCCCGGTGTAACTCGGCGATTCCCTGGGCTTGCGCGAGGGGACCTTCAGGCTCTTGAGGTAGGCCACCGCGCGCTTGCCCGCGGCCTGGTCCCCCAGAGCCAGGTAGCGAAGGGCATCGGGAAACCCTTTGCCCGTGAGCCGCCCGGCGTTGCTGGCGTATTCCCGGCGCTTCATCCACGATTTGATCTTCTGGACCGAGGGCCCTTCCCAGGCCTTGGCCCGCAGGAACAGCCGGGGCCGCTCCTTGCGTACCTTCGGAAGCCCGGGCTTCTGTCCGGCCGAAGCGATTCCCGCGAGCAGCCAACCCGCCGCAGCCGCTACCGTCATTGCGCGTCTCAACCCCATCCTGTTCCCTCCCGACGCCCGTCTCGCGCGCAGGCAATACCCGACACCCCAGTGACGGGCGCACCGCACGATGTATTCTCCCATAATCCGCCCGCTCTTCGCAACTGCCGAACGGGCCATCATTTCGCCTTGCGCTTCTTCAACTCCCGGGCGTCCGGGTTCCAGGCATACCGGTCCGAGTTGACCTTCCAGAAGGCCTGCCAGGCGGACTTCAGCTCCCCGGCTGAAGGCAGCTGGTCCACGCGGACCTGCACCAGCTTGCCGCCCCTGGGGATCAGGCAACCGTCATCCGGTACACCCGCAGCGAAGATTTCGGTCAGAGCCCGCCGGGCCAACGGCCGGACCTCCTTCTTGTCGCTGTCCAGGAGATCGATCACCGGGCCCACGCTCTCGGGCGCGGCAATCTGCCCCAGGGCCCGGGCCGCGTAGTACTCGGCCCGGTCACCGTTGTAGGCTTCGGTACCCCACAGCGTGCTGCGCCCGCGCCTCAGGTACTTGAGGATGTCGGGGACTGCCTGGCGGGAGCGCAGGCGTCCCAACCCGGCGATTACCCGGTTGAGGTTGCGTTGCTTCTCGGGCAGCCGCAGCGCGGCCAGCAGCGGGGGAATGGCCTTCATGCTATCGCTGAGCCCCAGAAGGAACAGCGCCGCACGGCGCACGTACCAGTTGGGCCGCGGCCCCTTGGGAGCCTTGGCGCTGCCCCTGACCAGCAGCCGGCCGAGGGCATCCACCGCTGAATCGTCCATCCGGTAGCGCGGCACGAGGGACTTGCCATCGATCTTCCCGGCGAGGGGGTGCGAGGGATCGGAAACCAGTACCTTCTTCAGAACCGCCGTTTCGGCCAGCTTCTTCACGTCCGGGTCCCCCGCGAACGTACCCTCGAAAATCCGGTCCAGGCCGGTGGGGTCGTCGCGGTCCAGCAGGGCGTAGGCCGCTGCGACCCGCACCTTCTGGTCGTCGTCCTTCAGCGCCTCGCGCAGGATCTCGCGCCCCAGCTCGCCGAGCCTTCCGCCGCACAGCGCCCAGGCTACCGACAGTCTCAGCTTGGGGTTGCGACTCTTCATGTAGCTGCCCAGCAGTGCGCGGGCCTCTTCTTCCGGCCAGTCCCGCACCTGCCGGGCGGCAGCCACCACCAGGGCCGCGCGCGCGTCGTCTGCTCCGGGCAGGGCCCGCACGCTCTTCCTGACCACCGTGCGCTCGAGCTCGCGCCAGTCGACCGCGCCGGCCAGCGCGGGGCTGACCTTGTGCGCCTCCTCACGCACCTCCCGGACCCGCACCTCGGCGTTGAGCAGGCGCACCACCCGCCGCCGCGCGACGATCTCGCCGCGTTCGGCCAGTTCCGCCGAAATCTCCGCAAGCGTGCGCCGCGGCACGCTCACCTTGCAGCTCGCCCGGACCGCGTAATCCAGCTTGACCCGCACTATCTGGTGGTTGGCCATGTCGCCGACGTAGGCCGCCCCGCGCGAGACCACCACGGTCCGCGGGTCGGCGAAGGGCACGCCCGGACCGCGGTCGTCGGCGTTGCCGTAACGACCGAAGGCGGTTACGAAGTTCCCGGAGCTGTCCAGCACCACTATGCGGCAGCGCAGCTGGTCGGGAACGAAAACCCGGTCGAAGTCGTCCAGGTCGAAACGCGGAGCCCAGCACATGCAGTTGTAAGGGCTGTAGGCGCTGCGGTCCAGGGCCGGCTGGATCATGCTGACCCCGTACCAGGACCACAACGCGCCCTCGGTCACGAAGTCCCCGCGTCCCTCGGCGGTGGTGAATTGCAGTTCCCCGGGCTCAAGGTCGCGCTTCTCCGGCGCCTTGCGGGAAAGCTCCCGCACCCTGCCACCCTGCGGAGAGAACTTGAGCACGCTGCCATAGTTGTAGACGAAGGGGTTGTGCCTCTCGATCTTGACCTTGCCCGCGAAGGCGTCGGGTACCGGCTTGTCCACCGGCTTGAGGTGTTCGAGAACGTAGATGTTGCCCTCGCGGTCCACCCGGATGCCGGCCGCCGCGCGCGACTCGAAGACGATCAGCGAATCTCGCTTGACCGTGCCGTCGGGGTACAGCGCGCGAACGCGCATGGGCTTGCCGTAGCCCCCGCGCTCGTGAATGTGGTAGAGCGTACCGTCCGGACCCACGCATGCACCCCGGTCGTAGTTGCTGCGCGGACAGTCGTCCCCCTTGATGCGCGCGATAAAGGTACCGCTCCGGTCGAAGTGGTCGGGGAGCAGGTGCCGGTCGATCCGCCCGAACTCCGAGGCCACGTGGAAGGCGATGGTGCCGTGGATGCCCGCGGTCATCTCGCTGATGCCGTTGGCCTTGGGATCCAGCGGCATGGTCACCTTTTCGCGCCGGCCGCTGCGCCCGTCCCAGCGCACGTAGTCGGCGAACATGCTGGCCGTGCCATAGACCAGCTCCCTTATCCGATCCACACCGGTCAGGAATGGTTGAAAGGGCTCGTTGCCGCCGGTGACCCTGCCGGAATCCACCAGCCGCTCGCCCTCGTCGATCATGCGAACCACCGCCAGCTCGGCCGGACCGTCTCCGCGGCGCAGCTGTACGTTGCCGACATAGAGCACCGGCTTCTCTGCGCGGTGGTCCAGGGCCAGAACCGGCCACGAGGAGTGCAGCTTCACCTCCACGGCCGGCTTGCCCGCCGCCATGCTCTCGAATTTCAGCAGGCGCTGCCGCTTGAAACCGGCAGTGAGATAAAGGGTGCCGTTCTCGGGATGGACCACCAGTTGCCGGGGCCACTCGACCTTGAGCTCGGAGAGCAGCTTGCCGGAGGAGTCGAAGCAGGCCACCCGGTGATTGCCGCGGTCGGCCACGTACACGCGGCCCTTCGAATCGGTGGCGACTCCACAGGGATTCTTCAGCCCGTCTGCGCCGGAGCCGGCCTTTCCGGGAGTACCCGCGAAAGCCCCGGGTTTCTCGTCGGCGCCCCACTTGACCTTGAAGACCGCATGGCCCGCACCGGAAACGTACACGTTCTCGCCGCCGGGCGCGAGCGCCAGGTAGAGCACCTGCCGGTTGAAGGCCTTGCCCAGCACCGGCCCCTGCGATCCCTCTTTGGACGCGCCGCCGTCAGGAGCCATGCGCAACAGCTGCCGCGGGGTCCGCGCGGCCCGCTCCGGGCTGTGGAAACGCTTGCCCTCGCGATGCCCCCTGAACTGCCCGTTCACGAAGATCAGGTCGCCGTTGGGGGCGATCATTGGGGTCTGGTAGTACCGCGAGCCGTAATTCGGGAAGAGCGTCAGAGGGAAGTGCTCGCCACCGTCCAGGACCACTTCGCCGAGCGGCTTCACGCGCTCCAGGGGCAGCCCCCCGGACCGGGGCATCAGGGTCCGCAGGTACTTGCCCCGGCTGCCGTATACCCGGAAGCACCCTCCGCGACTGTCTCTCCCCATGCCGGCCATCACCACAAGTGAGCTGTCCGACCGCACGGCCAGACCGTGAACCCTCCCTGCGTTGTAGCGGTCTACGCCGAGGAACGTGTCCAGCCGGGGGCTGAGCCCCAGGCAGACCTCCGCGCGGTAGGTTCCGGCGGGAACCGGCCTGCCGGAATCGTCGGTGCCGTCCCAGTAGAGGCTCTGCTTGAGGCTGCCGGCCTTCAGCGGCTTGGGGGCCTTCTCGCCCAGCACCCCGGCGGCCAGGTGCCGCAGAACCCGCCCGTCCCGGTCGAGGATGCGAACCGCCACGTCGGTGGCAGCGGCCACCTCGAATTCGATCGCCGCACCCTCGCCGCGTACCCGCCCGCGGGGCCGGGAGGCGAAACGCGCGCTCGCGGTCTTGCCGCCGCTGTTCGCCCCGCGCCCGGAGCCCGCACCCGAGCCGGCAGACCGGCCGCCACGCGCGCCTGTATTCCCCGAACCGCTCGTGCTGTCCTGTCGCTTGCAGGCAGAACTCAGAAGCAGCGCCGCAGCGCAGAACCCGGCAAACGCCAACCCGATAGCTCTCTTGAAAATCACCCCGCTACCTCCTATTGCCTGGCCTCACTTGGTCCTGCCGGCCGGTGTCTCCGGAAGGACCAGCCGCTCGGACCAGGCCTTCCTGCTTATGCGATCGAAAACCTCAAGCTCCCACAGCCCGATGCCGGCCTTGCCGCCCTCCGGGGGGGCCAGGCGGAAACGAACGTAGCGCGCCTTCCTGGGGGCGAAGACAACCGGGAAGCGGAAATCCAGTCGCCCCCCGGCCGGCAGGGAATCGTACCTGGGGGAGTCGAAACCCTCCCAGTGTACGAACTCGCCGGTGGGAAAGAAGACCTCCTCCCACCCGACCTCCCCGGCCTTCCTGAAGCTCTTCCCTTCGAGGGAAAGCTCCACGGTCATGGTCGCGGGATACAGCACCTGCGCGTTGGGCTGCACCGCGCATATGCGAGCGCCGCCCACTTCCCGGGCCCTGCCCAGGTCCAGCGTGGCCACCAGTTCCTCGCCCGGCTCCCAGACCACCAGCTGGCCCACCCGGCCCTTGTTCTTCTTGCCGGCGAGGTTGATGTTGCCCAGCCCCCAGTAGCTGGCCAGGCCGACATAGCCATCGGTCAGCACCTTGCCGCCTCGATCCGGGAAGGCCTTGCTGGCCTTGCGGCTGAGTTCGTAGCGGCAGCCGGCCGAGAGCTTCTCACCCAGCTCTAGGCGCCAGGACTTGCGGGCGGATCCCCCGCCCACGTCCTCCCCGTCGCTGTAACCGGTCTTGCCCTTGCCGGCGGCAGAGACCCGCACCCACTTCATCCGCGGGGGCCGCGTACCGCCGACGTTGATCGCGTAGCCGCGGGCGGCCTCGCGAACCCGCTGCAGATGCTGGCGCTCGATCCACTTGCCGTCGCGGTACTCCTCCCAGCAATAGGCAACGTCGTAGGCCATCCGCGGCCCGGCCGGCCGGTAGCCGACCTCGGCAAAGACGTCCACCAGCCCGCAGCCGCCGGCGCTGTAGCGGTAGCGCAGCAGCACTTCCCTGGTTCCCGCGGGGATATCCCGGGTGCTGTAGCTGAGGCGCTTGTCGTGGATCTTGCCGTCGTACTTCTGCACCCCAACCTGCTTCCAGGTTCGGCCACCGTCGAAGCTGGCCTCGCAGAAGAACGTGGCGCTGGACTCGACCAGTTGGGCCGTGCAGGCCATGCGCAGGACCCGGATATCTCTCGGCGCCACCGCCTTGAAGACCAGTTCGCTTGGACCGGTACCGCGGATGGAAGGCTCGGCGGTATGCGGCCTGCGCAGCGACTGCCAGTTTGCGACCCGCAACGCCTCCCGGCTGTGCGCGTTGTTGGTCAGGCGCGGGAAAAAGGTCAGGTACTCGAGGTGCTCGTCGCTGACCGCGGCGATCCGGTTGGCCCCCAGGCGCAGGGCGGGCAGGGCCCGCGGGTTGACCTGCGTGAGAGTCTCTAGCTTCAGGGACTCCAGCCTGGCCCCGCTTTCCAACTCGACCTTGAGCAGGTACTCCAGTCGGCCACCGACGGTGGCACCTAACGAGGCGGCCAGCTGCCCCTGCGCATCCGTCTCAGGACTGAGCGAAGACCAGCTGACGCCACCGTTTCCGGAAACCGAGAACGACAGCTTGCCGGTGACGCGGGCCAGCATCCGTCCTGAGGTCACCACGTTGGCGGCCATCACGCGGAAGACCGCGCTGGCCGGCTTCCCCGCGGCGCGCGGGCTCAGGCCCGACTTCGCGCAGCGGACGTTCTCGGCCGCGAACAGCACGTTCGCGTCCGAGACGTCCGGAACCCACTCCCAGATGCCGTTGGCCCGGCAGTTCATCAGCGTGCTGCCGCCCTTGGCCATGGGGTCCCTTCCGCCACGCAGGCGGCAGTAGCGCGCCCCCAGGCCCAGCGGCTTCCAGTGGCGCGTGTAGTTCTCGTTGGGGCGCACGCCCAGGATGTACCGCTGCCCGGCCTTGGCCGACCGGAAATCTGGCATCGGGCGGTAGCGGTTCCACCAGTCCCTGGCAACTCCCTCGATTTCCCAGGAGCTGGGCCCCATATAGATGCGCCCGCCCCGGCAGCTGGCCGTCGGGCAGTGATCGAAGGGGTAGTGCTTGCCCTTGACCCGCTTTCGGGCCTCGAAGAGCTCCTTACCCGAGGCCACCTCCCCCTTCTCGTTGAGGAAGTAGTTGTAGAAATCGTTGTCGAACATGTGCCAGGCGCCGTCGTAGAAGGCCTCGGCGACCACGTGTTCGTTGACGTTAATGTTGCGGGCCTTCCAGCCGGCCGTCTCCCATAGCGAAAGATTCATCGAGGAGATGTCGCCGCACATGGTCATGCCGTAGCTGTTGAAGAAGAGCACCGGGTCGTGCACCGGCCGGCCGTGGTCGTACCAGGTGGGCCCCACGCGGCGACACAGGTACGACCAGCGAAACTGGGCCAGGGCCTTTTGGTGATTGGTCTTCCAGCCGGACAGCGCCGAGCGCACGAAGTTCTCGCGCGAACTCCAGTCCGGCACCGAATCGGAAACCACTCGCAGGTTGAAAGCGCCACCGGGCATAGACATCTTCCTTTCCTTGTTGCGGCCAGCTTCAGAGGCACAACCGCTGGCGACCGTACCGGCCAGCATCAGACTACAGGCAATTAGAGCGCGGAGGACCCGAATATTCAACACAGTCTCACTCCTGAACCAGCAACGCGTACCGGGCGAATCCCGGCAGCTTGAACCTGCCCGTGCCCCGCGGGCCCTTCTGGGCTTTGAGCGTCCGCTCGACCTTCTTCTCGCCGGGCAGGTACAGCCGGGCCGAACCCCCGCTCGCCCCGGCCGCCTGCACCTCTGCACCGGCCGCCACCCGGCTCCCGGCGTAGTTGACCAGGTGCACCAGCAGCCTGCCGCCCTTGCGCCGGAACTCGGCCATCAGAGTGCGCGGACCGTGGACCCTGGCGGCCAGAGGCTCCCCCAGGATCTTCTCGACCGCCCGGGGCAATGCCCGCCAGTTCCCCGGCAGCTGCAGGTGCCCGAAACCATCGTAGCCGCCGATCTCTTCGTAGGTACGGACCGGTGCGCGCGACTTGCGGATCTGCGGCAGGTAGGCGACGCGCCCCTTCCCGAACTCGGCGAAGAGCGGCTTCCGCATGTGTTCGAACTCCGGGAGCCTGCCGCGCTCGAGGTAACGCATGGCGAAGCCCCCGGGCTTAGCCGCCGATTCGAACAGCGGCGCGAACCGCCACTCCCGGATGGTCCGGTGATACTGGTCGTAGCACCCGGCATTCTCGAGAATAACCGCGCGCCCCCCGGCGCCAACGAACTCCTCGATCTTCGAGGCCTCCTCCCGGCTGATGCAGCCGGTACCGGGCACCACCAGCAAACGGTAGCGCTCGAGCGTCCCGTCCGGGAGCTGCTGCCCCCACAGGGGCATCCAGGGCATCCCCGCGGCCATCAGCATCTGCTGGGCCAGCTCCATCACGCAGTAGGTCTCGTGCCAGCGCAAGGTCAGCGAGTTGTCGTGGCGCAGAACCGCCAGCTCCGAGAGCTCTTCGGTCCCGCGGTAGAACTCCTCCATGTGAGCGTCGAAGAACTCCCTGTAGGGCCAGGAGTGCGAGGTCATCTTGCCGCCGCTGCCGTTCTGGAAGGCCAGCCCCTCGCAGTAGGAGAGCGCCGGCTCCTGCTCGCCACCGCAGCAGCTCATCACGTGGCCGCCCAGCGCGCGGGCGTAACGATAGCCGCGAATGTTCGAGACCACCGCCCCCTCGCGCACGCCCACGTCGCGCACCGCGTTCTCCATGTAGTAGAGCCCGGGCGTGTCCTTCAGCAACCACATGTCGATCGCGCTGGTCAACCGCTCGTTGTACTTGCGCGGGAAGCTGGGATTGCCCATCAGTGCCGCTTCGGGATTCAGGCTCTTGAGGTACCGGTAGACATCCTGCCAGGCGTCGGCGAACTGCCGGCAGCGGAACTCGATGAACTCCTGCTTCAGCGGGTCGATGATCGGCACCGCCACCAGCGTCTTTTCGCTCCAGGGCCGGAAGCGCGGCGGCTCGACGTCGCGGGTGCTGCGCAGGCCCATGCGCCGGTAGAGATCCTCGGGCGCCGGGTACTTGGCGTCCAGGAACCGGCGGAACCCCCTGCGGCAACACTCGCAGTAACACAGGGTGTCGTGACCCTCGAACATGCACATGTTGTCGAAGTAGACCGCGTCGACCCCGATCTCCTCGATCGCGATCCTCACCGCCCTCTTGATGAACGCGATAAAGTCGGGATTGCCGGGACAGCCGCGCCAGCGCCAGTACTGATTGGGAGGATCGCCGTATTCGATCGGCCGGCCGTCAACAGCGATCTGAACCCAGTCCCGCGCCTCGGGGACCTCCTGGAAGAAGGTCTCGGTGTAGAACGAGCCCCACTGGGTGTAAACCCCGGTGCGCAGGCCCTTCTTCTTCAACAGCGCCAGGAAGTCCCGCGAGCGCTCCCAGCCGGGACGCTCGTACTCCAGGCCGAAGCCCTTGAAGAACGTGGTCTCGATGAACGTGTGGCCTTCCGCCGCGAGGCGCTCGGCGTTCTCAGCGCTGAAGGCCTGGTCATATTTCTCGAAGACATCCTCGGGGCAGGCACCCCGCCGCAGGGCGTGCTCGATTGCCTCCTGCTGTCCGGGCCCGTCGAGGAAGGGCTCCGCCCTCCACCATTCAAGCCTGTTAGCTTCGCTCATGCAATCAACCGTTTCCTCATTCGTCCTGAAGCCGGCAGGCCGTTTTCAGATGGCCTGCTGGAACCCGGCTTCGGCCGCGACGCCGGTAGCCACGTCGCGGCAGAACACGCTTGCGCCCGCCAGCCACTCACCCTCGGGCGACCACTCGGCTCTTCCGCCGGGTGCCACCACGTTGGCGCCGCGGTCCAGCAACGCCTCGCCACTTGCCCCCACAAGTTCGAAGCGGAAAACGTGCTCGCCAGCCGCCTTCGAGGTCCTCAGATTCGCTGACACCTTGCCATCCGAAACCTTCAAATCCAGCCCCTCGGCCCTGTAAGGCAACACCGCGAAGATCGGCGCACCGGTCGGATCCAGGTCGAAATCCGCCTCGTCGCCCTCGCCGAGGTAGATCCCGGAGCGCATCTCGTAGAGATGCCCCGAAACCGGGAAGCCGATTCGGGCCCCCACTCCTGCACCTTCGGCACCCTCCACGCTGATGGCCCCCAGCACATCCTGGGTCACGCCCATGTCCGGAGCCACACCGAAGTAGCGCGCCTTCCCGTGCACGAAGGGAAAAACCCGCCAGCCGCCGAGCGGAGCGCCGTCGGCCCCGCTGATCTTCAACTCGGCCTCGATGCCCGCACGGGCAAAGATCTCACCGAAAAACGCCTGCGTCCCGGCGCCGCCGGACGCCCCGCGCCGGGCCCTCAGGTGATCAAGCGGTGCGCAGTTGAACAGCACCGTCCGTCCCTTGCCGTGTTCGCGCACGATGCCCAGCGGAGTGTCCGTGTACTCGGTGCAGCCCATCACTCGAGCATCAGACAGGGGCTCGATGCGCTCTTCGATGAGCTCGCACTCCGCAACCACCCCGCCCCGGCCCCACCGGGGCCTGACCCCGGCCTCGGCCTCGGCCTCGAAGCTGATCGAGCCGCGCTGCGCGCTGGAGTGGTACCTGTCGCCGTCCAGGCGTCGTATTCCCAGGAACTCGTCGAGGACACCGGCCTCGCGCTCGCGGCAGCGCTCGTCCATGCGGCCGACGAAGCTGTCGGCAATCAGCGTACCCCCGGACTTCACGAACTCGCGGATGCCCCCGGCCTCCGCATCGCTGATCGCGATGCTGCGCGGCAGCACCAGGGCCTTGAATCCGCGGCTGAGCAGTTCGCCGCTTTCGATCTGCCTCTCCGAAACGAACAGCGGCCGAAGCCCGCGGTCCTCCATCAGCTTCCACCAGGCAGCCCGCGACCCGGCGGTCGGAAAGCGCTCTGCCTCGGCCGCGGCCACCGAGCGCCAGCGCGGCGCCACGGCGGTGATGAAATCGGCATTGATGCTCGCCTGGGAATAGTGCACCGCCACCGGAGAGCTCTTCTCCTCGGTGAGCTGCAGCAGGCGGGGGATACCGCTCCTCAGTTCCGCGAACCCGCGACCGAGTTCCCGGGCCCCGTCGTTCAGCGGGAGATCCCGGTCCTCGACGTCGACCATCGAGTTGCTCTCCCAGACGATCGTGCCGGCGTAGCCTCCCGACTGGAAGACGTAGGCCCAGATCATGGCCAGGCGCGCCCCGATACTTCCGCCCAGGCCGCTGGTCTTGACGAAGGTCAAGTCGCGCCGCTTCTTGAAGGACCGGAAGCAATCCGCCGACTGGCCGAAATCGTAGGCCTCCACCCACTCCATCTCCGGAACCAGCTTGGCGAAATCGTAGCCACCGAAGACCCAGGGGCACTGGGTCCCGGCCAGTCCCACCGCCCCTTGCGGGTCGTGCTCGTGGATCAACCCGGCCTGTTGCCGGCACGCACCCACGAACGTGTCGTTCATGAACGTGCGATGATCGTGCCATGCGGCGAAGTTGAAGTTCCCGCTCTCGCGTCGCTCGAAAGCCTCCTGGGTGGTCAACGGCTCGACAGCCTCCCAGGACTCGAACGCCGTGCCCCAACCCGCGTTGAGCGCCTCGAGGCTGGAGTAGCGGTCCTTCAGCCACCCGCGCATGCCGCCCATGCAGTGCTCGCAGAAGCACAGGTCGGTGGCCAGCAGAAAGCTGCCGACGCTGGGCTCATCGCGCAGGTCGTAGAGCAGGCTGAGTCCGCGCGCCTCCCTGAGCCCCTCCATGACGTCGGTCGTGTACCTGTTCATGGCCTGCTTCACCGAGGGGTCGTTCATGCAGGGCATGCGCGTGAACACCTTCCGATCGCGTTCGCGCTCGAAGGACTCGTACCACTCCCTGAAGATCGGCCTGGCGTCGCCCCAGTTCCAGTACATGGGCCGGCAGATGTTCATCACGTAGAAAGGAAAGTCGTTCTCCGCGAAGGGCGAAGCGCCCATCTCGGGACGCTCGAATTCCGGCAGCGGCAGGCCGTAGGCTTCCAGCGAACGGTCGTAGCTCCCCGGATCGACGAACGTGGCGATCAACGTGCCTCCGTTGCAGTGCATCTCACGGAAACGCTGAACCGCCAGGGCGGCCTTCCCGGGCCCGCCGAAGTAGAGCGGGTCGTAGAAGTTCCACATCAGAACGTAGAAGTCGTCGCGCACGGTTCTTGGCACAAGTGCCTCCTGAAGCAACTCTCCGGCAGGCCGTTCAGAAAACGGCCTGCCGGGAATCTTCGACTGGTAGCAGCGCGCTCAGTCTATTCGCTGACTACTTCGAGCCGCTATCCTTCTTCCAGGGCAGCTTGCATCCCATCTGGAAGTCCACGCCATTCTCGTAGGCCCCGATGTCGCGGGCCTTGCCGCCCACCTTCACCTTGGGGCTGACCTCTGCACCGCCGGCCGTGACCTCGGAGGGGGCATCCACCCCCGCGTCGATGCAGGGCGAGCCCTCCTTGAGGCGCAGATCGCCATTCTTGATGTCCACGAACATCGGGTCCTTGGTGATGGTGCCCGATTCGGTGAGCTTCTTGGCCTTGCAGAAGTCGGCCAGGTTGCCGCCGCCCTTCACCTGACCGCCGCCCTTGATGTTGAAGAGGCAGTTGTTCTCGAAAGAGAATCCCGTGTAGGACTCCAGCGTGAAGATCGGCTTGCCGCGCACAACGAAGATGTTGTTGCGGAACTTGCAGTTCCTGCTGCCCGACTTGCTGCGCACCAGGTTGCTGAGCTTGTGCCCCTTGGGCACCAGGTTTACGAAGGTGTTGTTCTCGAAGAGAAGGCCCTCGGTGGGCATGGGCTTGCCGGTCTTCTTGTTCTTGCCGTAGGTGTACATGATGATCTCGCGCCAGCCGGAACCGCGGGGACCGTCGTAACCGTCATTGAAGACAATGTTGTTGCGGAAGATGCAGTCGATCGCGGACATCAGGCTGAACCCGTGTGCGTTGTAGCGCAGGATGCACTTCTCCACCAGAACGTTCTTGGTTCCGTTGCCGGCGGCGTTGATCTGCAGCCCGCTGTTGCCGTGGTTGTGCTCACTGGTCACGTTGCGAATCACCGAGTTATGACAGCCCGCGCTCAGGTAGATGCCGTGCGACCGCCTGCTGTGGTGCAGGTGGCAGTTCTCGACGGTCAGGTACTTGGTCCCGAAGGCGAAGATGTTGACCATCTTGGCGCCGTGCACGTCGCAGTTGCGAATGGTCACGTGGTGACCGCAGCCGCGCGTGCCTCCGCCGTGATTGGAGGCGATCTTCATGTTGAAGTTGCGCCCGCCACCGGTGACCTCGAAGCCGTCGATCACGATGTAGCTGAAACCGTTGCTGGTGAAGCCCCAGTCGGTGTTGGCCACGTCGATCTTGACGTGCTCGTTGTTGTAGTTCTTGAAGGTTATCGGCTTGCCCTCCTCGCCGTGACGGCTCGGTGCCAGGCCGACGATACCGTTGGTCCGGCAGCGGTAAGTCCCCTTGCGGAAGTACAGGGTGTCGCCGGCCTTGAGCAGCTTGGCGGCCTTGACCGCGTTCTTCTTGGGCTTCTCCAGCGTGCCGGGGTTGGCATCATTGCCGTCGGGGGCAACGAAGTAATCCTGGGCCGCCGCCGCCGTAGCGATCAACGCGAGGGCGACCCCAAGCGCCACAAACCTGCATCTGAGCATTTCCGTCTCCTTCCGGTAATCCATGGGGCCGGCCGGATCCGTTTCCGGCGACCCGTCCACCTGCTATCAACCCTGCTGCCCGGACCGAACTCGCGCGTCGCGCGAGGACTGTCGGACGATCAACTCAGTTGGAACCCTGACCAGCTCGCCCCGCGGAGCCCGGCCGGCGATTTGCGCGTCGAGCTTCTCGACCGCCGCGCGGCCCAGTTGGCGGATGTCGAAGCGCACGCTGGTCAGCAGGTCCTCGGCGAAGCCGGCCCGGCCGGAGTAGTCGCCGTAGCCCGCCAGCGCCAGGTCCCTGCCGACCTCCAGGCCGCGCGCCTCGGCCGCACGCCAGACGCCCCAGGCGCGATTGTCGTCGAACGCGACAATGGCCGTCGGCGGATCGTCGAGGGACAGCAACTGCTCGCCCGTGCGCCGCCCCCCGTCGAAGCTACTGAACGTTGGAACCACCAGGCAATCGTCCACCTCGATGCCCGCGGCGGCCAGCCCGGAAACGTAACCGCGGTAACGCCAGGGGTTCAACTCACGCCTGGCAATCTCCGCGTAACCGATTCGACGGTGCCCCTGCCCGGTCAGGTGTTCGACGACCCGACGGGCGCCGCCCTCGCTATCGTCGATTACGCTGCTCAGCGCCAGGTCCTCGAAGTGGTGATCGACCAGCACCAGCGGCCCCTGCCAGAGGCGCAGCAGATCTTCCACCAGCGGCCGATCCGTGACGCCTATCAGCAGAACGCCGTCGACACCGGCGCTGCCCACCCCCTCGAAGAACTCCTGACGGGCGGCCGGCATCTTCAGGTTCACAAAGGAAAGCAGCCAACCGGTCTCGGAGGCCGCGGCGGTCAGCCCCGCCATGATTTCACCGGCGTAGCTGGTGACGCCCTTGCCCTCATAGGAGGCAACCATCACCCGGCCCTTGGCGCGATCGCCGCGCTTCCTGCCCCGCGCGAGAACCAGCGTACCCTGCCCGTGGCGCCGCGCGACGAGTCCCTGGCGTTCGAGTAGCTCGAGCCCGCGCCGCACGGTCTCGCGGCTCACGCCGAACATTCGCGCCAGCTCGCGCTCGGGTGCCAGATACTGATCCCACAGCTTCCGCTTGCGGATAAGCTCGGCTATCTTGTCGCAGACTTCGCGGTACATCAGGTGCCGCGAAATCCTGCCGACTTCCGGTCTCGCCACTGGCACCCTCCGGTGGTGGAATCAAGTGGTTAACTCACCGTACCTCTTACGCCACTATAACCCGAATGCCGGCTTTTGTCCGGCGAAAACACAGGTAATCCAGGCGATCTATCACGTTGTCTCGTCGTCTCTTAAGAACGACCCGCGCCGCAATAGCGCCCCCCCCGGCGATCTTTCCGGAGCCCCGCAGCCGGCGGCTCCATCCAGCCCTCCGGCACGCACTTGTGTCCCCCTTCCGGCTGCCGGGAGAGCCTGCAACCGCTTCCCATCGGGGCCGTTTGAACTCCATGTCTGCCGGTGGATAATGGCCGTAATGCAGCCGGAAACTCCCGTCCACGCCTGCGCACCCCAGGGGGCGCAGCCCCCCGGTCCGCTGCGGCGACGGCGCACCTACCTTGCGGCCGCTCTGGTCCTCGCCCTGGTTGCCGCGGTGTCGTTACTGGCTCACAGCTGCGCCAGCCTCGAGAGCCGCCGGGCGCGCAACCGCGAGTTGGTCCGCGAGGTGGCGGCCGATATGGGCGTGAGCCCCGCCCTCGCGTTGGCCGTGGCCGAGGTCGAAAGCGGCTTCGACGACCGCGCGGTTTCGAACCGGGGCGCCGTCGGCCTTCTGCAGGTGATGCCCGCCACCGGCAAGGAAGTCGCCGAGGACCTGCGCATGCGCCTCTGGGACCTCAGAAATCCGCGCGACAACGCCCGGATCGGCCTCTCGCACCTGAGGCAGCTCATGGGACGCTACCGCGGGGACCTTCACCTGGCGCTGGCTGCCTACAACGCCGGCCCGCTCAACGTCGCCCGCTGGAGGAAGAAGGCCGGACGCGGGCATCCCGGGAAAATCGTGATCAGGCGCTTCGCCTTCAAGACCACCCGGCGCTACGTCGCCCGCGTTCTGGCCGCCGAGGCCCGCTACCGGAAGCAGGGGGCCCCGGGTGGAGCCGGCGGGAGGCGAACGCGCGGGCGAAGCCCTTGACATGACGCGGCGCGGAAGAGAATATCCCCTTGGGAGACTGTCCCCGCCGAACGGAGGAGAAACGCGTGCCCAGCCACGAATCCTTTATGGAACTCGCCCTGGAACTTGCCGAGCAGGGCTTCGGCCGCGTCGCGCCGAACCCCCTGGTCGGTGCCGTGCTCATCAATGACGGTCGCATAGTGGGCAGCGGTTACCACCAGGCCTTCGGCGAGCCACACGCCGAAGCGGTGGCCATCGAGGCCGCTGGCGAAAAGGCCGAGGGCGCCACGCTATACGTCAACCTCGAGCCCTGCAAGCACTACGGCAAGACACCGCCATGCACCGAAGCGATCATCAAGGCGGGCATCAGCAAGGTCATCTACGGCACCCGCGACAAGCACCCTGCCGCGCGCGGGGGCCTGGAGATCCTGGCCGAAGCCGGCATAGAGCTCGTAGGACCGGTGCTCGAGCACCGCTGCATCGAGCTTAACGCGCCCTTCTTCAAGCACGTCTCAACCGGCCGCCCGCTGGTCATAGCCAAGTGGGCCATGACCCTCGACGGCAAAATCGCCACCTCCTCGGGAGAGAGCCGCTGGATCAGTTCGGACGCCAGCCGCCGCCTGGTGCACCAATGGCGCGGGCGGGCCGGCGCGGTGCTGGTGGGTATCGGCACCGCCTTGGCCGACGACCCCTACCTCAACTGCCGGGTAGAGGGCCTGAGCAGCCCGACCAAGGTGGTCCTCGACGCCCAGTGCCGGCTCCCCGCCGGGGCGCGCCTGTTCGAACCCAGCATCGGCGAGGATGAACCGCCCCGCGTGCTGGTCTACACCGGCGAACAGGCCGACGAGCGGAACGTCGCCGAGCTGCGCCAGCGAGGGGCCGAAGTCATACCGGTTGCCGCCGCCCGCGGGCTGGTGACCATCAGCGCGGCGCTGGAGGACCTCGGCCGCCGCGGGATCAACCTCGTGCTGGTCGAGGGCGGCAGCGAAGTACTGGGCTCGTTCTTCGACGGGCAGTTCATCGACCAGGTGCTGGTCTTCATCTCGCCCAAGCTCGTCGGCGGCCGCGCGGCCAAGAGCCCGCTGGGCGGCGAGGGGCTGGCCCGCATGCTCGACGCACCCATCCTCCGCGAGCTGCACAACTACCGTGTGGAAGGCGACATAGTGGTCGAAGGCAAGCTCGGCAGCTGGGAGTGGGCCGAAGACCGGACCGGGTAAGAGGCAGCCGCAACTCAGAGAAGCCAGCGGACAAAGGTCCCGACTTGAGCATCGATCCGACGCGCCTGTTCGACGCGCACATGCACACCGAGTTCGCCCACTGCTCCGAAGACACGTCCATCGGCGCGGTGATCGAGCGCATGGGTACCCTCGGCGTCGAGTCCTTCGGCATCGTCGAGCATGCCGACCAGCTGTACTTCCCCGCAGAGGGATTCTGGCACCGCCCAGACACCAACCGGCTGGAGGCCATGCGCCGGGCGCGCGCCGAGGGACAATCCCGGCACGAGGAGTTCCGCGGGAGGATCCGGCCCTTGCGCTCGGACCGCCTCTTCGCGGGACTCGAGTGCGAGCCCGAGGCCTCCGGGACCGGCCTGGCGGTGCTCGAGGAGGACCTCCGCGGCTACGACTACCTGATAGGCGGCCTGCACTTCCTGGAGAAGCCAGCCGAGCGCGAGCTGACCGACGCCGAGACGGCCAGGCGCTTCATGGCCCGCACCGAGCAGCTCGTGCGGAGCGGGATCGACATACTGGCGCACCCCTTCCGCATATTTCGCCGCCAGCAACGCGCGGCTCCGGCCGAGCACTACGGCCCGGTGGCCGAGATGCTCGCGGCCGAAGGCGTCGCCGCAGAGGTGAACTTCCACACCAACCAGCCGGACCCCGCGTTCTTCCGGATCTGCCTGGAACGCGGCGTCCGCCTATCGATCGGATCAGACGCCCACAACCTGACCCAGATCGGCGACCTCCGGGAGCACGTTCTCTTCCTCGAGAAACTGGGGGTCGCGGGTCGCATCGAGGAAATCCTATGGAAGCCGCCCGCTACGCCCTGAAACGAACGTTCGGATTCAGCGACTTTCGCCCCAACCAGGAAGAGATCGTCCGCGGCATAGTCTCCGGCCGCGACGTCTTCGCGGTAATGCCCACCGGCGGGGGCAAGAGCCTCTGCTACCAGCTTCCGGCCAAGCTGCTCTCCGGCGTGACCGTGGTCATCAGCCCGCTGATCTCCCTCATGAAGGACCAGGTCGACGCCGCCGAGGCCAACGGCATCGAGGCCGCCTGCCTCAACAGCGCCATGACCCTGGGCGGGCGCCGGCAGACCTACCGCCGCCTGGAGCGGGGGCGCCTCGAGCTGCTGTACCTCGCTCCCGAACGCCTGGTGCTCGGCGACTTCCTCGAGGACCTCGCCTCCAGCCGGGTGAGCCTGTTCGCCATCGACGAGGCCCACTGCGTCAGCCAGTGGGGCCACGATTTCCGTCCGGACTACCTGGCACTCGGGCAGATCAAGGAGCGCCTGCCGCAGATTCCCATGGCGGCCTTCACGGCCACGGCCACCGCGCAGGTGCAGCGCGACGTGATCGAGCGCCTGGGTCTGGTCGACCCCCTGGTGGTCCGCGCCAGCTTCGATCGGCCCAATCTCTTCCTGGAAGTCAAGCGCAAGGGCAAAGTGGTCGAGCAGCTGCTCGACTTCATCGCCGGCAAGCCGGGGCAGTCGGGAATCGTGTACCGCACGACCCGCCGCTCGGTGGAGGCCACCGCGCGCGAACTCAGCCGCCGCGGGATCAACGCGCTCCCCTACCACGCGGGCCTGAGCCCCGACGAGCGACGCGCCAACCAGGAGGCCTTCAAGCAGGACGAGGTCCAAGTGGTGGTCGCCACCATAGCCTTCGGGATGGGCATCGACAAGCCGAACGTCAGGTTCGTGGTGCACGCCGATCTGCCCAAGAACCTCGAGGGCTACTACCAGGAAATCGGCCGTGCCGGCCGAGACGGCGAACCTTCGCACTGCCTGCTGCTCTTCAGCCGCGCCGACCGCCAGAAGATCATGTACTTCCTCAGCGACATGCAGAGCACCGAGCGCAACGCCGCACTCGACAGCCTCGAGACCATGATCGGCTACGCGGCCAGCGCCAGCTGCCGCCGCCGCCAGATCCTGGACTACTTCGGAGAGGATCTCGAAGCCGACAACTGCGGCAACTGCGACGTCTGCACCTCCGACGTGAAGACGGTAAACGCCAGCACCGACGCCAGGATACTGCTTTCGGCGGTGGCACGCACAAACCAGCGCTTCGGCGTGAAGCACGTGGTGGGCATCGTGGTGGGGGGCCGGACCCGCCAGATCCTGGATCTCGGCCACGACCGCCTGCCGACCTACGGCCGCGGCCGCGACAAGAAGCGCAGCTACTGGGAACGCGTGATCGACGAGCTCATCGCCCAGGGCGCGCTCGAGCAGATCGGCGGTCGGTACCCGGTCCTGGCCTTCACCGAGGAAGGCCTGGAAGTCCTCAGGGGAGGGCGCGAGTTCTTCATGCCCGAGGGCGCGCTCGAGAAGAAGGCCTCAGGCGGGAAGAAGGAGAGGAAGACCCGGAAAGCCGCGCGCAAGTCGCCCTCCCCCGTCGTCGACGAAGACCTCTACGACCGCCTGCGCGAACTGCGCATGCGCCTCGCGAAGAGGCGCCACGTCGCCCCCTACGTGATCTTCCACAACCGGACCCTGGCCGAGCTCTGCGAACGGCGACCTGAGACCATGGAGGAACTCGCGGAGATCAGCGGTATCGGGGAGAACAAGCTGAGGAAATACGGGAAGATCCTGCTCGATGAACTCAACGAATACGAACACAAGAACAAGGGTTGACAACAGAAGTCGGAGGGTCGACGACCTGCGTCCGGCTGCTCGGGGCCGAGCCCCGGGGCCGCCCTGACTCCTCTGCCGATATCCCGTCGTCAGCCGGCCAGTTTCCCTACCGCCGCCGCCCAGTGAAGCAGGCACTCCCACACCAGTCGCTGAAAACCTAGCCAGGTAGCGCGGTGCGAGATCGCGGCGTAGACCGCCGCAGCGAGTTGAAGGTTGGTGGCCAGGATCACCGAAAGCGAAAAGACGTAGCCCTCGGCGTGCAGATCGGTCTGGCCTATCTTGAGGAAATGCAGCGTCAGCAGCACGTGGAACGAGTACAGAAACCCGATCCCGAAGAAGAGCACCGTGCGCCCGTCGCTCATCTTCGGGAAGCAGAACTCCAGCCCCGCCCAGAGCACGATCAGGAGCAGCGTGTACAGCGGGAAGCAGTAGGGAGCCAGGCGCACCACCCAGTTGGTCCCCTCGGTAATCGTGCGGCCGGAGTCACTGTCGACCTCGATCCGCCTGATCTTGTGACCGAACACTCTCGCCCAGATCGCGTGGGTGATCTCGTGCGCGAAGACGTAGGCCTTGATCGGCCGGTGCAGAAAGACGTGCAGCAGCACGTAGACACCGGCGCCGCTGAAGAAGCTCACCGCCACGTGCCTCGCGCTCCTGAAGATCAGCGGCTTGATCTCGAGCTTGAGGTACTCCGGGAAGACCCAGATCATCGCCGCCACGAACGGCATGAGCGCCAGGCAGGCCAGCGCCCGCCAGACGATGCCCGTCAATGACCTTCTCGGCAGCCTGGGCGCCTGCTTGAATCGCCGCTCGCTGGCGACTGCACCTTGCGTCTCGGTCCCGGGCTTGGCCATGGCTCAATATAGTGGCCCGATTCCACGAGGCTGTCAAGACTTGGCACCCAACTGCCCGGCGAACCCGCGTTGCGATCTTGAAGCCCGCCGCTGCCGCGCTAGAATCCCAAGCCATCCGACCGGGCCGGGACCCGGTCTACACACCTTCCGGAGTGAGATCACCATGGCCAGGGCCTTCAGGGTCGGCATCATCGGGGCGGGTGGAATTGCCAGGGGCGCACACCTGCCGGGCTGGACTGCGCTCAGGGATCGCGGGGTCGAGGTCGTGGCACTGGCGGACGTCAATCGCGAGGCCGCCGAGGACGCCGCCCAGGAGTTCGAAGTACCGGCGACCTATACGGACTACCGCAAGCTGCTGAAGGCCGAGAAGCTCGACGCGGTCAGCATCTGCACCCCCGCTGCGTTCCACTGCGAGCAGGCGGTGGCGTCGCTCAGGAAGGGGCTTCACGTCCTCTGTGAGAAGCCGCTGTGCCTCTCCACCGCCGAGGTCAGGAAGATCCGAGCGGCTGCCGGGAAGACGCGCAGGACCTTCATGACCGGTCAGCACCTGCGCTTCAAGGGCGAGAGCATCGCCCTCAAGCAGTACCTCGAGGGCGGAACGCTGGGCGAGATCTACTACGTCAAGTGCCGCGCGCTGCGCCGCCGCTTCCTGCCCGCGCGTCCGACCTTCACCAGCAAGAAGCTCTCGGGCGGCGGGCCGTTGCTGGATATCGGCGTGCACATCCTGGACCTCGCCTACTGGCTGATGGGCGCACCCAGGGCAGTGGCCGTCAGCGGGTTCACCAGCGAGCGGATGATCCCCATGGGCGGGCAGATCTTCAACGGGTGGGGCGATTGGGACCCCCGCAAGACCGACGTCGAGGACTTCGCCTGCGGGCTGGTGCGCTTCGCCAACGATGCGGTACTCTACCTGGAGTCCAGCTTCGTGCTGAACATGAAGGAACGAAGCGTATTCACCGCCCAGCTCTGCGGAACCAGGGCGGGGGCGCTCTGGCCGGACTGCGAGATCTTCGGCGAGAAGAACAAGCAGGTCACCGACACCAAGATATTCAACATACCCGAGGCCGAAGCCCACAAGGACGAGGTTCGCGCCTTCTTTGAGGCGGCCACCAGCCGCAGGAAGAGCCCCGTCCCGCTGGAGGAGACCGCCCAGGTCATAGCCATCCTCGAGGGGCTGTACAAGTCGGCCGAGTTGGGCAGAGAGGTCAGGATCAGGTAGCTCACCGGGGGCGGCCCTGAGCTCGTCGTCCTGCGCCCCCGGACCTTAGCCAGTGCTGAACCGGCAGCCACGCGGGACCTCGCAGATTAGGCCTCACCCGCAGCTTGACGCCGAGGCGCCGCATCCACTATAATCCCGTGGCTTAAGATTCGCTTGCAGCTGGAGACCCGCACATGGCAAAGAAGGTCGTACTGGCGTACTCCGGGGGACTGGACACCAGTGTCTGCATCCCCTGGATCAAGGAGCACAAGGGCAATCCTGAAGTAATCACTTTCTCGGCGGACCTCGGACAGGGCGAGGAACTCGATCCCGTGGAGGCCAAGGCCAGGAAGTCCGGCGCGAGCAAGGTCTACATCGAGGACCTCCGCGAGCGCTTCCTGACCGAGTTCGTCTGGCCGGGCCTGCGCGCCCGCGCCGCCTACAGCAACGGCTACCTGCTGGCCACCGCCTTGGGCCGCCCGCTGATCGGCGCGGAGCTGGTGCGTATCGCGCGCGAAAACGACGCCGACGCCACCGCCCACGGCTGCACCGGCAAGGGCAACGACCAGGTCCGTATCGAAAGTGCGGTCCGCGCGCTGGCACCCGATCTCGAAGTCATCGCTCCCCTGCGGGAGTGGGAGATGAAGAGCCGCGAGGAGGAGATCGAGTACGCCGAGAAGATGGGCATCCCCGTGCCCATCACCAAGAAGAGCCCCTACAGCTACGACCGCAACCTCTGGGGCCAGTCGATCGAGTGCGGAGTGCTCGAGGATCCCTGGACCGCCCCGCCCGAGGATGCCTACCAGATGACCAGCAACCCGGCCAGCGCACCCGACGACCCGGTGCGGGTCGAGGTCGAGTTCGAGAAGGGCGTCCCCGTGGCTCTCGACGGCAGGAACCTCGGCCCGGTCGAGCTGGTCGAGAAACTCAACGAGATCGGCGGCGAGCACGGCGTCGGCCGCCAGGACGTGGTCGAGGACCGCCTGGTTGGAATCAAGAGCCGGGAGATTTACGAGGCCCCCGCCGGCACCATCATCTTCGAGGCCCACAAGGCCCTGATGCAGCTTACGGTGGCCCGCGACCTGATCCAGATGGCCGCACCGCTCAGCGCCGAGTACGGCAAGCTGACCTACTACGGACTGTGGTTCAGCCACCAGCGCGAGGCGCTCGACGGGTTCTTCACGCAGATGAACCGGGTGGTCAGCGGCAGGGTCCGCCTGCGCCTGCACAAGGGCAACTGCGTGGTAGAGGGACGCCAGAGTCCCGAGTCGCTGTACTCCGAGGCGCTGGCCACCTACACCACCGCCGACATCTTCGACCACAGCGCCGCGCAGGGATTCATCAAGCTCTGGAGCCTGCCGCTGGCGGCCGAGGCCGCCCGCGCGCACCAGGGCGGCAAGTAGCGCCGGGCCTGCGGCCCGGCTTCGTCGGTAACTGGTGAGGACTGGATGCCTGACGAGAGCATAGACTGGGACGGACTCCTGGAGGATCGCCTTACCCAGTCCGACCAGCGCAAGCGCGACGAGGCCCAGGCTTCCGAACCGCCTCCGGGTCCGGAAGCCACCAGGGAGCTTCTCGAACGCCTCCTGGACGCGGCCGAGACCGGTGAACTGCGCACCAGCGAAACGCCGACCGGGGACGGCCCGGTGACGCCAGGCACTCCGGAGCCCCCGCGCCCCCTGCCTATTCCCAACAGGTCGGACACGCAGGTGACGCTTATGCAGCACCCCATGCCCCGCCGGCAGTCGATCACCAGTGAGCTGTCCGCAGCGCTGGAATCGATCCCGAACGTCAGCGAAGGCGGGGCTCCGGCCCCGGATACGGTGCAGACGCCGCAACCACCTTCCGAGTCTCATCCCGAGCGGCCGTACATCCCCGCTCCTCCGATGCTCAACGCCCGGGTTCCCCGCCCCCAGGCACGTCCCAATCCGCCCTCCGAGCGACTCAGACCGATTTCGTACGTCCCCTCGTCTCACGGGTGGAGCGGCAAGCGACGCGGGCGGCGGCGCCTGAACTTCGACCGCCTCAAGCGCATCGGCTTCTGGTTCCTGCTGCTGGCAATACTCATCGCCGGTATCCTGCTGACCATCAAGCCCAGCCTGCTCCTGGAAATGAACTGGGGAAAGGAAGAGGAGGAAGCACTGACTCCCCAGATCAACTGGGAGGACGCCGGCCCCGAAGAGACACCGGGCACTGCCCCCGGCCCTGGTTCCGAGGTCGGTAACAGCACCGCAACGCATCCCAGGCAACCGGAAACCGGCACCGATGCGGCTCAACCCCATCGCGACGAGGTACAGCGACCGCAGGAGGACCTGCCCCGGGAGATCAAGCCAGAGGCTCCCCCGCCGCCCGATCCGCAACCACCGGCCGACGTCAGAAGAGCTCCCGACCCGGCAACCAGGCCGGGGACCCGTGCAACGGTCCCCGACGCCGCCAGGGCTGCCCCCCGCGTTACCGGTCCGAAGACCGGTAGACCGGCGGTCAAGCCGGGCATTCGCGGAGCGCCCGACCCCTCCGGGATCTCCCCGCCCCAGCCGCCCCTCGGCCCCGCACCGCCGGGCGGACCGAGCCTCGAGAAGACCACCAGCGGCTGACCATGCTCGCCCGCCTGCGCTCGGCGCTGGTCCCCAGAGATCCTCTGTACAGACGGGAGTCCGGCGCCGGCCGGCGAACAGTGCTGCGAGCCAAGATCCTCGGCTTGCTCGCAGTGGTCGCGGCCTACCTCTACTGGATGGTCGTGGCCTATGCCGGTCGCGATCACGGTCAACTCCCCGTTACCATTACTGCTATTGGCTGCTGCCTCTTCTGCATGATCTTCTTCGCTCTCGGCCTGCAGTCCGTCCGCAGCGAGGTCCTGGACAATACGATTGAAGCCCTGGTGATGACACCCGCTTCCCGCAAGAGGCTGGTCCTCAGCAAACTGGCGGGTTCCGTGGAGCTGGTCATCGTTGCGGCGCTTCTGCTGCCCTTCTACTGCTTCACGCTGGCGCCCGCCGGCCACGGCGACCGACTGATGGCGTTCCTCCACGGCGCGCTGCTCCGGCTGGCACTCGCGCCGGACAACTGGATATCATCAGGCGAACTCCCTTTCGCCGTAGAGGCGGTAATCGGTGCAGCTGCCTTCATCGGGGACCTGGCCTGGTACGCGTTCTTCGCTGCCTGCGGGGTCTGGGCGGCGAGCACAACGCGAAAGACCATCCACGCCTGGTTCAAGGGGCTGGCCGTCTCCGGCGGACTGCTGCTGGCCGTCACCTGCTACGAGTGGTTCCTGGGCGACCCCGCCAACCCCCACTGGCTGGTGAGAGCCATCGGCACCGGGAAGTGGTACGAGTTGGCCTACGCGCTCGACTTCGGCTGGCGCGACCGCCCGCTGTTCTGGATGATAGCCTGGTTCGCAATCTCAGTAATGCTGCGCCTTCTCCTCGCATACGCGTTCGTGCACCGGGCCACGCGCAGTTTCGATCAAATCGCCACGGACTGAGCGCGAGGCCAGGTACCCGGGGCCTGGGGACCGGTGGCTGGTGAATTGTGACTGGTCACCTTTTGCCAGTCACCGTTCACAGGTCACTGGTCACTGCCCTTCGGGCTCAGGCGCTTGAGTTCCATCCTGGCGCGGGCCACGGCGGAAGACTTGCCACCGTCCTTGACGATGCGGGTCAGCACCCCCCGTGCGTCGGTACTGCGGCCGAGCTTCAGGAGAAGGTTGGCGCGCTCGAATTCCCATTCGGCCCACTTGCTGCGGCCGCGCTTGCCGCTGCCCAGAACAGCCTCGGCCGCCTTTCCGTAGGAACGCGCGGCTTCCTGGGTCCTCCCGCCGAACGCCTGGGCTCGTGCGGCGCCGTAGTGGGCCTGAGCCTGGTGTTGCTTGCTGGTGGTCAGCCCCGCTGCCTCGGTGTACAGCTTCTCGGCGATGCTCAGCAGTTCCTTGCGGGCCTTCCCCCTGTAGCGCGCGTAACTGCTCATCAACACGCTCGCGATCCGGGACCGGACATGATGATCGCTGGGCCGCCCCTTGCGCATCAGGCTCACGAACTCGCGCACCCCTTCGTTGCGCCCGTAGCGCGCCGCCAGCGAGACGCCCCGGATCACCAGATTGGCATCCTTCCCGCCGGTATCGCGACAGGCGCGCAGGTAGAGTTCCAGCGCCTCTTTTGTGCGCCGGGCGCGCTCGAGAACGCCCGCCAGGCGCACCAGCGCCTTGGCGTCCCCCGAGTGTGCCTTGATCAACTGGGAGAAGCCCTCGCCGATCTCCTTGCGGAAGACCCTGCGGTCCTTGCCCGGCCAGTTCAACTGGCGCCCCAGCATCTGAAAGTGTCGACGGACCTCGTCGCCCTTGGCATCGGGCTCCATACACAGAATCATGCCATGCTTGAAGGCCGCGGCCGACTCCTTGTCCTGGTCGTGACAGCCGAGGTAGTGACCGAGTTCAGTCCAGTAGTGCAGCGACTTGGGATTGCTGGCCACCGCGCCGCGCAGGAACTTCAGCACGCTGTTCTCGAGCCTGGCGCTGACGCGCGCGGTCTCCCCGGCGCGAACCGTGAGCTCCCTGCTGACCATCTCGTGTCCGGCCTTGCGCACCAAAAGGCGGTAGTGGCCGGGGGCCAGGCCGTCGATCGACATGGGCGTATTGCCCCGGCTCTGTCCGTCGAGAATGACCTCGGCGCCCTCGGGCGAGGTGTGCACCGTGAGCGAACCGCTCTTCCTGCGCTTGAGTTCGAAGTTGAGCTCCTGCCGGCCACCGCTGAATTCGCGCTTCTCCTTGTGAACGGCGTAGCCATCAAGCGAGACCATTACCAGGTGTTTTCCGCTGGCCACCCCGCGGACCTCCAGCGGCGTGAGGCCCACGAAGCGGCCGTCGAGACGCACCTCGGCCGGCGCCGGCGTACTGTCGATGGCCAAAGAGACGAGTTCGCGCCGCTTCCTGTCGCGAAGTCTCAGCGCGTGGAAAATCGCCGCGCCGGAGGCCAGCAGCAGCAGCAGCACAGCCACTATGTGTGCGCGGCCCTCCCGCCGCCCGAATGGACCCGCGACCGCAAACCTCGGTGCGGGCACGCAGCTCGATTTACTCATCCGGGTACGGGCTCGCGCACCTCTTGCCGGGAACGAAATCCAGCGGCTCGAATCCGCGGGACCGGCTGCCCGAGATCCGCACGCGGCTGATCATGATGCCGCAGTCCCAGGTCCAGATCGCCACGCGACCTCCCGGGAGCGGATCGGGGTCGGTGTACTCGAGGTCCACCACCCGACCGCCGTCGACGCTGAAGCTCAACTTGGGCCCCTTGCGCTCGGCGCGAATGTAGAACCAGCGGTGGTGGATGTTGCTTCTGCGCGGGATACGGTTCGCATCGGAAGAGGCGGTACGCTTCACTTCCCTGCCCTTGCGCAGGATCGCGGAGTGGTCGTTGTCGAACCCCCCGAAAAGGAAACTGTAGCCGCTGGAGAGATCCTTGCCGTCGGCGCTGAGCGTGCAGTTGATGTCCCGGGCGTACTCGTAGCGCGACCCCCGGCGGCGATTCATCTTGATCCCGGCGAAAAACTCGACAACCACGTTGTCGCCGTAAATGCGCTTGTTCCAGAGCGCGGCCTGCAGCTTGCGGTCCGAGGGCAGCGCGTTCTCTTCGACGCTCAGGTTGCGTTCCTGGTGTGAGAGCGTGTAGCCCGAGAAGAAGCTCCAGCGCGGGTCGCACTGCCAGCGGTTGGTCACCGTCCAGATGCCGGTGGCCACGCGCCAGTCCGCCGGGGCCTTGCTGAACGGGTAGTTCAGCGCCGCCGGGCTGTATACCCGGAAGCCGTCCTGCTCGACATCCACGCCGCTCGAATACCAAGCCACCTTCTGCCCGCTCAGCGGCCGATCGTCGGCGAAGAACAGGACCTGGCGGCTGTTCACGTAGCCCATCACGAACGGCCCGGCCTTGCGCAGCGCCAGCGTCCAGACCCGCTCCCGGCCCGGCACCAGGCTCCGGGCCACCACCTGGCCCTCGCGGGTCAGGACCAGCGCGGCCTCGGCCTTCTTCTCGCCGGCGAAGGCCCGCCCGCCCTGCTGCTTTCTGATGGCCTCCCGGACCTCGGCGGGTACCGGCCGCAGCATCTTCAAAATGTAGCCGTTGTTGGGCTTGCTGCCGCTCTTGGCCACCGAGAGCGCCAGCTCGCTCTTCGGCACCTTGAACTTGTCTATCTCCACCAGCAGCGTGACGTCGCCGCTGAATCGCGCCCGGTGCCAGCGGACGGTCTTGGCCATCGGCCCTTGGCCCACCTTCTTCTGGGCCCAGTCGCCCTGCCAGCTGGACCAGTGCACCATCTCGCGATCGGTAGCGAAGATCGGGTTTATCGAAGAAAGCGGTTCGAGCTCGCCGGAAAGCTGGACGTTAACGCTGCGAGCCAGCCCGCGCCCCCCCCAGACCCCGAGCCCAACGCGGCCGGGTTCGGCCAGCCCGGAACCGCCCTCCTCGCTGTCGGTCTGCCAGGCGGAAAGCTCGTGCCGGCCATCGACGCGCGCGCGAGCCAGGCCGCGGTCCAGCAGGACTTCGAAACGGTGCATCTCCGGCGCCAGCTTGACCTCACGGCTCCCGAGCACCTCGCGCTGGCCGCCGCGGAAGTCGACGAGTTCCAGCCGTCCCCGCCCGCAGTCGTATGAAAGGCAGGAGTAGCTGGTGGCATCGCGGTAGTGATAGACCAGGCCCACCCGGCCGCTGCGCGGCAGGATCGCGGCGCTGGCGATGTAATTGCCCCAGCGCGAGGAGCCGAAGACTCCTACTCCGCCCTCTTCGCCCCCCGAGAACTCCAGCCCCTGGGCCTCCGTGCCGTCGGCCAGGTTCCACTCGCCGCCCAGGTAGTCCCAGCTGCGCCAGGTGCTGGCCGTTCCCCGGAAGCTCTCGCTGAAGAAGGTGGCCTCGGCCACGCGCACGTCGTCGAACATCGCCGGCTCATCGCCGTGGGCGAAGAGCCCGACGCGTCCGCCGGTCAGGCCGGCATCGTCGGCGCCGAGAATCATCTGCTCGTCGACGTAGACCTCGGTCCAGCCGTAGCCCAGGCGTACTTCGGCGCGGTACCACTGTTCGGGAATGTACCCCACCAGGCTCTTCTGGACCACTGTCTCGCGACCGCCGCTGACCTTGACCAGTTCGGCCAGTCCACGGGCGCTGGTATCGGGATTCTCGCGGGCCGACCAGCGGAAGAGGTAGTAGTTCTTCTCGTCGCGGTAGTTGAAGGCCAGTCCGACCTTGCCGCCCGGGGCGCCCTGGAAGCTGGCCGCGTAGGAATACATGTCCCAGGTGTCCTGGCCGGTAACCGCTAGGGCGTTGTCGCCGGTGCCGGCGTAACGGAAGGCGTTGGCCGACATGCTGGGGTTGCGCAGGCCCTTGTTCTCCCACTTGCCGGTCACGCGTTTCCAGGGCGAGGCCGACTTCTCGCTGCGCATGAAGTCGTCCATGAACAACACCGGGTCGAGCTCCTGGGCGAACGGCCCCGAGAACCTGAAACCGTCGCCGCTGACACCGATGGCCGCCCTGCCACCGCTGTAACCCTCGACGAATGCCGCGGCCCGGACCTGGCCGTCGATGATTGCCACCAGCAGCGGACCGCGCCGGCGCAGGCCTACTGCGTGCTCGCGGCCGGGGCTGAGCTCCCGCTCCATGGTCACGAAGGACAGCGTGCGGTGCAACCCGCCCCGCGCGGCGACCAGCAAGAGGTTCCTGCCCACCAGCTGCAGATACAGACAGTCGTCGGGCGACTGGTAATGCACCGCCAGACGAGCGGCGGCCCCGCTGCCGGCAGTCACTGTCACCCCGCTGACGAAATCGAAGTGGTCTCCGCGGGTCTCTCCCACCGCCTGGAAACTGTCCCCGCTCCAGCTTTCCTGGGAGTCCTCCAGCGCCGGCCAACGGGGCGGGGCGTTCCGGGCCCGGACCTCACTGTAGAGAAAGACGCCCGACCCGATCAGCGCGCTGAAGGCGATCATGAGCGACAGTGTACGCGCCATGCTATGACCCTCGCTTCAAAGGGCTTACGCCCGTACCATGATGCCGTCCCCCGGCGCGGCCACCTGGCGGCCGTCCATTCATATACATATAACAAACGGCAGGTGCTAAAGTCAATCCGGAGAGCTGGCAGAGTCGGCCGATGACGCTCTCGAGAAGGAAGCCACGGCCCTACTTCCGCTTCCGCGGAGCCTTCTTCCCAGCCTTCGCTTTGCCCCCGGCCTTGACCGGCTTCTTCTCACCGAAGCGCTGCTCGCGCCGGGCCAGCAGCCACTCAGCCAACTGACCGATGCCCCTGCCACTGCGGCAGGAGGTCTCGATCACGGCCAGGCGGGGGTTGACGGATCTGGCGGCGAGAACTGCTCTGGCCACCTTGAAGCGGCAGGCGGCCCGCATGTCGGTCTTGTTGACAACCATCGCCGAGGCATCGCTGAAGGCCTCGGGGTACTTTTCGGGCTTATCGTCGCCCTCCGGCAGACTGATCACCACGACGCGCTCGTTCTCGCCGACGTCAAAGGCCGCCGGACACACCAGATTGCCGACGTTCTCGATGAAGAGAATATCGGGCAGCTTGCCCAGCTTCCTGACGGCGGCGGTGACCATGGCGGCGTCGAGGTGACAGGCGCCGGAGGTCGTAACCTGCACCGCCGGGGCGCCGGCGGCCTCGACGCGTTCGGCATCGTTGGTGGTCGCGACATCGCCCTCGACCACCGCGACCGACGCACCGCACTTGCGCAGAACCGGCACCAGCTTCTCGATCAGTGAGGTCTTGCCCGAACCCGGCGAGGAGATCAGGTTGACCGCCAGCGTGCCCGCGCTCTCGAACTTCTTGCGCAACGCCCGCGCGCGCCTGTCGTTGTGACCCAGGATGTTCTTGACTACTACGACCTTCACAACCTGCTCCCCTTCCCTACTCGTCCACGTCTATCGCGGTCAATCGTATCTCCCGGCCGCGAAGCATGTCAACGTTCATCGAACCGCACTGCGGGCAGCCCGCGATATCCTGCCGGCCGAACTTCTTCCCGCACTCCCCGCACTCGAAGCGGGCCTTGATCTTCTTCACGCACAGCCTGCTGCCCTCCAGCACCGTTCCCTCGGCGACCATCGGATAAAGATCCCTGAGGAGCTCCGGAACGGCACCCGAGAGTTCACCAACGTCAACGTCTACCGCGTTGATCTTCTTCCCGGGCGCGTTCTCGCGCGCAGCCGCGACCGCCTGCTCGACCAGGGCCTCAACCAGTGAGAGCTCGTGCAAGGACCTCCTCCGCGCACGAGTTTACCGGGTGGTCCATGTTTTGCCAGCGACCCAAGAACTCCTTCGTCGTCGTCCTCAGCGAGCTGCGCGAGCGGTCCTCGTCGTCGTCCTCGGCAGTTGACCTTAGCGCAACCGCCGGGGACGACGACGAAGGACGAGGACGATTCTGGGTGTAGACCTGCGGGAGGAACTCTGTGCTACTCTCCCCCGCTGCGATCCTTCAGGTACTCGTCGCCAACCGCGCCGTCCCACTGGCGCACGCCCGCCCGGTGGGCCGCGCGGGCGATCGCATGGGTCGCCACCGGCCCGGCGATCAGCACCACCAGCACGCAAAGCCCCGCCTTGGCAGCGCATCCCTCGCACCCGGGGTGGTCGGTAACGCCCATGCGCAGGGCCACACCCAACAGCACCAGGCAGGTGCCGGCACCCAGGCAGGTGGCGGACACCTGCAGCCGTCCGAAAACGTCCGGCATGCGCAGGAGCCCCAGGCAACCCAGCAGGCAAAGTGCCGCACCGGCGGTGATCAGGATCTCGGGAAGCGCCTGCCCCAGCGCGACGATCGCGCCCCTGAATCCGACGGCGGCCAGCAGTGCGCTATTCATCGAAGCCCGTCCCCTCGAAGTACTTGGCCATCGCCACGCTGCCCACGAATCCCAGGAGCGCCCAGGCCAGGGCAACCGTCACCAGGTAGCCCTTCCCGGTAACCAGCGCCAGCAGCGCGCACGCCCCCACGCCCAGCGTGTTGAGCGCGTTCATGGCGGCAACCCGATCCGGACCCGTGGGACCGTAGGCCACGCGGTAGAGGCACATCAGCGCACCGGCGGCCAGCACCGCCATGACCACCAGCGCCACGCTCCCGTGCAACATCAGTCGAACACCCTCTTGAGCACGCCCTCGAAGCGCCCCACCAGCACCTCGGCGCGGAGCTCCGGCGAATCGGTCACGGTGTCGGCCCAGTACACGTAGATGTCCTGTCCCACCATGTCCACGGTCAAGGAAGCCGCCGCCAGCGTGATACAGTTCGCCAGGCAGAAACGCCCCATCTCGCTGCGCATCGAGGTACGCACCTTGACGATGCTGGGGCGAACCGGGACGCGCAGGTGCAGCACCCGGTAGGCCGCGTCGAGTACGCCGGAAGCCAGGGCCCAGATCAGCAGCAGCAGGAAGTAGAGGAAGAAGCAGTAACGCAACGGCGAGAGCAGCTTGCCGGCGTGGCGAGGAAAGAGCCTGCCGAAAATCGCGGCGCTCAGCGCTGCCACCGCCGCGCCGACAGCGAGGTCGCCGCCCGCTCCGGCGGCCAGCAGGTTCGCCGAGGAGGGGTCGAACGGCCAAACCAGCAGCACCCACAACAGGTAGCCCATCACGAAGTGGACGACGTAGCCCATCGCTGCTCCCCCGCCCTCAGCCTATGCCCAGGGGCTGCAGCAGCCCCATCCAGGCGCCCGGTCCGCCGCGCAGGACGTCGACGGCCGGACCGATCATTCCGGGCATGACCCACAGCGCCAGGACCCCCAGCAACACGCACGCGGCCGAAAGCACCACCATGGCGAAGCACATGCTCGCGGGGGCCTCCTTCGCGCCGCGCACCACGCGGGCCGACATCGGCCCGAAGAGCGCGTATTTCTGCAATCTCGCCAGGCAAACCACGCCCAGGAAACACGCCGCCACAGCCACAGCCGCGAGACCGGGGTAGCCGGCCAGCGCCGCGCCCACGGTGATCATCAACAGCCCCCAGAAGCCGCAGAGCGGTGGCGCGCCACAGGCCGCCAGGGCCCCGATCGCACAGGTTGCGCTGGTAACCGGCATGCGCTGCCACAGGCCGCCCAGCTCGCGGAGATTGCGGGTCCCGGTAGCCCTCTCGATGGCCCCGGCACAGAGCATCAAGAGGCTCTTGAATGCCACCTGGTTGACCAGGTGGAAGACCGCGCCCAGAAGCAGTAGCGCTATCGCCAGCTTGCGTGTGGAAACGGGAATCCGGCTCAGCGCCCTTTGGCGGTTCTCGAGCTTCTCGAGGCGCGCTTCGGCCTCCCTGATGCCTGCGGCCAGCGCCGCCTCGCCCTCGGGCGCGAACCTCTTCATCTCCGCGAGAAGATCGGCCCGCTCCGCCCGGTCCAGCCGGCCCTCGGCCTCGAGCCGCAGGAGCTCGTCGCGCGCAACGCGCACGGCGACCAGTCGCCGCCGCGGTTCGGTGAGCTCGACGCGCAGGCGGGTAATTCTGTTGCGAACCACGGCGCCCTTGCGCAGGCTGTGCATGCAGGCCATCGCCAGGCCCAGCCCCAGCAGCACGAAACCGAGCTGCCCCACCCCGTGGTAGGCCAGCAGCCTCTTGAGATCCCACTGCCCCGCAGCCAGCAGCCCGCCGACCAGCATCGAGCAGGCTCCCAGCGTCACAATCAGCCAGACCACCGACTGCACGCGGTAGGCGTCGAAGACGCCGAAGAGCAACCGGGCGATACCGTACCCGCCGACGACCTTGACCAGCACGCCGCCGATCACGGTCGCCGCCGGCCCGGGCGCCGCCGGGGCCGAGTCCGGCAACCAAGAGTGGAAGGGGAAGACCGCGGCCTTGATGGCCAGCGCCGAGATCACCATGGCCAGCGCCAGGAGAATCACCGGATTGCCGCCGATGCCACCGGCCGCGCGCAGCTTCAGCGCCACCTGCCCGTAGTTCAGGGCTCCCAGGCTGCCCCACACCAGGCCGATTCCGAAGAGCATCAGCAGCGAGCCCAGCGTTCCCAGCACCAGGTACTTGAAAGCCGCCTGCAGATCCTCGCCCTCGGTCTCGAAGGCCACCAGCCCGTAGGCCGAAATGGATGCCACCTCCAGAAAGACGAAGAAGTTGAACAGGTCGGCGCTGACCACGCAACCGTTGAGGCCCGCGAGCATCAGGAGCAGCAGCCCCTGGCCGCGCGTAACTCCGCTCTGCCCGCTCTGGAAGCCGCCCGAGTAGATCGCCACCAGCGCGGCGACCACGGACACGACAAGCAGCACCAGCATTGACAGGCCGTCGAGGCACAGGGCTATCCCGCCGATCTCGCTGAAGAGCACCCCCCCCCGGCCGGCACCCGACTCGCTGACCGGACACCAGCCGCCCATCCAGCTGGTGCCCCGCGAACCCAGCAGGGCCAGCGCCGTCACGACAAGAAGCGTCAGCAGGGGCCCCAGTTCACCCAGGAACCTGCCGCCCCGCGCCCAGAACCTCGCCAGCATCAGCGCCAGCACGGCGGCAGCCAGCGGCAGGACCACCACCAGGGGGAGAAGCAGGGACTCCAGGTGCCCGGTCATCCGCGCAACCTCTTGATCTCCTCGACGTCCAGCGAACGGTACCGCTCGTAGAGACGCAGGCAGATGGCGACCGCCAGGGCCAGCGTAACCAGGCCGATCAGCATGCAGACCAGCACCATGGCCTGCGGCACCGGATCGGCCATGGCCAGGACCTGGCCGGGCTTTCCTCCGGTGACCTCGACCGGGGCCGTGCCCTCGGAGCCGACCGCGTACTTCCGCATTCCCCTTTCGCCCAGGCTCTGCGCCGGACGGTTGCAGCCCAGCGAAACCAGGAAGAGGTTCAGCCCCATGGCGGAGATCGCCAGGCCGATCACCACCTTGGCGAGGTTCCGCTTGCTCGCAACGCAGTAGATCCCCAGCAGGAACAGGGCCGTCGAAAGGATGAAGGGCAACCAGCCGCTCATCGCTCTTCCCCCCCGCCGCCGGAGCTCCGCAGAGCCGCCAGCGCCGCGAAGGCCACGGCAAATCCCATCCAGACGCTCAGGCCCATCGCGAGATTGGCCAGCAGCACGGTTCCGCCCGAGAGCAGCGAGCCGTCACCGGGTTCGGCGGAGGCGAAGCCGTGGTTCCGGAAGAACATCAGCGCGCCCATTCCCAGGCAGGCCACCAGCAGCAGTAGCAGCACCCCAAGGGGCTGGAAGAGCCCCCCGGCCCCGTCGAGGCCCAGGCTGCCCTCCCGGTGGCCCAGGGCCATTACCAGCAGCGCAAGAACCGAAGCGACCATCAAACCGCCGGCGATCCCCCCGCCCGGAGCCACGTGACCGTAGCAGGCCAGGTAGAAGCCGAAGACCAGCATCAGGCCCGAGAAGAGCCGCGCGGCGCCCTTGACTATCGGGCTCATGCCGCCCATCAACCCTTCTCCTTCGTCGCGGCCCCGCGCTTCGCGCGCAGCACCAGCGTAACGCCCAACACGCCCGCCAGCACCGCGGCCGCCGCCGCGAGTGCATCCAACGCACGGTAGTCCAGCAGCACAGCCGTAACCCGGTTGGCAAAGTGCAGCTGTCCGCCGCGCGGCTTGAAGCTCTCATCCCGCGGCTGGTACTTCGCATCCCTCACCCGCATGTTGTTGATGCGCCGGTTCTCCGCGGCCTGCAGGGCCCTCCAGCTTTCGTCGAGGTACAGCCGCGAAACGCCCCGCTCGGAGGCCCGCGGGCGCGCCTCGGCCTCCTTCCGCCTCCCGGGGGGCACAGGCGTTCCCCCTGGGGCGTCGTAAGGCTCGAGCGACACGGGCCTGCCGAAGCGCGGCAGTCCGCCGCTATTCTCGCCGGCCATATACACCGCCGAGCAGATCACCAGAAGGACACTGGCAACCGCCAGCCCCACAGCCCTGGGAAAGCCGCTGCTCTCGCCGTCCTCGCCGCGCTCACGCGCGGCGCTGCCGCGTATCAGCACTACCAGGATGACTACCACCCCGGCCAGCTGTACCAGTGCCAGGTCCGGTGCGCCCAGCACCACGAAGGCCATTGCCGCGGCAAGAGCCACCGCGCCCGTGGCGATGGCCGAGGCCAGCAGGTCGCGAGCCTCAACCGCCACCAGCGCCGCCACCAGCGCGAACCCCAGGAGCAGAGTCAGGCCGATCTCAGTGGACACTGCCGCTGCCTCCTGGCAGACCGTTGAAGAATTGAGGGCTTTCGATTTCGAGCAACTGGGCCCCCCAAGAAAACGCCCGCCTCCGTCCTGCTACGCCTGCGGCTACGCAGGGCTACGGCGCTCCGGTGCAGGAGAGGGTCAACCTTCACAGTGTGGTCCTTTCTGCATCCAGCCTTCGACAAGCTCACGGTAGCTCACCTTCAGGTCCTGAGCCACGTCGAACGACTGTTCGACGGTTCAACCGCTCTCCTGTTCCATCAGGCCGTTCTTCAACGTCCCGCTAGACCACAACCAGCGGAAGCAGCAGCGCCGCGACCACCGCCAGCAATCCCAGGAGACATAGCACCAGGTAGCGCCTCAGCGAGTTCCGGTGCAGTCCGCCCGCGGCATCGACCAGTCTCTGTCCGCCGCTGCCGAGCAGTTCGTATGGATCGTAGACCCCCTCCCCGGCATCGCTCTGGAGCGTGGCCAGGCCGCCCAACTCACCGGCGATGTCGCTGAACTCCGGTGCCGGATAGGCGAGGTCCTCCTCGGCCATGGCCCCGGAGTCGACGTCGACAAAGGGTGGCACCACCCTCATCCGCCGCACGCCGAGCAACCCGAAGAGCAGATCCCCCGAGGCCAGCGCCGCCAGCACCAGCGCCCCGGCCAGCATCGGGCTCCAGAATCCCGCACCCTCGGGGGCGAAGCTCAGGTGCGAGGCACCCAGGAAACCACCGTCAAAGCCGCAGCCTTCGATCACCGGCCCGAGCACCGTCCTGGTCAGCAGCAGGTTGGGCAACAGCCCCAGGAGCAGTGTGCCGGCCGCCAGCAGCCCCATGGGCACAAATGCCAGCGCGCCGGCCGCGCGCGCTCCCTCGCAGTGCGAGGACACCGGACCGGTAAAGGCCGCGCGCGCGGTGCGGAGCATTCCCGCCAGTGTCAGCGCCGCGCCCAGCAGTGCGACCACCAGCGCCATCACCGCCACCAGCGAAAAGACCGGGCCCAGATGCGCGCTGCCAACCTGGCCCGCGGCTCCCAGCAGCCCGTTGAAGATCATCCACTTCGAGTTGAATCCCGCCAGCAGCGGGACACCCGCCGCCGAGAGCCCCGCGACCATCGAAAACGCGAACGTGAGCGGCATTCGCCGCCCCAGCCCGCCCAGGCGCGCAATCTCGGTGGTCCCGGTACAACGCTCCACGGTCCCGACGGCCATGAACAACGCGACCATGAAGAGCACCGTGGCGATCACGTGCAGGCAGACCCCGGCCACACCCGCCGCCGCCGCACAGGCGACGCCCAGCACCAGATAACCGGACTGGCAGACCCCGTGGTACGCCAGAGCCCTGCGCAGATCGTGCTGCACCAGGGCGGCCAGGGATCCGAAGAGCACTCCGGCGCCGCCCAGCACCATCAGCAGCAGGCGCAGTCCCCCGGCGTTGCTCAGGTCGAAGACGTGGAACGAAATGCGCAGCAGCATGTAGCTGCCCAGCAGCTTGTCGAGTCCCGCGGGCATCAGCGCCATGACCGGCGCAGGCGCGCCCCCCGCAGCGCGCGGCACCCAGCCGTGAAGCGGCAGAGCACCGATCCTGGCCAGAATCCCGCCGAGAATCAACAGGTACGCAACCGGGTTCAGGCCGGCACGCGACCCGCTGAGCGGGATTCGATCAGGACTGGTCGCCCACTCGGAGATCATCACGCCCAGGCGGCCTCGCCCCATCGAAACGCCCTGGGCGGCCAGCAGGACGCAGCCCAGGAGCAGCAGGCAGTCGCCCGCACCCAGCAGTACCATGGTCCTGCCGGCACCGTGACGCGCGCGGTCCCCGCCCAGCGTCACCAGGTAGAAGAGAATGAAGCTGCTCAGCGTCCACCCGCAGAAGACCATGAACGTGTTGTCACTGAGCACCGCGAGGTTGACACAGCCCAGGGCCCAGAGCGCGAAGGCGAAGAACTCCCCCCGGCGCAGGCCCTGCCTGATGCCGGTGCAGGCGTAGACTATCACCAGGACGGCCACCGCCGCCGCCGCGAAAACGGTCAGGACCGCCAGCGGGTCAAGAAAGAATCCCAGCGGTATGCTCTTCGGCCCCGCGATTCCCGGCAACTCCAGTTGCAGTGCCGACTCCAGACCCCTGCCGATCCTGAGGCTCCTGAGCACCTCACTCACGCCAAGCGCGTGCGACCCAGACCCCACGGCACCGACCAGACGCGCGCCGAACCACGCGGTCAGAGCCGCCACCGCAACGCCGGTCACCTCGCGGATCCGGAACTTCGGCATCTCCGGCAGGATCAGAACGATCAGGCCTCCCGCCAGTGGCAGGAGGATGACTCCCACGGTCAGGAAGGGGGCCAGGTCCATCTCAGCTCACGACCTTCCCGGAATCGGACTTCCCGGGTTCCTTCTTCGGAGTTGTCTCCGGGGAGCCCGGTCCGCCCCGCAACCCCGAGATCATGGTCACGATGGCGCCGACAAGCTCCTCGGCGCTCTCGTCACTTGACGCCAGTTCCATTACGACCGCGCCAGAGTCCACCCTCTCGAGCACCTCGCGGGCCCCCTCGGCCTCCACCAGCAAAACCACCTTGGGCGCCGGCATGGCTCTGTACATCGAGATCAGGCGCCGCTCCTCCTCGGAGCCCTGGGGCTTCCCGGCGACCAGCAGTGCGTCAGCGTGCCGCGGCGAGTGGACTTCTCTGATCTGCGGGCAGACGGAGTCCAGACCGGGCAACTCGGGCCCACCGCCCAGCTTGAGGCGATAGACCCAGCAACTCCCGCGCAGTACTGTCGGTCCGGCAACCATTAGCGACTCCCCGACCAGAAAAGCACAATCGCGAAGAACAGCGCGCAGAACCCCAGAATCGCCGCCGGCCCCGCGAAGAAACGCATGGCCTCGGCCGGCCGCGGTTGCCACCCCCCGCGGCGCAGCAGGGCCAGAGCGTACACTATCACGAAGAACTTCAGAGCCGCCACAAGGGCCTGGAACAGGCTGGTCTGCCACTCGCCCCAGGGATCTCCGAACCGGAAGCCCCCCATGAAGACCATGCCGATAAACAGCGGCAGCACCACCATCATCCCCGCGCGACTCAACCGCCAGAAGGCCAGCAGCGGTCCGCTGTACTCGGCCAGGGCTCCACCGGCCAGCGCGCGATCGTTCTCCCCGAAGTCGAAGGGGCTCACGCCCACCAGCGCCGCGCCGCAGACTGCGGCCACCAGCACGCATAGAATCCGGGTGACGGTCGAAGCCGCGCGCACGAAGGTGCCGCCGCGCGCGGCCAGCGCCAGGCGCGCGCCGCTGAGGTGATGAACCCGCCTGGTGGGTGTGCCGGTCAGCCAGTCCGCGTTGCGGGCGTCGCGCCTCACGCGCACGGCCCTGGCCTGCGCCTCGTCCCAGTTGCTCTGCGCGGCAGCCAGCAGGGCGTCCTGCTCGGACGTAGGCTTCCTGCCGGACAGGTGCATTCGCTCGCAGGCCGCCTCGAGATCGTCGAGACGCGCCTTGGCGGCCGCCGCACCGGCCTCCAGCACCTCGCTGCGCGCGGCAATCTCGGCGCGCACGGGTCGCAGGCGCAGGCAGGCCCGCCCGACCATCAGCGAAACGTTGTCGCCCGGCCCCGATCCGTTCAGGATCAGCATTTCACTGAAGCGCAACGGAGAGGCGGGACGCCCCAGGCGCGACCTGCGGTGGTCGAGCATCGAATTCCGACCGGCGCGCTTGGACACCTGCCGACCGAGACTTGCCGTGAAGCGCCGCTCGGCGGCCCCGGCAAGCACCAGCGCCGTCACCACCACCAGGATCATCGGAATCATGCACGAGAGCATTCGCACCCCGCGCGAAGCGGCCACCGCTGCGAAGGGGCTGTTGCTGCAGGCCGCGCCGAAGATCATCGCCGCGATCGGTGCGACCAGCAGCAGCAAGACAACCAGCACGTCGCCCACGAAACGGTACGGCGCGATCATGCCGTTCTGCCACAGGACGTTGCCGGTCAGGATCGTCGCCGCCAGGCAGACCGCCGCCAGCGCCAGCAGGGGCATGCTCACGAACACGGCCCGGTTGGCACCCATCGGCGCCAGCGTCTCCTTGCGCAGCAGCTTGATCACGTCCCGAAGGGGCTGGAAGAGAGAAGTGCCTCTGCGCCTCGGGGCGGCAACCGACCACCGGGCGTAGAGCCCTTCGAGCAGCAGGCCCAGCAGGATGACGAAAAAGGAGCAGACCAGGGAGAATACGAGGTAGAACAGACCGGTTAGCGCCGCTGCCAGCAAGACCACCCCCGCAGCCCCGTCAGCCCGGCACCGGATATGCCCGGCCGGGCAAGTCCCCCCTGGATCATCTTGCTGTTTCCCCCGATTAATGCAACGCCTTTTCCCTCAAAACCCCCTTTCCCCGTTCCCCTGAAGAAGGCGCGGCGGGGCAGTTGCCCCGCCGCGCCGTTACCCGCACCCGGCCTCTCGGCCTACAAGCCTTCGTTGAGAACCGACAAGCACGAAGTCACGCAGACGAGAAAGGAGAGAAAGGACCGCCCTTCAAGTGGCTCAGGGGCACGGTGGTCAGCCCCGATCAGTGACTCTCTCCTGCTCCAGCAGGCCGTTCCTCAAGGTCCTGCTAGAACTTGTACACTACCGAAAACTGCACGCGGCCGGCTTCGCCGTCGTCGTTCTCGCCTTCGTACTGCGTCTCGAGCCGCATGAACTCCAGACCGATGCTGACCCCGCCGCCAACGTTGTACCAGGTGTTCACGAAGTAGTTGAAGTTGCGCGTGCGCGCGCCGTCGGAGACGTCCTCGTCGTCGGGATCGTCGATGCCTACGCCCGCGTTGAACGTGAACTTCTGGAGGAAGTCCACCGGAAGATCCCTGAGAGTCAGCGAAAGCCAGCCGCCCTCGCTGGTGATCTCCCGCCCCCGTCCCGTGGTAGCGTCAACAGTGACACCTTGGCCGACCCCGCCCAGGAAGGTATCCAGGTTGCGGCCACGGAACCACTCGGCCTTGAGATCCAGCCAGTCGAGCAACGGCAGGGTCAGGTCCAGCCCGATCATGTCGCTGTCGACATCCTCGTCGGTGTTGTCGGCGGTTATGTCGTACTCCTCCTGGTGGCAGCTGCCGAAGACTCCCAGCACGGTGGGCCTTTCCGTAAGCAGCTTCCAGGTGGTGGCCACCCGCCACTGAAGCCCGGGCAGGCCGCTGTCCTCGCCGCTGTCGCCCGGATCGAAGGGGCCGGCGTGACCGATGTTGCGGGTCAGTGCGCCGGCGAGTTCGATGCGGGTGAGCAGGTCGGTCTCGATGGCGAAGCCCTTGGTCAGGCGCAGCTGCGGGCGACGGTACCCGATGTTGCCCTGCCACCAGCCTGCGGTGTAGTTGATGGTCGGAAGCACCAGCGGGGACACAACGTCCGAGGTCTGCCCGGCGATCACCGAGAAGTCGTACTCCGCCCAGTCCAGCTTCGCGTAGGCGTGGCGCAGCATGACCCCGGGCTTGTTTTCGCCGTTGTTGTCGGTGCCGTAGAAGTCGATCTCCACGCGGCCGCTCGGTTTCATCCCGCCGACGTCCTCGCCGCCGAGCTTGAGACCCAGGCGGGTCTGCTTGGCGGTCATGTTGAATTCCTCGTCGTTGCGGTTGGTTGCTTCGCTCTCGGCCCAGCGCGCGAAGTTACCGACGCTGGTCCGCGAGTCGTCCCAGGCGGCGTCCAGCTTGACGTAACCGTAGAAGGTCACGGGCACCCTGCTGCCGATGTTGAAGAGCTTCTCGCCGCCTTCACCGGCGAGAGCGCCACCGGCCACCATCGCCAGGCCCAGCACTGCCGCCGCCAATGTACATCTACGCCTCATCTTCTGATTCCCCTCCCTTTGAAGAAGACCCGCACCGGGCGAGCGCACCCGGGCTCCCCGCGCGTGGACCGTCCAGACGCTGCGGGCAGATTTCACTTCATATCCGTTTCGAAGGCAAGTTTCAAGCGGGTTCGCTTGCGGGAGTTGAATCTTGTCCGCCACCGGCGAGACTTCAGCAGTCACGACCCGTGGAGGACAGCGCCCTTGCTGGTGATGCGCAGGAGGAAACTCGGAATCCTCGGTGGCACCTTCGACCCCATCCACGTCGGGCACCTGTCCGTCGCCCAGCAGGTCGGCGACCGGCTGGGCCTCGACCGGGTAGTGCTGGTACCCTCCGGCCGGCCGCCGCACAAGGACTGCAACGCGGTGGCCCCGGCCAGAGACCGGCTGGAGATGGCCCGCCTTGCGGTACGGGGGCTCGCGCGCCTTTCGGTGTCGGACATAGAGGTTCGCCGGGCAGGCCCCAGCTATACCATCGACACGGTGCGCCAGCTCCGCTCCGATATGGGCGAGGACAACGACTACTGGTTCGTCATCGGCGCCGACACCGTTGCAGAACTGCCCACCTGGCATCGCGCCACGGAACTCCTGCAGGAGATTCGGTTCGCCGTGGCTGTGCGTCCCGGCTGCCGGCCCGATTTCGCCCCGGTCGAGGAGAATCTCGGCCCTGAGGCCGCGATGAAGCTGCGCCGCGCTGTCCTGGATATCGAACCCTGCGACGTCTCCAGCACCGAGATCCGCCGCCGCCTGGCACACGGCGAGGATGTCGGCGGAATGATCCGGGCGAATGTGGCCGCGCTGATCCGGCGCCGGAATCTCTACGCCGGCGCAGCCCCGTCGAGCTGAGGCGCCCGGCGCGGAGTCAACGCCCGCCGAGAACGATCGAGTCCAGCCGCCGCGCGCAGTGGCGCAGCACCCACAAGGGCACGAACCAGTTGAGAATCACGGTCCTGGCGGCGAAGGCCAGCAGCGAAACCGCGGCCAGGATGATCCCTGTCACCATGGCCCCTTCTTCACCCATGTCCGACTCTGCCGCCACGGCCACCATGATCACGCCGCCGAGGCCGAGCAGCGCTCCGAAGAGCACGCTCTCGGCCAGGCTGATCCCCGCGCCGATCAACATCAGCAACGAGTAGCTCGACGTTCGACTGCGGCTGGTAATCACCGTGTAGATCGCGAAGGCCCCGCCGGTGGCGGCCTGGCCCAGGACCAGCAACCCCGCGACGATGCCCCCTGCGGCGCCGGCGCCGAACCCCACCGCTGCCCAGAGCACGTTCTCGGCTGGGGTGTGCTCGAACTCGTTCACGCTGATGCTACCGCCGATGAACAGCCCCGCCAGCGCCGTGATCACCGCCACGGCAATCGCGACGTAGACCATCGGGCGCAGCCTGGCGCCGAACTTCGCGAAGACGATCTCGTTTCTCGCGGCAGTAGTGAGCAGCAGGCTCTCGATGGTCCCGTGCTCGAACTCGTAGAGCATGCCCTCGGCCACCAGCACCCCGGGGAAGACCATCGCCGGAAAGCTCACCGCGAAGGGCATCGTGAAGCAGCACATCAAGCTGACCAGCACCACCAGCAGGAATACCAGAAAGGCGATTCCCGAGGCGACCAGCACCATTGACACGTTGGTCGGCTGGCGCAGCTCCTTGCGATAGAAGGGCGAGCCCCTGGCGTCACGGATTTCGGCAAGCAGGCCCTTGTCGCGTGGTTCTCCCCGGCGGGTCTCCGGCCGCATCACTCGATCGACGGCACTGCGATAGCGGGCCAAGGAAGGGGCCCTACGCCGGCCAGTCCAACTCTCCGCGGAAGACGACCTCTGCGGGCCCCTCCAGCCGCACCTTGGAGTAACCCTCCCCGGACTCTTCGAAGTGGATGCGCAGCATGCCACCGAGCACCACGACGCCCACGGGCGATTTCAGACCCCATGCGCTGGCCGCGGCCAGCGCAGCGGCGGAGGCACCGGTTCCGCAGGCCAGGGTCTCGTCCTCGACACCGCGCTCGTAGGTGCGGATGGCGATACCCTTGCCCCGCCGGGCCATGAAGTTGGCGTTGGCGCCGGCCGGCAGAAAAGCCTCGTGATAGCGGATCGCCCGCCCCTGGCTCAGCACCTCGGCGGTATCCAGATTCCTGACCGGCACCACCGCGTGGGGCACGCCGGTAGAGAGGAACCACAGGTTCAGCTTGCGCCCGCCCACGGCGATGCTCTTCTCCTCGGGTTGCGTGGGCTCGGGCATGTCGATGATCGCGCCCTCTCCGGTGATGGTCGCGCCAACCGGGCCCGCACCGGTCATGAAGCGCATCTCCGGCCCGGCGGCGCCGATGGCGTGAGCGAAGGAGGCGATACAGCGCGCGCCATTGCCGCACATCTCGGCCTCGGATCCGTCGGCGTTGAGGTAGCGCATGCGGAAGTCGAAATCTTCCCCCGGGGGGGGTTCGACCAGAAGCACGCCGTCTGCGCCGACCGCCGTCCTCCGCGGGCACAAACTGGCCGCGAAATCGGAGTGCCGCCCGTCGGCCACGATCCCGTCGCGATTGTCGGCAACGATGAAGTCGTTGCCGGTGCCGTTCATCTTCCAGAACTTGAGATTCAAACCGAATTCTCCTACGTTCCCCTCTGAGCAGTCATTATAGTAGGTGGAGTGAGGCCCGCCAGCGAGCAAACAGCTCGCATACGACCCTGCCCCGACCCATGGCAGGCATACCGGCGGTCCGCTCGGGGCTAGCGCGCGGGGATCTTCAGCTTCTGGCCGATGCGCAACCGGTTGGGGTCCACACCGGGGTTGAGCCGGGTGATATCTTTGTAGCGCATCCCCGAACCCAGGTACTTCTTCGCAATCACGTACAGGTTCTCACCAGAAACCACCCTGTGAATCCGAGCCCCCGCCCCGGAACCCGTGGCCGGGGAGGCCGGTGCGGCCTCAGGCGCGGGTCTCGGCCGCGAATCCGATCCGCCGATTCGGCCAGGAATGGTCAGCTTGGTGCCGACACGGAGCCTGCCGAAGTCAACGTCGGGATTGGCCGCGGTGACCTTCTTCCAGTGGATACCGCTGCCCAGGAAGCGCTTGGCTATCTTCCAGGCGCTGTCGTTCTCCTGGACCGTGTAGGGGAAATCCGAACCGGCAGGCGGAGTAACGCTGCCGCCGGAGTTCGAAGCCACCGCCGCATCGACGCCGGAACCGCCCGGGCCGCTCTCGCCGGCCCCCGTCGCGCCGCCATCTTTCGCAGACCCGGCGGTCGTGCCTGGGGCAGCACCGGTTCCGCCACTCACGGAGAGTTCGCCGCCTCCGGCGCCGCCGGGGGCGGCACCTTCTTCCTCGGCAGTTCCTGCGCCAGCCACGCTGCTGCCGGCACCCGACGAATCCTCATGCGAATTTCCAGCCACGGGACCCGCGCTTCCATCCGCTCCCGGGGCAACCCTGCCCTCGCCTTCGACCGGCACGGTTCCGGAGAGCCCGAAGGTCTCTGAGCCGCTGGCCCCTTTCGACCCGTTTCCCGAGCTGCCGGCATCGGCCAGGGATCCGCTGGTGGAGTTGCCGTCAGGATAGTCGTGTTCCCTGCTGCCGTCGCCAGACCCGGTCAGCCTGTCGAGCGAGCCGCCCTCGGCATTCTCGCGACCGGCCCCCCGGTCCAGGGCCAGATCCTCGCCCGAACCCTCCGGCGAAGCCGGCGCGCCGGCCTCCTCCGGAACGTCGAGTGGCCCGCGGGTACGGCTCTGCAGCGCCTTGCCGATGATCAGCGCGCTCAGAAGTACTGCGCCCAGGATGATGCTAAGACCGATTTTGGCGTCTTTTTTCATTTCTCAGGGAACTCCCGCGCACCCCGGGTGCGCCTCCCCCCCCTGCCATTCAGAGCTTCAAGTGACGGTGCCACAGATTCGAGATCTGCCGGCCTCTATCCTCCTTTCGTCACCCCTCCTTCGTTACTTTATCCATTCCTGCTTTCCGCACCGAAGCGGCCCCTCCCGGCCCGAGCACTCGAGCAGTGGAGCAGTAGAACGAAGGAGAGGTTCATGTTTCCTGATCTGGTCTCCTCCGTCTCGACTGTCTTGCTGTTCAACTGCTCTCCCGCTCCGCGGGCCGTCTCCCGACCTCCTGCTAACGGGCCCCCTGGGGCTGAGAACGCAGCTTCTTCTTGGCTGCCTCGCGGCGCTTCTCGCGCCAGTTCTCCCAGCTCACGGCCACCGCGGAGGCCACGAATACCGAGGAGTAGGTTACGACGACCACGCCCACGGTAAAGACCAGGGCGAAGGGCCGCAGCGTGCTGCCGCCCAGTACCAGAATGCTGACCACCGCCATCAGCGTGGTCACACTCGTAAGTACTGTTCTGCCAAGAGTCTGGTTCACGGAAATATCCACCAGTTCCCGCAATCCCAGCGAGCGCTGGGCGGCGCGGTTCTCGCGGATGCGGTCGAAGACCACGATGGTGTCGTTCAGCGAGTACCCGATGATGGTCAGGAGCGCCGCGATGATGACCAGGTCGATGCGCGCCCCGGCCATTCCCAGCTGGTTGGCGACCAGCAGAGCACCCAGCGAGATCGCCGCGTCGTGGACCAGTGCCGCTGCCGCACCCAGGCCGAAACCGACCACGAAGTCGAAGCGCACCACGATGTAGATGAAGATGAAGATCACGCTGAGAGCCAGGGCCATGACCGCCTTCTGAAGCAGTTCGCCGGCAACGCGCTTGCCGATCCGCGACTGCATCGGGAAGGGGTCGTCCTTGTCCATTGCCTCCTCGGTGAAGGCCTCACGGAAGAAATCCTTCACGTCGCGCCGGGCGGCCTTCCCGCCGCCCGTGACCGCGGGGGCCGCCGGCGCGGCGCTCTCGGCCCGGCCGCCTCCGGCCGCCGGCTTGCTGCCCGCCCGGCCCTCGACCAGTTCCAGCATATCGTCGCTGAGCTGGCAGGAAATCTTGAACTCGCGGCTGGTTCCGTCGATGTAGGGGTTGAAGCTCTGCACGCTGAAAGCCGGGATCTCGACCCCGGGTTTGCCCAGCGCCGTGGCGGTCTGGTTGGCCGCCGCCTGCATCGTCTCGCGGGCCTTCTCGCACTTGCCCCGCACCTCTTCGGCAGTCTGCCGCTCCGCGAACTTCGCCTGGATCTCCAGGCCACCGGTGAAGTCCAGCCCCCATTTCTCCCGGGTGGTCGCGAACAGCGCTATGGAACCGGCCACCAGCAGTCCCGAGAAAACGAACATCGCGGGACGCAGCTTCATGAAAGGTACCTTGGTGTCGCCCACCACGCGGCACATCTTGAGTTCCTTGGCCCACTCGCGATCGACCACGAACTCCAGCAGCGCGCGGGTTACGTACAGCGCGGTGAACAGCGAGGCGATGATGCCCAGCGAGAGCGTCACCGCAAAGCCCTTGACCGCGCCGGTCCCGAAACCGTAGAGGATAAACGCCGTTATCAGCGTCGTTACGTTGGAGTCCAGAATGGTCACCAGCGCCCGGTCGTGACCGGCCTTCACCGCCAGCTTCAGCGGCTTGCCCCGCAACTTCTCCTCGCGCACGCGCTCGAAGATCAGCACGTTGGCGTCCACCGCCATACCGATGGTCAGGGCAATGCCTGCGATGCCCGGCAGCGTGAACGTGCCGCCCAGCGCGTTCATCGCGCCGAGGATGATGGCGATGTTGAGCATCAGCGCGAAGTCGGCGATAAGCCCTGCACCCAGGTAGTAGATGCCCATGAAGAGCACCACCAGAGCAGCGCCGATCAGACTGGCGCGGGTACCGGCCCGGATGGAGTCACGTCCCAGCCCCGGGCCGACCTGGCTCTCGCTGAGCAGCTTCGGGCTGTAGGTGAGAGATCCGGCGTTGAGCACCCTGCTGATCCGCTCGGCCTCGGAGACCGTGAAACCGCCGGTGATCCGGAAGAAGCTGCCCAGACCGGTCTGTACCGTCGGGGCGGTCTTGCAGTCACCGTCGAGGACAACCGCCAGCCGGTCGGTCCCGTGCTTGATCTTGTATTCCTTGTTGCCTGGGTTGGTGAACCACTCCATCTTCTCGCCGCCGGGTCCCTTCAACCAGACCTGAACCTCGACGCCCTCGTCACCGCGGCCGACCAGCGCACGAGAAAGGTCCTCGCCGGTAACCACCGGCTTCTCGCGGAGCAGAAGCAGTTCCGACTCATCCTTCCTCTTGCGGCGATCCTCATAGCTGTAGCGAACCATCACGAAGCCGGGCAGGACCTTCTGGGGCTTGCCGTCCGCATCGTACTTCTGCTGATTCCACTTCTCCTTGGCCTGCTTCCAGCGCTCGGCGTCGTGCTGGTAGCGACCGCACGCGTCCACGTGGTGCAACCCGAGCCGGCCGGGAGTCTCGATCAGCTGCCGGACCTCGTCGAGGTCCGCGCGCAACTGCGCACGCTGCATGCGCCGTCTATAGTCATCTCCCCTGCTGGGGTCGTGAGGAATGTCGCGTGTCGGCAGCTGGGCGAGAAGCCCCGAACCGCCGTCAACCGGGCGCACGTTGACCTGGCGGATGCCCGCCGCGTCGATGCGCCGGCGGATCACGTTGACCGCCATGTTCACCGAGCTCTCGCGCCGGCGGCGCTCGACCTCCACCATGTCGGCCAGAGCCTTGAAGTTGTCTTTGGGATTCAGAACGCTCCGGAGCTTCTTGATCTCGTCCTCAACTACGCCCTTGCTGACATCGCCGCGCGCAGTTTCCAGCTTCTTCTCCAGTCCGCCGATTCGTCCGTTGAGATCGCGCTTGATCCCGTCGGCGGGCGAGCCGCCGGCGCGCAGGGCATCAAGCCAGCCCTCGAGTTCCTCGATCTCCCGGTCGATCGCACTGGTGTCCATCTTGTAGCGCAACTCCGCGCCGCCCTTGAGATCGATGCCCATGATCGGATCGCGGAAGTAGAAGAGACCGGCGGCGGTCAGCGCCACCGCCATGGTTGTGACGAAACGCTTGCCGTGCTCGGTGGCGAAGTTGATCGCCAGCAGGAAACAGATCACCGGCAGCAGACCGGCCGGCCAGCCCAGCCAGCCCCAGGGAGGCGAGCTCTTCATCAGCCGCGTCTCGATCCGCTCGAGCCGCTCGGCGAAGCCTTTGGGCTTCTCCTTCTTCTTCTCCTTGGCGTCCTCCGGAGGCAACTGGTTCTCGATGGCCGCAACGCGATCCTCGAGGTCCTTCTGCTTCCCCTTGAAGACGTCCCGGGCGGCCTGGCGCTGGGTCGCCGAAGTGGCCGCGTTCTTGACGACCTTGTCGCGCTCTTCCTCGGCGGTCTTGAGTTCGCCCTTGATGGTCAGAAGCCGGGCACGCTCGGCATCGCGACCTTCGAACCAGTTCTGACGGAAGAAGAGCAGTCCGGCCAGCGCTCCGAGCGACACGATGAAAAGCGAAAGGCCCAGGAGTTGATTGCGTCCCGCAGTGGTCATGGTCTAGAGCATCTCCCTGTGTATCGGTCTCCGTCTTCGGCGCGATCAGCTGCCGGAAACGGTCTCCTCGCTGCTGGTGTCGCCGGCCGGGCCGGCGAGTGCCGCGCGGCGCACGCGCATGCGCACGTCCTTGCGCGCGTCGATCCTGATCAACGCATCGGTCTCGGTGAGTTCCACGATCTCGCCCACGATCCCGGCGGCGGTGATGACCTTGTCACCGGTCTTGAGCTTCTCGAGCATCTGCTTGCGCTCCTGCTCGCGCTTCTTCTGGGGGCGCATGATCATGAAATAGAACAGGAGCACCACGCCGACCATGATGACGATCATCTGCATGTTGCCACCGCCCCCGGTCTTGCCGCCCTTGGTGGCATCGTGCTCGCCCCGCCCGGGCTGCGGCTGCTGGGTATACCCGTCCTGGTGCTCGGGCACTTCACCCGGGGGCGGCGAGGACACCTTGGGGGCGGACTTGTCTACGGGGGCCGCGGGGGCCGCAGGCGCGGTTCCTTCGCCGGTCTTCTCAGTGGTTTCTGCCATCTCTAGCTCTGCCTCCCTGGGGCCGCATCAGGCGGCCGCGTACTCTCTCAGCCACTCCGCCATCCACTCCTCGAAACTGTCCTCGAGCACCGCTTCGCGCGCGGCGGCGGTAAGGCGGGTGAAAAATCTCAGATTGTGGGCCGACACCAGCGTGCCGCCCAGGTTTTCCCCGGCCGCCAGCAGGTGGCGGAGGTACCCTCGGGAAAATCCCGCGCCGCAACTGGGACAGTCACAACCGGGCTCGATCACATCGCGGTCGGTGCGGAAACGGGCATTGCGAAGTCGCATCTTGCCCCCGAAGGTATACGCCATCCCGCGCCGCCCGTTACGGGTCGGCAGGACGCAATCGAACATGTCGGTGCCCAGTGCGATGGCTCTCAAGAGGTCCTCCGGCTCGCCAACGCCCATCACGTACCGCGGCCGGCCGGCGGGAAGAACCGGGAGGGTGCAGGAGAGCACCTCCCCGAACACAAAGGGACCCTCACCTACGGAGAGCCCCCCCACCGCGTAGCCGGCGAACTCCATCTCAACGAGCCTTTCGGCCGACCAGACCCGAAGCTCGGGGTACGATCCACCCTGCACGATGGCAAAAAGCGCGCTGTCTCCGCTGGCCGCCATGCGGCTGCGCTCAGCCCAGCGCACAGTCCGTTCCGCGCTGCTCCTGGCCCGGTCCCTCTCGGCCGGGTATTCCAGGCACTCATCGAGCGGCATAATCATATCGGCGCCTAACGTTTCTTCAAGAACAATAACACCTTCCGGCGTGAACAGGCGCTCCGAACCGTCCAGGTAGCTGCGGAATCGAGCGCCCCTCTCGGTGATCTCGGAGAGGCCCTTCATACTCCATATCTGGAACCCCCCGCTGTCGGTGAGCATGGGACCGCTCCACCGCGAAAACCCGTGCAGACCGCCCAACTCATGAACAACCCTCTCGCCGGGCCTCAGCGCCAGGTGGTAGGCGTTGGCCAGCAGCACCTCCACACCCGCAGCCCGCAACTGATTCGGAGACAAGCTCTTGGCCGCGCCCTGTGTGCCAACCGCCATGAAGCACGGGGTCTTGAAGGAACCGTGCCCGGTGTGCACGGTCCCCGCCCGCGCCGAATCGGCGCTCCCGGCCTCTAGATCGAACGAAAAGTTATCTGGCGCAGGAAGGCTCATCTCGAGGTCGGCAATAGCAGACTGTGGAAGATGCATCCCGAGCTGCAGGTTGAGCAACCTGGCCACTCAAGAGAACGCAGGAGAACGCCAGGCTCCATGATCAGGTCTCTTCCGCATCTGATACCCAAGTGCTCAACTGCTCTCCTGCTCTCCTGCTCCGGCAGGCCGTTCCTCAACCACCTGCCGGACGTCAAATCCGAAACTTCGGAACCCGGAAGGGAACTTCACCCTTTGGCCTTCTGCCCGCCACGTGCCTTTCCGTCCGCCTCCCTGCGCACCTGCTTGCGAGCCGGCTTGCCAGATACCGGCCGCTTGTGCTCGCGCGGAACGCTTCGCACCTCTCGAGGGCGACTCCCGGACCCCGAAGTCACGGCAGTCTTCCCGGACTCGTCGTAGGACATCCGGAACAGCCGGCTGTACGGATAGTAGTGGGTGAGGATATCCTGGTAGTCGTAGCCGGCCCGGGCCATGGCCAGCGATCCCCACTGGCAAAGCCCCACACCATGGCCCCACCCCGAGCCCTCGAAGTAGTACCTGCCGCGACTGCTGGTCATCTTGCACTTGGTGCTGCGCAGGTCGTTGGGCCCCATGGCCATGCGGATGTCGTTGGCCCAGAAGTCGTACGAGCCCGGCGAGAGGTGCACCCTCACCCGGAAACGAGTGATCCTGCCGTCCTCCGTACTGTCGGCGATCTCCAGCGCGCGAAGGCCCCCCTTGCCGCGCAGCTTGTGAAGTTCAGGCATGCGCCCCGCAGCACGGTCGAGCCGGTGGGCGATGGTTCCCATCGAGTAGGTCTTCTTCCAGTGGGCGTACTTGTTCAGCTTGGGATCGCCGCACCACTTGCAGGGCACTCCGGAGAGCGGCTTGATCGACACCCGGTTGAAGACCATCGAGGAGTCCAGCGTGTGCCCCCCGCAACTGGAGTGGAAGTAGGCCGGAAACACCCTGTTCTGCCAGGTGAGTATCTGTCCGCTGGTGGAGTTCACCGCACGGTTGACCCGCGAGTTGCGCACGATGCCCGGCTTGTACTGCTGGGCCTCCATGCCGGTGCGCCCGAAGTCCCAGGCCTTACTGCGGTTGATCAGGTGGTAGTACATCGCGTAGGTACGACTGGCCACCGCCTGCGCGCGCAGTGCCTGATCGTGCCACTTGTCGACCGGGACCTCCCCGGAGAGCACGCCGCAGATGTACTCCTCTATGTTCATGTGTATCACGCAGTGCAGCGTGCGGGTCCGGGGCACGCCTATGAACTCCACGTCCCCCGGGTAGACCTTGTGGTCGACTTCCAGCGATCCCAGATCGCGAGGGCGAATTCGCATGCGCGCCATCGACTTGCCGTTGGCGCTCATGGCCAGGTCCCCGAGCCACAGCCGGCGACCGTCGAAGCTGCAGAAAGCGCCCGAGAGCTTGCGCGAACTCGAAGCCACCACCGCGTCCTCGGCGTCGAGCACTTCGTAACCGCCGCGAACCGACACGCGCACGGCCGTGGCCTTGCGCCGCACGGCCATGCGCACAACAGGTGCCCTGCCGATGCGCCCCGGGAAGTAGGCCAGCGGAGCCTGTTCCTCGCGGCGCATCTCGCGGCAGGAAAAGATGATCAGCAGGAAGAAGAAAGCCCCGATGAGGACCACAGCCCGGGCCATCACGCGCCGGCGCCCCTCGGGATCCCCTCCGGGGGCGTCCGTGCCCGGATCGGGCTCGTAGTCAGGCTTCGCAGTCAGATCCATCCGCCCTGTTCTCTCCTGGTGCGCAGACACCGCCTCTACCGCGGCCGGCGACCGGCGTCCGCTGTCTTTGCATAAAAGGCCTGTTTGCGCCGCTTAGTCATGGGCAACTCCGCCATTGCCTGGCAATGAGCGCCAAAGATCGATTATACGGATGGAAAGCCCTCGGGCAAGCTGCTAATTCACTGAAGCAAGAGGCTTACATCCGCCGCTCGAAGTCGATCCGCGCTGCACCGCTTCTCCCCCACCACTCTATTTCGTCAAATACCTGACGCGCTTTCGCACCAATCCATTCATTCACGAGCCGCTGAAGACCATGTTCATGTACGCCTGTACGCCGGGACTGACGGCGCCCCGCCCCGCTCCGACTCGCTTGACCGGTTCGAGCTCCAGATAACCGAATCCCAAATGTGAAATCCCTTACGAACTGGACTTGTTAAAGTTTTCACGATGAATATGCTTTCCGCCAAGGCGGGGTTGCGGAGAGCCTGGCCGCGCCCCGATCGTCTGCATAAGGAACGGCACTGGGAGCGTGACGAACATCCGACGACACAACCCGACAGTGTGTTCGCACCTCCCTGCGGTGAGGTCTGCAGCCAGGTTTCATGTCAGGAAGGGGCAGCAATGAGCACTGAACTCAAGGAGTTCATCGGCGAGGTCTGTCGCAAGCATGGCGGCGACCGCGGCCGGATGATGGACATCGTGCGCGAAGTCCAGCAGCAGTTCGGCTGCGTTTCGGGCGAGGCCATGAACCTGATCGCCAGTGAGACGCAAACGCACCGCGTCGAGGTAGAGAGCGTAGTTTCCTTCTACGCCTTCCTCTCCAGCAAGTGCAAGGGCAAGGTGGTCATCCGCCTCTGCGACGACATCATCGACAGGTTCGCGGGCTGCGACCAGGTAGGCAAGGCCTTCAGCTCCGAACTGGGCATCGGCTTCGGCGAGACCACGCCCGACGGCAGGATCAGCCTGGAACACGCGCCCTGCATCGGCATGTGCGACCAGGCCCCCGCCGCGCTGGTCAACGACGAGGTCATGACCAACCTCTCGACCGACGACGCCAGGAAGATCGTCGCCGAGCTCAAAGAGAACCTCGACGCCGGCAAGCTGACCCATCGCTACGGTGATGGCCGCAACGCCGACGAGCTGGTGCACTCCGCGGTCAACAACAACATCCGCAAGGCGGGCGAGGTGATCTTCGCCGACCACGAACCCGGCGCGGGCCTCAGGAAGGCGCTGGGCATGAGCCCGGTCGAGGTCATCAAGGAAGTCAAGACCAGCCGTCTGCGCGGCCGCGGCGGCGCGGGCTTCCCCACCGGAATGAAGTGGGAGTTCACCCGCGGCGCCTCGGGCGAGAACCGCTACGTGCTCTGCAACGCCGACGAGGGCGAGCCCGGCACTTTCAAGGACAGGGTGATCCTCACCGAGCGCCCCGAGCTGCTCTTCGAGGGCATGGCCGTGGCCGGCTACGCCATCGGCGCCAGCGAGGGCGTGGTCTACCTGCGCGCCGAGTACGCCTACCTGCGCCCCATGCTGGAGAAGACTCTCGCCGATATGCGCGAGAAGAACCTGCTGGGCAACGCGGTCTGCGGCAAGAGCGACTTCAACTTCGACATCCGCATCCAGATGGGCGCCGGAGCCTACATCTGCGGCGAGGAAACCGCCCTGATCAGCTCCTGCGAGGGCCTGCGAGGTGACCCCAAGAACCGCCCGCCATTCCCCGCCCAGAAGGGCTACAAGGAGCTACCCACCACGGTCAACAACGTCGAGACCCTCTGCTGCGCCGCGCGCATCATGGACAAGGGCGCCGCGTGGTTCTCGGGGATGGGCTCGGAGGGCAGCCCCGGCACCAAGCTGCTCAGCGTCAGCGGCGACGTCAAGAGCCCCGGCGTATACGAGGTCCCCTTCGGCACAGCGCTCAAGGACTTCCTGGAAATGTGCGGGGCAGATGACCCGGCAGCGGTGCAGGTCGGCGGGCCCAGCGGCTCGATGGTCGGCCCCGCCGACTTCGGCCGCAAGATCTGCTACGACGACCTGGCCACCGGCGGCTCGGTAATGGTCTTCAACTCCAGGCGCGACATCCTCGAGGTCGTGCGCTACTTCAACGAGTTCTTCTGCGAGGAAAGCTGCGGCTACTGCACCCCCTGCCGGGTGGGCAACGTGCTTCTCGCCGAGCGTCTCGAGAAGATTGCCGAAGGCAAGGGGCAGACCACCGACCTCGCCTACCTCGAAGACATCTGCACGACCATGAAGATCGCCAGCCGCTGCGGCCTGGGCCAGACCGCCGGGAATCCGGTGGCCACCACGCTGGCGAACTTCCGCAGCGCCTACGAGAGCAAGGTCAAGGACGTCACCGACGGCATGCAGCCGGGATTCGACCTGTCCGCCGCGGTTTCCGACGCTTCGGAAATTGCCGGCCGGTCCTCCGTTCACGCCAGCTGACGAAGAGGAAGAGCCATGAGCGATACAATCACGATCAAGATCGACGGGAAAGAGGTCAAGGCCAGACCCGGCCAGACCATCATGGAAGCTGCCGACGAGGCCGGCGTCTACATCCCGCGGCTTTGCTACACCAAGGACCTGCGCTGTCACGGTTCCTGCCGGGTATGCACAGTGATGGTCAACGGCCGCCCCCAGGCGGCCTGCACCCAACCGGTCGCCGAGGGCGCGGTGGTCGAAAGCGAAACCGAGGAAGTCACCGCCATCCGCAAGAACATCGTGGAGATGCTCTTCGTGGAAGGCAACCACTTCTGCCCCTTCTGCGAGAAGAGCGGCAACTGCGAACTGCAGGCCATCGCCTACCGCCTGGGCATGACCGCGCCGAAGTACCCGTTCATGTGGCCCCAGCGCGAGGTGGACTCCTCCCACCCGGAGATCTTCATCGACCGCAATCGCTGCGTGCTCTGCGGGCGCTGCGTCAACGCCAGCAAGGACGTCGACGGCAAGAACGTCTTCCAGTTCGTGGGCCGCGGCAAGGACAAGCGCGTAGCGGTCAACTCCGAGGCCAGGCTTTCCGAGACCGACCTGGTCAGGGAGGACCGCGCGGTCAACGTCTGTCCGGTGGGAGCGATCATCGTCAAGCACAAAGGTTACGCCACCCCGGTCGGCCAGCGCATGTACGACAAGAACCCCATCGGCTCTGACATCGAGTCGAAGGCTTAGGAACGGGAGAAGTCAACATGTCGAAGCCGAAAGTCGCAACTACTTCGCTCGCCGGCTGTTTCGGATGCCACATGTCCCTCCTGGACATCGACGACCGCATCCTCAAGCTGGTCGAGCTGATTGACTTCCACAAGTCGCCGATCAACGACATCAAGACCTTCAGCGAGCACTGCGCTGTGGGACTGATCGAGGGCGGCTGCTGCAACGAGGAGAACGTTCACGTTCTCAAGAGCTTCCGCAAGAACTGCGACATCCTCATCAGCGTGGGCGAGTGCGCGATCATGGGCGGGATTCCCGCCATGCGCAACACCATCCCGCTGAAGGAGTGCCTGGAGGAGGCCTACATCAAGGGGCCCACGGTGCACAACCCCTCCGGAAAGATCCCCAACGACCCGGAGATCCCCCTGCTGCTCAACAAGGTCTACCCCTGCCACGAGGTGGTCAAGATCGACTACCACCTCCCCGGTTGCCCGCCGCCGGCGGACACCATCTGGGAAGCCCTGGTGGCGCTGCTGACCGACAAGCCGGTCGCGCTGCCCTACGAACTCATCAAGTACGACTGAGCGCCGGGAGTCGGAGGCTATAATGGCTAGCAAGAAGATCACCATCGAGCCGGTAACCCGCGTCGAGGGTCACGGCAAGGTCGTCATCCACATGGATGAGAACAACAACGTCGAGCAGGCCCGCCTGCACATAGTCGAGTTCAGAGGCTTCGAACGCTTCATCCAGGGCCGCCCCTACTGGGAGGTCCCGGTGACCGTTCAGCGCCTCTGCGGGATCTGCCCGGTCAGCCACCACCTGGCGGCCGCCAAGGCGATGGACCGCATCGTCGGGGGAGAGAACCTGACTCCCACCGCCGAGAAGATGCGCCGCCTGATGCACTACGGGCAGACCTTCCAGAGCCACTCGCTGCACTTCTTCCACCTGTGCAGCCCGGACCTGCTATTCGGCTTCGACGCCGACGTGGCCATCCGCAACGTGATCGGCGTCGCCGCCAAGTACCCGGATCTGGCGGTCCAGGGCGTGATGATGCGCAAGTACGGCCAGGAGATCATCAAGGCCACCGCCGGCAAGAAGATCCACGGCACCGGCGCGATTCCCGGCGGCATCAACAAGAACCTGTCCATAGAGGAGCGCGACGGTTTCCTCAAGGACATCGACCAGATGCTGGAGTGGGGCCGCGGGGCACTGAAGATCGCCAAGGACTACACCGTCGAGAACCTCGAGAAGGTCGCCGACTTCGGCTCCTTCGACAGCAACCACATGTCGCTGGTCCGCGCCGACGGTGCCATGGACCTGTACCACGGAAACCTCCGCGCCATCGACAAGGACGGCAACAGGATCCTCGACGACATCGACTACCAGGACTACTGCGAGTACGTCGCCGAGGAGGTCCGCCCCTGGAGCTACATGAAGTTCCCGTTCCTCAAGCAGCTCGGCCCCGAGAACGGCTGGTACCGCGTGGGCCCGCTGGCGCGCATCAACGCCTGCGACTTCATCGACACCCCCGAAGCCGAGGCGGCCCGCAAGGAATTCATGGCCGTCACCGAAGACAAGCCCAACAACATCACCATGGCCTACCACTGGGCGCGGATGATCGAGAACCTCCACGCCGTCGAGAAGATCCGTGACCTGCTCAACGACAAGGACCTCCAGGGCACCGACCTGGTGGTCAAGGGCGAGCGCCGCGACGAGACCGTGGGCCTGATCGAGGCACCCCGCGGCACTCTCTTCCACCACTACAAGGTGGACAAGAACGACCAGGTGGTCATGGCCAACCTGATCGTCTCGACCACCAACAACAACGAGCCCATGAACCGCGCGGTGACCAAGGTCGCTCAGGATCACCTCAGCGGCAAGCCCGAGATCAGCGAAGGCCTGCTCAACCACATCGAGGTGGCCATCCGCGCCTACGACCCGTGCCTCAGCTGCGCCACGCACGCCATGGGCCAGATGCCTCTCAACGTTACCCTGGTGGACTGCGAGGGCACGGTAGTTGACAGCCGCATCAAGGACTGACCGGACTTCGGTTCTGGTCATAGGTTTCGGCAACCCGGGCCGCCTGGACGACGGCCTGGGGCCGGCCTTTGCGGTGCGCCTGGCGGAAGCGGGAATCAACGGCGTAACGGTGGACAGCGACTACCAGCTGAACATCGAGAACGCCGCGGACATCGCCGAGCACGACGTGGTGGTCTTCGTCGACGCCTCGGTGAACTCCCCGGAGCCCTTCAGCTTCTACCGCCTGGAGCCCGCCGAGGACACCTCTTTCAGCACCCACAGCGTAAGCCCCCGAGCCGTGCTGCACCTGGCGCACCAGTGCTTCGAGGCCCGGACGCGCGGCTACGTCCTTGAGATCCGCGGTTACGAATTCGACGACTTCGGCGAGGAACTCTCCGAGCGCAGCCGCAAGAATCTGGAATCGGCGCTGGAGTTCGCGACAGAGCTTTTTGAAGAGAAGCGCTTCGAGGCGGCCGCGGCCTGCGCCTGTGCCGCCGTCTCGGAGACCGGCGCTTAGCGAGGGCAAGAACATGCAGGACGGCAAGCACGTCATTCTCTGCGTCGACGACGACGCCGACATTCTCGATGCGGCCAGGACCATTCTGGAGGCCAACGGCTACGCCTTCCTTGGCGCCGCCAGCGCCGAAGAAGGTCTCAAGGTCTTCGACGAGTCCCGACCGGACCTGGTCATTGCCGACCTGATGATGGAAGAGGTCGACAGCGGCACCGGGTTCGTCAAGGAACTCAAGCTCAAGGGCAACACCGCTCCGGTGTTTATGCTCAGCTCCGTCGGCGACTCGCTCAGCGAGACCACCGACACCGCCTCGCTGGGCCTGGCTGGCGTGTTCCAGAAGCCGCTGGACCCCGACAAGGTCCTGGCCGCGGTCAGGGCCAAGCTGGGCTGATCCGCGCGGCAAGACCGATCTCAGTCAGGGAGAAACCCGGTGCTCTCCAGAAGATGGATTGAGCGCATCCTCATTTATCGCCGCGCGCTGCAGGGCATGCTCGCCGGCGGCGAGGAGATGGTCTCTTCTACCCTCCTGGCCGAAGAGGCCGGCTGCACTCCCGATCTGGTGCGTCGCGACCTGATGCAGGTGCCCTACTCCGGCTCGCCCCGCAAGGGCTACCAGGTCGCCGGCCTGCTTGAGGGCATCAACCAGGTGCTCAAGTCCGAGGAGCGGGTCTCCGTGGCCCTGGTGGGCCTGGGCAATCTCGGCCGGGCGGTGTTGGGGTACATATCCTCGCGCGAGTCACACCTCTCGGTCACCGCAATATTCGACAAGTCCTCCGCCCTGGTGGGCAGGAACTTCGGCGACCTGAGCTGCAACCACGTCGAGAACCTGGTGGCGATCATCCGCAAGCACGACATCCACCTGGGCATCGTAACCGTACCGGCCGCCGGGGCCCAGGGCGTTGCCGACGCCATGGTTGCCGCCGGCGTCAGGGGCATCCTGAACTTCGCCCCGGTCAGCATTTCGGTCCCCACCGACGTGGTCGTCGAAAACATCGACATCCTGGTAGCTCTGGAGAGCACCGCCCTGCTGGCAGGCGGCCCGGAACAACCAGCCCCCGAAGGAAATGCCGGGGCCTGAAGTCCCCCCCCCCTCGGCCAACACCTGCTGCAGCTGATTGCGCCAGCCGGCCCGTCTGAGGCACCAGAAAGGTCAGCGATCCGAGTCTTCTGAGTCCGCGGTCCTGAGCTCGAGACCGACGTCGCTGGCAAACATCTCGAGCATCTGGTTCACGCGCTTCGAGGCGATCACGGCCAGGCGTCGGTCGCCCTTGCTGACGTCGCCGGCCAGCTTGATTATTATGCCGATAAAGCGGCTGCGGATATTCTCGAGGTTGCGGAGGTCGAGAATCAGGTACTTGCGCCCTGACGCCAACAGCCGTTCGCAGGCCTCCTGAAAACCCTCGGTGTGAAAGGCCTCCAGCATGCGTCCGCGGAATGTCAGATTTGCCGAGGCGGTCTCCTCGAAATCGTTCAGTACGAACTCATCACTGGTGATCATTGGTGCCCTGCTCTCCTCCAGACTGCCGGCCGACACGCTAGGGGTTGATACCAGCGCCCTTCCGAAGGGTCAGCTCCAAAAGGCATCCGCTTTCGCCCGCGCATCACCTTGCTTGGAACCCAATTCTGCACGAAATTCCGCGGGAACGCAAATGCATCGCAAGGCCGAGCTTACCTGCCGCTACCCCACTATGCGGTCTGCTGTCTTAGGCTCGGCACCCCGGGCCCAGGACACACGAACACCGGGCCAGCTCCGTTGCCCGAGAGGCTGTCTTCGGACGGCCAGCTAGCGCCAGGAGATGAGCTCGAGTCCGTGGTGACCCGGCTGCAGGCAGACTTCACGGCCGCCGCGCTCTATCAGCCTGGCAATCTCGGGGAGCTCCCGCGCCAGGTACTGGCGGAGCTGTGGGTCGCCGCCGGCTTCGTCGTCGACTGCGCGGTCCAGGAGCATGCGCGCGCTCCAGCTGCCGCAGTGACCACCGCTCAGCGATTTGGCTACGGTCTCCAGGAATCTGACTGAGAAGACGTGAGTGATCGAACCTGCTCCGGTGTAAGGTGACATCGTGCGACGCCCTCCTTACCTCCCCCACGTCTATTGATCGTCAACGGCGCCCCGAGAGTTGACCCAAACCTCCTGATTGTGAGAGCTAACCGCCACCTAACCGTGCCCCGCGGGATCGATTGACACACATACTCCAGGTGGCTATAGTTCTGTTGGCTCTTGCATGGGGGAACCGAGATGCGAATCCTCTCCGTTGTGGTGCTGATCCTGGCTTTTGCTCTGGCTTCCACGGGCGCCGAATCCACCGACGTAACGGTCACGCCCGGCGAAGCAACGCTGGAGAAGAACTCCAGCGCCTGCACATTCAAGGTGTCTCTGTCTTCCGGCCGAGCACTGGCCCTGGACTTCACCGGCAGCGGCATAGACTCTCTGACCGATGACCGCGGCACCGACCTCGGCAGCAAACAGGCCGGCAAGCGGCCCGACTACAAGACCCAACCGGCGTACGTGCAGGCCATGGCCGTCGACGAGGGCAAGGGATTGAGCGTCACGGCGCTAAGCCCCCAACGGTCCGGATCCGGCGCCAGGAGTCTGATTCTCGCCGGAGCGCTCAGGCTCAAGGTCGGCCTCGACGCCCGTCAGGGCAGGCTGCGCAACGTCGCGCTGTCCAAGGGCACGCAGATGATCCTCGGAGGCTACGAGGCCCGCGTTACCGACGTCCGCAGGACCGAGAAGTCCACCGAGTTCACCCTGGAGTTCAGCGGTGCGCCCGCAGGTCTGCACGTTCACGACGCCAGACTCGAAGATGCCGACGGCAAGCAGGTCCCGGCCAGGTACGACGTCACCTCGTCCGGTTCGGGTGACAAGGTCTCGTACAGCCTGCAGTTCAAGGAAATCGGCCGGGCCCTCGAGAAGGCCAGCATCTCCTATCTCCTGATCTCCGACTCGAGGATGGTCAACGTGCCCTTCAAGATCACCGTTCCGGTCAAGGGCTCCGGTCTTGAGGCTGTGCCGGTGGTCGTCCGGACCGGAACCGGCAAAGCCGGCGACAAGACCTCACCCAAGAACGAGAGCAGAACCGCCGGACTCCCGCCGGTCGGCAAGTACGGCATCAAGATCGCCCCCGTTCAGTCGGTCAACACCCCCTGCCACGTAGGGTTGGACAAACCGCTCAAGGTGGCCAGCGGCGAGCGCTACCTCATCTCGCTGGTGCCCGCGTCCAGACCGGACTCCTACTGGGGCTGGTGGAAGGAGTTGAAGAACGGAGCCACCGGCGCCGTGCTCAACGCTCCCGACGAGACCGGCAGTTACGAACTGCGCCTGGGGCGCGCCAGAGCCCCGGAGAAGACCTACAGCGTTCTGCAACGCGTCAAGGTGCTGGTCAAATAGAGGCGCCCGGCTCGATCAGAGCTTGCGAACCACGCGCGCGGCCGCTCCCCGGCGACGCTCCACCAGGAAGAGGATGAGGAAGGCCGCCCCCATCGCGCTGAAGCCGCTGACCGCGCTGGAGCCCTCGCTTTCGGTCGCGAACCAGACCGACAGGCTCACGCCGAGAAAAGCGAACAGCGGCAGCCCGTAGAGCAGCAGGGCCGCCCTGGCCGGTGTGGCCAGACGAATCTCCACCTCGACCCGGTCGCCCTCGGCCACCTCGAAATCCTCGGTAAGGCAGGCGCGCAGTTCGACTTTCCCGGCGCTGGCCCCGGCCGTAGAGCACAGACCGCAACCCGCGCACTCCGGCTTGCTGCCGACCTCGGCGGGGGGCACGTCGATCTCGACAATGCTCCGCTTCCTGTGAACCTCGACGATCCTGCCGGTCACCCGGTGCAGACTGGGAGCGCTGCTTGCGGTCATGATGCCGGCCGGCTCTCTACTTCTTCTTGGTAACGGACTTCTTGCCGACCTTGCGGGGCGTGGCCTTGCGCTTGCCCGGGCGTCCGCCGGGAACGGACGCGCGGCGCGCACTGCGCACCGCCGCCGCGCCCACCTGGCGCGCAGTCCGACTGGGTCTGGCGTCTCCCAACCCCTCGATGGCCAGCTTATCGCGGGCGCTCTTGGCGGTCTTGCCGCACCCCGAGCTCAGCGAGCGGAGCACTTCGCCCCCGAAGGCTCGCTCGGCACCGATGCGCTCGGAAAAGTGGAACCCTATGTAGAAGCGGTCTGAGTCGTCAAGGTCGCGTTCGGCAGCGACCATCCGGCCGAGGTCCAACTCGTGTTCCGAGACCAGCTTGGCGAACTCGGCCAGGCCGTCGTCCTTTTCGCGAGCGCTCTTCTGCATGACGCGCTTGCCGCGCTTCAGCAGCGTGACCGCCAGCTCGTAGCGGGTCAGCGGTGAGGCGTCCTCGCCGGCCAGCAGCAACCGCAGATAACGCTCGGAAACGTCGAACCTGCGGCGTTTGCGCGCCACCCGCGCAGCTTCGATCAGTTTCTCGACCGCCAGGCGTGGCTCTGTGGCACGAACCAGCCAGAGGTAGGCGCGGCCGCGCTCGTCATCCTTGGCCATCAGATCCAGCATCCGGGCGGCCAGTTTGCGCACCCGCGTGCCGGCCAGGCGCGCCTTGTGGCTGAGCAGGATGTTGGCGTACTTCCGCGCCGAATCGAAATCCCGGGCGGAATCCAGCTTCTTGACCAGTGGCAGCGCGGCGCTTTCCATGCGCCGCAGCTCTCCGCTGGCGCGATCGGTAAGCTCGCGGTCTCCGGATTCCAGGCAGGCAAGCAGGTCCTTGACCTCCCGGGCGCTGCCGGAACGCCCCAGTTCACGCACCGCGTAGCGCTTGACCGGCTCGTAGGGGCTGCCCAGATAGGCGGCCAGCTTGGGACGATACTCCCCCGGCAGCGGATTCTGCCAGAGCACGTCTAGCACCGGCTTGACCACGTTGGTGAAGTCGCTCTCGCCGAGCATCGGCAGCAGAACCTTGCCAAGTTCACTGGCCGAAACCGTTCCGGGCTTGAGCAGGGCCAATCCGCTGAGCGCCGCACGGCGTATCTCCGGGGAATTGCCCTTGCGACAGAACTTCAGAAGCGTCTTGGCGTTGCCGGGGCGCTTGAGAACGCCAAGATACTTGAGAGCGTTGGCGACCGGCGCGTCAAACCCGCCCTTCTTCTTTGCGCGCTTCTCCAGGACCGCCTCCGCCCTCTTGGCCAGCTGTTCGCGAACCGAGCCGTCCAGCTCGTCTAGATGCCCCTTGACTGTTGCGGCCGCGAACCTGGCCGTGTCCATCTCCTTGGTGCCGAAGAGCGCCTTGGCCAGCAACTCGCGAGCCGGCTTGGACTTGAGCCCCACCAGGACCTCGACTGCCGCTCGGAACTGAGTGGGCGTGCCGCGCTCGATCACCTTGGACAGCAACCTTGGAGCCTTGTCCCCGGCGGAAGCCACCGCCCTGGCTGCAAACTGCCCCGTCTTGCCCGGTTGGCCCAAAAACTTCACCAGCGTAGCGGCCGCGCTTTCACCACCTCGGGCTGAGAGCGATTCAAGGATATGGGGGTGCAAAGCCGGGTCCGCCTTGCCTAGCGTATCGGCCAGTGCCGCAGTGGCATCGGCATCGTCCAGACCAACCGAACCCATGACTCTCGCCGCAGCCTGTCCAAGCTGAAGATCCGCACCGCCTATAAGTGCCAGCAAATCCCTCAGTACGGCGTTCATGCAGTTTTAGCCTCCAGGAGAGGCGTCCAGGATACGATCAACAGACGCTTCAGAACCTCGGAACGCACTTCCAAGCCCAGCATAAACAGTCACTTGGGTCATACTGGGGGCTTGCGTGGTCCCGCGGCGATCCTTCGCTCCTGTCGAACCCCAGATTGGCCTCCCGCCACCGGGCCGAGTTGCGCCGGGATTGTATTCCTTAACTCATGACCTGCAAGAGCATTATGAGCCAAAAGGAGAGCCGCCCCTGAGGGCGGCTCCC
>Ga0272441_10000272_pt1 | contig 118265 bp, 27 predicted proteins | sample SSMProp6N_FD_193582 | JGI IMG/M metagenome (GOLD analysis project Ga0272441, IMG submission 193582) | Marine sediment archaeal communities from Little Sippewissett salt marsh, Falmouth, MA, United States - SSM-Prop-6N | ecosystem: Environmental > Aquatic > Marine > Wetlands > Sediment ...
GATTTCGAGAAGAAAAGAAAGGTACATTTCCTGCCATATCTTCGATTCGTCTGCCACAGGAGTTAAATTTCCATGAAATATTCAGGGGTTCTGCTAGGTCTGTGACACATCAGGGTAAATAACACACCATTGAAGTTAATATCAAAAGATTAACGAACAAGATTAACGAACCTTCCAGGCCCCACCCAATTGCTCATACCCGGCCGGCTCGCCACCACTCTCCTTCACTCTCCCCCACTCGGCGAAAACTCGGCGAAAAAAAATGGGTAGGACCCGGGGGCCCTACCCCACACCACCCGATCCTCTCAGAACTGGGGCGGGTTCCTTCCCGCAACCGGGGGCTGACCGTTAACGGCTCCTTGCCCGTTGGTCCCGTTTGCGTTGAGTGACGTTACTTCAACGGACGCCCTTTTGTCCGGGTGAGGTTGCGACCCGGGCGCGTTTTGCTTCCCCCGGTGCCGGGCAACCATGGCCATGGCCAGAACCACCACCAGGAGCATGAGGATACCCAGACCGGCCAGGGCCGCAGATCCACCTTCAGACATGGATTCATCATCCTCGTCGCAAGAATCACCGGTGCAGTCGTCATCGTCACCCCAGTAGCCGTCCCCCTCATCGTTGTTCACGTAGGAGAACCTGGGATCGTTCTCGGCAGCTGCGCCATCGTCGTCGTATGCCGATCCGCTGCTTTTCCCCCCTCCCAGCGTAAGGGCGCCGGACCCTTCCACCCTGAGCATACCGTCCTCGATTATCATGATCTCGATGCGGTAGCTCTCCCCGTTGCGGAGTTCCAGGTCCAGGGGTTTTTGGACAGTGGTGTTCACGGCCATGTCTGCAATGGTCCCGTCGGTGGACGACATGACCATGTTGCTGCGGGTCTCCAGGGCCTTGGCCCAGATGGTAACGTTCCTTGCGGCGCCGCGGCCGTTGTTCGTCAGGATGGTCTGCAGCTGGACGTTAGAGGTCTCGCCTTCGTAAGCCCGGGTGGGGTCTCCCATGAGCTGGAAGTACATGTTCTCCACCAGCAGATGCGGCTCTCCCTCGGCCACGGTTTTCGGCGGTTCCACGGTGGATGTTTCATTACCGTCGTCCATGGCTACAACCAGCACCATGCATATACCCAGCACCACAACGGCCACGATGGTCATGGACACGATGGGTACCGTTGGATCGGTCTGCTTCTTCCTCCTGGCCATTTCAGCGGCCCCCGGGAAGTCTGGGGCGTTCGGTATCGGGCCCACGGGGTCTATTTGGTCTTAGCCGTTCCATCGGTCTCACCTTTTACATTCCTGCACCGCCTCGGGTGCTTGTGATGAGACCATTCGAGGGGGGTATTAAACTAAGATTGGAACACTTTTAGGACGATTGTATAAGGGTTGTGGTACGGTTTTAGGACATGCTGCCGTCACAACCCTATCAACACCACCACATCCCCCACCTCCACGGAGTCCACCTCCTTCCCGTGTACCGTCAGGGCCTTGCGGGTCTCCACGTGTTCGGGTTTCAGCGTGACCTTTGCTCCCCCTTCCAGCTCCAGCTCCAGGCTCCCTTCCTCAAGCTTCCGCAGGGCCGCCTCCGCATCCACCATGGCCAGTGCCGCCTTCACCTTGGGTGCGTCCTGCCGGAACTCCGGGCCCACCTTGGAGTGCACCGGCTTAAGCTCTGCAACCGTCTCCTTCAGGTCCTCCCCGGACCCCACGGTTATCTCCCTGGCCCGGGCGGTCTGCTTGATGTCCTCCAGTGATCCTTCCAGGTCTGCGGCCTTCTGGGTCACCAGTTCCACGAACGGTATCTCCGAGCCCAGGGACACGCCCTTCTCCGACTTGTAATTGCGGACCGCTGCGCAGATGTCCTTAACCATCTCGCCCCGGGCAGCCGCCTCCTCGTCGAACTCCGGTATTTCGGGCCATCCGGACAGGTGAACGGTTTTGGTCCCGTCCTTTTTAAAATGATTCTGGTAAACCTCTTCTGTGACGTGGGGGAGGAAGGCGGCGAACAGCTGCAGGAGTCCCGGGCCCACCCGGGAAAATACCTGCCTCACCGCTGGATCCTTGGCCTCGTAGATGCGCCACTTGGACATCTCAAGATAGTGATCCGCCAGCACGTGCCACAGGAAATCCTCCATGGAGTCCAGGGCCTTGTCGAACTGGAAACTGTCCATGGTCCGGGTGACCTCCTCCACCGCCTGGGCGAACCTCTTCATCAGCCAGTGGTCCACATCTCGCATCTCGCCGGAGCTGTCGGGGATGGATGCAATGGCGGACCCCATCAGGTTACCGGCGTTGAGGAGTTTGCGGGTCACCTGGGAGCCCCGCTTGATCTCCTGGATGCGGATGGGGTGGTCCTTGCCCAGAGAACAGGTTGCGGCGTAATAACGCAGGGCGTCGGCGCCGTAATCCTCCAGAATCTGCATGGGGTCCACGGCGTTGCCCTTGGACGCGTGCATGGGGGTGCCGTCCGGGGACAGGATGAACCCGCCGATCATGATCTCATTGAAGGGCCGCTCACCGGTGAGCCGGAGCCCCCGCAGCATTGTGTAGAAGGCCCAGGTCCGGATGATGTCATGGGACTGGGGCCGCAGGGACATGGGGTAGAGCTTGTCAAACATCTCGTCGTCCCGCTGCCAGAACGAGTTGTAAAGGGGCGATATGGACGAGTCCATCCAGGTGTCGAACACGTCCTCCACCGCCCTGTAGGAACCACCGCACTTACACGTCTCCTCGTAGGGCGCGGTGATGGTGGGGTCGATGTAGCAGTCCTCCGCCCTGGCCAGCTGGACGTCCCCGCAGTCGGAGCAGGTCCAGGCCGGAATCGGGGTTGCAAACCACCTCTGCCTTGATATCACCCAGTCCCAGGACAGGCAGTTGATCCATTCCCGGAGCCGGATCTTCATGAAATCGGGGAACCAGTCCATCTCGTCCGCCGCCGCCAGCACCTGGTCCTTGTAATCCATGATCTTCAAAAACCACTGGGGCAGGGATATGAACTCGATGGGGGAGCTGCAGCGCCAGCAGCAGCCCACGTTCTGTTCAAGGACCTCCTGCTTGACCAGCAGCCCGGCTGATCTGATATCATCGATCACCCTGGCCCGGGCCTCCGCCACCGGAAGTCCCCGGTAGGGGCCCGCCAGGTCGGTCATGCAGCCCAGGGAATCTATTCCCTTGAGGTTCTCCAGATCGTACCGGTGCATCCATTCCAGGTCGCCCTTGTCGCCGATGGAGCAGACCATGACTATGCCGGTTCCGAAACCCAGCTCGGCGTCCTGGTCGGTACGGATGGGCACCTCCCGGTCGAACAGGGGGACCACGGCGGTCTTGCCCGCCAGGTCCTCCGCCCGGGGATCATCCGGGTTCAGGGCGATCATCTGGCACGTGCACAGCAGCTCCGGCCGGGTGGTGGCGATGTCCATGTCCTCGCCGGTCTCCTTGATCTTGAAATGGATGGTGTTGAGCTTGGTCTCCCGATCCTTGTACTCCACCTCTGATTCGGCCAGGGCGGTCCCGCATCGGGTGCACCAGTTGATGGGGAAATCGTCCCGGTAGATCAGCCCTTCTTTAAACATCTTGATGAAGGATATCTGGGTGACCCTGCGGTAGTAATCGGCGTCGGTCTGGTAGTATATGGAGGGGTCCATTGCCTCTCCCAGTATCTTGAACTGCCTGATCATATCGGCTATGTTGTTGTTGGCGAACTCGGAACACCTGCGGACGAACTCCTGGCGGTCCACATCCCGCATCTTGATACCGTCCCGTTTCTCAACGTTAACCTCGATTGGCATGCCGTTGACATCGAAACACAGGGGGTAGAACACGTTGTATCCCCGGAGCCTTTTGTACCTGCCCGCAAAGTCGATGTGGGTGTAATGCACCGAATGCCCGGCATGAAGACCGCCGGAGGCGTACCTGGGGGGCACGTCTATTGAATATATGGGCGCATCGCTTTTAGGGTCAAAGCGGAAAAGCTCTTCCTTTTCCCAGAAGTCCTGCCATCTGGCCTCCACGGCCCTGCGGTCATATTCCGCCATTTTCTCACCGTTGGCCGCGGCCAAGGATATGATGTGATTTAACCGTTTTTACACGAGGTTCATCCCTGGGATATGCGCAATGATCGGACCATCGGCATCTACCGGTGTCATACGTTGGGAGAGGTCACGGCGTATCGAAGCGTTCCACCCAGCTGCCGGATAGCAGGTCCTCCCCGGCGGCGGCCCGTTTGACAACCGAGATTATGATGTCCTTGCTGGACAGCAGCGAGTGGTCGTCGTCCACCAGTACCATCCCGGCAGATGGCGATCGCTTGACCAGTTCCAGCACGTCATCCCGGGCCACCAGCGGGTCCCGGTTGCCGTGGATCACCGTGGCTCTCATGGAAGGTGGTATGGAAAGTATGGAGAAACCTGCGGCCTGGTCGAATATCCCGGGCCGCCTTTTTTCCACTTCCGGGTTCTCATCCCTGTGCCGTTCCATGCCGATTGCCGGGGCCAGCAGAACCAGGTGGGCTATGCGATCCGGGCACCGGTTTGCAAGTCCCAGGGCGGCCAGCCCGCCGCAGCTGGACCCCACCACCACCGATCGAGAGGGTAAGGGCAGGGCATCCTCCAGCACATCCACCTGCCCCATAATATCCAGTTGACCCAGTTCCGGCACGACGGCGCCGAACAGCTCCCGTAGGTAGGTTCCCTTTGTCCCGTCGGGACTGCCCTCCAGCCCGTGGGCGAACACCACCGGGAACGTGACATTCATGGCAGCGTTCACAGCCACAGTCCCACACCGTCCCGGTCCAGAAAATCCCAATCGTAAAAGACCATGAGTTCCTCCACCAGTTCCACCCCCGGATCGGTAAAGCCCATGAAGCTCATCAACAGACCGGAGCGCCAGCACAGGTCCATGAGTACGTCCTCCATGAGGGAGAGATATATCTTGTTCAACGGGAGTTTGTACTGCCCCTCGATGCACAGCCGGGCCGCCTCGCAGTAAAGGATATCCCTGGAATTGAGAAGGTCGCCATAGTCCCGCAGGTACTTCAGCGCCCCCTGGGAAAGGTCCGGCACCGCCACCTGGTCCATGGGTACCCTGGAGACCTCTTTCTCATCCCCATCGTCAAGAAGGATCATGTGGTGGACAATATCATCCCTTATCTGGAAGAAGTTCCAGTTGAGGTCCCGATCAACGTATATGGGAAGCCTGATGCGGTCACTCTCCTCGAACACCGATCGGGCCATCTCCAATCCTTCTGAAGGCAGGTCATTGAAGGACCATTCCTTGATCAGGGCCTCCGCCTCTTTGCGGACATCCCCGGGTGAACGATACTTCCCCCGGTGGTTGGATTCAACCTTGAAGGCGTGGTACCGGGACATGGCATCCCGGATGACCCCTTCCCGCACGCTTTGTGGAATGCTGTCGAGAAGCTCCCGGGCCATACCGTCGGCGCCGGTGCCGCTGGTTATTCCCCGGCATGATCTATCGGCGTAAACCTGTAGCCTCCACCCGGCATACAGGTGGAAAGGGAACGCCCTGCAAACGTAGGGTCTGTGCTGGTAGTTGCAGCACCTGCGTTCCACCAGCGACATGCAGGGTCCGCAGTCGCCCCGTAGCCTGATGAACCAGTCGCCATCCTTTGCCTCCAACTCGTCCTTGCCCTGCCAGTAACCCATGTCCTCGTAACCAAGCTGGGGTTGACACAGGCAGCACAGGGCGCATCCATCAATACACTGGAAGGACAGTTCCTCCAGCTCCGACATGTCCAGGTTAAGTCTCAAAAGGGACCCGGTTTCGGCAATGGGGCCTTCCGGTGTAAATCTTTCGCATTATTCTTTCGCATTATACTATATCAAGATATATAAGAATTCAACAAACACGCGTCCACATTCAATAGGGAAACCTTTTATCAACGATTTTACTGAAGTAAAGATACTTCGGCAGTCGGCCAACTGTCGGATACGGATAAACCTTGCAAGGTGAAAAAAACAGATGCCCCCGAAAGACAGTTTCTTAAAAGATGTCAAACGTACCATGGAGAAGGTGGAAGGCCCCTCTGCAAACGGGGTCTCCCTGGCCTCCAACATAGAGTACAGGGTGGGCGTCAGGCTCCGGGACAAGGGGGATTACACCGGGGCCCTGGACCATTTCAAGAGGGCCCTGGAACTGGACCCTGGCAACCAACAGGCAGAGGATGCGCGTCGTCAGGTTGCCATGAGGGTGACCGCCGAGAGCGTCAGGGCCGCCGGAGCCGGGCCCAGAAAGGCCGCGGGGCTTACCAACGGCTCGGGTAATGGAGGATTGACCGAGGGCGCGGGACCTCTCAGAATTGGACAAAGAAGGGGGCTGGTGAATGGTAATGGTCTCACAAACGGAGGCGGATCGAGGGGCGGTCTTACAATTGGCCGTCGTGGCCTAACAAATGGTAATGGTCTGACCAACGGAAGCCGCAGGGCCCGGGGCCTGACCCAGGGCCTGGGATCCCGGGGCGGTATGGCGGTGAAACGACGAGGTCTTACCAACGGCGGGGTTAAAAAAGGTGGGAAAGGAAACGCCTATGCCCTTCGCCAGACCAATGCCGCTCGATCGATGGAACATCGAGCGAGGGGTACAGGGGCCATCGGCCCCGCTGGCCTGACGAACGGCGGGGGTCGCAAACTCCCCTACACCCTTGGCCAAGCAACTGGCTTGACCAACGGTAACGGCCTCACCAACGGCAGCCGTCGGGCGGGGAAGGGCCTCACGAATGGGAACGGTCTCACCATAGGCCGACGTGGTCTTACCAATGGCACAGGCACTGGTGGTGCCTTGACCGCTCGATCGCAGAGCGGGGGGTTAAGGCTCGGAGGGTCCAAAACCCTTCCTCATGCCAGAGGCATGACGAACGGTAACGGCCTGACCAACGGTGGCCGATCGGGTCTGGGTTCCGCTCGTCAGGAGAGCAGGCCCCGCATTGGCCTGATAAACGGCAACGGCCTTTCGCTTGGACGTTCTGAGCTGAAAGTGGGCCTTACCAACGGAAACGGCCTCACCAACGGCAACGGTTTGACCAATGGAAGTGGGCTATCAATCGGGGCAAGGCTGAGCCGCCGGGCCTCGAGAGTGGACCTGATGCGGTTCCGTGACAAGAAGAAGTACGTGGTGGTGGGGGTTGTCACGGTTCTGCTGTTTTTGATCCCGTCCCTACTCTTCATGGTCAGCCTGCCCAGTTCCGAGTCCCCCATACTTATCGACAATGATTTTTCCGATTGGGACGATACCTTCCAAAACGAGGATACACAGGGCGATACGGAAGGAAACCCCAACATCGACATCGTGGATTTCCGCTGCGATTTTTTTAACGACAGGCTGTTTGTTTACACGGAGGTGGACGGGAAGCTGTTCAACGGGTCCCTGCTCACTCCCCACGAGATAGCCAGCGGTGACGGTGGGGTTGTTGCCGATGATGCTGACGAGGATTCCCGGTTCTACTACCCGGACGTCATGACGGTCTTTTTGGATACCGATCGGGACCCTGACACCGGTTATTTCGTGCAGGGCATAGGTGCGGAGGCATATCTTCAGGTGTCTGGCTACCGCTCCGATATGGATACCATGGGGGTGAACCTGCTTCGCTTTTCCAAAGGCAGGAACGGCACGGACTGGAGCGGTTTCAACACCCAGCTGTCCACATCAGGATCACGGATGAATTTCAGAGATGACCGAATGGAGCTGAGTTTGGAGATGAAAGAGGTTGACAACCTGTTCTCTTCCGATGTGAACATCATGGTTTCCATGATGGATGGCCATGGAAGGGCGGACTGGACGGATTATTCCATTAACCCGAAACGGGGGTCGCTTTACATCGCCACCTCTCACGTAGCTCCCGAACTTGTTCCCCGGGGGTCCCAGAAGATGCCGTTTTTGCACATGAGCATGTTTGCCAGGGCCGGGGACGTCAGGGTTAATTCCCTGGTGGTGGAAAGGGTTGGTGATCTGGAGAACCGTGATATTGAGGCGATCAGCCTTCACCGGGACAGGAACGGCAACGCCGTTCTTGAACCAGCAGAAGCGGTGGAGGTTTTCTCAACGGCGTCCATTTCCAACGGGGACGTGTTCTTCACCTTCGAGCATCCCCTGGACATCCCGGCCTACTCCCAGACCGATCTCCTTATATGCGTGTCCCTGCACAACCGGGTCAGGATGGAAGGCAGGGTGATTGGCATCGAACCGGTGCACGGTGGGGTGATATCCGATAGTGTGGTCACGCTCTGGGGCAAAAGGAGCATCCAGGATGCCGCCAGGGCATACGTGGAAAGCGCTCCGGAGCGCATCAGGATAGACGGGGCTTTCGCGGACTGGTACACGGTTGCCGGTAACGTGGATTATGACCCTGCACCTGTGGGCGGACCCAACGTGGACATCACGGACATCAAAACAAATCTGGACGATATCCACCTGTCCTTCTTCTGCGGGGTCCAGAGCGGTATGCTCTCAGGTACCGATGTTCTCTACACCCCCGCCCCCCAGGAATGGAACGAGTTTGAAGATACGACCTTCGAGGCTGACGAGACCGAGGCGTCGTTGGACACGGACGGGGATGATATACCGGATATCGAGGATGTTTATCCTGAAGATTTCGACAACGACGGGATACCCGATGATATCGACCCGGACGATGACAATGACGGGATCACCGATGATGAGGAAGAGCTTCTGGGGAACGATCCGAAGGACCCCTATGACGGAAGCGGTCGGTCCAAGGATGAGTTCGTTGTCCAAAACGGGGAGGATACCATATTCTTCCTGCTTGATACGGATGGGGACACCCCCGATATGGCCGGGTCACACTGGGACATGCTTCAGTCCATAGATGCCGAGTACCGTATCCGGATCTACGGCAAGAACGGCCAGGTGATGGGCAGTTCCCTGGCCCAGGTCGCGTTCAACACTGAAACGGGTTTCTACGAATGGAACGAGATGAACGTCTCCATGCCCGTTGCCATCGATGACTACAGGCTCGAGTCCCAGCTCAACCTCTATGAGCTCAACATTACAGAACGCACCCTGAAGGTGTTCGTTTACTGTGTCAACTGGGACAATTCATCATCGGATGTGGCCGATGCGGTGCAGTACATGTCCAACGGCGGCAACGGGAACGGCAACAACGGTTACAACGGGTACACCCGGAGCAGTGGTCAGACCCAGACCGTTTCCGGCGAGGGGAGGGTGAGCGGGCTTTCGGCAACGTTCGAACCCACCTTCATCCGGTTCAACATCCGGACCGACGGACCAGCACTGCTGGGCACCAGGGACCGCAGCAGGACGGTGGTCCCCTCCATGAACCAGCTCCTGATGGACCAGAACATAGATATGGAGGCAGCCTACCGGGGCGGTTCCGTTCTGGATTTCGATGGTGATGGTATCAAGGATTTTGAGGACCCGGACACCGACGGTGACGGGTACGGGGATGCAGTGGACAATTACAAGGGCGGGGTGAAGCTCGGGTACTCTTCCGAGCGTGGCCGGCCCACCCAGTATCTCATCCGTTCATCATCCCGGACAAAGGCTGACGTGATCCGGGTGTTCATCAATTCAGACGGGGAATCCAACACCGGCTACAACCCCCAGGACAGGGAGAAGGCCTCCGAGTACAACATCTCCGGTGGCGGCAGGGTCGTTACCGGGATCGGGGCCGACCACATGATCGAGATAAGCGGGGTGGCCGGGGTGGTGACGAGTGCTCGGCTTTTCCGTTTCGTGGCCCAGAACCAGGATGTCTGGGGTTGGCAGCCAATGGGCCGTATCCAGGTCCAGGTGTCGGGAAATTCCCTGGACACGAGCCTTGCTCTTTCGAAGCTGGGCCTGGCACCGGGGGAGGTCCCGGAGATCGAGATGTACGCCGTGATGGACGCGGAGGACGGCGGGGAGAAGACGGAGACGCTGACGCTGGAACCGGAGGTATCCGATAACGTATCCATGTCCCCCAGGCATATCACCATGACCGAACTGGGCCGATCCCTGGATCACGTTACCGACCTGGGCGGTGGGGTATTTGAGGTTGGAAACGATCTGATAATAGCATCGGGAACCACCCTCACCGTCCGTCCCGGTGAGAGGATCATGCTGGGCCCCGGAGTGGATATCCTGGTCTACGGGACCCTTAATGCCGTCGGCACATCGTTGGACGAGCGGGACATTGTGTTCACCCGCTCCACGGTGGATCAGGACTGGGGCGGGATACTGTTCCAGTCGGGAGCACCCAATGATAGGTCCCGCATCGAAAACTGTTACCTGCTCCATTCCACCAAATCGATAAAGGATAACGGGGTGAAGATCACCAGGGAAGGGGTGGAGACGGGTTTGAATCCCGACAAGTGGAGCCTGACCGGGGATGTTTCCATGCCCGGGGTGAAAAAAATCGATGACGGGGTTTACCTGGTATCGGTGGTGATGGTCGTGGGCTCGAATGAGGAGCTTACCATCCCGGAAGGCACCACACTCTACTTCATGCAGAAGGCCGGGATCGATGTGAACGGGGCCCTTGTTGTGAAGACCGGTAAGGGAGACGATCCTGTCCGGTTACTGCCGGCGCCGGGACAGACCGGTTGGAGAGGCATCAGGTTCCAAGCCAGCTGCCTGGAAAGCGTTCTGAAGGGATGCGAGATAAGGGGAATCGGTTCGGATATCCCGGTCAGTGTTCTGGTGGAGAATATCACAATATCCGATGCCAAGTCCGATGCGGAAACGGGCCAAGGTGAATGGGATAGCGATGAATCCCTCGGATCCCTGGCCGATCTTCTTATGAGCCCGGGGATCATGATCGGCACGGCTGCGGAGGTTGGCAAGCCATCCTCCAGAAAGAAGAAGGAGGCAGCCATGGATGAGGGTGAGTTGACCTATGAGGAGATCACCCCATCTCCGCCCTGGGATTCCGATAGAATTGACGATGAGGTTGGGACCGTCACGACGTATCACATAACCGGTGCCCGGGGGTCGGAGAATGACACTCAGAACCCCGATGGCGTCTGGGAATGTGAGACGAACAATTGTATGAACACCGAAACTTCAGACAACCCGCTTATCCGGCAGATCCCTGCCTCCGAATATGTGGAGATGGGGCTGGATGCCGATCTTGATCTGATGAGCAACGGAAATGGGTTCAGGGCATACTTTGGCAGTTCCGCCTCCCCATGGTACAACGGGTCTGGCAACCGGGTGGTCCTGGACAACAGCTGGGAGATCGGGCTCTGGAGAGACACCCGGCAATCATTCTTTTCCTTCGATGGAGAGGAGATATTGATCTCATCATCCGGTGCGGGGTCGGGGAGACAGGTCAATGGAAATTCGATCATCTACCTAGGCACCTACCCGGGCACAGACGAGGAGTTCATTTCCTATGATGATGGAGTGAAGCACAACATCATCCTCCTGGAAAAGCCCCAGGGGATGGCGGGGATGGAATACCTGGCGTTCAGCGAGCAGATGGACCTTCCCCAAGACATGGAGATATGGGCCGATGGCGTTAGGCATACGACCGGGTTTGTAACCGACGGGACCATTCACATGAAACACCGGGACGGTTACGATCTCGCCACCATACCCGCTCCGGTGATCTACGAGGAAACTGACAAGAACCATTCGGTGACCGGTTCGTACGGGGTGGAGTTCATGGAAACCGGGATCAGGCTGTGGATAAACACCCCCTGCCAGTGGCTGGACCGGGCGGTCTATCCCGTGGTGGTTGACCCGTGGCTCAATATCATAGGTCAGACCACCACCACATCGTACCTCTGGTACGGCGCCAGCGCTGATGCCTCCAGGCAGCAGTCCCTCTACCTGATGGAGGACATCCCCACCGCGGGCTACATAAACGCCCTGCGGTTCCAGGTGGTCACTCCCCCCTCCTCCACCGCCTCCTACTCCAATTTCACGGTCAAGGTGTGCACCATCTCATCATCCACTGACTCACTGAGCACGACCTTTGCCGCCAATTGGAACGCCACCACGGAAGCCACCGTGTGGGGCCCCTCCACTCTCTACGTATACAATTCGGACACCTGGAAGACCTTCACGTTCTCCTCGGATTACTACTTCGACAACGCCAGCAACTTCCTCATCGAGACCACATGGAGCGGTGACAACGGGTACACCTCGATTGCGGGCATGGACTCCACTGCAACTACCCGGAACGTGTACAGCAACGCCTCGGCCACGGCCACCACCGGTTCGGGGAGAGACTACGTCTTTACCCTGGATCTGGAGTTTCTGGATTACGTCTGGACCGGGGAAGTGAGCACCGCCTGGGAAACCGCCACCAACTGGCGCAACGATAGGCTGCCGCCCAACACAGCCGGTGGAGGAGATATCCGGATACCTGCAGAGGCCACCCGTATGCCCACCCTGTCCACCGGGACCTACTACGCCAGCAGTTTCTACCTTTTCAGCGGTGCCACCATGACCATGACCGGCGGCTCTCTTTACATCGAGAGCTATTCCTACATGTACGGCACCTTCAACAAAAGCGGGACTTCCTACCTTTACTGGTACAGCGACTGGTACGGTAACGGCGGCGATTTTTCGTCCACGGGTGGGTACGAATACTTCGATGGCTCAACCAATTCGGTGTTCTACGACTCCGACGGTAACGACAATTTCTATCAGTTGAGGATCAACAAGGATGCGTATACCTACACGGTGACCCTGTACAACAACCTGGAGGCAGATTCCAATTTAGAGATCCGGGAAGGCGAGCTGAACCTCAACGGGTACACGTTGAACATCGACGGCACCGCCTCCACGGCCCTGCAGATCGAGGAAGGTGGCATGCTGACAATGACCACCGCCGGGAGCACGGTGGACTGTGAGGGAGGGGTGGATCTGGAGTCCAACACCACGGGCAGCGAGAACATCATTGCCGGGACCATATACATGGCCGGCACGCCATTTTACATGAGATCGGGATGTAACTTCACCCCCACCGGAGGGGTCGTGATTCTGGACGGTAGCGGCAACCAGTACATCCGGGACGATGAGACCACCAACAGCAACCTCTATCAGTTGACCTGCAGCGGAGGGAGCGGGACCAAGTATTTCGATTCCAATTCCCTGGACGAACTGGACGTGTCCAGCAGCATGGAGATATCCGCGGGGGCGACCTTCGACTTTGCGGGGACCGCCGGGGTGGTATGCGATCTGGATATAGGAGGCAGCCTCAACATATACGGTTCCCTGACCATGGACAACACCGATGATGACATCGACGTGGAAGGGTACCTTTACTTCCGGCCCGGTAGCAGCGCGTCCCTGTCCCTGGGGGACATCTACGTCGCCGGTTACTTCTACATGGATGCGGCAATCACGATCGGGACCAGCGTTGATGTCTACATGGACAGCTCCAGTGCCAATCAATCCATATACAACTACAACTCCACGGCCTCATTCGGGAATCTGTTCATATACACGACATCCGCAGGAACCTGTTACTTCGATGTGAACAGCAGTTATTCATTGAAGATATCCGGCAATTTCTACATAGCGGCCAGCCGGAAATTCGATTTTGAGGGAACCAGCGGTAGCGACTGTCAGGCGGACATCGATGGGAACGTGGACATCTACGGTACCTGGTACATCAACGACGCCGATGACCAGATCAACTTTGGAGGGACCACCTGGATATTCAGGAGCGGGTGCGGTTTCCAGCCGATCTCCGGGTCCAGCGTGATCCTTGATCGGAACGGCGATCAGTACATCACGGACCTTGAAGTAACCAATAGCGAATTTCAGGACCTGGACCTCACAACAGGCGGCGTCAAATACTTCGATACGGACTCCACCGATGAGATGGAGGTCTTCGGTGCCCTGACCATCGATACCGGGGCCACCTTTGATTTCGAGAGCACCGCCGGTGGAACGGATCAGAGACTGAACGTTACCGGTAACACCTTCATCTACGGTAGCCTGAATCTCAACGATGGGGACGATTACATAGATTCCGCGGGTTACGTTTCTTGGATGGACGGCTCCAGCGCGACGGTATCGGCCGGGAGGATCGATCTGAACGGCAACTGGTACTTCAATTCCAACACCGCAAATACCATCATTCTCGGATCATCATCAAGCGTGTATCTGACAGGTACCGTGTCCCAGTACATTTACTGTGACGACGATGGCGCATCTTTCGGAGTGCTTCGTGTGAACAACTCGTCAGCCACCTGCTACATCGGGTCCAGTACCTACGATGTGAACGTGGCCGGGGCGCTGTACCTGGTATCGGGCGCCACCCTGGACCTGAACGGCGAGTACCTGGACCTCAACAACGGTACCTACAACGGCGGGACCATCCTCTGCAGCGACGGGTCCACCCTGGACTCATCCCCGTCCCACTGGTTCTTCAACGGGTCGGACAGCAGCGGAGTGGTCCAGGTTGACCAGTCCGCCGGGACCACCACCTGCACCATTCCCCATGTTCGGAACGGTCAGGACGCGGGATGCACCGGCACCATCACGGTCAACGCCGGGTCCTTCAGCAGCACCACCCAGTTCTACAACGGGTACGGTGCAAACGGGACCCTGGACCAGAACGGAGGCACCGTTACCCTCACCAGCATGTACAACGGAGGAGCCACCGGTGGGATCGGGACCTACGACATGGACGGGGGCACTGCCACGGTGACCAATTTTTACAATGCATACGCTGAACGGGGTAACGTGTACATCGACGGTTCCGCCGCGATGACGGTGAGCGGGACCTACTACAACTCCCACGGGGATGGAGAGTACGGTTATCTCTACCTGAACGCTTACACGGGAGACAGTGCAAGCTTAACGGTGAACAACGACTTCTACAACACCTACGGATCGACGGATGGAAACGGCTGCAGGGCGTACATTGACATGTACGGATCATCGGGAACCTTGTGGATAAAGGGCAATTTCTACTCATCACAGGACCCGTCACTTTACACCCCCACCGCATCAAACATATACGCCGAGTATGGGACCATAGACATAGACGGGTCCATGTACTGTTACGAGGTCTCGTCCATATACCAGGACGGGTCTGATACGATCATCGGAGGCAACCTGGTGTGCGATTCCACCGGGGATTATGTTCAGTATTCGGGCAGCACCACCTTCGACACCAACGGTGACCAGTACATCACCTTCACCCAGAACACGTCGGTGTTCTACGATCTCGTCCTGGGCGGGGGAGGGGGCACCAAGTACTTCGATTCCGATTCCACTGCAGACCTTGGCACCTCTTTCATGACCATCAACGCCTCCGTGACCTTCGATTTCGAGGGGACGCTGGGCACCGATACCCAGGCCTACATATGGTACGACCTGGACGTGAACGGGACGCTGAGCCTGAACAACAGCAACGATGTGGTGGAGGTCCAGAGGGATGTCACCATGGGGGTGTCCGGTGCCCTCACCTGCACCAATTCCCCCACCCTCAAGGTGGGCGGTGCCTGGTCCAACACCGCCGGCGGCAGTTTCACCCCTGCAACCGGCACGGTGGAGTTCGATGGCACATCGTCCCAGAGCGTCACCCCCAATTCGGCAACGGAGTTCGGCAGCGTGACAATCTCCAACACGGACCCGGGGCTCAGCGGGGTCACCTGGAACCAGGACCTGACGGTGGGCGCCGGGGAGACCCTGACGGTCAACTCGGGCAGTTATCTGCGATTCGACACCGCCCGGACCCTTACCAACCAAAATTCCGTGAACCTCAACGGTGGAATATTCGGAGCGTCCGCGGTCAATCCGCTGACCATCGTGCCCACGGTGGCCTTTACCTGGGGCACCCCCAGCATATTCGGTTGGGTGGACTACCAGGGGAATGTGGAGCTGAACTCCTCCATAACCTTCTCGGAGGACACCACGGTGAACTCTCTGATAATCGGTTCCGGGGACACCGCGACCCTGGACTCCGGGATCAACCTCTACATCGACAGCAAGAACGCCTCCAATTACAGTTTTTACGTGGACAGCAGCGCCACTCCCGGTACCTGGACCGATAACGGCGGTACCACCCATTTCACCAACACGGCCACTGGGAACCTGATCTATTGCGGGGCCAACGGCGGGGTGAACAATGACTTCAATAATGTTACGATAAACGGGGGAGCCAGCAGCACATACGCTCTCTCAGTTTACGAACTTGAGGTTGACGGGAACCTGCTCATTTCCAATGGGACGTTGAACGCTAATTCCGACTCTATTGACGTTGGTGGGAATCTGACAGTATCAGGTGGGACCTTGAACGGTGGATCTCTCCAGATGTATGTTTATGGTAATGTTACAATAAATGGAGGAACTCTCGCATTGACGAATGAGGACATTTCTGTAGGCGGAAACTGGACCCACACGTCAGGAACGTTCACCCACGGTGGGGAGTACATATATTTCAACGGATCGGGGATCCAGTACGTCACCCAGCACGCCACGGACGGGGATTTTTATTATATAAACATAAACGGAACGTCCAACACCGTGAACCTCAACGCCGACCTGACCGTCACCTGGCAGCTGGTGCTGTACGACACCCTCCAGACCGATGGATACACATTGGACATGGGTACCACCGGCATATTCTACGTTTACTCGCCCGGGGATGCCCAGCTGGGATCATCGGTGGTGAACGTGGGTTCCATGTACAACTTCAGCACCGTAAGCACCAGCACCACTTCGGTATGCGATCTGAATTGCAATGGCCTGTTTAGAGTGAGCGGAGGAACCTTCACTGCAGGCCAGGTGGACCTGGACGTGACCGGCACAGGTTATATCGACATCGTTTCCAGCGGAATATTCGATGTGACAACCGCCGATGCCGCCATCTATACATCAGGTCAGATCAACATCGAGTCGGGGACCTTCAACCTGACGGCCAACAGTGATGTTGCCTGTCTTGGAGACATGGTAATAGGGACCAGTACCACCACCGGAACCCTCAACTGCAGCGGTGTGAGTTACATCGAAGTGGGCGACGGGGCCTCGGGCGGGGCATGGCTCAGGGATGCAACCAATGGAACCTACAACCGCGGCAGTTCATACGTGTACCTGAGGGGAACGGCCAACCTGCCCGCCGAGACTTTCTACTATCTCTACATCGGTGATTCGGACATGACGACCAACACAGTCACCCTCCTGGGAGACCTGAGCTGTTCCTACCTGCTTTACGTCTATTCCACGCTGACAGTGTCTAGCGGCAATATCACGACAACCTACGGGCTGTACATTAATTCCAGCGGGGTGCTGAGCCCGGGGGCCGCCGCCGTTGAAGTGACATCGTCGGTCGGTTATCTGCGTTTGTATGGAACATACAACCAGGGCACCGGTACCCTTGACATAGGCGATTACATGCGTGTTTACAACGGCGGGACGTTCTACCTTCCGTCGGGTGACCTGGGCGATGGCAGCAGCCTGGTGACCGTTGACTATCTTATCATCGACGGCACCACCGGGACATTCCACTGTGATAATTCCCAGGATATCAACATAGGCACCTACATCACCATCAACGGGATATTCAACGCAAACGGACAATCGCTCCAGATAGGCCTGACCGGTAACCTGACCTGTGGATCAACCGCCACCATAGATGCCGGTTCATCGACGTTCTACCTGGACGGGACCGGTGCACAGCTCATAACCAATTCTTCCGGCGAGTCTCTCCACGATATCACCGTGGCTGACACCGCCGTCACCCGAACGGTGTCCCTGGGCGATGTCCTATCATGCAATGCTCTGAATATCCAGGGCAACGATTCTTTGGACCCCAACTTCGACTGTGTCAGCGCGGACTACGACCTGACCCTCGGCGGCGGTTCCATGATATGGTACGGCACCTTCGACTGCAACGGGGCTGATATAACAGGATCAGCCGCCTACCCCCAGATAGAGGGCACCCTCAACCTCAGCACCGGGACCCACTCTCTCTATTGGCTCGAGGCCATGGGCGGTGGTACAATAAACGCAGGGTCCGGCTCCCTGACCTGCACATATAATTCCAGTGGATACGGCATATGGGTAAGGGCCAGTGGCATACTGAATGTACAGGCCTGTGACATTGACATTCCCAACGATGCGGGCCTGAGGATCACTGGTACGGTCAACATGGATGATACGGGAGGGTCCGTCTACGCGGGGACCTACGTGGATATCCAGTCCGGCGGTATACTCAATTGCTTCTTTACTGGAAGCGCGACCAAGCTCATTGAAAGCGGCGGGGATTTCACAGTCACAGGCACCCTGGACTGCGACAACGGCACCCTCTGGGATGCAGATATCAAGGTGGGAGGCACCTGGTCCCGTTCGGGAGCCTTCGACCTGGGCCACTCGCTTGTGTATCTCAAGGGAACCTTCTCCTTGGGTGCCGAGACCTTCTACAACCTCGCAATCGGCGAGAATGGATTCACCACCAATACTGTGACAGTAAATGGCAATCTGCAGACAAATGACTACCTCTTCATCTACTCGACCCTAGCCTGGTCAGCGGGTACTATCAACTCAGCCGATGACATCATAATCTATGATGGCGGTGATTTCCAACCCGGGGCCGCCACGGTGGCCACCACGGTCTACGGCGGCGCGGTGAGGGTTTACGGCACCTATTCACAGGCCACGGGCACCCTGGACGTGTTCTATTACGTCCGGGTCTATGGCACGGGGACCATGTACGTTCCATCGGGCGACCTGGGGGGCGGGTATACTGGATACGGTATGGTTCTGGACCTGTACCTGATAATCGATTCCGGAGGAACACTCAATTATGATACCGATCAGAACATGGAGGTCGGAACATACGTCAACCTCAACGGCGGCGCCCTGGACTGCTTTGGCTATTCTCCCACAATAGATGTTTATGGCGACTGGGACGGCGATTCCGGGGATTTCAACGCCGGTTCCAGCACGGTGCTCATGCTGGGAGGGTCGTCCGCGAACATCTACGCCGATCCCCTGGAGCCGTTCCACTCACTGAACATAAACAAGACAGCCGGGATATCGGTGACACTCCAGACCGACATGGCAACAGACAACCGTTTCTACATCTCCACCGGGAACTTTTACTCCAACGGGTTTGACATCGACATCAATTCGGATTACTTCTACATGAACGGCGGCAACTATTACCAGAGCGGCACCACCACCGACGTCACTGCGGCCAACCTGTCCCTCACCAACTCATCATCACTGTTCGATGTGGACGGCGGGACATTCGCCGCCAACAATCACAACGGTTCAAGCATCGCAACCTCCATAGACATCTCGGCGGGAAGTGTGAGCATTTCGGACTCGACGGGTCTTAACCTGGTGGGTGATCTCACCATGTCAGGGGGTTCCCTGACCATAAACACGGGAGCGTCCACCGCCAGTACCTTCGGTGATGGTGGCAACACCATCAACTTCAGCGGCACGGCAGAGCTCAACTACAACGGAGCAGGTGGAACGCTGTCCATCGGATCTAACTCCTGGAACATCACCGGCGGGTCATTGTATTTCGAACAGGACCTGACAATTTCCAGCGGGGCGGTGTTCGATCCTTCCAACGGTACGGTCAGCCTGGACTATGCCGGGGACCAGACACTCTATGGCCTTGATGGTTCAAGCTGGTTCTACAACCTGACCTTTGGCGGCGGGACCGGCACCAAGTACTATGGATCGACCTCCACCGTGGCCCTGGACGTGGACCAGACCATGCTGGTGGACACTGATGTCACCTTTGATTTCGAGAGCATCGGCGGCGGCGTTGCACAGCAAGCGACCCTGGAGGATCTCAACGTGTGGGGCACCTTCACCATGAACCACGCCAGCGACAATGTCACAGTTTTCGATTACATGACGGTTGCCGGAACGGTGAACCAGAGCGCCGGGTACTTCTACCTCAGAGACGAGCTTTCCACCAACACGGGCCTGTTCAACGGGACCGGCGGCACGGTCCAGTTCGAGGGCGCCCTGGTGGGGGATTACTACGACAGTAACCTAAACGACGTGTTCTGGATATTGCGGCTCCAGAAGAGCACCGCGGGAACCTACATGAACGTGTATCACGGGCTTCACGCGGACAGCCAGCTGGTGGTGAACACCGGTATACTGAACAACTACGGTGGTAACACCATAGACGTGGACGGGACCGGGGTCAACGCAATACATAACGACGTGAACGGTACGATAATCGTTGATGAGACGGACACCATAGACTGCGAGGGCGGTGTGTACAACTACAACCTCTTCGACCTGGACGCCGGGACGGTGGATGTGGAGGGTTTGTTCTACAATATGGACAACGCCACCCTGGACATGGATGGTGGGGATTTTGATATTGGAGGACTATTTAGAAATTATGATGCCGCCGGTACATCGGCAACCTTCACCGCAGGTACCGTGGCCCTGGGTTCCCTCCCCGGGGTCACCAACGTGACCATAGGTTACGGGAACGCTGACACCGGTTCCACGTTCCTTATAAACGGTGCAACCGTCGTTTGTGATAGGACCCTCGTACGATCGGTGGCATCCCTTGAGGTCACCGGCGGGTCGATCCAGATGACGGATGTCACCGGGATGGAGGCCACCGATGGAGAGATCGCCCTTAGCAGTACCGGGTTGATCAATTGCGATGGAAATGTGACGTTTACATCCACTTCATCGGAAACAATAACCGGCGGCACCTTCAGGTGCGCCGGCAACTTCAGCTCCGCTTCAACAGCCCTTTTCACCCCCTCCGGCGGAACGTTTTACATGGACGGGGAGAACGCCACCACGGATACAATCACCTTGCAGGCTGGCGAGAGCTTTTATGATCTCATTATCGAGACAGCCGGTCACACGGTGGAGCTGGCAGCGAATCTCACCGTTTCTAACAAGCTCCACGTGGGAGATAACGCCGGGGATACCCCCACCCTGGATGTCTCGGTCTCGGCATGGTCAGTAACGGTTCAGGGATCAGGCAACCACCTCATCTACGGCACCTTCACCTGTCGCGGGGCGGACATATCATACACGGCCTCGGCCAGTTACCCCGACGTTTACGGCACCCTGGACTTCGATTCCGGCACCACCCACGAAATGGGATATCTGAGGATAATGAGCGGTGGGTATGCATACTTCGGCACCTCCATCGTGGACATTTCCTGGTCCGGGGGATATGGGATAACCATTTCCAGCGGAGGGGAGCTTCACGTGGAGAGCGCAACGCTGAACATCAACACCACCAACGGCTCCGGGCTGGAGGTGAATGGCACGGTGTACGTGAATGGTGCCGCCACCATTTACCTTGGTCTGTCAGGGGCAGCCGGGGCAGGATACCTGAGCATCTATAACGGGGGAACCATGAACGTTACAGGCGCCGCTACCATCTATGTCCGGGGTGCCACTAAGGGCTATCTTACCACCACAGGCACCGGTGCCCTGGAACTGTTCAACAGTTCTGCAAGTGTTTACGTGGATACCTACATTACCAATGGGGGCACCCTGGATGCATACAATGTAAGCGGGTTCTCCGCCAATATATACATCGGCACAAACTTCACATCCACCGGGACCATCGACACCGGCAGTATCTGGTTCCATTTCAACGGGACCACCACCCAGACGATCTCGGTTGCAACCCCGGCTTCGAACAAGATGTACAGGCTTGATGTGGACGGAACGTCCAATACCCTTCAACTGAGCTCGGAGGTCCAGCTCACGAATTTCCTCTACGTCAGGAACGGGAACACCTTCGACACCAACACCACCTACAGCTATCCCTTTTCATTTGCCGGCTGCCGCCTGTGGTCCGGGTCCACGGCGTATTCTTACAACTCGACCATCACCCAGACCCTTGACGTGGACTTCGAGATCTATGACACGTCCACCTGGAACGTGGGCACCGGCGGCACTCTCGACGTTTACAACATCATCCTGGACACCACCACCGGCACCCTCAACTGCACCGGTTCCCCCACCATAGAGGTCAACGTGGCCTTCACCATAAACGGTGTCTTCAACGAGGCCACGTCAACGGTGGTGTTCGATGGGACCGTCGCCCAGACCATACCGGTCCACAACTACTATCATCTGGAGATAAACAAGAGCGCTGGCACTGCGACCCCCGCCGGTGACCTCTATGTGGCCGGCACCAACATCGACGGGAATTTAACAATTATTGACGGAGACCTTGTCCTGGCCGTGGGTACGACCCCATACGACCTGATGGTCGAAGGCAATATTGACATACAGGCCAACGGTGTTCTTGACGCGGAAGATGCCATCGCCAGTACCGGAAATCCCCAGATACAGGTGCTGGGGAATTACACCTGCACGGGTTCCTTCATCTGCGGTATCTCCATTATCCGTTTCAATGGATCGGGTACCCAGACAGTGACCGTATCCAACCCGTCCACCAACGTTTTTTACAGGTTCTGGATCGGTGGCATGTCCAACACGGTGCAGCTGGGTTCCGCAATAGAGGTCTCGGACACATTCTACAACCTCAACACCTTCGATACCAACACGACGTATGACTATGCCTTCACCGCCGGAACTCTGGACCTGAGGGACGGGTCCATCACCTATACCCGTCAGTCAGCCGTGACCGTTACCTCGCTGGCCGATCTGGACGGGGGAGGGACGGGGGCGAGATGGTACCCGCAGACCGGTTCGGTCATCGATTTGAACAACCTGACATTGAACAGCGGCACCATGTCCGGTCACCTGGACTGCACGGCGAACTCGCCCACCATCAGGATCAATGGCACGTTCACCCTGAACGGTACGTTTACTGAGGGATCGTCAACGGTCTGGTTCGACAGCACCACAGGGGCCCAGACCATCCCACTGCACGATTACTGGGGCCTTGTTATCGATAAGGGAACCTATACCGCCACCATGACGGTGGGCACCTACGAGATCAACACGTTGACAGTTGAGAGCGGGGAGATCCAGGTCGAGGCCAATACAACAATAGAATTCGAGGACACCGCCACGGCGGCCATGCTCATCAAGGGAACGATCGATGTCAACGGGACCGAGGGCAACGAGGTGGTGTTCACCACCGCCAACGCCACACCTCCCCCAACGAATTACTACTCCGTGGAGATGAGAGGGGTGGTGGACATGGTCCAGTACCAGTTCCATTACGTGGATTCCACCGGTGTCAAGGTGGACGGGTACAACTACAGCGCTTCCATTTCCAACATGGACTACGGGGACTTCCGGAACGTGGAGACCGGAGGATCCCACCTTTTCATACTGGGCATTGACGCAACCATCGTGGGCTGCACCTTCGATGCCTCCGGCACCTACGACATACACGTGAAATACGACGCGGACCTGATAATGACCGGATCCACCCGGGGCAATTCCAATGACTGGATAGAGGATACGTCCTCCATCCTCTACGAGATCGTGACCGTTGCCGCCGGCACCTGGAACAACTCGGCAACCTGGTCCGGGGGGATCATACCCGATTCCACCATGGACGTGATAATCTACCATGCCGTGACCATCCCTTCGGGATACACCGCCCTGGCCCTGGGGATAGACATGCAGAGCGGAAGCCTGGCCTTCCCGTCTAATCTCACGTCGGGTCTGGACGTGGGAACCCACGGTTTCGACATCACCGTCACCGGGTCATTCACCGTGGCCGGGTCAAACAACACGGTCAACGTGGCCGGGAACTTCGACATAGCCAACGGCACCTTCACCCACGGGTCCGCATACGTGGTCATAGACGACGACGGTACCATCACCATGGGCTCCAACGAGTTCTACAACCTGGTGATAACCAATTCATGCACCGCCACCATGGGCGACAGCTTTGGCGTCACGGGTACCCTGGAGGACGGGAGCGCCGGGGTCACGTTCCTAACGGGAGGGAACTCCCTGACCGTTGACGGTAGCGTTCTTTTCGACAACGGCAGCGCCGTGTTCAACATGAGCAGCTCAACGGTCCTTGTGGGGGGTACCCAGTTCTACGTTCTCGGAACGCTGACCACCACGGGTTCCACCCTGGCCTTTGACGGGACCACCACCACCGTCACCGCGGCCACCTATCACAACATCACCATCGCAAGCTCGGCGGCGGTCACCTTCAGCTCCGGGACGTACACCATTACCGGCGACGTCTCCGTGAGCGCCACCGGAAGTCTCACCTGCAGTTCCGGGAACACCATAATCATCGATCCCGTCACGCCCCCGTCTTCCATTGCCTTCAGCAACCAGACCCTCTACAACCTGACAATCACCGACTCATGCGATCTGACCCATTCCACCGATCTGACGGTGTCCAACGTCCTGGAACTCCAGGGAGGGACAACGACCCTGGCCATCGGCGAGTCCCTGGTGATAACGGGGACCGGGGTGGACGCTTCCATGCCCTTCAGAAGGACCTCCGGGAATTTCTCCGGCGGGAACGGGTCGGATGTCCGTTACGAGGGCAACGGGACCACCGACATCCTGAACGCCGGATCGTATGTCCAGTACTACAGCCTGACCATCGGCGACAGCGCCCAGACCCAGACCTACTACACCGAGGGTGCCGCCGATCTGTATGTCAACTACGATCTGCTGGTGGAGACGGGAAACACCTTCGACCCATCCTCGGCTGGCAACGTGCGGATAGACGGCAATTTCACGGTGTTCGGTACCCTCACCCACACCGCCGGGACCATCATATTTGAAGGCTCCAACGCCCAGAACGTGGTGTTCACCACGAGCCAGTCCATGTACAACGTGACCGTGAACAACACCGCGTCCACGGTCTACTTCTTCTACACCAGTTACGTGACATTCACGGTGAACGGGACCTTCACTTGGACGGATGGCAATATCGGCATTGGGTTCAATACCAACACCGCCAAGCTCGCCCTGACCAACGCCACCGCGGCAAACGCCTCCGTTTCCATACCCACCGGCCAGTCCCTGGCCCTGGAAGGCAGCTCGGAACTGGAGCTCCGCGGCAGTTTCAGCGCCGCCAACGGTGACTTTTACACCGGGACCAATTCCATCCTGCACATGACCGTTTCCGACGGCGGGGGCGCGACCCTGTCGGCGGGCATAACGGCCAACAAGGACATTTACCACCTGGACATAGACGCCACGGCGACAGTAAGTCTGTTATCCAACATTGTCGTGCTCGGCACATTCGACATATCCGCGGGCACCCTGGCGGCCAGCAGCAACGCCATCTACGTCAGGGGCAACTGGATAAACGACGGCACCTTCACCAAGGGAACGTCCCTGGTGCAACTTGATGGGACAGGGTCCGCATCCTTAATGGGTGCCAGTACGACGGATTTCAACACCCTGTACATAGGGGACGGGAGCAGCTCGAAGATAGTATCCACGACCCTTTCAACGAGGCTTACAGGCGGGACGATCAATGTTAGGAACCTGGCAACCTTCGGCTCCAGTCACGTATCGACCACCCCCCTGCCCACGTTCACGACTGTCGCCCTGAGCAGCGGCAGCAAGGTATTGCTCAACGGCGCCGGCAACCAGACAATCCAGGCGTCCTGGCCCACCAGCGGCGGGTTCTACCACCTGGAACTGGACGGGTCGGGCACCAAGTCCCTTGGCGGCAGCATCGATATCAATGGCCAGTTCTATCTTGACGGGACCGCGTCATTCTCCCCGGGTACCTACGACATCAACATCGCCAACGGTCTGACCATCTTCACCGGGGCAAGCTGGACCAAGGGATCAGGGACCCTGTATCTTGACGGGACCCAGAACATTGGTGACAACAACGCGACTCCAAGCGACGTTGGGGACATGGAGACAGTCGGCACCGTAACCATAGACGTGAACGACGATTTCACCCTCACATCACTCACACTGGCCTCGGGCAGCACGTTCAGGGTCAACGGAGGCGATCCTCAGTACACCCTCAAGATAACAGGCGACGGCACGGTGTTCTCCCACGCCGGAGCCACCTGGGTCCCCCAGACCTGCAACGTGGAGTACACCGGAACGTCCACCATCCACACCACCTACTACGATCTGACGGTGAGTGGTACACAGACCCTGGGTGACGCCACCATTGTCCAGCACGATCTGACCATTAACTCCAGCGCTTCCCTGGATGTGGACAGCAGCAACAACTATTCCCTCAATATTGCCCACGACTTCTCCAACAGCGGCACGTTCTATCCCCAAAACGGAACGGTGACATTCGATTATTACGATGGCACATCCGGTGGTACGATAACCGGCCTCTCCGGCACCCTGGGTTCAGGGACCAACACATTCTACAACATGGTGGTCAACCCATCCATGTCCGTTACCTTCAACCAGGGTTCCCACACGGTGGTCGACAACGATGCCACGTTCACCGCAGGACATTACACGACCTTCGGCGGCTCCGACTGGAACCTGACCGTGGGCAACAACTGGACCATAAACGGTGGCACCTTCGAGGCCAACGGGTCCATCATCCGCGTCAGCGGCACATTCTCGAGGAGCTCCGGCACCTTCCAGTACGAATCATCCAGCGTGAGGTTGAAGGGAACATCCAACCTTCACTCGGAGACATTCTGCCTTCTCTTCATCGGCGAGAGCGGTGACTCCAACACAGTCACCCTCAACGGCGCCATCACCGTCACCTACGTGCTTTGGATATACGGCACCCTGGACACCAACAGTTCGAACAGTTACGGTATCACGGTGAACACCCCCTACGGCGCGGACGCCCTCCAGATCACCGGTTCAGGGACACTTACGTCTTACAGCTCCACCGTCAGTGTCACGGGATCAACGACACCATGCCTTTACGTGGCAAGTGGGGGCAGCCTCACCGCCACGGGCGGGTCCATATCCGCACTGGAGAGTATCAGGATATACGGGACATTTACCCCTGGCGCGGCCGCGGTCTCAACCACCAATGGTTATGTGCGGGTATACGGAACATCGGGTTCATATGTCCAGGGAACCGGGACACTGGACGTGGGCGATTATCTTTATGTGGAGGGCAGCGCCACCTTCAACGTACCCTCGGGCGATCTGGGCGCCGGGGACAGCACCCACGTGTCCACCTACCTGTTCATCGACGTGAGCGGGACCTTCAACTACGATACTGGCCAGGGAATGGCGGTGGAGGGGTACATAGATATAGACGGTCTCCTGGACGCAAATGGTTTTGCCCCCACCATCAAATGCGGCGGGAATTTCAACTGTTCCACGGGAACCTTCAACGCGGGCGGGTCAGTGCTGCGTCTGGACGGTACGTCACTTCAGATACTGACCACCACAGGCGATACGCTCTATGACGTGGTCATAACCAACGAGACCAGAACGGTTCAGCTGAGCACGGCCCTGAACGCTCGCAAGGTGGACATACTCGGTGGCCTCAACAGCCCGGCCTTCAACTGTTCCAGTTCAGCCAACGACGTGTCCCTGTCGATCGCCGGTCCCTGCACTTGGTACGGGACCGTGAACACCAACGGTGCGGACATCGACCTGACCGATTCCGCAGGTTACGTGGACCTTTACGGAACGCTCTACCTGAGCACGGGATCCCATGACTGGTCCTATGCCATCGTCAGGGGAAGCGGATACATGTACTGCGGAAGCGGGGTTCTTGACATCAGGGAGACCTCCACCTACGGTATATGGGTCACCAGCGGCGGGCAGATGGACGTTGAGGAGTGTGACGTGAACATCCCCGACGCCGGACTGGAGGTGGACGGGACGGTCACCATGGATGACAGCGGCGGTACATATACGACAGGGTCCATCGACTGCGGCACCTACATAGATATCAACGGTTCAGGTGTAGTCGAGTGTTTCTTCACATACAGCTCGACCAAGTTCCTCAGGGCTGAAACCTACATAGATATTGCCGGTCATCTGGACTGTGTTGATGGTGTGAGCTCAAAGGCTCCCAAGATCTGGGTGGGAACCACCTGGACCAATACCGGGACCTTCAGCGAGGGACAGTCCGTCGTCGAGTTCTGGGGAGCATCGGCGGACCAGACCGTCCCCGTGGACAACTGGTACGGTGTGCACATCAACAAGACCGGCTACACCGCCTACAACGCGGGAGCCCAGACCATGACCCTTCTTAGGGTCTATTCCGGAACCTACGACAACGCCTCAAGTGCCACCAGGACCACGTTCTATGATATTGATGTGACATCATTCGTCTATGTGGGTGCCGGTGCCTACATCAAGTTCAGTGATAACACGTCCCTTTCCGTCTCCGGGTCAGTTTCCTGCTATGGCAACTTCGAGCTGCTGTCCGTGGGTGGTGCCACCACCCTTGATCTGACGAACCAGTTCCTGTGCTACAGCGGCAGCACGGTCACCCTGACCGGACTATCCGGCAACCCAGCGACCCTGTACGTGTGCAACGGGATAGCCAATCCCAACACCCTGGACGGAACCGTGACCCTGAATGCCTATTCTATACTCGATTACACAGGTGACGATGTGAGGATGGGCGAGTCGGGAAGTGGAGGTTCACTCAACCTGACAACGACCACCAGCGAGTTCTACTGCGGGGACCTTTACGTGTCCTACAGCGGTACCTACACCACCACCTTTGACGTCAGTGCTAACATCCCAACTGGAAACTGCGTAGTATCCGGCAACGTGGAGATAAATGCCAACGGGACCTTTGACATGAACGGCCTGAGCCAGGCAAGCTACGTCCGGGTCACGGGCAACTGGACGAACACGGCGGGTGTTTTCGTAGCCGGTGGGACGATCCAGCTCGTGGGGTCGGGCAACTCCCAGACCGTGAACACCGACAACGCGTTCCAGTACCTGACCGCCGCGAACAGCTTTGCGTCCGGAGTTATCATTGCCGAAGGAACAACGCTGACTGTAAATGCATTCTTTATCGTAAGCTCAGGCTGTTACCTGGACGCAACGGGAGGAGTGGGGGGAGGCGTGACGATTAACTGTTCTTCCATCTACATCATCGGCGGCGCAATTGTGGACCTTGCCCACAATAATACATACCTCAACACCAACATTATAATAATTGCCAATTCCGGCAACGGGACCATCACCTGCACCGGCTCCTCCCCGGAGATCCGGGTGGCCGGCAGCATAACATGGGGAGGGGGCGGGACCCCCACCTTCAACGAGGGCCTTTCAACCTTCGTATATGATGGGCCCGGTGCCCAGACCGTAATAGCGATCCAATACTACAATCTGGAGATAGACAAGGCCACGGGTACCGCAACACCTGCTGCAAGCCTGACCGGGGCAAACACCATCCTCAACAATCTTGTAGTCACCCAGGGGTTGTTGGACCTTTACAACGGGGCAACTTACGACCTGGATATGGATGGTTCCATGGGTATCGGGGACCTGGGGGTCGTAGACTGCACGGGCGGTTCACCGCAGATCAATGTGGCGGTAAACTGGATCCAGAACGGGACCTTTAGCTACGGAACCTCCACAGTGTATCTCGACGGTTCCACTGCCCAGGACATAACCACCAACGACACCACGGTGGATTTCTACCATCTCCAGATCACAAATACCTTCAACAGTGGTGGGGCGGTGGAGAACGGTACAGGTGACAACAACGGGGATGACATACACATCTACGGCAATTTCACCATGAACATGCCTGCTCTTTCCAGCGGTTTCGACATGAACTACAACGGCAGCACCTCCACTACCATCACCATCGATGGTACCGCGACCATCACGGACGGTACCCTTTACCTCAACGACACCGGCGCATCCGGTCTGTTCTTTGTCTGTAATAACACCTTTACACTGTCTGGAAGTGCCAGCATGAACCTGGCATCGGACGACGTGACCGTGGATATCGATTCCGACATTTCCATTTACGGAAACATAACATGCGGCGGGTCCTATGCCCCTATCATTGAAATAGGCGGTGACTGGGAGAGGTATCCCGGGGCATCGATAACACCGGGGTACTCAACTGTTATTTTTGACGGCGGCAGCGGTGCCGTCACCCAGGATATCAACAACGCATCGGGCGAGCCCCAGACCTTCTACAACCTGACAATTGACACCAACAATACATCGCAGGATGCAGTGGAGAACGGAACAAACGGGTCCGGCAGATTGATAACCGTCACGAACGATCTTACAATCATCGACGGCTCCTTCGAGATCAACCAGCTCAGTAACAAGGACCTTGATGTGGGCGGGGACGTTTCGATAAGTGCAGGTGCGGGCCTGAACTTGAATGAAAGCGGCGGTCTTGAAGTGGAATTCGGGGGAGGATTTATAAATTCCAATACATCCCATTCCACAACCTCGGGGGTCATTGGTGCATCAAACCTTTTAATAATATTCAACGCAACCACCGGGACCCATACATTGACCGCAGGAGGGGCAAGCGGCGGCGGTACAAACTTCTACAACGTTTGGTTCCATGACGGCGGAGGCTCAGCAATTTGGCAGCTGGGGTCGGGCATGAACTGCGAAGCAAATCTGGCAATACTTGGCGGGACACTGAACCTGATGGGATACACTGTTTATGTGGCTCAAAGCTGGTACAATGATGACACCTTCACACCAAATGGCGGGACGGTCTACTTCGACGGTGGGCTGGATGGTGTGATAGCCGGTAACGACGGGGACACTACAAAGACGGTTGGATCGGCGACAGGAAATAATGCAATTCCTTTCTTTGGCAACTCATACGATGCCTGCAGGGCAATGTATCTCTACACCGAATCCGAGATCGGAGCTCATGGCCTGATAACCGACCTTTATGTGGACCTCCAAAACGCCACGGTCGCCCAGTTCAGCAGCCTCAGGATCAAGCTCTGTCTAACAACATATACGACCCTCAGCACTACATTTGCAAATAACTATGATGGCAATACGGCAGTAGAAGTATACAATGTATCATCAGAATCGTTCCCCAACTCAACAGGATGGTACCAGTTCGACGTTGATGACAACTTTATCTACAAACCCGGATACAACCTTCTTGTGGAATGGCTCTGGAACGGTGACAACGGAACAAATCAGAATTGTTATACTTCCAGCGGTCAGCGGTTGTATGCAAATAGTGACAGTGCCACTACAGGGACCCAGGGAAGCACCCAGCGCATCGACAACCGGTTCGTCTTCAAGGGTGGCGAGACCTTCAACGATCTGACCATCGACAAGACCGGCGCCTCGATCACCCCCGGTGGGACAATTACGGTCACAGGAAATGTCGATATTGCCGGAGGGACACTTTACGGATCGACCTACAGCCACACCATCAACGGCAACTGGACCACAACAGGGTCCCTTGATGCCAATGACAGCACCTGGACCTTCTCCAGTGCAAGCCCCCAGAACATAACGGGTGCAACAAATTTCAACAACCTGATAAAAGCAGGAGCTGGAACCCTTACCGCAAGTGCACAGCTCACCATGGGCGGTTATCTGGCAGTGAACGTTGGGACCTTTGATATGAACAACCAGAACGTGTACGTGGCGGAAGGTCTCACAATAGCCTCTGGCGCTGGTTGGACAAAGGGGACAGGAACGTTGTATCTCACCGCAACCCAAAACGTATCAGATGCTAACGCCACGACCGTCGATCTGGGAGCGGTCGAAACCCAGAATGGAACAACGGCGGTCACCCAGACCGGTAACATCAAGTGCACCAGCTTGAACATCGTTACGAGCACCAGCTGGGACGCTTCGACCTTCGATCTGGAGATCACCGGGGACGGCACCGTGTTTTCGCATGCCGGGACATGGGCCCCATCCACCTCCAACGTGATCTATTCGGGCACATCCACCATAAACACCACATACTACGATTTGACCGTCAGCGGAACACAGACCCTGGGTGAAGCAACGATCGTCCAGCATGACCTGGTCATCCAGTCCACGGGGGATCTCAACGTGGATGTATACGATCTCCAGGTAGGCCGCAACTTCGACAACAGCAGTGGTGGTGTCTTCAGATATTCCACCAAGAAGGTGACATTCTACTACTACAACGTTACATCCGGTGGTACCATCGATCCGGGCACACCCGGATCGGGAACCAACAGGTTCTACGACGTTGAATTCATGGGTGGCGTTCCAGTCACATTCACCCTGGCAGCGGCGATCGAGGTAACCAATTCAATAACGTTCAATACAGGTGGGACCCTGGATACCAATGGAGCTCAGGACTACGCAATAACAACAGTGGACATCGACTTTTCAGGGGGAACGTTGACAGCAAACGGCTCGACTATCAATGTCTCCGGAAACTGGTCCCGGTCCGCAGGGACATTCAGCAGGGGAACGTCACTGGTGGTCTTCAACGGAACAGGCACCCAAATAATCAACAGCACGACCCAGTTCACGGACCTCACTGTAAGTACCGTGGGCAATCTCCAGATACTGGGAGGAGTGTGGCAGTACGTTTACGGGGATTTTTCGGAAACAGGGACCCCGACTATCATCAGTTCAAGCGCAACCAATGCGGCCTTCTTCCAGATCAATGGCGATGTCAATGTCAACGACATGACCTTCTCCACCGTGGGTGTTGAGCTTGCCGGCACCGGTACCTGGACCCAGTTCCACAAGGTGAACATGACCGCATACCATGCTGGGACAATGACGATGTTCTTTTTGGTTTCTAGAGCAAGCTTTTCAGAATCCTGCATCAGTTGGAGCTTCTCGGACGTCTCCGGTGAGATCAATGTCAGGATCGATGATGCCACAACACCAACCCTCAACATGGTGCTTGCATACGGAGACGGTGCCGGGGAGGCCCTGGACCACGATCTCAACGGCACGGTCACCTGGACAGATGATGTCTACAGCACCACGGACGGTAACTGGGATACTGCGGGGATGTGGAACTCCAATTCCGGAGGGACCGGGGAGACCATTTCCCTGCCCCTGCCATCCCAATCAATAGTCCACATCCAGGCAACCCACGATGTGATCTTGAACTATGCCCAGGAGGTACGGTTCCTTCGTATCTATCCCGGTTCACCGGGCGGAACCCTAACAGGGCATGCAACGACCGACTACACCCTGACCCTAAACGGTCTAGACGCGGAAGTCCCCGGAGGCGGTTTTGACAGGGTGTTCGACACAGACAACACGTTCACCCACAACGACCATGCAAGGATCGAGTTCAGGTCAGGATCAGGCAATACTACGATCACCAATGACTACAATTATTACGATCTGGAGGTGGGGAATGCCGGATCATACATTCTTGAGAGTGGGACGACAACGATCGCCCACAGCCTGATCATCGATACTGTAACCCTGGTCATGAACAACGGGGACGTGACCCTTTCAGCCACAGTGGCCGGTGGGTCATTCACGTTTGTTGGCAGCGGCACTCTGTCGTTCAGCGGAGGCACGAGCCGAACCCTAACATCAGGCGTTAACGTGGATACAACTAACGGAAATATAACCACCGCCACTGCAACGGTCGACCTTGTTTTGGCGATACAAAACAACGCAAATCTCACAGTGGCACTGAATACCGTTACCAATGGAGATCATCTCATCTGCAGAGGCGTCAACAATACGACCAGTACATTCGACGTTTACAACCAAACCGATGATATCTATGCAATATCTGCAATGAACTCTGGAACCACCGTGACCCTTCAGCAATCACTGAATGGGATCGAAAACATCGCAGTAAGCAGCGGTGCCACCATGGACGTGGACTGCAGCGGAACCCTGAGTGGGGTCATCAGGCCATATTACGGAACACTCAACTTCGCAACTGGCCAGACGATAGGTGCAGTGACCCTACGGTATGAAAACAGCAACGCCTGTGATGTAAACCTAGTGGGAACAGCCATCCTGAACCTATCCGGGAACGTGGATGAGTTCGATGCCAACGTGGGCACCAACAGCGAGCTCAACATCGGGTCCGGAAGCATGTCTGTAGCAGGTAACATCGAGGGCTTCTCCTCCGGGGATTCCGGGATCTACCTCTCCATTGGGACCGGAACACTCGACGTTGATGGATCATATGTCTTCGATGGTACATGCGAGTTCACGGGCGCGGGGACATTCAACCTCCGGGGTGACTGGATAAACAACGGGACCCTGACCATGCCCTCGGGGACCGTGATAATGGACGGCGACCTCAGCGCCTATCTGGATGCCGGGGGCGCGGGGGCGAACTACGACTTCTACAATCTCACGATCGCAAAGGCAGCCACCTACAAGGTCAGCCTATACGTGACCAACTGCCAGGTGTCCGATACCCTCACCATAAACGCCAACGCCGAGCTGGACATGAACACCCACAATCTCCATGTTGCATCCGATGCGACTGCCAGGGAGGATGGAACCTTCATCTGCTCCGGCAAGCTGACGGCAAACCACGGAGCGATCCGGTCCGTACTTGACGTGGGAGGCAGCGTTACTTTCACAGGTTCCGCCACCGGCGATTTTTCCAATCAGGGAATTCTTTTCGATATCAGCGCCACCACCGTTGACTTCGACAGCGGCTGCGATCTCAACTTTGCCGCCAGCACCAACAGCCGGACCATATTCTTCTGTCCCCAGAACCTTGCCAGCAGGACACAGACGGTTACCATCAACAGCACGGATGTCACCTTCTACGATGTGATGGTCCGCACCGCCCTGACAGCAGGGACCAACAACGCCTTCACCTCGAATCTGGTGCTGGGCGCCAGCTGCGACTTCGACGTGGACGGGTTTTTTGAAGTCGGGGTCAACGCCGCAATGGCCGATACCGACACCACCCTGTTCACCTTAAACGGGGGAGGGACAATAGACGTGGCCGGGAACCTGTCCGTGATATCGGTGAACGGGACCACATCCGCCGAGATGCGGCTTTGGAACGATCTGGACGTCTTGAACGTCGGAGGGGGTTTCAACATTACCCAGACAGCCGGGTCATCAACGGTGACATGCCATGACGGCGGTGGACCGACCGACTACGGACCCACAATAAATGTGGCTGGCAACTGGGCCAACGGTGGCACGTTCACGCCTGGGGTCAGCTGGGTGTATTTCGGTGGGACAACCACCATCTCAGGGTCCGGGACCCATGACTTCCACGACGTGACGATCAACGGTGGGTCATCCCTAACCGGCCCGCTTAGCGGTACAGTGTACATATCGGGAGACCTGTACAACAACGGCGGGTTCACACACAACGGCTGCACGGTGGTCCTGGACCAGCCCACCAGCGCCGCCCAGACGGTGGCAGGAGGATCGGACACGGCCTTTTACAATCTGACCCTTGACGACACGGCCACCAGGACCGTCTATTTGGGCAACGCCACCAGCGAGGGCATCCTCATACAGGTGCTCAACACATTTTCATGGCTATCGGTCGTGAGTCCTGCAGACATAACACTTGGGAACGGGTCACTGTCCACCCAACCAACTTTGGATATTGACGATGCTGTCACGATCCCATCAGGTCGGACCTTTGAAGCCATCAACGATTCGATAATTGAGATCGAGGGAGACTGGACAAATGATGGGACATTCACTCCGGGAACCGGCTGTTCGGTAACCTTTAACGGAACCACGACCACGACCCTGAGCGGGACCGGGACCCACGGGTTCTACTATCTCAACATAAGCAAGGACATCAGCACCCGGCTGGTGGATTGCCAGGCGGCGATATCAGTATCCCACACCCTGACAGTCGGGACCGGTACCCTGGATGTTTACAACGGCTCCACGTTCGTGACAGTCACCATCAATGCCACAGGTATCATGAGGTCCAGGAGCGCCAGCGACAACTTCTCCGTGAGCGGGAACTGGACCAATGACGGTACTTTCACCCACAACAGCGCAACGGTCACTTTCAACGGTGGCGGGTCTGGCACCCAGAGAATAGCCAGCACCACAACCTTCGGGGGTCTTACTGTGGAAACGACCCCATTCGAACTTCAACTGGCCAACGGGATAACCGTAACCGTGGACGGCACCTTCACCGAGGATAATGCCGCAAGTAGGATGATCGAAAGCGACGCCCAGAACGCCAGCGCCACCATGGTCCTTAATGGCGCAATATCCATGGACGGGCTTCGGTTCGGTCAGTCCGGCACCAACGGCTACGGTGTGGGGGTCACTGTCGGCGGAACCGGGTCCTGGGCCATGAGGGATGTGGATTTCAGGGGCTTTACCACCTCCTCCAACGACATGAACGGTACAAAGAATTGCTACCTCTACGTCACCCGAAGCGGTAACTATCCGGATGCAACTTTGGCCTTCTATGGCATCACCTTCACAAAGCGCAACGGTCATCCCGATGGTCTGACCACGTTCAACGTGTCCACTTTCATAACCGGTGGTGGGGATTCGACGATCCTCTTTGGTGATGAGTATTGGGGCGACGCAGGGGGTGAGGACTACGACGAGGACGATACCGTCTCGCCATTGGGAGATATCCTCTGGGGCACCCCGGAGTTTCCCATCGAAGCACTGCCGCTGCTGGTACTTGTTGTATTAATATTGCCGATCGTCATCAGGAGGCGGAGGAAGATAGGGGCAAAAAGGGATGGTTCGATGGTCGGGGACTTTTCGGCCGAGGTGAGACCAGCGAAGCACCAGGGCAATCAACGTGGTTGATTGCCAGAGGATTCCCGGTCGAAGCACTGCCGGTGCAGGTATTGATAATGTTCCTGTTGCCCGTATTTATTGGTAAGCGCAGGCGAAAATGGGTCCGGCGGAAGTGTCTAGATAGGCTGAAAACCGAGTGTTCCTGAAGGGTCAATACGGATCATCTGGCCACTTTTATGACCGCTTCGGTTCCTTTCAATCCGGTCGTTTCATTCAGGTTTCGATCCATTTCATTTATCCAATCTTTGAATAAATATCAAAGGCGTGCGTCCATTTTCGTTAGGTAAACCTTATATTACCGCCTACTGTGTAAATTATGCTTTTATCCATATCCAACAAGATAAAACACCCGTATTGTGGAAGAAGAAATCGGAAGGAGCCCCATGTCACCCCCCAAAGGATTTCTAGGAGATGTCAAAAAAAGCTGGGACCGGGTAGAGGATAAACCCGGAGGCGGCCAGGTCTCCATAGCATCGACCATAGAGGTCAGGGTGGGCCAGAGGCTCATGGACAAGGGGGATTACAAAGGGGCCCAGGAACATTTCACAAGAGCCATCGAACTGGATCCCAACAATTCCAAAGCGGTGGAACTTTCAACCCTTGCAGGAAACAAACTGTCGGCAATGCGGAAGCCCGGAGGGCTGACGGACAGAGGTGCCGTCAGGGGCGGTCTTACCGATGGAATGGGTCGCAGACCGGTACGTGGAGGATTGACGGACGGCACCGCCATGAGCGCCCTGGGGAGACCCAGGAGACCCGGCGGCCTGACCAACGGCAGCCGTCGGGCCGGTGGTCTGACAAATGGAACACGCCGTGCAGGTCTTGGACTCACCAACGGAGGCTGGGGATCCGGTGGTCTCACAGATGGCCTTGGCAAAGGCAAGTCCGCCATGGGCGTTCTTCGTAAGCCATCGGGACTGACCAACGGCGGGGCTGTAAAAGGTGGGAAAGGAAACGCCTATGCCCTTCGCCAGACCAATGCCGCTCGATCGATGGAACATCGAGCGAGGGGTACAGGGGCCATCGGCCCCGCTGGCCTGACCAACGGCAATGGCCTAACCAACGGGTCAAGGATGGCCGGATTCGGTCTGACCAACGGCGGAAGACGGAGTCTGGACCGTTCCAAGTTCGACCGTGAACCGTCCCAGCGCCGGATAGGTCTGATCAACGGCAACGGCATGTCATTGGGCAAGATCGAATACAAATACGGTCTGACCAATGGAAATGGTCTGACCAACGGTAACGGTCTGACCAACGGTAACGGCCTAACCAACGGGACACAGATGAGCTACGGGGCGCGACTGTCCCGACGGGTGGCCCGTATCGATCTGCTCAGAGACAGGGAGAAGCGCAAGTATCTGACAGTTGGAATGATAACCACGCTCCTGTTCCTGATCCCGTCGCTGCTCTTCCTAGTCAGTCTTCCCAGCGAGGATATGGGCGTGGTGATCGATCAGGACTTTTCTGACTGGGACGATATTCCCATCAACAAGGACGACCGAACGGACATGTCGGTCAGTTCGAACATCAACATTTTGGATTTCAAGGTGAGCGCGGATCGCAACAACCTCTACTTGTACTCGGAGGTCCAGGGCAAGATGTTCGGCGGGACCCAGCTGACCTCTCATGAGATGTACCAGATGAATCTGGAAAGCACGCCCGGTACTGCCGCCGAGGTCGATGATGGGACCTTCTTCTATCCAGATGTGCTGACGGTTTTCGTGGACACGGACAGGGACCCGGACACGGGTTATTTCGTGCGGGGGGTGGGAGCCGAGGTCTATTTCCAGGCCACGGGTTTCAACGGGGAGCTGGATACCTACAACCTGGTGAGCTTCAACGCCAACCGTGAAGGGACCGATTGGTCCGGTTTCGATCAGAGCCTTTCTGAAAACAACCAGAAGATAGCCATTGAAAAGGACCGACTGGAGCTTGCCATGGGCCTCCCCGCCCTGGGAAAGAACGGCAATGGTGACGTGGATGTGGTGATGTCCATGATGGACGGTCACGGCAACCAGGACTGGACGGATTTCACCGTCAACCCAACACGGGGTTCGCTCTACCTGCTCTACAGCCACGTGGCGCCTGACATAGTTCCCAGGGGGGCCATCAGACAGCCGTTCTTGTGCCTGAGCACCTTTGCCCGGTCCTCGGACGTGTCGATAAATTCATTGGTTTTTGAAAGGACGGGTGGCCTTGAAACCAGGGATATAACGGAGATCACCCTCCACCGGGACGAGAACATGGACGGTGTTTTGGACAATGCGGAATCCCTGGCCACCCTGGGCACGGCCTCGTTGTCGAATGATGATGTGGTTTTCACCCCGGAAATGCCCATCATGCTCCCCGCCGAGGTCCAGACCGATCTTTTCGTATGCGTGTCCCTGGAAACCCGGCTGCGCATGGAAGGTGCGGTCATCGGTATAGAGCCCAGGCACGGTGGGATAATATCCGACAGCGTGGTCACCCTGTGGGGCCATCAGACCGTGCAGGAGGCCCAGAGAGCATACGTGGGCTCGGCCCCGAAACACATCCAGATCGATGGCGCCTTTGCGGACTGGTTCACAATAGCCGGTCATGTTGATTACGACACTACCCCGGTTGCATCCCCGTCCAACAACATCACGGATATCAAGCTGGACATGGACCGGGAATATCAGAATTTCAACTTCTTCTGCGGGGTCCAGGACGGGATGCTGGTGGGCACGGACATCCTCTACACCCCGACGCCCAGGGAATGGACCGAGGCCGCCGATGAGGAGTTCGAAGCGGACACCACCGAGGCGTCCGGTGACATTGACGGGGACGGAACCCCCGATCAGGAAGATATCTATCCGGAAGATTTCGACAATGACGGAATGCCCGATGACATAGATCCTGACGATGACAACGATGGTATGCTGGATGCCGATGAGGAATACCTGGGGCTGAATCCCAAGGATCCCTACGACCAGATGGAGTCGGATGATCTGGTGGTGCGCAATGGTGAGGACACCATATTCATACTTCTGGATACGGACGGGGACAGCCAGGAACCGGAGGGTTCCGACTGGCAGACCCTTCAGGCCATCGATTCGGAATACCGCATCCAGATATGGGGCAAGAACGGCAAGGTGCTGGGTTCCGAGCTTGCCACTTTGAGGTACAACGAGGAACTCTCGGGTTGGGGATGGGAACCAATAGAAAACATTTCGATCCCGGTGGCCGTAGACGACTATCGGCTGGAGGGTCAGCTGAAGCTGTGGAATCTGGACCTGGGCGTCAATTCGACCTTGATGAAGATGTTCGTCTACTGCGTCAACTGGGACAACTCCAGTTCCGATGTGGCGGATTCGATGCAGCGGACCGCCAACACCCAAATCAACGGAAACGGCGGTGCCCGTAATACCCGATCCGATACCAAGACCGTAGACGGGGACGGTCGGGTCATGCGGCTCGATGCCCGGAGGGACGGCGGGCTGCTTCGGGTAAGCTTCAAAACCCAAGGCCAGGCGCTCTCAGGCAGCAGGATGGAGTATTCCAGTGTTGTGCCCAATGCCAATTTGCAGCTAATGGACCAGCAGGTGAGTTACGAGGCCATGATGCGGGGACGTAGCGTCCTGGACTTCGACGGTGACGGGGTGCTGGACATGGAAGACCCTGATTCCGACGGCGACGGGATCGGCGATGCTTACGACGATCACAAGGGCGGGGTCAAGCTGGGGTACGATTCCGATCGGGGCAACCCGGACCTGGTCATCCGCCGTATAACCACCAGCACTGGCATGGACATCTACAGGTTGCACATAAACACCGACGGGAAGTCAGACACCGGATACAACCCCCGCAACAACGATATGGCCAAGCAGTACAACATCCAAGGCGGCGGTCGGGTGGTCTCCGGTATCGGCACCGACTACATGGTTGAGGTCCGGGGCTGGGGTGGGGTGGTTGTGGAAGCGGGACTGTACCGTTTCGCGGCCGCGAACCCCGACGCCTGGGGCTGGCATTACGTGGGTCTGGTTCAACCGACCGTGGACGGGTCGGTCGTGGACTTCAACGTGGCCCTTAGGTCCCTGGGGATAGACCCCGAGGGCGAGGTCAAGCTGGACATGTTCGTCGAGTACGTGGGGGCGGAGCAGAACGAGAAGACGGACACCCTCAAGATCGGCAAGGACGACCACAAGGTGGAGACGACCCCGTTGAAGGAGGTGACCCTCAATGAGCTCAGCCGGGAGCTAGAACACGTACGGGACATCGGGAACGGTGCCTTCACCATAACAAGCGAGCTTGTTGTGGGCAGGGACACCATCCTCCGGATCGATCCCGGGACCAGGGTCATGCTGGGACCGAACGTGAACATCCGGGTGAAGGGAGCAATGGTGGCTGTAGGAACTTCCGAGGATGAGCGGGATATAGTCTTCACCCGGTCGACCCTCGGGGCGGATTGGGGCGGGATAGTGTTTGAGAAAGGGGCGCCTAACGACCTGTCCAGGGTGGAGAACTGTTACATACTCCATTCGAAGCAGAAGGTCCAGGCCAACGGTATTTCGCTGTCTCAGACCGGCAAGGAGACCCGGTACAAGACGTCTGAGATCAAATTCAAGGACAGGGACGTGCCCGACGGCGTTACCAAGCTTGCGACAAACGTGTACAAGGTCTCAAAGGTCATCGTGGTGGAAGCGGATGAAAAACTCCGTATCCCCCAGGGAACCACCCTCTACTTCACCGAGGACGCGGGGCTCGAGGTGTACGGTGTTCTGGATGCCCAGGGGACCGGGTCGGAAATAATCCGGTTCCTGCCCCTTCTTGCAGGAAACACGTGGAGGGGCATACGGTTTTATAACTGCCCTGAAGAAAGCGTTCTCAACCATTTTTCAACAACGGGGGAAGTGGTGGATGCCCCAGCCCACGTCTTGCTGACCAACGTCCATGATAATTGCGTGTCCGTGACTGCCGAGCAACCCTCCCCCTCCACCCGGGAGACCCAAGAGGAATGGTCGGGAACCGTGGATATCTTCGGGATGGCCATTACTGCCGTGAACGGGCTTGGAACAGCAGTCGAGGCCGGAGATACCAAGTCAAGGAAACCAAAAAACGGTAAATGGAACAAGACCCCTCCGAAGGAGGCCAATCCCACTGTTTCCACATCTCCCGAGGAATGTCTGACAATCTCGCCCGAGATAGGGGTGAAAGATGTCGATGAGTCACCTGGAATGGAGAGAAGCCGGCCAAAGATCAGAGCTAACTACACCTCTTCAGCAAATGGGGCATGGGACAATGCCGAAACCTGGGGCGGGGCGGGAACCCCCAACTCCTCTGATGATGTGACAATCAATCACACCGTCACGGAGGGCAGTGGAATGAGCGTCAACAGCATCACCATCGGCTCTTCCGGCCACTTCGACATCACGGGCTTTTCCTCCACCATGACGATATTTGGAAGTTTCATCATAAACACCGGCGGCAGTTTCACCACGGACAGTTCCACCATGGAGTTCAAGAGCGGTGGGTCTGTGAATGTGGCCGGGGCAACCTACAACAAACTCAAGTTCAGCGGAGGTGGGACCTACACCGCCCAGGGGGATATCGAGATCAAGGGAACGGGGACCGGAACAAGCAGACCCTTCCAGGTCACCTCGGGAACGTTCGCTGCCAATTCGAAGAAGTTCACCTACGCCATGGCCTCAGTTGCCACAACGGACATAGAATCCAATGCCTACTACTACGATCTCGTTATTGGTGGGGGGACCAACAGCACCAGCGCCAATCCCTATCAGATCATCAATGACATGTCCGTGAGCCATTCGTTGTCTTTGGATAGCGGGGATTATCTGCAGTCCAACGAGGACAACTGGACCCTCAGCCTCGAGGGGACATTCAACGGTACCCACCTGTGGAACAATGGTACGATCAAGTATAACGTGTCCTACCAACTCGCTTTGGAACTTATTGGGGACCTGAACGGGAACACGGCGACCATTGCCGGGAACGGTACGTATCTGGCCTTCGCAGCTTCAGGAGGTTCAACTGGGAACCAGACCTACGTCTTTACAGGTTCGAACACAATGACAGCCTTTACCTCCTACCCATCATCAACCGGCACCACGACAATTCGTTTTACCGCGGGAACAACAACGACCATTACCAACAAATTCACTGTAACCGGGCAATCCTTTACAAACAAGGCAGTTATCCAATCCACAACAACATCACAATACAACATACATTTCAGTTCCAGTAGCTATTCCCCAACCCTCAACTGGGTCAGTATGAGCTACTGCAACGCTACAAATGAGTTTATCCCAGTTGTGGATTCCACGGACGGTGGCAACAACACCAACTGCGGTTTCGGACCGGCATGGAATTCCTCAGTAACGAACAACTTCTCGAAGGGTGCCGCCTGGTCCCGGGGTACCTGTCCAGCCTCCGGGGAATACGCCATACTTGACGGGCGCCAGAACGGTAATTGCAATTATGATAACGGCGCCACACCCTCCTATGGTGTCTACATCGGCAGGAACTATTCGGGAACCTTTCTGCTGCAACAGGCACTGTCTTTAACCGGCAAGTTCGTCTGCCGCGGTGGCGGAACCATATCCACGGGCTCCAGTTACCAGATTTCCTGCGGTTCCTTCGAACACTATTCGGGAACATTGAACATGTACAACAGCACCATCATATCCGGGGCCGGGGCCACGATCACAGGCTCGATCTCAGCCGGTGCAACATCCACTGTTCAAATAACGGGAACCGGGGATCTGTATTCCATGGGAACACTGGGTAATCTGACCATCGCCGCAGCCGGAGGCACAGTAACGGTCAAAACATTCAACCTTGATCTCAACGGGCAACTGTCCATCAATTCCGGTACCTTTGACAACAGCGTGGATGACAGGAACATAAACGTGGCCAATGGCATCGGCATCTCCAGTGGTGCATCATACACAAAGGGCACGGGTACGATCACCATGGACGGGACCGGGAGCATCTCGGACGGCAACGGAACATCCGTCGACCTGGGGGCCGTTGCCCTCAGCGGAACCGCCACGACCACCCAGACCGGGAACGTCAAGGTTACGTCCCTCAACGTTCCCACCAACACGACCTGGGACTGCGGCAATTACACCCTGGAGATCACAGGGAGCGGTACGCCACTGACCAGAACGGGCACCTTCTACACCTCGGAATCCGGCAGGACGGGCACCGTTATATATTCCACGGGGGGGAGCGCTGATGTTCCGGGTGTGTACTACTACAACCTACAGCTCAACGGCGGGGGCACGTACAGCTTCACGAGCGATATAAGCATCAAGGGACAGATGACGGTCACCAACGGCAGCACGTTGGCGGTTGGGAGCGTGGAATTCGGAGCGGGCCACAATTTCGACGCGTCAGGAGGCTCTGTGACCATGACCACCGGGGTGATGAATGTTTACAGCAATCCCGACCTGGGCAACTTCACCTGCGGGACCGGTGTGGTCTTTTATCAGGACGGCAGCAATGACCAGGATGTGTATGCCACCACATATTATGATCTCAGACTGGATGGTAACGATTCGACGGACGACAAGTTCTTCCAGGGCACCACCACGGTCAACAACGATCTCATCCAGACGACAACTGGCGGTCAGCCCTGCAATATGGTCATCGGCACCCACACCGTCAGCGTGGCGGGCACGGCGGACCTCGGGTCCCAGGTGACGATAAGCACGGGAACCCTGGACTGCAATGGCACCCTGGATTGCACATCGGCTTCGGTGAACGTATCCGGATCGGGTCTCATCAGATGTGCAGGGAATGTGATTGGTGAAGGCTTCCTGACCGCTGGAACAGGAAGCACGTTCGTCTATGATGGAACTTGTGCGCAGGGAATATCTTCCGAAACCTATCATCATTTAACCCTGGAGGGTTCGGGAACCAAATCCCTTAATGAATCCATAACCGTGATGGGAACGATGACCGTGAAGAACGGTGCTTCATTTTCGGATGCTGGTGAATATGGCATCAGCCTGTATTCAAATCTAAGCATAGAAGACGGCGGTGGCTGGACGGGATTCGACGTCCAATTCAATGCATCTGGAACCATCGGCGATGCAAATTCGACCAGTGTGTGCCTTGGCAATTGCTATGTGTACAACACATCAACAATCATCACACAACTCACCGATGTATCTTTGTCATATCTATCGCTGGCCAGTGAAACCGAATGGGACGTCGGAACGTCTACGGCCTTTTTAAGTGGCAATTACTCATCCCAGGGGACGTTGACCATCGGCTCGGGCACTTTCGATTGTGACGGGGTCTTCAGCTCATCCCTTGGCACAGTTGCCTTCACCGGTTCCGGGTACGTGAAGTATGGCGGTTCATCCACTCCGAACTTCGGAACACTGGAAACAACCAACGGCACAGTGGTTTTCGACAGGGACGGTAACCAGATCATACCCTCGGATATGTATCACAACCTTCAGGTGTCAGGCTCCGGGACAAAAAGCCCGGCGGGGGGACTTGACATAGAAAACAACCTTGTGGTTGACAATGGCAATATCCTCTCTCTTGACGCAACCACCGTGAATGTCTCGGCTTCCGTGAGCAATTCCGGAACGGTAACATTGACAACGGGCATCATTGACTGTGATGGAGGTTTCAATGGTGGATCAGGAACGGTGACCATAACCGACAACGCCTTTATCAATTACGGTGGTAATTCAACACCAGATTTCGGGACCCTGTCGGAAGGGGCGGGATGGGTGATGTATGACAGGGCGGGGTCACAAACCGTTGCCATCGACACGTACTGGAGGCTTGGTTTCCAGGGTTCCGGGCTGAAAACCCTCAGCGGTGTCATAACGGTGAATGATGTCGTGAATGCCTGGGCAGGCCCCACCGTGGACATCGGAACCAATGATGCCACTCTCACATTATCAACAGGCTCCACGGCGTTCATACTTCAGAACGGGGCATCATTCGAGGCCGATGCCGGAAGTACCCTCATTTTCGCCGGTGAGATCAATTTCTCGGATTTCAATTCCACAAGGCAGAATCTGGGCACCCTGATCATCGGTCAGTCCCCGGACACCACAAATCTCAACACCCCTCTAACTGCAACCAGCCTGACGATAAACGATGGGGATGTCCTGAACACGAACGGGTACAACGTCACAATCACGGATTTCATCACCATCGCGGGAGGCACGACCGGGGGTGCTCTGAACTGCTCGGGAAGCTCGGTGATCTCCCTGGGCGGCGATTTCACCAACAACGGTACCTTCAATCCCGCAAATTCCAAACTGCTCTTCAATGGAACATCGAATCAGGATCTCAAAACGGATTCGGATCTGGTGGTGTATGATCTGGAACTGAACAACACCGGCGGCAGCGCCAGCCTGTTCATGTACGATACAGCGGCCAAACGCACCATCGAGGTGACAAACCAGTTCACGTGGACCGCGGGTAACCTCTACGTCGGATACTCCTCGGACCCGGCGAAGTTCTACCTGTCCAGCACGACGGTGGCTAATTCATCTATTTCGGTCCCGGCAAGCGAGACCCTCTACCTGGTCCCGAACTCGGACCTGGAGATAAAGGGCAACTATACAAACACGGCAGGAACGCTTTTTGCGGATACGTCCACCACGGTCATCTTTTCAGGAACGGTTTCCCAGTACATTAATGCCGGAGGAACAGGCACCTCGAAGGACTTCGTCCACCTGGTCATCGATTCGTCTTCCACCGTGATCCTCAGCGGGGCGATGAAGGTGGATGGCGACTTCGTGATCAATGCGGGAACCTTCAGCACCGCCGGGTACACTGTGTACGTTGGAGGCAACTGGACGAACAACGGGACATTCAACCCGGGCACTGGAACGGTGGAGTTCGTCGGGAGCGGTGATTCTCAGATCACGGGTCAGGCCGGCGCGGGTCAGGTGACCTGCGGGACCGGCACAAGCTCAAGCGCCATCCCCTTCAATACCAATTCCGCCGATTCGCACAGGGCCCAGTTCCTCTACAAAGCCAGCGAGCTCAACAAGACCGGTCCCATTACCAAACTGTACACTTACGTGGCTGCAACCGTGAGCCAAACAACATTCAGCAATTTCCGTATAAGACTGTGCAACACAAACTTGAACAACCTTGGATCGACATTTGCCAATAACTACGGAGGAAACACCCCTACTGTGGTAATGGGGCCACAGAATTTGACATTTTACAACGATGATGATAATATCTGGAAAGAGTTTGACATAGACGATACCTTCATCCTCCAGTCTGGAATGAACCTGCTTGTCGAGTGGACCTGGAACGGTGACGGCGGCAGCGGCAGCAATCCCGTGGTCACCCGTTATACTATCGAATCCTTCAATGGAAGAGCGAATGCATATGTGGAATCCGCCACTACCGCTAGCACGGTCAATAATTATCGAATAAATTGCCGCTTCGACTTTGCAGGGGGCGACCAGTTCAACAGCCTGACTGTCAACAAGACCAGCGCTTCCATTGTCCCCAGCGGAACTTTGGACATCAACGGTAACCTCACCATCAGCAGCGGGACCTTCGATGCGGGCGGGTCCACCCACAAAGTTGCTGGCGGCTGGACCAATAACGGGACCTTTGACCCGGGCAGTAGCACGGTGGAATTCGATGGCACCACCACCATATCAGGCAGCGGGACCCACGATTTTAACAACGTGACCATCACGGGGTCGCTCACTGCCCCGTCCGGCACCATTTACGTTTCCGGTAACTGGTCCAACAATGGCGGGACGTTTAACGCCGGAACTGGAAAGGTCACTTTCAACGGGGGCGCGGCCCAAACCATCGGCGGGACATCATCAACGTCATTTTTCGATGTCGACCTCATTCCCACAGCGGCTGTTTACATCAACCTATCGAACAGTATCACTGTTGCCGGATCACTCCTAATAGGCGCGAATGCAACCCTGAGGTGCTATGATACGACCGACCGGACGATCACCATCACGGGAACCTCGGGAACACTGGTCACCAACAACGGAAGTGTTGTAAAGAACGGAACCGGGGACACAACGATACTGCTCAACGGCGCATCGGCATCCGGTGTGGTCATCGATGGGACCGACAGCGCATCCCTCGACATACTGGGCATCCAGGCGTCGGGAACCACCGCGTCCTACGCGTTTTCCAACAGCTTCTCCTACAACGAACTGTCGATCACCTCATCCGCATCGAGCACCACCACCGTGACGTTCACCGCTGGAAAAACCCAGACCATCAACGCCAACGGAGAACTGACCTTTACCGGTCAGGCCGTGGGCAACCAGATGGTCCTCCAGTCCAGTGTGGAAAGTTCGGACTGGTACCTCACTGTAAACGCGACGGGAACGCTGATCAACGTGTCAAAGGTGGACGTTTCCGATTCCAATGCTAACGGCGGAAGATCGATAATCGCCAGCCAATCCAACAACGGTGGAAACACCCCCAACTGGAAGTTCGGTTCGGCCTGGAGCGGTCTGGGTGACGGGTTTACCTGGTCAAGCAGCGCGAACTGGTCGGGGGGCGTGGCGCCGTCTGCATCCGATACCGCATTCTTTGCGGACGGGAACCCATCCATATCCTTCGACGTATCCGCCACTGCTCCCAAGGGAATCCAGATCGAATCCACCTTCACGGGGAGTGTAACCCTGGGTAAGGGGATGACATTGACCGAGAACCTGATCATGGACGGTGGAACCTTCAACACAGCCGGGTACACCTTCTCCTGTGTACTGATCACCCTGACGGGTGGCATATTGAATGCGGGATCGTCCTCCATCACCATCTCCGGAAGCGGAACGATAACCAATCCGGCCCTGGACGTGGACGGCGGGACATGGAACGCAGACAGCTCGAACGTCACCTACAACGGTTCCGGCACGGTGTATATTGGAACGACCTACTTCGACCTCACCATCTCCGCGAACACCGTGATGACCCAAAACGACATCGTCCAAAACGACCTGACGATCAACGGAACCTACTACCTGGACGTGTCCACGAACAACTACACCCTCAACATCGGCCGCCACTTCACAAACAGCGGTACCTTCTATCCCCAGAACGGGACCGTATATCTCGACGGTTCGGTGGCCCAGAACATAAGCGGTACCATCACATTCTACAACCTCTATATCAACAACACCTACGGGACGCCTGACGATTCCAACGATGTGGACTCGGATTCGGTGGTCACCGTGTCCAACACCCTCACCGTCAACGACGGCCAGTTCCAGCCTGCGTCCGGTGGGGATTTCAACATAGTGACCATCAACTCGGCCGGGATACTCAAGCCCGACAGCGGCGGGCAGATCAACGTCAGCGGCAGCTGGACCAACAACGGCGATTTCGTTCCCAACGCGGGGATGGCGGCCTTCGACGGTACCACCACCGTGTCGGGGTCCGGCACCCACGACTTCTTTTCCTTTGCGATCCTGGGAACCTTCACAGCACCTTCCGGGTCCATGTACATAGGAGGACCGTCGTTCTACAACCACAACACCTTCAACCACGGGTCCGGCACCGTCGTGTTCAACCGGGGTGCCCAGCAGGATGTGGAGAATGGATCTGCAGCATCCGTAACCTTCAACAATCTAAGTATAACCGGTGCGACCCAGCTGCGCCAATTCGAGACCATGATGTACGTTGCGGGCAACTGGGACAACCAGAGCACCGGGTTGGGGTTCAACGCCATGAGCGGGACCACCGTGGAGTTCAACGGGACCACCACCATGACCGGTTCGGGAACCAACGATTTCTATCACCTTACCATAAGCTCAAGCGGTTCGCTGACAGCCACATCCGGGTCCCAGCTGGTGGGCGGTAACTTCAGCCTGGTCTCGGGAGGGTCATTCAGCCACGGCAACGGCACGGTGAACTTCGACGGGAGCACCAATTCACAGATAAGCGGATCCCCCACATTTTACAACCTGAGCGTGTCCAAGACCTCGACAACCTACTATGCAGAGCTCCTGGCCAACATAACCGTGGCCAACAACATCATTATAGGTTCCACGTCCACATACAAGGGTGCCTACAACACGATCCTCACGAAGAACAATGCATCACCGTTATCGGTAACAAACGGTGCCCAGGTGCAGGACGGTACCATGGTGCTCCAGCCATCAAGCGTGGGATATGCGATCGGTACGAACATCACCGAATACCTCTACAACGTCACGATAAACGCGGGAACCGCCAGCATCAGCCAGAACGCTGACATGTACGATGCCGGAACTCCCCCGGCAGGTTTTGCAGGCAACTTCGTCATCCAGTCCGGGACCTACGTTCTGGGAACGGGATACTGGTATTTGCAGGTCTGGGGAAACGTGGAGATTCAGTCCGGGGCCACCCTGACCATTTCCGACCCGGGCAGCAGCAACCAGAACCGCCTCTACTGCGGCGGTGACTGGATAAACACCGCAGGGACCTTCAACTGCAACAACAGCGAGGTGGTTATTGAAGGAACGGGTATAGACATCAGATCCCGACCCAACTATAACGACACCACCTCCGACGATTTCTACGATTTGCTGATCTACGATTTCTCAGCAGGGAGCAACACCGTGAACCTGGTGGGCGACCTGGATGTTGGCAACGTCCTGGACGTGTACGAAACACTGGTGACGGAACCCTCCACCACGTCGGAGCATATCTACAGTTGGCAGATGATAATCAGAGTCGATGGCGAGGTCCAGGCCAACGATTCAATAGTCAACCTCACCGCTTCCATGTACCTCTACGGTGGCACCTTCAACGGGACCCTGGGAACGGCGGACATCGATATCGCAGGGAGCCTGTATGTGGGCGGGACATCATCCGTCGGTACGATGAATCTAGCTGGATCGTCAACATTGGATGTTGTGGGTAACCTGGAGATGACCCTGACCAGCACAATGTCGGTGGGGAATGCGACCGTTGTGGTTAACGGATACGGGCAGCTGGAGGATTCCTCTGTCTACAACGGCGGAACGGGATCCACCACCATCGACGACTATCTAATGGTCGGTCTGGTGACCGGGGATTCTTCCACCGTGGTGAATGCGGGCTCGGGAACGTTCACCGTCACAGGGTCGGTGAACTATAGCGATATGTATGGTACCTTTGACGCTCAAACTGCCACGGTCAGCCTGGGCAACAACGTTTTCGTCAGCGGCGGGGGTTATTTCAAGGCCAACAGTGGCACCACAAACACCATATCCTTCGATACAGGGTTCTACATAGGCGACGGCGTTTCGGGGACCGGAACCTGCCAGCTTTTCAGCAACAGGACCGTGAATGTGGTCGAGATGATCTACATCTATTCCAACGGAAACTTGGACTGCGCAGGAGGGTCCCCGACCATCACCATCTCCTCGAGCGACGCTTCATACATATCGTGGCAGAGGAATGCTGGAGGTTTCTTCACCGCCGGAAATTCCGAGGTCCGGTTTACGGACACTGTCTATACCCACCAGATAATCAATAATGCCGAGACCTGGTACGATCTCACCATCATCAAGGGCACCACCCCAGAGATCCGGATCCTTGGCAGCCAGACAGTCAACAACAACCTGACAATCACGTCAGGCGTGTTCGCCACCTACGATGGATCGGTCAGTCATTACGACCTGTATCTTACGAATATATCCATAGGTTCCGGCGGCGAGCTGTACGTGACCGACAGCCTGGTGGCCGTGTACGCCTCGGGCAACTGGACAAACTCCGGGACCTTCACCCACGGCAGCGGGTATGTGTTCCTGGACGGGGGAAGCGCCGATATAAACACGGGGGGCACGGCAAATCCGTTCTTCAACCTGATTGTGGATTCCACCGGTACCAAGAAATTCGTGACCAGCAACGTTCAGACGGACGGTTGCCTTGAGGTGGATGCGGGAACACTGCAGGTCAACGGGGTCACGGTGTCGGCTCTCGGAGGCGATTCGGATACCGGGCTTGACGGACCGGATTTCGCGTCCGAATTCCCGTCTATCTACGTTTCAGGCGGGACACTGTGGCTTGACAGCGGGACCATCAATGCAACGGCAACCACGATGGACCTCTGTCGTCTGGCCGTGGCCTCCGGAGCAACGTTCGACATGGACGGCGGCGCCATCAACCTCACGTCCACCTCAACCGATGACTATCTTTACACGATTTGGGTACTTAGCGGTGGCACCCTGGACCAGAGCGACGGGACCATAACCACCCAGGACGGGTCCACCGGGTACTGGTTCGACTCCCATAACCAGGGCACATGGAACCAGTCCGGCGGGATATGTTACATAGATGACCGGTTCTACAATTACGGGTCCCTGAACCTGTCGGGCACTGCATATTTCAACTCCGGATACGACGGCGACCGTGGCGATTTCTACAACGGGGACAACTCCAGCGAGGTGGGCACCACCGCAATGACCGGAACATCTGAGCTGGACATTGGCGGTGCACTCTACATGTACGGGTACTCCACAACCCTGTTCACGGGAACTTCCACAACCACGATCACCATGAACGCGATCAACAATGTCACGGACACGATCTTCTGCGAGGATGCTGACAGCTACGTTGGAAACCTGGACATCGAGGACCAGGTCACACTCTCCAACCTGACAACAGAGGACCTGGAGCTCAAGGGCAGCATGACCATTGCCGCCACTTTCGCCCTGGCAACCGGCGGGGTGGACATCACCCTGTACGGCAGCTGGACCAACAACAATACATACACTCACGGAAACAACAACGTATCCTTCCTGGCAACCTCGGGCACCCCGACCATAAACGCTGGCTCATCTCCGTTCTACAACGTGCTCTTCGACGACTCCGCAGCCGGGATCACCTGGACGGTAAGCGGTACAATGGGCGTGGACTTCGAGTTCTACATGAACGACGGGACCGTGGATATCGGGACCAACGATGCCACTCTTTCCGTGGGAGGTGACTTCACCCTGGCCGCGGCGAATACTCTCACCGCCGATTCAGGCAGCCTCCTGATCCTTCGGGGCGAGAACCTCCCCAGTTTCTTTGATGCCCCCGTAGGTCTCAACATGGGTTCTGTCCAGATCGGGGCCTCCCCGGGGTCGACCACGCTCCAGTCGAACATGACCGCGGACAATCTGACGGTGAAGGACGGGGACACCCTGACCACTGCCGGGTACAACATCGACCTGGCGGACTACCTGACCATCGAAGCTGACGGCGGTGGCGGCGGCGGCGTTCTGAATGCCTCCTCCGGCGCTGGCGGGACCACCACGATCTACCTGGGAGGCAACTGGTCAAACGGCAATACCTTCACCTGCGGCAACAGCACTGTAGAGTTCGACGGCACATCGGGGACCCAGGACATCGACTCCGGTGGCGAGGGGGCGGGCAAACAGTTCTACGATGTGACGATCAACAATTCCGGAACATCGGTCCGCCAGATAAATAGCGACGTTGCCCAGTCCACCGGGGGGGCCCTTACGATCTCCGATGGCACCCTGGACATCAACGGCTGGGCCTGGACACTGGGAGCCGATTTTTCACTGTCTGCAAACACCCTGGACCTGGGAGACGGCGGCCAGCTGGACGGTAGCGGGGTTTACGACATATCCGTGACAGGAACGGGGGTCGTGACCACATCGGACACGGCCGGCGCCATATCCCTGGCTGCCCTGGACCTGATCCTCACCGGAACGTTCACCCACACGGGATCTGCCCTGACATACCTCAGGGCAACAGGCAACGCCAACATCGGTGGGACCTTCACCCACAATGACCTGACAGCGTTACAGATGATGGGCGCGGGAACGACGCTGACCCAGAGCGCCGGGGCCAACCCGCAGCCCTTCGATCTCCTGGTGGAGAACGGCGGCACCGTGACGACGACCAACGCGGTGGACCTGGAGGGGGACCTGACGGTGTACACAACCACGGGCGATGGTACGGTGTCCCTCACGCTGGGGGCCGACATGACCGTTGCCGGGAACGTTCTCGTGGAGACCGATTCGACTGACGGTTCCGAGGCGGACGACGCCACGTTGAGCATCGGTACGTACGAGCTGACGGTGACGGGAAACACCAGCGTGAGCGGAGGCACGACGGGCAACGACGGAACGATCACCATCGGCTTGTCATCGGGCACCGGCCTCACCACGTCGGATCTGAACCTTTCGAACAACCAGGCGTACCTGATCTGCTCGGGTGCGTCCAGGATAAATGTGTCCGGCAACTGGTACATCTACGGTGGGACCTTCACGGAATCCACTTCCACAGTCACCTTCAACGGCACATCCGGGACCCAGACAATAAACAGTGGGGGAGAGGCCTTCTACAATATGACGGTGAACAACACGGGGGTGTCGGCCAAGGCGCTGGACAACGACATCATCTTTTCTGCAGGCGGGGTGCTTACCATGACCGCTGGAACATTGGACCTGGACGGGATGGGCATGTCCCTGGGAGCGAGCCTGTCCATGTCCGCAGGAACAATAACGGACGGAGACGGGGGAGAGATAGACACCAGTAACAACGATATCTCCTGCACGGGTTCCGGAACCATCATCACGGCAGCGACCTCCGTGAATAACTTCATCCAGGCGGGCTCCGGCTCGGTCACATTAACGGGCACCTTCACCCACACGGGCACCGCGACGGTGTATATCACCACATCGGGGTCCGTGACCATCGGCGGCACGTTCAACCACAACAACCTGACCGAGATCCAGATGTCCGGCTCTGGGGTTACCCTGTCGGTGGGGACGGGCTCCGATCCCGAACCATATGATGTGACCGTCAAGAACGGTGGTGACGTGACAACAAGCGGTGCGGTTGCTATCGAAGGCAGCCTGACGGTCCATGCAACGGACACAGTTGGGGTAACTTCCCTGACCCTCGCGGCCGACATGACCGTTGCCGGGAACGTTCTGGTGGAGTCCGATTCAACAGATTCCGGAGGTACGGACGATGCGTCCCTGAGCCTGTCCACCTACGATCTCACCGTAACAGGAAACACCACAATAACCGCAAGTTCATCCCAAAGCACCAACGGTGCGACCCTAAACATCGGGGCATCCGGAAACACCGGCCTCACAACCATTGACCTCACCCTGACCAACATCGGCACGAGCCTGAATTGCGCGGGGGCTTCCAAGATATTCATATCGGGCAACTGGAACCGAAACGGCGTGTTCAGCAACAGCAGCTCCACCGTCACCTTCAACGGCACCGGGGCCCAGTCGATAACCGGCCTCAGTACATTCACCAACGTGGTCATGTCAGGGTCAGGTACTCTCACCCTGAACAGCACGATTTACGTCCAGGGCAACCTGGACGTGGACAGCGGCACGTTGTCCATAAACTCCCGGACCTTGAACTCCGATGGCTACTTCGACGCCAACGGCGCCGCTGTCACCATGACATCCGGGACCCTGACCCTTTCAGGGACCGGGGTGACAATCGATCTGGGTACCTTCACCCGGGGCTCTGGAACCGTATCCTATGATGGCGCGGGCAGCCAGACCGTATGCCCTGCGTATTACGCCAGCCTCACCATAGCAGGCAGCGGCACCAAGACCACAGGTTCCAGCGGAACAATCACCGTTGAGACAGCCATGACCATAGATGCGGCAACATATTATATCGGGACGGGCGGAAGCAGCGCCCGGACGATATTGAACTCCTCATGTACATTTGCATTTGCAAACAACGGCGTTCTGGACCTGACATTGGCCAATGTGTTCTTCGATGTTTCATGTGATTTCTCAACGGTCAACGGAACGGTCAATCTCAACACCTCCGGAAGTCATTACTTCAGGATGTACGGTGACAATACAACCACCACGTTCCTAGATGACGACATCACCGGTGGCGACGCCATCTTATTATACATTTTTGGCTCATCGGGAACCAGGACCTTGAACCTGAACAATAATTCCGTGGATACGATCAATTTCTCCGGAGGTGCCCTCACCGCAAATGTCACGGCAGATGGTGTGAACATCGATAACATATCCGTGAACGGCTCCAGTCAGTTGGGATCACTGGACCTGTCAGGGTGTGTCACATCTCTTACCAGCACCACCGTGAGATTGTATTCGGGTGTCATTGAAGGGCCCGATGGCATCACCTGGTCGATATCCAACATAATATTCCATGACGACCCCGGTACCGGTACCGACTGTGTTTTCAACGCCGGGACAGCCGGCACGATAAATGTCTCCAGCAATGTGTATCAGATGCATGGTACGGTTGACTCCGGCAGCGAGTTCAACGTGGGTGATGCCACCGTGAACCTGACGGGAAATCTGGAGGGGTACACCGGAGGGGCAGCGGACTACACGATCACCATCGGTACCGGTACCCTCTGGGTGGGTGCTGACATCAACATCGGCACGGGAGGTGCAAACCCGAACCCGGACTTCACCGGTGCAGGTTGTCTGTGTGTGGGGGCATCCACAATCACCAGCCTGGGCAATTTGGACACCGCCATGGGTACGGTGGAGTACGACAGGGACGGGAACCAGACGATACTGTCGACCACGTATTACGACCTGGACATCAGCGGTACCCTGGACACGTACGTGAAGTCACTCGGCGGGGCGGTGACGGTCATGGGTGGTCTCTACCTGAGCGGTGGCAAGATCGACCTGTTCGGTTACACCCTGAGCCTGGACCCTGTGGGTACAGGCTTTGTGCAGACCGGTGGCGTGTTCGAATCCGCCAGCACCGGAGTCGTCACCCGCAACGGCGCATCCGGTAACTATTCTTTCGAAATCCAGGCGGGGACGGTGAACATATCTCAGCTGTCAATGTACTACGCCGACACCAGCGGGCTTGACATGTCGCTGGCCACCGGGAACATAACCATCCAGCAGTTCGATAACGTCACCTGGGACCACGCACCGGCATCTGCCACCTACGTTGCCCTGGGGACCGATGCGACATACGATTTCACCCTCACAGACAGCTCCTGGAGCGGGCACGTCTTCAGCGACTCGGATACCAACAACCCCACGAACATCACAACAGCATCCGGTGAATCCGGAACAATCCAGATGGTGGATGCATCCGGGGCCCGCTTCGGTGAGTTGTACGACGCCGACGACCCCTCCGGCATCATCGTCAACTGGACCACCACAACAGTTGGCTACTGGGATGGTGGAGGTGGAGATACCAGTTGGGATACCACGGGCAACTGGTCGAACGATACCGCACCTGGCGCGGGAACAAATGTCTATTTCGATGGCAATTATTCGGTAAAGGACTGTGACCTGGATGGTGCCGGATCGATAGATGTTACGACCTTGACAACCCAGAACAGTTACAGCGGAACGATCACGATCTCAACACAGGAGCTCACAGCAAGCGGCAATATTACCATCAATACCGGAACACTGTCAATTGGCACCGATTTGGAAACCACCGGTGGGAGCATCACCAATGCGGGAACCATGACGGTGACTAACTCTGCGGCGCAGATCAACCTCACAAGACACTGGACCAACTCCGGAACCTACACCCACGGGGACGGTACGGTGACCATATTTGCTCTGTATGCCTCCAACAACATAACATCCGGAGGAGACAGTTTCTACAACCTGGTGATCGAGAATATTGGTGGGGGAACGGTCTATCTGGAAGACCCCCTGGCCGTGGCCAACAACATGACCCTTACCGATGGTGACACCGATACCAAGGATGCAGAGGACAACAGCATTACCGTAACTGGGAACCTCGTACTTCAGACGGGTTCACCGGCCCTGTACCTGAATGATTCCACAGTGTCGGTCGGTGGTGCTGTTACCCTGAGCGCAGGAACGTTGCATGCGGAAAACTCCTCGCTATCCGTCGGTGGCAACTGGTCCAATTCCGCCACATACACCTCAACTGGCGAGACGGTCACCTTCAATGGCTCGTCCTCCCAGTCCATCGGCGGTTCTGCCAACACCACGTTCTACAACCTGACGCTGCAGACCGCCCAGACCCGGACCATCGCCGATTCACGGAATGTGGTGGTGACCGGCACCCTCACGTGGACGGCTGGCAATCTGACCATTGGCGCAACCGCTGCTGCCACCATGCAGTTCTACACCACCATCACCATCCCCAGCGGATACACCCTCACCGCAACGGCATCATCGTCCATCTACTGCCGGCAGAACTTCAACAATAATTCCACGACCAGTGGTGGGTTCGTCGCGAACCAGTCCACGCTGTACCTGAACGCGACCTCGGGCAACCAGTTCATCGGTGGGACCGAGAATACGACCTTTTACAATGTCACCATCTCCGAGACGGTCGGTCGCATCGTGGTGTTCGGCGACACCACAAACGACAACCAGACCACCACCATCACCAACACGTTCACATGGACTTCCACGACCTACGTCATTCACTTGCAGGTGGGTGCAGGCACCCGCAGCCACACCCTGGACCTGCCGGGTGCTCTCACCTTCCCGACGAGCCGGAGCCTGTGGGCCTTCAATTCCTCGACCATCAAGGTGGCTGGCAACTGGACCATGAACAGCGGCTCGAACTTCTACTGCAACAGCTCGACCATAGTCTTCGACGGCGGCGCTGCCCAGAGCATCGGCGGTGTGACAAGCCCCACGTTCTACAACCTCACCCTTCAGAGCGCCCAGACCCGGACCATTGCCAACGGACTGACGGTCACCGTGACAGGAACCCTGAACTGGACGAGTGGTGACTTCCAGGTAGGGAACACCGCAGCAGCAATCCTTGATGTGGATGGGTCATTGACCATACCCGCAACCAGGACATTGACAGCGATATCCACATCCACGATCCGTGTGGGCGGCGACTGGGTCAACAATAACGGTTTCACCGCCAATCTCTCTACCGTAGAGTTCGACGGTGGAGCAGCCCAGTCCATCGGCGGAGGCAACAACACGACCTTCAGGAACCTGACCCTGACGACTGCCCAGACCCGGACCGTCGCAGACGGACGGACCATCTCTGTAACCGGTACCTTCACCTGGACCGCCGGCAGTCTGAGCGTCGGCAGCACCGCAGCGGCAGCACTCGATGTGGACCTCGATATCACCATTCCTGGTGGTTATACTCTGACCGCCGTATCCACATCAACCATCAAGGTGGGGCGGGACTGGACCCGCACAGGTTCGTTTGACCCCAATTCCTCCACAGTCGAGTTTGAAGGTGCCTTTGTCCAGAAGATCAACACTTCCACAACCTTCAACAATGTCACGTTGAACTCCACGACCGCGAAGAGGATCAATAACGGGGTAACAATGACAATAAATGGTGCTCTCACATGGACCGCCGGGGACTTCCATACCGGAACGGGTGGCGCGGCCACGCTGGACATGGCCGGGTCGATCACCATCCCCAACACCTACACCCTGCTTGCATACTCAACTTCCACCATCAGTATAGGTGGCAGCTGGTCGGCGACCGGGTCCTTCACCCCCAACTCGAGCACGGTGGAATTTGATGGCACGGGCCCCCAGTCGATCACAGGAACGACCAGCTTCTACGATATAAACGTGAACAACGCCTCACTTGAACTCTCCATGAGTGCGTCAACCTATAGTTTGACCACATTAGACGTTTTAGACGGCAAGTTGATAATCCCGGCAACCGCCACGGTCCAGTTCGCTGACGATGCCAGTGCCGGGATGAGTGTCGCCGGGACCCTGGAGGTGAACGGGACATCCGGAAATGAGGTGACGTTCACATCGGCGGGGGGGCCCCCGACCAACTACGTGGATTACACGATAACCGGCACAATCGACGCGGAGTACTACATCTTCAACCACATCAGCTACGGCGGAGTCTACATCAACAGCGGGACCATCACGAACATGGACCACGGGACCTTCCAGAACGTGGAATCCTACGGGGCCAACGATTCCCACCTGCATGTTGATACAACCGATCACACGTTCCACGACGTGACCTTCGATGCTACCGGTGACCACGATTGTCACGTGACCGGAGGTGCCGATCTGACGTTCTCCAAGAGCACCCGGGGCGTGTCCAGTGACTGGACCGAGCTTGGGACGGTAACATGGTACACGGGAACGGTCTGCGTCCAGTCGGGTCCCTGGAGCAGCGCGTCCACCTGGGCCGGCGGGGAGGTCCCCGACACCTACGCCGAGGATGCCGATGTGGTATCTCCCTATACTGTCACCCTGGGTTCAAGTATCCAGATAGGGGAGGTGTACGTCCACACCGGTGGTCAGCTGAGCCTGAGCGGGTCCTCAGCCGCCGTGACCATCGCATTGGCCGACGGTGCCACCATGACCAATGACGGTACGGTGATAGTGACCGACAGCACCTACACGGTCAAGCTGGTGGCCCAGTCCACCCAGGCGACCTTCGCCGGTCCCAACGGCATCAACTTCAACAACCTGGCCATGACCATCGGGCTCATTGATTATCAGACCGACATGGTGGTGGGATCATCCGTGACCTATTCTGCGGATACGACGGTCAACTCCCTGACCATCAACAGCGGGTCGGACGTGACCCTCAACCAGGGCATCACCCTCACCATCGATTCCAAGGACGGGTCCAACTACTCTTTCTACTGCGATGCGGCGGGGTACTGGTACGACAACGGCGGGCGGGTGAGGTTCACCAACTCCACCGGCGGCGGCACCATCTACACGGGATGGCAGTCCGGTGACTGGGACAACCACGATTTCAATCATGTGGACATCGATGCATCTGGGCAGACATACACCCTGAGCACCTACGATCTCGATATCAACACCATCTACGAGAACTCTCCGATACTGGAGGGCACTCTGGATATAAGCGCTGGCACCCTGGACGCCAACGGTATTGACATCCACATCGAGAGCAACATGGTCCGCGCCGGCACGTTCACCCACAACAACAACACCGTCTACTTCGACGGGGACGCCGCCCAGGCAATAAGCGGAACGGTGACGTTCTACAATCTCTACATCGACAACATTGCCTCATCACCCGGGGATGCTGCAGATGTCCAGCCGTCTGCAGCTGTAACTGTAAGCAACGTCCTTACGGTGAACGACGGACAGTTCCAGCCGCCCACCAACTCGGCGTTCTCCACGGTGACCATAAATACAAACGGTATACTCAAACCGGTTTACCAGTCTTCCTATTTCGATGTAAGCTCGAACTGGATCAACAACGGCGATTTCGTCCCCAACGAGACCCGGATCCGGTTCATCGGTACCACGGCCATATCGGGCACGGGAACCCACGATTTCTGGCAGTTGACCATCTCCGGGTCCCTGACAGCGCCCTCCGGAACAATGTACATAAGCGGTGTCGATACAAACACCTTCTATCTGTCCAACTCCTTCTCGGCCAACGGAGGTACGGTGGAGTTTGACGGGTCCGGAGGGACCGCTGCGGGCATTGGTGGAGCGGTGACCATCTACTTCAACAACCTGGCCATCACCGGTACTGCAGGGGTACAGCAGTCTGTGAACTACATCTACGTCGCAGGCAACTGGTCCAACACCGGCGGCGGCAACGGGTTCGTGGGAAACGGCAAGACCGTGTATTTCAACGGTACAACTGCCCTTTCCGGTACCGATACGTTTGATTTCTTCAACGTGACCGTGAGCTCGGGCAACTCCCTGACATCCACATCCGGCACCATAAACGTGGGCGGCACCTTCCTGATAACCAGCGCCACCTTCACCCCCAACGGCGGGACCGTGAAGCTGGATGGCAACGGTAACCAGACCATGACCGGTTCCTTCACGTTCTACAACCTGACGGTTGTGAACACCGGGTCCATCAGTTTCGACGTCAATTTCAACAATTCCATCACCGTCCAGAACAACCTGGATGTCCAGGACGGGAGGTTGAACGTGCCCAGCGGGTCGACCTTTAAGAATGTTGATCTGTCGAATTCTAACGGAGAGCTCAAACCGGCCGCCTCCGCAAGCATCACGGTGACCGGCCAGTGGGACGCCACGCCTGGATGGTTCACCCACAACGGCGGCACGGTGACCTTCACTTCCTCCAGCGAACAGTCCATCAACAACGGCGGTCCGGCGGCGAACCGGGCCTTCTACAACCTGACGATAAACAACACGGCGACCGGAGGGAGGGGTGCCTATCTGTTCAACAACCACGTCCAAATCAACGGGGCTCTAACGGTGAACACCGGGTGCAAACTCCAATCATCAAACGGCTCCACATCCGTTTACATCTACATGTACGGTGGGGCATGGACGAACAACGGCACTTTCGAGCCGGACGAGGGTCAGGTGATATTCAACACGAGCCTCACTCTGAACGGGAGCCCGACGGGAGGTGCCCATCTGTTCTACATAATCGTCATCGGAGGATCCTATACGCTCACCGGTCCCTCGGGTGGTACGATAAAGGTGGCCAAGAACTGGTTGAATTCCGGTGATTTCACCCACAACGGCTGCACCGTTGAGTTCAACGGGTCTACGGCCCAGACGATCACAGGGACCGCCACCTTCTACAACCTGACCATCAACAACACCTATACGTCCCCTGATGATGCCAACGATGTGGACCCGGATTCTGCGCTGACCGTAACAACCACCCTTACTGTCACCGATGGTCAGTTCCAGCCGTCCAGCAATTCCGTCTTCAACGTTGTGAGCATTGGAACCAATGGTATAATTAAACCCGACGGGATGATAAACGTGAGCGGTGCCTGGACCAATAACGGAGACTTCAATCCCGACAGCTCCACCGTCGTTTTCAACGGAACGACGGCGATCACCGGAATCGGCACCCACGACTTCTTCAGCATCACCATTTCAGTATCCCTGACAGCGCCGTCAGGAACCCTGGAGGTGGCCGGTTCAAACTTCCAAAACAACGGTACCTTCAACGCCAATTCCGGCCTTGTACACTTCACTGGCACTGGCAACATAGCCGGCACATCGACCACAACCTTTTACGATCTAACAGTCGCCACGGCTGATACCGGGACCACGACCCTGACAGCCGCATCCTGCAACGTGTCGAACGACCTCGTGGTGGGGGATGCAACTGATTCGGGTACCCTTACGGCTTCCCCGTTGAGCAACTACTTCAACCTGACCAAGGACGGGGCCGACCCGTTGACTGTCTACTCGGACGCCGCCATCAACGGCAGCTGCTTCAGGCTAGCGCCGCCCACCACCGGTTACACTTTCGGCGCGAGCGTCAATGCCGACCTGTACCAGTTCGGCCTCTATGCCGGCAATTCAAGCATAACGATCACCCTCGGCAGGGACTTCGGTGGCGGTGCCAACCCGCTTATTGCGTCGGTCATCCAGCTCAACACCGGGATTCTTGACACGGACGATACTAACGACTACCCGATCTACGGTCAGTCATCCTTCAGCGTCGGGGGATCGGCCTCGTTGAACGCCAACGATTCCATGATAACCTGCGAGGGAGGATGGACGTGCCTGGGTGATTACAACTTCACCGCGGCGGGCAGCGCCACTGTCAGGTTCGCGGGCCCCTGGACCCAGAACATGAACACCGGCGGGGCCGCCAACACCTACAGGCACGTCCTGGTGGCAAAGTCGAATCTCGAGATGGTGCTGTCCAACGATCTGACTACCACGGGCGATTTCACCATCACCGGTGCAAATTTCGAGACCAACAGCAAGGCCATGGACATAGGTGGTTCCATAACCTGGCTCAACTCGGTAACAATTGGGACATCATCCATAACCTGCGGAGGGAACTGGATAAACAACGCCACCACCTTCTCTCACAGCACCTACTCGGTAATCTTCGACGGGACGACCACGGTATCAGGAAGTCATTTCCATTCCTTCCATAACGTGACGGTGACGGGTGCCTTGACCCTGCCGTCGGAGACGATAAATGTTTCAGGGAACTGGGACAGCAGCAGCGGATCGCTCACCCCTCAGAACTCAACCGTGAACTTCAACGGGGACAATCAGACGGTGAGCCCGGCCTCGGCCACCGAGTTCTACAACCTGACCATGGCAGATACGACCACCGGGACGAGCTGGAACGGGTCACTAACGGTCCAGACAGGCGAGACCCTCACGCTTTCCACCAATGCCTACTTCAACATCAGCGGCGATTTCGATTCCACCAACGGTACTGTAGCGGCCATGAGCGGTTCCGAGATAGCCTTCAACGGCGATGGCCAGAGCGTGTACCCGGGCACGGCCATCGAATTCTACAACATTGTGATAGCTGACAGCGTGACAGGTGTGAATTGGTATGGCAGCCTGATGGTGGAGATAGGCGAGACCCTGACGATCGTGACGGACTGCTATTTCAACATCAGCGGCGATTTCGATTCCACCAACGGCACTGTAACGGCCATGAGCGGTTCCGAGATAGCATTCGTCGGCGACGGCCAAAGCGTGTACCCGGGCACGGCCACGGAATTCTACAATGTGGTGATAGTCGACAGCGTGACAGGCGTGAACTGGTACGGCGACCTAACGGTGGGCACCGGCGAGACCCTGACGATCGTGACAGACTGCTTTTTCAGTATCAGCGGTGATTTCGATTCCACCAACGGCACTGTAACGGCCATGAGCGGTTCCGAGATCGCGTTCTTCGGCGACGGCCAGAGCGTGGATACGGGTACGGCCACGGAATTCTACAATATAGTGATATCAGACTCCATGACGGGAGTGCAGTGGTACAGCAGCCTCACGGTAGAATCGGGCGAGACCCTGACAATAGTTACCAGTTCATACATGAACATGTACGGCGACCTGGACACGACGAGCGGTAATGTTTCGGCCATGAGCGGTTCCGAAGTGATATTCAGCGGCGATGGACAGTTCGTGTCCCCGGGCAGCGCAACTGAGTTCTACAACATACTGATAAACGACTCTATGACGGGTGTGTACTGGGGCGGTGATTTGACCGTCGGGTCAGGTGAGACCCTGACAATCAACACCGGCTGCATTCTGTACATGAGCGGTGATTTCGATTCAACCAGCGGCACGGTGACCGCCTACAGCAGTTCCGAGGTGGTGTTCTCCGGCGACGGTCAGTTCGTCTATCCAGGCAGTGCCACGGAATTCTACAACGTGACGATCAGCGATATCTTCACAGGAGTTTTTTGGTCAGGTGACCTTACGGTGGAGATGGGCGAGACGCTCACGTTGAACACCGATTCCATCCTGCACATGGGCGGTGATTTCGATTCCGTCAATGGTACTGTATCGGCGTACAGTGGTTCCGTGATGGACTTTTCAGGCGATGGTCAGTACGTCTATTCGGGCAGTGCCACGGAATTCTATGATGTGACAATCAGCGACATCATGACAGGTGTTTACTTTTCCTCGGACCTTACGGTCGAGAGCGGCGAGACCTTGACCCTGGCATCAAATGCGATCATGTACATGGGCGGTAACTTTGACGCATCAAGCGGTACCATTACCGCGAACACAGGATCGGAGATGGTGTTCAGCGGTGACGGACAGTATGTCTACCCGAGCAGTGCCACCGCCTTCTATGACGTGACCATAAGCGACCCCATGACAGGTGTGTACTGGTACGGCGACCTTACCGTAGGCTCGGGTGAAACCCTCACATTGGCCACTGACTCGGTACTGTATTTCGACGGTAGCCTCGACCTGTCCCTGGGAACACTGACGTTCAACACGGGCAACAAGATATACTTCACATGCCAGTCTGGAACCCCATCCATTACACCCGGTTCGGACACATTCCCCGAGGTGGAGTTCGATGACGGGCCCGGTGAGATAACCTGGTCGGTCACGGGTACATGGACCGTGGATACCCAGGTATTGATAACAGATGGGACGGTAGATATCGGTACCAACGACGCAACACTTCTGGTGCTGGGGGATTTTACCATCGGTGCCGGAGGCGGCTGGGTGGGCGATGCGGACAGCGCCCTCAAGCTGGACGGCAACCCGGGTATCTTCACCGACAATGTTGGGGTGAACCTCGGATCGGTAGTGATCGGCCAGTCCCCGGGTACTACCACGTTGAGTTCGGACATGACCGGGACCGATCTTACGATCAACGACGGGGACACTTTGATAACCGATGGGTACGAGATAACGATGACCGGTTTCATAACCGTGGCGGCCAACGGCGGAAGTGGCGGCGGTACCCTGGACGTTTCCTCGGGAAGCGAGAGCGGCGATCCCAATACAACCGTTAATCTGGGAGGGAACTGGACCAGGGGATCGGGCAGCACGTTCACGGACGACAGCACAAGCACCTTCGTCTTCAACGGATCATCGGGGCAGACATTGTCCGGGGCCACTACATTCAACAACCTTACCTTCTCGGGAACCGGGGCATTCAGTATTACGGGTGGAGAAACGATGACAGCGAATGGGGCCTTCACCGAGAACAATTCATCTTCGCGTACCGTGCAAAGCACATCTCCAACCAATGGGGCCGGTCTTTCGCTGGCGGGAGATATCGACGTTGACGGGTGCACGTTCAGCACAGTGGTTATCGTCATGGCCGGAAATGGAAATTTCACAAAATTCGACAGCGTGACCTGCACGGCCTTTGACACGGGTACAATGGATTACTTCGTGTTCATTCCCAGAACGTCCATGACGGAATACTGCGATGGGTGGGTGTTCGACAGCGTTTATGGGGAATACAATGTCCAGATAGCTGCGCTCTCATCCACGATCAACTATACCTTCGCAACGGGTTCGGGTTCCGGTGAGACATATGAAAACCAGGTATCCGGTACAATCAACTGGCTCAACTACCTCTACAGCCAGGGCTCCAACACCTGGGACACCGCAAGCATCTGGAACACCCAGGCCGGCGGCGGGGGAGCGTCATATTCGGCACCCTTGCCCACAAACTCAGATATCTACATCCAGGCGGGTCACACGATAACCGAACCCAGCAGCAACACCACCATCAATTCCATGACCATCCAGACGGGTTCACCCGGCGGTGTCCTGGACTTCACGGGGTGGGCCGGTACCCTTACCCTCACCGGCGACTGGACCAACAATAACACCTTCACGGCGGGAAGCAGCACTGTGGAGTTCACAGGCAGCGCCAACAGTACCCTCTCCGGTACCCTCACATTCTACAACTTCAAGGTCAACAAGACCTCCACAAGCTACGACGTCACACTCGGCGCCGCCAGCGACATCGACGGCTGGTTCGACCTTACCAACGGCAACTTCAAACCGGGTACGAGCGCATATGATGTTGCTGGCAGTTTCACTCAAAACGGCGGGGCTTACGTGGCCTCCAGCGATTCCGCCGACGGCACCATCCACGGTGCCATGTCTATTCTTGGTGGTTCCCAGAGCATAAGCAATGCTGATTTCTACCTTTACGGTGACTTTTCGGCAACTTCGAACTGGACTCAAGGAAACAGTTCTGGCCTCTACATGTGGGGTTCCAACGCCCAGAACATCTCCATGACCGCAGGGTCAAACATCTACCAGTTCTTCATTGAGAAAACTGGTGGGGCAGACACGATAACGGCATTGGGATTCTGCAGTTTCACTTACATAAACGGCTATACCGGGACCTTCAATTCCGCGGCTCAGGATATCGACGCTGACTTTTGTAACCTCATGAGCAGTTCCTACACCCTCCAGAAATCCGGAGGGACCCTTGCATGCACATCCATCCAGTGGCAGAACGGCCATCTCGATCTAACCGGTGGTATAATCGATGTTTCAGGCAGTGTTACGAATGCCGGAATGTCAGGGGGAACGGAGAACGTCGTTTCTGGTACCATCCAGGTGGGCGGCAGCTGGACCATGACAAACAAGGCCGGAATGACCTTTGACGGGGGAACCATCGAGTTCGATGGGTCCTCTGCCCAGGCCATCTCCATTGACGCCTCGGCATACTTCAACAACCTTGTCATGTCTGGTTCAAACACCCTATCATGCAGTACTAACGTTTGGGTAAAGGGCAACGTTGACGTGGACTCGGGAACCCTGGCAATAAACACAACCACCTTCAACGCCGATGGTTACTTCGATGCTACCGGTGCCGGGGTGACCATGACCACCGGCAGCCTGATACTGTCAGGGACCGGAGTAACCCTCAACCTGGGAACCTTCGATGACGGTACCGCAAGCACGGTCAACTACGATGGAGCAGGGGCTCAGAGCGTCTACAACACGACGTACTATAGCCTGACGATATCAGGCACCCTGAGTTCACAGGTTAAGACCATGGCCGGCAGTGTGACGGTCAACGGCACCCTCACGGTGGACACGGCGGCCCTCAGAATAGCCAGCGGCAACCTGACAATCAGCTCCGGCGGTGCCTTTGCCTTTGCAAACAGCGGTAAGATCGACTTCACCGATTTTGCATCGAGATATATCTACACCAACGTGAACTTCAGCACGGCCAACGGGTCCATAGACACCTCCTCGGCCACCATGCATCTTTACCTTGTGGCACTGGGGACCGCGAACATAACGCTGGCGGACAACACAGTTACCGGAAACTACCTCTGGGTGCAGGCCAACGCCGGGGCCACCAGCACCGTGGACGTCGGGGCAACCCAGGCCTCCAGGGTGAGCATAGTATGCGCCTACGGCACCGGGACGACACTCAACCTTACTGGGGACCTGGACAACGTAAACTACACCCGGGTCAACGGGTCAGGTGCCACCCTGGACCTGTCCTCCGCAACTGCGGGGACCCTGGGCCAGTACATCCAGCTTTGGCAGGGTATCTTCGAGGGACCGGACGGAATAACGTGGGGTGCGCCAAGCATACACTACCAGAACGCCAATTCGGCAATTTTCAACATGGGCACGACAAGCACCCTGAATATCAGCGGTAGTATCATCCAGGACGACACGAACGTGACCTCATCGAGCGAGTTCAACGTGTTGGGTTCAACGGTTAACGTGACGGGGAACCTTGAAGGGTGGAGCGGTGGCGCTGCCTTCTACACCGTCAGTGTTTCTACGGGAACCCTGACGGTTTCTACAAATTACAATGCTGACGGTCCCATGAACATCACCGGCACGGGCACGATAAACGTCACCGGCGATCTGGACATGGCGGCAACAACAGGCAGTGTGACCTTCACCGGGGCCGGTATACTTGACGTGAATGGTGATTTCGACGCCACCACCGCAACCATCACCATGTCCGCTGCCGGGTGGATCAAGGTGGGTGGTACGGTCACGAGCCTCGGCACGTTGGACACCTCGGATGGAATGGTTGAATACGATGGAGCAGACCAGTCCGTCCTGAGCGATTCCTATTACGCACTTCGGGTGAACGGGACCGGCACGAAGACCCTGGGAGGGGCGGTGACTGTTCTTAGTATGCTCCAGGTCCTTGCAGCCACCCTGGACCTCAACGGCCAGACCGTGGAGATAAACCCGTCAGCCACCGGGTATCTCCAGTCCGGTGGCACCCTGAAATCCACAGGATCGGCCACGATCACACGGTACGGTGGGGTCGGGTATTACACATTCACAATCAATGCGGGAGCGGTCGACATCACGGACCTGACGGTGGAGTACATCAACTTCAACGGGTTCAACATGACCCTGAGCTCAGGCGACATCACCATCACAAACTTCGACGGGGTCACCTGGGACAACGTGGCCACAAGCACAACGTACGTCAGGCTGGGAACCCATGCCACTTACAACTTCGTGTTCACCGATGACACCTGGGACGGCCACACCTTCAACGACACCCTGGGCAATTCGCCCACAAATATCACAACAACCGGTGCAGAGGGCGGACCGGTCCTCATGATAAGGTACTCCGGTGCACGGGCCGGCTCTGCCTACGAGAGCGACCCGGTGAGCATGATCGACTGGGCCTGTAAGTTCACCGGGACACTCTACTATACATATCCAGGAAGTCCGTGGATCGGCATGAACATGGCCCTGGGGGTGAACGGGACCGTGGAGGACACGACGACCTCCGACGGTGTGGACGGGTCCTTCGAGCTGTGGGCTGAAACCACAGCCGGGGATGACGCGATCATTTACGTGACCGGGGCCGGTTCATACGCTAACCTGGTTATGGAGCTGGACGGCACCGACGGGTCCGGATTAGTAGTGATCCGCAACATCATAATGATAGATGCGCTGAACGCTGTTCCGCTTACACACGTGTCCATGGGTAACGCCGACACCGCGTCTGCTGATATCCGCTACAACGTGGACGGTTCGAACAACCTGACGGTGGAGGACTCCAACATGACGTTGGCGGTGCTGGGCGATTATTCGCCGGAGGCCAATGTCAGCGCATATACTGTTCAGATCAGCGCCACATCGGTGACGACCATCGGGGCCACCCAGTTCTTCGTGACCGGGAACTTCAACATCGCCGGTACCGTAACATGCACGGGGGCTACAGATATCCAGGTTACCGGAGAGATATCCAACGACGGGACCTTCACGGCGAGCACAAGCACGGTAACCCTCAATGGGGCCAGTACCCAGGCGGTAAGAGGCGCCAACGACTTCGTGTTCAACAATCTTACCTTGACAGATGCAGGTGCCTCTGCATCCAGATCGATCATATTCGGAAACTATTCTGACAATATGTTCGACCTCGAGGTGACCGGGACCTTCACCTGGACAGCGACCACCTATGCGGTAAACTTGACCATAGGCCAGGCCGGACAGACAGCTACTCTATCGCTAACAAACGACACGATAGCCAACTCCTCCATCGTTATTCCCGCCAACTCCTCCATCACGCTGACAGGGACATCCTCGGTGAGCCTGGAGGGAAGCTGGACCAACAACAACAACTTCTTTTGCAACACCGGAACCGTCAGTTTCATTGGCACGGCCGGGACACAGACCGTGGATTCCGGCGGAGACAATTTCTACAATGTCGTGATCGACAATTCCGGAACATCGGTCCAGCTTACAACCAGCGCTCTCACTCAGTCCGCCGGGGGAACACTGACGATGACCGCAGGGACACTTGACCTCAACGGACTCAGCTGGACCCTTGGTGCCAGCCTCAGTTACGGGTCAGCATCCGCTACGGCGATCACGATAGGCAGCGGCACATTGGGAGGAGGCGCTTACACCGTGGAATGTGCAGCCCCCAACGGTACAATGACAATAGGAGACGGTGGAGCGCTCAGCGCCATGGACCTAACCCTCTCCGGCACGTTCACAAAGTCCGGATCCTCGACCGCCACCATTACAACCTCCGGGAACGTGTCAATATCAGGTACATTCACTCACAACAGCCAGACGACCCTCCTAATGTGGGGAGGGGTGTCGAAGACGCTCTCGGCATCCGTTCCCCTCTACACCCTGGAGGTGAGGGGGTCCGCGATGGGATGCACGATCTCCACGGCAAGCACCATAGCCCTGGCCGGGGACCTCATCGTTAACCAGTATTACGGGAACCACGCAACCCTTACGCTGGGTGCCAACATGACCGTGGCCGGGAGCGTGACGGTCTCGGGAGTCGGGATGGCGTCGGGCACGGGAATATCAACACTGGACATAGCGACCTACAACCTGACGGTAACGGGTTCCACGACGGTGACCGGGGGCGCAGACGACACGGCCACCATCGATATAGGGGCATCCGCAGGCACAGGGCTGTCCACCACGGACCTCACGCTTTCGAACTCGTATTCGCCCCTGGTCTGTTCCGGCAACTCCAAGATCAACGTATCCGGCAACTGGTCCAACTCCGGAACATTCACAGCGGGCACTTCAACGGTGACATTCACGGGGACCGGAAGCATCCTGGGGACCTCGACCAACACCTTCCATGACCTCACAATATCCGGTACAGGGGCACTCACCGGTCCGGCAGGGACCATGAACATCTCCGGTGACTGGACAGACGACGGGAGCTACACCCACAGTTCCGGGACCGTTGTCTTCAATGGGTCCACTGCCCAGGTGATACGCGGGAGCACCACGTTCTTCAACCTCACGTTCCAGACTGCCCAGACCAGGACAATAGCGGACGGCAGTTATATCACCGTCACGTTCGGCGGTGCCGTGTTCACGTGGACGGCCGGGGACCTCAACCTCGGCAGCACCGCCGCCGCATCACTCGATCTGTATCCCTCATTAACCATCCCCAACGGCTCCACGCTCACCGCCGTTTCGACGGGCACCCTCTACATCCACGCCAACTGGACAAACAACGGGACGTTCGTTGCGGGCAGTTCCTCGGTCCACCTGTACGGCGGGGCCCACCAGACAATCGGCGGCTCGTCGGACAACACCTTCTTCAACCTCACCATCCATGACGTTTCGTCCCACATCGTCTATTTCGGCGACAACACGAACGATAACCGGACGACCACCATCACAAATGGGTTCAACTGGTTCACCGCCAGCTACAGCATACCCATCGTGGTTGGCAACACCGCCACTTCACACACACTGGATCTGCCCGGCGGCCTCACCATCCCGGTCGGACGGACGGTGACGGCCCAGAACTCAAGCACGATCAAGGTCGCGGGGAATTGGACCAACAACGGCGGAACATTCAATGCCAACAGCTCCACCGTGGTTTTCGATGGGACCTCCGGAACCCAGCAGCTGAACGCGGGCTCGTCCAATTTCTACCATGTTGAAATAGCCAACACCGGCACCTCGGTCCAGCTCGTCACGAACGACGTAAACCAGACCGGAGGCGGTTCCCTCACCATGACCTCGGGAACCCTGGACCTTAACGGGCTGACCTGGACCACCGCCAACAACCTGGTCTACAGCGCAGGGACGATTGCGGTGGGTTCGGGCAGTCTCTACGGCTGGAACTATACCCTGGAGGTGGGCAGCCCCAGTGGTGTGATCACCCTGGGAGACGGCGGGACCATCTCCGCCAACGACTTTACCTGCTCCGGCACCTTCACCAAGACCGGGTCCGCCACCGGGACCATAGCAACCCAGGGGAACGTGAATATATCCGGCACCTTCACCCACAACAGCCAGACCGATATCCGCATGCAGGGTACTACCAAGACCCTGAGCGCTTCGGCGACCCTCTACAACCTGGAAGCCCGGGGGTCCGTGTCGGGTTGCACCATATCCACCACCAGCGTCATAGCCCTGGCAGGCAGTCTGCAGGTCCGGCTCAGCGGCGCCAACTCGGCTACGTTGACCCTGGGCAACAACATGACGGTGGCCGGGAACGTCAGCGTGACCTATTTCGACAGTACGTCCACATCCACGGCCACCCTGAACCTGGGCATCTATGACCTGACGGTCACCGGCAGCACCACCATAACCGGCACATCAGATGATACGGCGACCATCAACATCGGCGCGTCGTCGAACACCGGTCTGACCACCACCAATCTGACAATCTCCGCCAACCTGTCCCAGCTGGTGTGTTCAGGCAATTCCAAAATAAATATCGCCGGTAACTGGCTCTACAGCGGCACCTTCACCCAATCGACATCAACCGTTGATTTCAACGGGTCCTCCACCCAGAACCTGAACAACAGCACCACCTTCCACAACCTGACGTTCTCGGGCACCGGCCCGTTCCAGATAAACTCCTCCAAGATAATAACCGTGGAATCCAGCGGTACCCTCACGGAGAACGGGTCATTGGTCCGGACAGTGGAGTCCGCCACCACCGGCAAGGTCACCCTGAAGATAGATGGGGACATCAACGTGGACGGTCTGACCACCAACTATCTGCAGGTGTCCATGGGCGGCAGCGGCAACTTCACCAAATTCGACAACGTGTCCATGAACAACTTCGTGAGCGCATCTGGAAGCTATGTCTGGATCACCCGCACCGGCATGACAGAGTACTGCGACAGCTGGGAATTCTTGCAGAACGGGAGCGCCCTGCCAGACGGGTCCACCGATAACTTCAACGTGAAGATGGGCGCCACGTCCACCATAACATTCACCTTCGCCACGGGCTCGGCCGCCGGGGAGGATTACGATGACGACGGGACGGGCACCGTCAGCTGGGAAAGCCGCCTCTTTAGCCAGGGCAGCAACACCTGGGACACAGCAGACATCTGGAACACAGCCGCAGGCGGAGGTGGGTCTCCATACACAGCACCTCTTCCAACAAGCGCAGACATCTTCATCCAGGCAGGTCACACCATCACCGAACCCGGCAGCAGCACAACCATCAACTCGATGACGATCCAGACGGGTTCGCCCGGCGGTGTCCTGGATTTCACGGGTTGGGCCGGTACCCTTACCCTCACCGGCGACTGGATCAACAATAACACCTTCACGGCGGGAAGCAGCACTGTGGAGTTCACAGGGACATCCAACCTGACATCCGGCGGTATTGGTACTCCGTATCTGTTCAACAACCTGACCGTAAATGGCAACGTCACCCTGCTGACGAACGACCTGGATGTGGACGGTACCCTTACGCTGGCTTCAGGAACCCTGAGTAGCGGCACGGTCAACATCAGGCTCTCGGGTGACTGGGTCAACACCGGCGGATCGTTCACCCACAACAGCAAGGCCGTTTACTTCGATGCGAACCCCGGAACCCAGAACGTAACATGTAACGGTGTTCAGTTCGGCTATCTCTACGTGGGCAACTCGTCCGGTACAAGCACCACGGTGATTATGCAAGATGCCCTGGATGCGGCGCTTACCATCTACATATATGACACCTTGAACCCCAACGGGTATGATATAGGGACACTGGCAGGGAACCGCCCGTACATGGCATTTGCATCCAGCGGCATCTTCCAGCCCACGGCCGCAATGACCGTCTATGCCAACATCTTCAACGTTTACAGCGGGTCAACCGTGGACCTTTCCGGTGCGACCGTGACGGTGCATTTCGATGCCTGGTTCCAAAACGCCGAAGCGGGCTCGGTGTTCACAAATTCAACAGTAATTGCCGACGGCACATCCACCCAATACATCAATATCAATGTCAGCACAACACTGTACAACCTGAGACTTGATGATACCGCAAACCGCTGGGTGGAGGTGCGCTACACCGCCGCAAGCGAGAACACGCTTACTGTTACTGGCACCTTCTCCTGGGATTCTGCAGTGGTGGCAGATGCGGCCAATCTCAGGGTAGGATACCCCACGACCCCGCACTCGGCAAACCTCGTGCTTAGCAACGCAAGTGTGGCACTCTCGGCCATCAAGATCCCGACAGGTAAGATCCTGGAGCTCGTTGACGGCACCGGTGTGACGTCAGATATATCGCTCAAGGGCAACTGGACCAACAATGGAACCTTCACACCCAATTCGGGCACGGTCACGTTCAACGGATCGTCCATTCAGACGGTAAACGCTGGCAGCTCGAGTTTCCATGATGTGGTCATCAACTCGTCCGGTACGGTCCAGCTGTCCACCAACAACGTTACCCAGATCGCAGGCGCTTCCCTGACCCTAACGTCTGGCACTCTGAAACTGAACAGCCAGACCTGGACATTAGGGGCCAACTTCTCCTTCTCCAGCGGTACCCTGGCGCTGGAAAGCGGGCAGCTGGACGGTGGGGCCTATTCAGTGACCTGCAACCCGACAGGTCAGATAACCACCGATGGGAACGGCGCAACTGCTGTGATGATCTGCGGTGACTATACATCGAACGGCACCTTCACCAAGTCCACGGCCACAGCAGCCCTGCTAAACGTCGGCGGGGACCTCACGATCAACGGCACCTTCACCCACTTCGATTCGACCGAGATCGTAATGGACGGGAACACCACCACGGTGGATTGCTCGGTTGCCGTTTACGATCTAACCATCGACGCCACCGGGGTCAGCGCCATCAACAGTGGGATATACGCCGCAGGCACGGTCCAGATAAATGCCGGCATGGACCTGGATATAGGGACTGTCAGCTTCAGTTCGTCATCCACCGCGGACGTCGTCGTCCTCGGCGAGCTCAAGACCACCACGGGTAACGTCTACTGCGATGGATTCTCCAGCTCCGGGATCTTCACCGCCAGCGGGACAAACACGGTATACGCATCAGGCAACGTGGCCGTGAGCAATGTGTTCACCCACAACAGCACCACCACGATCCAGATGGAGGGAGCCGGTACAACTATAAACACCTCGGTCGCCATCTACAACCTGAATGTGAATACCGCCACAATAACCGTCAGCACCAACACGCTGTACACCGAAGGGACCATCACCATCGGGAACGGGTTCATACTCGACGTCGCCACCGTGGGAATGAACCCCTCATCAACCGGGGACATCACAAACAACGGCGAGCTCAAGAGCGGCGGTGGGAACATCTACTGCACTGATCTGACTTCCAACCAGACCTTCACCGGGACCACCGGCTCCCACATGATCTATGCATTCGGGAGCGTTACCATCCACGGCACCTTCACCCACAACAACCTGACGGTCCTGCAGATGAACGGCAACCCCGCGACCCTCACGGCATCCGTATCGCTGTATCGTTTGATCATCAGCGGCGGTGCCAGCGTGACGACCAGCGGTGCGGTGACCCTCGCCAACGATCTGGATATATCCGTGGCGGACGGCTATGGGAACGCGACCCTGACCCAGGGGGGCAACATTGCCGTTGGGGGCAATCTTACGGTATCATCCGCCTCCATGAGCAGTGAGGACGCTACCCTGAACGTGGGAACGTATGATCTTTCCGTGACTTCATCGACCACACTCAGCGGGGACATGTTCGGAGACGCTATAGTAAATATCGGTATCTCTTCGGGCACTGGACTGTCAACAACATCCGTTCTCCTGCAGGATTCGAGTTCGTACCTCGCCTGTTCCGGTGCCTCCAAGATCAACGCGTCGGGCGATTGGACAAACAACGGGACGTTCACCTGCGGCACATCGACCGTTACATTCAACGGGTCCACCGGCACCCAGAGCGTCAACTCCGGCGGCAACAACTTCTACGCGGTCACAATAAACAACACCGGTACATCTGTTCAACTCGTTACCAGCAACATCACCCAGTCCTCAGGCGGCGTCCTCACCATGACCGCGGGGACCCTGGATATGAACGGCAGGACGTGGTGGCTGGGCGCGAACCTGACATTCAGCGCGGGAACGATTGCGGTGGGCTCGGGAAGCCTTTACGGAGGGAGCTACGCCATTGAGGTCGCATCTCCAGATGGAGCACTCACCCTAGCCGACGGGAGCGCAATATCCTGCAGCGATCTCACTCTGAGCGGAACCTTCACCAAGACAGGTTCCTCCACGTCGATCATAAGCACCCGTGGAAATGTTTCAATAACAGGCACGTTCACACACAACAACCAGATCACACTGTCGATGACGGGGACGGCCAAGACCTTGAACGCCTCTGTTCCCCTGTGTGCCCTGTCTGTCATTGGCTCTGCTGTCGGCTGCAGCATTTCGACCAGCAGTGCGATAAACCTCACGGGTAGCGTCTATGTGCGGTCCGACGCGGGCAACTCCGCATCGCTGACCCTGGGCGGCAACATGGAGGTGGCCGGAGCTCTCGTCACCTGGTACAACGATTCCTCCACCGCAACCAGCACCCTCGACATCGGGACCTACAACCTGACGGTCACGGGTTCGACCACGATAACCGGCACATCCGACGACACCGCGGCCATCAACATCGGGGCATCCTCGGATACCGGGCTGACAACGGGGTCGTTGACCATATCAGGCAACCTCTCGCAGCTGGTGTGCTCGGGAGACTCGAAGATATACGTGTCCGGTAACTGGTCTAATTCAGGCCTGTTCACAGCAAATACGTCCACAGTTTATTTCATTGGTTCAGGCGACTCAACCGTCTCGGGTACGTCAACGACAAGCTTCTACAACATAAACATCGACAAGGCGGCATCTACGGCCAGCGTTTTCTTTGATGTCAACACCTACGGCACCCAGCAGACTCGGGTGAATGAGGGACGTTTCAACATGTCCAACGCTGACACGAATTTCATCCAATCCAACTCATCCTTCCAGGTATTCAGTGGTGGAAGTGTATGGATGGATGCAGGGGACACTATAGACATAGACGGAACGGGCTGCGTGTGGCTTACCGGGTCCGCTGAAAACATTTCAGGTGGAACGATTGCTCTAATTAACTCATCCAGTGCGTGGCAGGTGCAGTCCGGTGCCGATTTCACACCAACAGGGGGAAGGGTGGAGTTCAACTTCAGCGTGACTTACAGAAACGATGGTACCATGAACTTTTATGACCTATGGGTCAAGGGTGGGACCCTCCAGCCGAATGCTACCGATGCAAACGCCCAGAAACTGATGGTTCTGCACAACCTGACGATCGATTCAGGCTGCATTCTGAACATGGCAAGCGGAGCCACCGTCGACGACCAGTCCTTGGATATTGGTGGTAGCTATACAAACTACGGCACAATAAATCCCGGGATAGGAGTAGTAACCTTCGATGGCTCTGGAACTCAGACCCTGACCACCGGTGGGACAGGTGCAGGCAAGCAGTTCTACGACGTGCAGATTGAGAATACAGGCGCCAGAAATATTGTCAATGATATCCAGATCAACAATAATTTCTATCTGATCCAGGGAACCTTCAACGCCAATAACAACAATGTGTACATAACCGGGAACCTGGACGCCGATGACGCAGGCGACCTCACCCGCGAGCTGGACATGGGCGCAGGCACCTGGACCGTGGGAGGAAGCTGGTTGGCTGCGGGCGATAACATCACCCAGACCTACGACACGTCCACGGTCACGTTCACCACGACGGCCAGCATCTACCCCCCGACCACGGGCGGTGATATCTACCTCCCGAAGTTCTACAATATCACCTGCGCGCAGTCGGGCACCACCACCACGATATACCAGACGTTCGGCGTCGCCGGCCTGCTGAGTATAGGTACTGGAACGCTCTCAGATGGTGCGGGCACCTTCTCGATTTACCTCTATAAATTGAACACATCTCCGGTTTCGATTAGTGGCACCGTATCCATCGACTGGTTCGCCTGGGGCGCAGATGACGGAACCCAAGCACTTCCCGGAGGCAATTACGGTTGCTCAATATCAATAGGGGGTGACAACAAAACCGTCAACCAGACAGGCCATGTAACCTGCAGCGGCGCCTTCGTGGTGAACGGCGATTACGTCAGTAGCCGCACGGTTACCTTCTACACGAACGATTGGTCACTCGATGTAAATGGCTGGGCGTTCGAGGTAGGCGTGGCTGGAGGAGGTACAGGAACCCAGACCGCTTATTTCGGAAGTTCGGCCATCAACTGTTTTGCTGATTTCAAGGTGCACGAGAATGCGGTGGTATCCTCGGGAACGTCCACAGTGACATTAGACTCCGGCGGGAGCATGACCCGGCTCATAAAAATGTCCGGGGAACACCTCAATAATGCGATCTTCGACCTGTCAATAGCGGGGGCGAACTGGCAACTGGAGGACACCTTCTCTGCCGACGGATACGTGACCATCGTCGATGGTGTGGTGGATGCCAATGGGATGAACATGGACATCGGCGGCAACCTGACGATAGAGGCGTCGGGCGTTCTGGACTGCGCCACCGGAACCCCGACCATCAACATCGGCGGCAACTGGTCACGCTCCGGCACGTTCACCCGGGGCTCATCGACTGTCAACCTCAACGGTACCACCGCCGACCAGACCCTGTCCGGTGCCACCACGTTCACCAACCTGACGATCGGTAACTCTGTATCATACTCGGTTCTGATAACCGCCGGGCAGACCATGACGGTGGCCGGGACGTTCACCGAGGACAGCGGCGCTGCCCGAACGGTCAGTTCCACCACGGCGGCCAAGGCCACGCTCCAGCTCAACGGGGACATCAACGTGGACGGTTGCACCTTCAACGCAATTGAGGTGTCCGTAGGCGGCACGGGTGGGTGGACCCTTTTCGACGATGTCACCATGCAGGGCTATGATTCGGGCACCATGTCCCGGTACGTGTATATCACCAGGACGAGCATGACGGAGTACTGCGACGGCTGGGTGTTCAACGGCACCCTCGGCGGGGGCGAGTACAACGTGCAGATCAACACCTCGGGTTCGACGGTGACCTACACCTTCGCAACCGGGACGGGAGCCGGGTCCAGCTACGAGCTGGAGACCGCGGGCACCATCGACTGGAGCAGCACCCTCTACTCCACCGGGTCCGGCAACTGGAGCGCAGCTGCCATGTGGAACACCAAATCCGACGGGACAGGAGCCGATTACACGTCGCCACTCCCCTCAAGCGCCAATGCGGTTATCCAGGACACCCACACGGTCACCATGGACACCGACGAGGAGGTCCAGACCTGCCAGGTCCAGACAGGCGCCCCGGGTGGCACGCTGCAGGGACATGCCACCACGGATCACACCCTGACGCTCACTGGTAGCGGGCGTCCCTTCGACCCCGACGGGAACCTGAACCACAACGGGCATCTAATCCTTCATTTCGCCTCACCCTCGGGCGCCATCACCATAGCGGCAAAACAGTATTACCACCTCTTCCTGACGGGAGAATGGGGCGCGACCCTGTTCCAGCTCGAGGGTATGACCACGGTGGACGGTGACCTCCGCATCATGGACTGCGAACTTTCCACCATGGCAAATAACATGGACATCGGCGGCGACTGGTACAACAGTGGTGCCTTCACCCACGGGTCCGCTACAGTGACCTTCTCCGGGACGAGTCAGACGGTGGGCGGCACCGAACCGACCACGTTCCACAACCTGACTGTCAGCAGCAGCGTCCTCACCCGGGTGATCGTATCCGGCTGCGGGGTCGAGAACCAGCTGACCGTGGACACGGGCTCGGAGTTCAGACTGGACGGCCAGGACGCGTACTATCTGGAAAGGTACGTGTGCTCAGAAGTCCTGGCCGGATCGGACCTGAGCGTGACCACCTACGTGGACAACAACGACATCTACGTGGACGGGACCCTTAGACTGTCGCTCACCAGCGCGGGGGATTCGGGTACCATATCCAACACATACCTGAACCCGAACTCGAAGATCACGGCAGACGGCCCCTTCAGTGCCGTCTTCACATCCAACCCGGCGGACAACCTTGTGCCCCGCAGCATGGAGGGCACACACTTCTGCTTCTTTCATTACAGGAGTACCACCCTGAGCATCATGAATCCCGGAACCTCGGCCGCCACTGTTGAAATCGTCCGCTCGGACATGCAGGTGCAGATATCCGGATCACCCTTCACCATCCCCGCCGGATCATACCAGACAATCGGCCTGTCGTCGACCAATCAGACGTACATGATAGACTCCGATGAGCCCATTCTTTGCCGCCATGGCTCCGGGACCACTGACATGTACCCCATACCTCCCATGGCCAGCGAATACTGGGGCGTGTCCAACTCATACTCCCGTACCTATGTTGTCAGCGGTATGGACAACACATCAATTACTGTGTATTATGATGACGGGACAACCGAATCCGGAACCTATGACCGCGGTGAATACTTTTCAATGAACAAAGGTTCCATGGACGGGAACGGGCCCGCCGCCCGGGTGGTGGCGGACAAACCCGCCATCGGCGTGACCTCCTATGCCGACGGCGACGGTACCGAGGCCGTGACCTTCTACCCCAGAAACCACCTCAACCACGTGTTCGTAGTGCCCGGGGTTTACGACTACATCGCGTTTGCACTTGTCAACCAGGGGGCGAGGCTCCGGGTTTATGACGACTCGGGGAACTACCTGAACACCTACACTTCAACCAGCGGCGCCTCGGCCGGGTACCCGTCCCATTACAAGTTCGCCTCCGGGGCGCTCGGCCCGGGATACATGATAATAACCGACTGCCCGGCCTTTGCCGAGTTCGATTACCTCACGACCCTCAAAGACGAGACCAACTGGAACGGTTACGGGGTAGACTTCTTCGTTGGAACGTCCGCGTCTTCCGGGACTGTCGTCAACAATGGAACGATCGGTTCCGTTGGAGGCGCGATGTACGGCTTCAGCGGGTTCGATATCACCTGGTCAACAGTGGGCACCGTCCAGAGCGATGTTTATTCCAAGTTCGGACGGGTCCAGTTCGGCGATGCAACTGTGTGGACGGGCAACGTCATCTTCGACCACGCCTGCGTCTTCAACGGTGACCTCACCATAAACGGGGCGGGAATCACCGTTGAGATGTGGGAGGACACCATGGACATCAACGGCCACGTCGAAATCACGGCAGGGACGCTCTATCTGGACTGTGACGCCGAGGTTTCCGGTGACTGGACGACCACGGGAACCTTCACCTCCAACTCGTCAACGGTGACCTTCGACGGCAACGGTCAGACGGTCACCCCCGGGACCGTGACCGAGTTCTGCAACGTTATCATAGAGGACACCGTCACCGGCACTCTCTGGGACGGCGGCCTCACCGTGGAAATCGGAGAGACCCTGACCCTGGTCACCAGCGCCCTGTTTGCAATAACCGGAGACCTCAACGTGTCCGCGGGGACCCTGACTGCCAGCAGCGGCTCGCTGGTGAACATCGCGGGAACCGATGCCCAGACCGTCACCCCGGCCACCGGATCGGAGTTTTTCAATATCTTCATATCGAACGTGTTCCTGACCGGGGCCACATGGGACGGCGACCTAACAGTGGGCGACGGGGAGACACTGACAATAAACAGCGGTTCCATACTCAATTTCGACTGCGACCCGACGCCCAGGACCCTGACCATCACCAGCGCGGGAGCGGGCGGGGCCGTCCTGCTCAATGGCACTCTCTACGGAACCGACGCATCCCATCTGCTGATCGTGGACCCGCAGGGGACGCTGGACATCACCTGGGGCGCCCCGTCGATCCTGGGATACGTGGACTACCGGGGCAACGTGCAGACGAGTTCGTCCATCACCTTCGGCGCGGACTCCACCATAAACTCGCTCTACATAAATGCCGGGGACACGGTGACCCTGATCAACGGCGTCGAGCTGACAATAGACGGTCACGACGGCACCTACAGCTTCTACTGCAATGCAACAGGCACCTGGGACGACCAGGGTGGCACAACGGTCTTCACATCACCCAACGTGGGCAACAACCTCATTACCATGAACGGCACCGGCAACAACTTCGACTTCAACGACGTCACCATCAACACCACCGAGACCATCGAGCTGGGTGCTGACATGGAGATAGACGGTACCCTGACACTGACCGCGGGTACCTTCGACCTCAACACCTACACCGCTTATCTGGGAGCGGACCTCAGCTACTCCGCGGGTACCATCGCCCTGGACAACGGGGTCCTCTTTGCCGCAGACATGAACGTTACCGTTGATACGGGGGCCTCATTGACCAGCAACACCGCCGGCACGGACAAGACCCAGCTGTACAGCGCGGACCTGACCATTGCCGGCACCTACACCCAAAGCGGTGCCACCTTCGTATGCGAGTTCGACGTCACCGGAGACTTGAGCATCACCGGCACCTTCACACACAACGACCTGCACCTGATGATCCTCCGCGGCACGTCGGGATCACCCAGGGCCGAGGTCCTTCTCGGTAACGGCGTGGACGCGACCCCTGCACTCTACGACGTCCAGATCGAACCCCAGACGGGTACCCAGGGACAGGTGGAGTTCAACGGCTCCGAGATAATAATCGCAGGCGACCTGGAGGTCAGGGGAACCGATACGGTTGCTCAGGCAGATCTCCTGATAAGCTCCAACAGCCTCGTTGTTTTCGGTTCGGTCATCCTTGGCGGTTTTGCAACCTACGAGGGAATACTCCGGGCCGGACCCCAGCCGATAAACGGTTTCTCCGTATTGGGAGATTTCCTGGTGGAAGGATACGGGCAGGTGGAGATGGCGGGCACCTGTTCCATCTACGTGATCGGGAACATAAGCTTCGCCTCCAACTCGAGCATGAACGCCGGCCTGTCAACCTTCATCCTGGCCGCATCCGCCGACCAGAGCATCACGGTAAACGATCCCGGTATCGCCTTCCACAGCATCATCGTGGTGAACTCCGGAACCCCCGGAAGCGACCAGGTCACCTTGATGGGTACCGATGATCTGGTCACAGACGGCCTTTTCCAGGTGATGGACGGGGAAGTACTATCGAACGGCCACGACATCTACTGTGGAGGGGCCTTCTACATCCAGACCAACGGGGCATACACTTACTCGATGGGAGACACGGTCCATCTGACCGGGGATGGTGCTAACTTGCTGATCACCGGGTCATCCGAGATTTACAACCTCCGGTTGGACGACGGCGGCGGGGACGGAACCTACGTCATGGGCAGCGATTTGCAGGTGACGAATGAGCTCCGGATCGTGGACGGGACATTGGACACCCAGGTGTATACGAACATAACGGCCGGGGCCATGCGGATAGATGCGGCCGGAGCGCTGGTGGGTGGCAATTCGTATGTGACCCTCACATCATCGGTCGGCAGCTACACCTGGCTCAACGATGGAACGGTCACCTTCATCGATGGTGGGTTCTTCAACCTCCAGTTCTCCGGATCGGGGAACCAGGACATCCAGCAGAACGTGGCTGCGCCGCTCAACCACATTACAATAATGAACTCCGGAGACCCGGCCAGCTTCCGGGTGCAGCTGGACTGGGACCTGGAACTGGACGGCAGCCTCATCATCATGGACGGTAAGTTGGATATCTCCTCCTACACCATAACGGTGGGTGGTAATTGGTCAACCAGTATCGACGGCGAGTTCATTAACCCCGGCACGGTCAACTTCGACGGAACGTCGAGCGATCTGGTGATAAGTACGAATGGAAGTGATTTCAGTACTGTGAACTTCACGGGAGTGGGTGGACAGTGGGGACTGGACAGCAACGTCACCTGCGGAGGTCTGAACATAAACGAGGGTACACTGGCACTCCAGTGGTATCAGTTGACCACCAACGGAACGCTCGTTGTGGCCATGAACGGGTCCCTCTCAGGCGTGAACGGTACCATCACCCTCAACAATGATGTCAACGTCATGGGCAACTGGTACCCGGGCAACTCCCTGGTCCAGTTCATGTGGACCTCCGGATACAACATCGGACCCCAGATATTCCACAACGTGGAGATGGACGTCGGTACAGGTACCATATCCACGGGAGGGGACATCCACATATATGGAAACCTGTGGCTGAAGAGCGGTACCTGGGACAACTGGAACACCCTCACCATTGAAGGTAACTTCACAAATGATGCCACCTTCACAAATAACAGTACCGATATCTACCTGGGCAACTCGACGGTCACCACCACAACGAGCCTGAGCCTGGGAACCGCGTACTTCGGATATGACAACGGCACCACCGTCCTGGGCACGACCGTTGCGGTGGACAATGACGCCTACGTGCAAACAGGTGGCACCCTTCAGGTGAACCTGGGTACAGGGGCCACACAGGACGTGTGGCTGGAGCTCAGCGACGGGAGATTCCTCTACAACAACGGTGATGTTTACCTCAGGGGAAATTCCACCTACTTTGCGGGTATCCGCTGTCCCACCTCTCCCATGTCCAACCCGACCTGGAGCGGTGACGGGCCCGACATGGGCCTCACCGGGGCCAAGTCCCGGCTGGAGTACATTGACCTGTCCACCAACGACGTCCAGCTGGACACCGGCGGCCAGGGGATAAGTCTCACCATAAGCGGTGAGTGCAGTTTCGGAAAGGTTGACCTGGATAGCGGGGACAGCATCATCCTGGGTGCGGACATCGAGGTGTTCGATGACTGGATACAGTACGGAACCCTCACGCCAAATACATACAAGGTGGAACTCCGGGGCAATTCCGGCAGCTACAGCCTCAGAGGCGACGGGTTCTACGACCTGGAGATCAACGACTTCACATCTACCTGGACCCTCCTAGCCGACCTGACCGTGACAAATGATTTCCTCCAAAGCAGCGGTGATTTCAACACGGGATCTGACCACTCGGTTCAGGTGGATGCCGGCCTCAGCATAAACAGCGGCAACTTCACAGCCAACAACTCCACCATAAGTGTCGGAGGAGATTTTACAATAAACTCGGGGGCGGACTTCATGGAAGGTCAATCCCTGGTCATCATGGAGGGCACTGCCGGCAACCAGAACCTGACCGTGGACTCCGATGAACTTTGGAACCTGGAGATAAACAATACGTCCATGGCCCCCAACAACCGCATAATCCTGCAATGGGCCCTGGACATCGATGGGACCCTCACCATGACCTGTGGAAGGCTGGACGTGGGAGGGGGGCCGTACCAGATCAATGTCGGAGGGGACTTCTACGGGTACCCTGCAGCCGAATTTGCGGGTGGCTACTCCTCCAGCAGCCTGACCTTCGATGGAACCGGATCCTTTACAATCTCCAACAGCGGGACCTTTGCCCTTCCGCAGGTGAACTTCAGCCAGACCGGAAGCACCTGGGATATCGACTCCGCACTGGAGGTATCGTCCCTTTCCATAAACGACGGAGAGGTCAGACAGAGCGGGGCGAGCGGGGGTATACTGACAGTCAGCGGAAGCTTCTGGCTGGGAATGGGAGGTGCCATCAAGCAGCAAGGGTCTACCCTCCAGGTCGGGACCGATCTCACCCTAGACATGACCGGGACCTACGACCACGGCGGCGGCAAGATAGTGATGAACGGTGTTGCCACTCCGGGATCGATAAACACGGGTAACCACAACCTGTGGTATCTGGAGATCGACAAGAACGGGTCCACCTGGCAGCTTTCTGACCAGCTGCACGTGGAGGACGACCTGGATGTAATGGACGGCACCCTGGACCTCAACTTCAACCAGCTCCATGTTGATAATGACATCTACATTAGAGCATCGGGGACCCTCAACGGAAGCACCTCGACCATCTACGTAGGTGGCAGCTGGTCAGTTAGCGGAACGGGTTTCGCCTCAAATTCGTCAACTGTCGAATTCTCATCCACCACCGAGACAACCAAGTTCATCCTCCCCGGAAGCTCGGACTTCAACCAGGTGAACATCAACCCCTCCGGTAACGGTACCTACAGGGCGGCCATCGATACGCCAGTAACCAACGCCGCCCTGAACATCATGGCCGGCAAGCTCGAACTGATCTCAGTGGACTGGACGGCCAACTCCAGTGTGAGCGTATCATCAGGCGCCGAGCTGGATTTGAACACCAGGGATTTCGATGCAGGGTCCAACACGGTGGACGTGCAGGGAATTCTCAGGATCGGCGAGACCGCCCTCAACGGTCTCACCGCCGGAACCCTCACCGTCTCGGGCGAGGTGATCTGCGAGGGCAGCTCGAATATCAACCTTTCCGGTGATTACACCTGCAGCGGTGACTTCACACGCAGCACCTCGACGATAACCTTCAATGGTGGTGTCACCCAGTACATCATATCCAACTCGTTCGATCTCTATGATATGGTGGTTGATAACGGATCGGTCCTCCATTCGGACAGCTCCAACGGGGAGACATTCAGCATGAACTCTCTTTACATGAACGGCGGAACGTCATTTAACGTGGACAGTGGAGATACGATATACATAGAAAACGACAGCACCTTCGACTCCGTCAGTGTCAATGGAACGCTCAACCTCTCGTCACCGGGGTCCACCTTCACCTTCAGCGCGGGATCCACAGTCGGCGTGAACCTGGGAGCATCCCTGGATATTGCAGGAACATCAGGAAACGAGGTACAGCTTGTGAGTTCTTCATCCCCAAGTCAATGGTTCATCAACGCCGCCAACACCGGCGTGGTGTCGGTGACCAGCGTGGACGTGTCCGACTCCAACGCCAGCGGGTCCCAGATCCAGGCCAACGACGGGACCTGTATCAACAGAACGAACAACACCAACTGGAACTTCTCCGTGGGCACCCAGAGCGTGAGCGGGACGGTTTACTGGGACACCTGGATGAGTGAACCGGTCGAGGGTGATGACACGACATTTTACCAGGTGGCGATCGGCATTAACGGTGTGAAATCCGGGGTCACCGATTACATTGATGCGGGAGGGGCCTACACCCTGACCGGTCTTACCATCAATTACAACGATCCCGTGGTGGTATTCATAGATGATGAGGATATCTTGGGTTGCACGGTAACCGTTTCCGCCGGCGAGGACAGCCTGAACCTGAATATCGTCGTGAACGCCGTGATAGTCACGAATCACAACCTGGGTGGCGGCGGCGTGACAACCAACAACGACATGGCCAACGCCGATCCCGGAGACACCGACATCCTATACGAGGTTACAGGGTCTGATGTCAAACTTGACCATGACGGTGACGGGAACATGGAATCGGACCTGGTGGTTGCCGACCGCTACGACCCTGGTGGCAATGTCGAATGTCTGGACCTGATAATCCTCGATGATGGGACCCTCAACGCCGGGACGTACACGATGACCATGGACCAGTACTTCACGGTGATGGGAACGTTCAATGCCAACAACTCCACAGTGTCTCTGCCCAAGGACGGCGGCATCCTGGGGGACAAGTTCGATGAGGATATCGTGTTCTTCAACCTCAACATCGCCTACTTGGGGTACACGTCCATCGTCAGGCAATCCCTCAACGTGACCAATGCCTTCAATTCACATAATGGAGGCGCAATAGACGGCGTGCTCGAAATTAATGCCGCGGCATCCAACGACTGCAACGTGTTCGTCCGGTTCCCTGGCGGGTCCACGATAACAAACAACGGAACGGTATCCGTGAAGGGATCCCCGATCTACTACGCGGGACTGACATCAAGAACGGTCACAAAGGTAATGTGGGCCGGTAACGCACCCGACCTTGATGCAGGAGGGGTCGGCTCCCAGGTGATACTTGCCTACATGAATTTCAACGCAAACGGAGTGGACGTGGAGACATCGGCGGCGGGCACGGGGATATCCCTCTTACTAGGAGGCCCGGTGGTATTCCAAAACCTCACCATCCGTTCCGGTGATACCTTCTGCCCCAATGCCCACCAGGTGACCATGGGCGGCAACTGGTCCAACTCAGGAACCTTCCTGAAGGGAACATCGGCCGTGGTGTTCATCGCCAACCAGACCATACCGGCAGAGACCTGGTACACCCTTGCCGTGAACACGGCGGGGACGGTGACCCTTGGCGGCGATCAGACCATCTACGGGACGCTCAATGTGGCTGGCGGTGCCCTCAATACCGGTGCGGGATTCAACATGGACGTCAAGGGCGATCTGGAGCTGGGAGCGGACCTGACCGTGGGCGACCCCACTTCCACCATTACGATCTGGAGCGATTGGAACCATACAGCCGGCAACTTCAGCCACGGGAACGGTACGGTCATTGTTACAGGAACCGTGGCAAAGACCATGACCACCCAGGCCCAGAACTTCTACGACCTTCTAATCAGCAACGGAGCCGTCACCATGGGAGGTGTCCTCATGGTGGCCAACGACCTGACCATCAGTGGGGGGACATTGGCAAATGACGGATACAACGTCACAGTGAACAACACCTTCACGATTGGTTCCGGGACCACCTTCACGGTATCCGGGTCGGGGACGGTATCCCTAAACACCATGCTCCAGGTCAACGGTACGCTGGACCTGGACACGAACTCCAATGTCATGAACATGTGGCAGATCACCGTATCGGCCACTGGAACCTTCAACGCCAAGGGGATCACTGGAACCGTCTTCGTCTACGGTGACTGGACCATGGACGGTACCTTCAATCCCGGACAGACCACCGTGGAACTGGGATCCAACACCATCGAGGTGGGAGGTACGGGTACCGGGCGGGCATTTTACAACCTGACCATAACCGACGGGGCCACCGTCACGCTTGCCGCGGACCTCCAGATTGACAGTGCCCTCACCATCAACGGATCATCCATCCTTGATACCGACATGGCCGGCCACGGGATGGACATAGCCGGGGCCGTGTCAATAGCCGATGCGGCGGAACTCTACCTGAACGACTCCACGGTCTACGTGGGCGGCAACTGGACCAATTCCAACACCGGTGCGCCGAACGTCTTCATCGGGTCATCAACGGTGGTATTCGACGGGGCCAATGCAAGCACATCCATCCAGAGCGGGGCAAACAACCAGTTCAGGACCCTGACCTTCAACGGGAACAAGACCTGGACCCTCTCGGACATACTGGATGTGACCGTCCAGCTGACCATTTCCTGCGGTACCCTGGATTCCAACGCCTCCAACATAGATATCGGTGGCAGCTGGGACAACCAGGATAGATTCCTGTCCCGGACGAACACCGTGGAGTTCTACGGATCGGGCACCTGTGACATCAACGGCGGTGACATGGAGGGATACCGGGAGTTTTTCAACCTGATCATCGGAATGTCCGGAGGAACCCTCCGGCTGAACAACAGGCTCTACGTGGACAACGACCTGTCCATCGATCAGGGGGTTTTGAGATTAACAGACGGCGGTGGAACGGATTTCGGTCTTGCCGTCGGCAACGACTTCAGCATAGCAAACGCGGCCGGGGCGGAGCTTGATGCCGATACGACCATCGACGTGAGCATGTACGTCGGTGGAAACTGGTCTGTGGGATTTGCGGGCACGTTCACCTGCGGTTATTACTCCACGGTCGTGTTCAACGGCAACAATGTCCAGACCCTCAACTCCGGCGGCACCGGAGGAACCAAGATGTTCAGGAACCTGACTGTGGAAAACACGGGTATACCTACCTTTGATATGGTCCAGCTGATCAGCAACCACATCGAGATAGCAGGAAACCTGAACCTCCGCTCCGGGACATTGGAGGTATCCACCGGGACACCCACCATCTACATGGGGGGAGACTGGAAGGACAAGGGAGGAACGTTCAACAATGGAGGGGGTCTTGTGGAGTTTACAGGTCCCGGCGCAACAGCGGAGATCACATCCGATGACTGGTTCAACGATATCAACTTCAACGGCTCGGGCAAGACCTGGACCCTGAAGGCTGCCCTACTTTTGAGCGGGATTTTGACCCTGTCCGATGGTATCTTGGATACTGACAATGCAGCAAACCAGACCATGACCATTGCCAACCTGGTCCTCACCTCCGTCTCCGGGACATTGAACCTGAACAACTCCGAACTCTACATGACCGGCACCTGGAACTCCAACGGGGGCACTCTAAATACTGGCGGCAGCAGGGTCGTCTTCAACGGTACAGGCACTGGCATCCAGATCAGGAGCGGTACAAACCAGTTCAATGACCTGGAATTCTGCCAGATGGGCAGCAGCTGGCAGCTCCAAGATGATCTCAGGGCACAGGGAAACATATCGATCCTGGATGGAGAGCTGGATGCAAACGGCAACGATATCTACTGTGACATGAACCTGAGTCTTTGGTTTGGTGCCCTCACGGCCGGACCGTTCATCTACCTCAAGGGCAACTTCGAGAACATGATGGCCAACTACGATTACGGCACCGGGCGGATGGTCCTCAACGATACCACCAATGACCAGTACATAATGTCTGACAACAACTTCGGCGGGAGCGAGGACTTCTACATCCTGGAGATAGATAAGAGTGGTGGAGAGGTGTACCTGAACTCGGACGTTGATCTGGCCGCGGGCGGCACTCTGATGATCACCGCGGGCAGCCTGGACATCGGAGAGAGCACCTTTGCCCAGCAGACCTCGTTTAATGATATCGGTCCCGGGGAGACGGTACGGATCGGCAGCGGTGGTTTCGAGGTGGGTACCAACTCGTTCAGGGTGGCTGGCGGTACTTTGGAGGTCGAAGGTTCCGAAGGGGCCGGCATCATTTGCGGTGACTTCACAAACGATGGAACGGTCACCTGTTCCGATTCGGCAATCTTCCAGCTCACGGGTGACTGGGACAACAACGGCTCCTTCACCCAGGCCACTTCCCAGATCCGCTTCGTCAGCGGGGGATCACAGGACTTCTACAGCGGATCGGCCACCTACTTCTGGCTTGTTACGGACAATACCGGTACCCAGCTGACCCTCAACGAGAGCTTCTCCATGGTGAACGTTTACATGGCCGAAAACACCGGTTTCATCGTTATATCCGGGACCGTGGCGACCTTTGGATATGGATCAACTTGGAACGATGTGACGGTCCAGGCCGATGCAACGCTTCAGTGCAGCACCGGAGACATAACGATCCAGATATACCCCGGTGCGACCCTAACCGTTGAAGACGGCGGTGCCTCCGGAGGAACCTTCGACTTCCAGACACCGGTCGGAACATCATCCTGCATGATATCCACCGATGATGGCAGCAGCTGGAACCTTGATATCCAGTCAGGATCACCATCGGGTAACTTCACCGTGGCAAGGCTGCAGGTAATGGATTCCGATGCATCCACCGGTCTCACCGCAGACGGTACAAACGACTGTATTGATCTGGGTGGTAACTCAAACTGGAACTTCAACAGCGGTACCGTGACGATCGCCGGACGCCTCTACGATTCGGACGAGACAACTCCGCTGGGAGCCGGATTAACGGTCTCCCTGGCATTGAACGGCAACCCGGATACCGCATCGGATGACACGGACGCAAACGGTGATTTCTCGATCTCCGGGGTTACCATGATCAGAGGCGATGTCATTCTGCTCTACATCGACGAGGACGGGGTCGGGTCCGTATACGGTTGCCTGGTGACCGTGGCCACGGGTCAGGACATGAACAGTCCCTTTTCTAACCCGGATGCCTTAAACATCGCCAAGGACCACATAGTGGTCATGAACCACCTGCCAGGTGATGTGGATAATATCAGCACCTCACACTTGGCATTAGCGGACAACGGCGATGCCGATGCGGTGGATGATATTCCCTACGAGGTCGTGGCCGGGGACACGGTGGATACCTGGTCGGGAATAGAGCTGTACATCAACTGTGACTTCGAGATATCAGGATACGACCTGACAGTGGGCCACCTGGAAGTGGTCTCAGACGGATACATCAGCAACGGGGTCTCGACCCTGACAGTGGAGGGTAACCTTGTGTGCGATGGAGATTACAACTCAGGATTGGGTACCGTGGAAATGACCGGTAACGGTGTTATTGACGGTGCAGGCACCCTGACTTTCTACAACCTGCTTCTGGCAAGCGCCGGATTCACCACAACACTGCGTACCAGTATCCAGGTATCCTACTCTGTTGTAAAGGGAAGCGGGACCCTGACCATAAATGACGGAATATCATCCGATCGGGATGTGACCCTGTACTTGCCCGGCAACAAGACCTTCACCAATCCCGTTGGGTCTCAGATCAACCTCAACGGTGGTAACTCCCATTATGCTGGTATGATGGCAGGGGGTGGGGATTCCGGGCCCATGGGTGAGGACCCGGCGATCTGGTCCGGTGATGCTCCGAACCTTGGATACGGTGGAGCCCAGGATGTGACCCTGGGTGGATTGGACTTTGCCACCAACAGTGTGAACATAAGCTCCAGCGGTTCTGGAATCACCCTTGACCTGGATGGGATTATGGGCTTTGCCAACTTCTCCCAGCAGGGAGGTGATACCATCAACTGCAATGAATCATCCATTTACCTCTTCGGTTCCTGGACCATTATGGGCGGCACCCTCAACGGACAGGATTCCTACCTGATAATGTGCAGCGGGTCACAGCTGGACGGCGGGAACTGGAATGATATATGCGTGGACTCGGCCCCGTCGGGGGCCCAGATGGGCGGATGGATCACCCTGGGAGGTGACCTCTATCTTGATGGCGGGACCCTGGACCCCCAGGGCAACACGATCCAGATCGCCGGAAGCCTCTACATCTACGGTCAGCTGGACACGAGCATGGGAGGGGTTATCGAGATGAACGGTTCCGGGGAATCCTTCATCTACGGAACTGTGGAGCCGGAGTTCTGGGACCTGACAGTTTCCAGCTCCGGCACCGTGGACATCCAGATGGACATAGAGGTGAAGAACACCCTGCTCATGCAGAACGGTAACCTCAACCTCAACTATTGCACGCTGGAACTTTCATCCAGTTCCGGTACCCCGTTCAATTTCGTGGGCGGCAGTATTGATCCCGGGACATCCACAGTGGAGTACAACGGCGCCGGAGGAATATCCGTGGCCGGAGGCGGAGGGCTCTATTACTGGGATCTCACCGTTGGTGTCAGCGGCTGGACACACACCCTCCAGTCGGACGTTACTGTCAAAAACGTCCTGACGATAGCTGATGGTACCTTTGACCTTAACATGAACATATTGACCCTGGAGAATACCGATGGCGGTGCTTTCGAACAGTACGGAACATTGAGCAACAGCGGTACCATCCGTTACTATAACGGTGCAGGTCAGGGGATGCAGGTTGACAGCGGTACCTACTACAACCTGCAGCTGGAGGCGGGATCAGGCGAGAACTGTTTTGTTTACAATGACATATCCTGCGAGAACCTGACCATCACATCAGGTGTGATGGTCCTGGCCTACGATTTCGTGACCCTATCGGTCAACAACAACCTGACCATCAACTTCAGTGGAGAGCTATCCGGTGGAATGGCAACCATCGAGGTGGGATGGGACTGGAACAACAGCGGTACCTTCACCTACGGCACATCCACGGTGGTGTGGAAGTCCACCAACAACGTACCAATGGAGGACTGGTACAACCTGGAGCTGGATCATGGAGGGTTCGTTAGTTTCGGTGGTAACCAGACGATCAACGGCAACCTGACACTCGTTACCGGAACCCAGGACTTCGGATTCAACGACATTCTTGTAATGGGAGCATTGACCATCGGGTCAGGGACCACCCTGGACGGCAGCAGCGCAACCATCCGTGTGGGCAACGACTGGGTGAATAATGGAAGTTTCAACAACAATTCCTCGACGGTTATATTCGAAGGGAACTGCACAATACCAACAGAAACCTTCAACAACCTGCGGATAAACAATCCCGACAGCGTCGCCGAGACTTCCGGGGATATAACTGTGTGGGGAGAATTCTGGGTGGTGATGGGTCAGCTAAATATTGCCAGTGGGAACGATCTGGATGTCGAACAGGACATCATTATCGATGATGTCCTTTCAGTCACCGGATCGGGGACCGAGATCTACTGTGGTTGGGGATGGGATGCCAGCATGGGAACCTTCAACCCCGGCACATCCACTGTCATAATGGACGGATCCGCCTCCTACAATATCGACAACGGGTCCAACGAGTTCTACAACTTATCGTTCTCCGGAACCGGAATGTGGACGTTTCTGACCGGGACGACCATCGCCAACCTGGACATGACCAATGGAAATATCAATTCGGGAAGCTACACCCACGAGATTCAGGGAACCTACACCCGTGCAGGAGGAATGATGACCTGGGCCAGTGGATCCACATGCTACCTCAACGGCAACCGCTCCAACACGGTAGAAATACCCAACGGAGAATCCTTCAAGACCTTGAGGATCGACGGGAACACCGTGGAGTTCACAAACAACTTCGAGGCTGAAACGGTGGATCTCAATGATATCGATCTGAGCTGGGACCCGGGTGTGACGCTCACTCTCATGTGGGGCGGTTCTTTCGATATCGATGACAAATCCGAGCTGGACATAAACGGTGAGTCCGGCAACATGGCGCAGCTGCAGGGCCAATCCGGTGATGCCACCAGCAGCGCTCACTTCAACTGCAAGGTTGACGGAGGCCCCGGCTGGGACCAGTTCATAGAGTACTTCCATGTGCAGTACATCCGCGACCTCCGCTTCGGTGATGGTACCAATTCTGTTATCGTTTTGAACTCGACGTTCACCCAGTGCGGGGTCAAGTCCTATGCTTATTCCAATATCTGGACTGGATGCACATTCGACCAGGGAGAGGACAGCTCGCTGCAGGTCCACTACCACACCTACCTGGAGGACTGCGACATCAACAATGCCATTACGGGCACGGATATCTGGATGGCATCCGGAATGGTGATGGAGACCTACAGGACATCCTTTGAAAACGATCTGACCATGGATAACAACACATTCATCCTGGCAAACGACTGGGACCAGTTCACGCCGTCGATGGACACCAACGAGGCCCGGGTGTTTGCAAGGAACGGGAACGCCAACGTCAGCTGGTGGAACAACGCCCCTGACTCAAGCACGAGCCTTGAGTTCGTTGATTATGACGGTGTTGATGATTTCAACTATGTTCTGGATTCCGATGCGTACTGCCATGACATGACCATCCCGGATAACGTCAACCTTGTGGATGTGGGACTTTGGCAGCTGTACTGTTCAGGTTCCTGGACGAACAACCATCCTGCTGGAGGGAACATATCCCTTTCCGCATCCTCCATAATCTTCGACTCCGCCGATCCCGGCGAGACCATAACCTTCGGGCCCTCCACCAACTACACCAACATCTACTTCATGAGTTCCGGAGGATTGGGCACTTGGACCTTCCAGGATATCTGTTACATCACAAACGACCTGGTCATTGTCGAGGGTGCTGTCACCCTGCAGGGCTTCCAGGTGGATGTGGACAACCAGCTGAACATCCATTCATACGGAACCCTCAACGGCGATACCGGTCAGATATTCCTGCACGGGACCGCCTACGCCTTCATCTGTCAGGGAACATTCGAACCGGGGACCACCGAGGTCATATACGACGGGACAGGGACGGTCTACTGCGCCGGGGTGGATTACTACGATCTCAGCGTGGATTGCGATCTGTACCTTGCCGATGAAACCACAGTCCAGCATGACCTTTGGATAAAGGGAACCAGAACCTTATCCTCCAACGGTTATGACCTGTACCTAAGTCATGACTTCTTCAACGAGGGCACCTTCGATGCGGGCGGCGAGACGGTCTATCTCCATTACCTGGATGCAACTTCTGACGACGGCGGTATCTGGTCCAATGGCAGCGCCTTTTACAACCTCGTTTTCTACCGCGGGGACGATGCGAGGGTGCACACCCTCAAGGATGCCACGTTCAGGGTCGACAATAATCTCGAATTCCATTCCGGTAAACTGGACACGGACGCTGCCCAGTCCTACCCGGTGGACGTGGGAGGTAACATCATCTTCTACGGAGGTGTCCTTCAGCTCAATGATTCCACGGTCAACCTGGACGGGGACTGGGACGATTGGGATTCTGCCCAGAACCTGTTCGAAGGCACATCCGAGGTCATATTCGACACGGTGGCCGGATCAGCAGGTGTAAGACAGGACACGGACAATTTCTATGATCTGACCTTCAACGGCGGGGGGTCCAGCTGGACCATGCACACCCAGGTGAACGTGACCCACGATGTCCTCATATCCAACGGCGAGCTGAACGTCAACGCCCAGACCCTGGTGATCGCCGAGGACTTTGAGAACAATGATACCCTTACACACAACAACGGGACCGTGGAGTTCAACGGCGATGCCACTGACTGTACGATCGAACCCGGCACATCCAGCTTCTACAATCTAATAATCAACTCATCGTTGGGAGTTGGAAGCTGGTACATGCTGGAGGACTGTACCGTGGACAACGAGCTCAAATTGCAATCCGGAGAGCTCACCTTCATGGCCGGGGTCGACCTGACGGTGACATCAACAGTTGCGGATACCAACTCCTTCGGAAGTCAGGGTATCAATCTTGTGGGCAACTCCAGCACCCCCACGGAACTCTGCTTCATGGGAACCCAATCTTCCCCATGCAACATTGCAGCCCACAACCCGGTATTCATCATCTTCTTCGATGTGGGTGACGAGGGGACCGGCGGGAACAACGTGGAGTTCGAGGCTACGTTCACCACCATAAGCAACATCGATGTCTACGGATTGTACCATCATGGATTCACGACTACCAGACTGTACAACGTGACCTTCAATGACATGAAGGAATCCAACATCCGTGCCAGGATAGTCGGTGTGAATCAAAACGATATCATGACCTACGCAACCCAGTACGATAACGTGACCGCCAGCATAGATGTCACTTTGGAAAATGTTGACAAGGTGAAGAATTTCCAGTGTGACAAGGTCAACTCGGACAACATAATGTCCATGGGCGGCGAGGTGTGGTGGATCGACGTGGTGATCAACGAGGTGTACCACATCGGCGATTATTCCGTTACGGGCCAGCAGTCCAACGACGACGACTGGTTCGAGGTGTTCAACCGTGGCTCTGCCCTGTCCAACAACACCGGGTCAGGGACCCAGTACCAGGACGGCGCGTCCCCGGACATCAACGGGTTCGTCCTGATGGACAACGATGGGACGACCCTGTACACCTATTCATCGACCACGTACCTTGCCGCCACCGATAACGGAATGGAGAACGGTACCCACAGCACAACCTCGCTCCAGGACACCACCAAGGTATGGGCCACCAACCAGTGGATCGGTGCCACCATAAGCATAGTGGACACATCCAGCGGGGATGTGTGGGAGAATCGGGTGGTCACCGGAAACACGTCAGACACCATCAGCTGGAGCGATCCCCTGGGTTTCACCATCGACACCGGAGATACCTACACCGTCAACTACTACGAAACCAATGCATACGATGCCCAGTACCTCACATCTCCAGGTATAACCGACTCCGATGGTCTTCTGCTGATGGACGGGTCCACCGGTGTTATCATCGGCGTGGATTACGTCACCTGGGACGATCTGGGCGACCATATCGATTCCGGGACAGCAACAGGCACCCATTCATCCACCACCCTTCAGGATACCACAAAGACCTGGGGAGCAAACCAGTGGCAGAACCTCTACATCCACATCTACGGCGGGACCGGTGCCGGCCAGAGCAGGGAGATCGCCTCCAACGACGGGAATACCATCACAGTGGTCAGCGATTGGACGGTCATCCCGGACAACACTTCCCAGTACGCCCTGGGACAGGATTCCTACATCGAGGGCGTGTCCCGGGGCCTGTGGCAGGTGGATGAATGGGCCCTGGCAGCCGTTGCGTCCGGCAGCGAGGAGGATTCCATCGGCAGGGACCGATATTCCACCGATACCAACTCCGGGTACGTCCCCGGGGACTGGGAAAGCACCGGCGGTATCCACGTGAACTACACGTCATGGCACCAGACCATGTGCGTCATAAACGAGAGGGTGCCGGAGGTGCCCCCGGCGGCGGTGCCTGTGCTGGTGATCTTCATTGTGGGGCTGGTGTGGGTGCGGCGGCGGAGGCGGGGACGGCGGAACTGATCTGGCCCCTCGCCAAAATCCCATCCCTTTTCCCCAACCTATTTGATACTTTATCCCCTTGCCCGGATCAGGGTGAGATCATGCCGGTAGTCGAGCTGAAGAGCGTGGGCAAGTTGAGCCATGAGCAGAAGGCGCAGATATCCAGGGAATTCACCGAGACCCTGCAGCGTGTTGCGGGTAAGCCCCCGGAGTACGTTTACGTGATAATCACGGAAGTCGAGCGGGAGAACTGGGCCCACAAGGGCGAGCTGTTCGGGTGAGGGACGCCGGGTGCCTGGCCCCCCTCCCGTCCACCCTGCCCCTTCCCATCTGGCGTGATGACAAAAAACGGTCTAAAAGTGGACCGTTTTGATTCGCTAGACGGTCTAATAGTTGACCGTATTTATGCATAAAACGGTCCAGTATCGGACCAATATATAAATATGTGGCCATCCATGGGATTAATCATGCGGGAGCTGATCCTTGAGTGGTACGATCTCTGGATACCCGAGTACAGGCGGCGGCATCCCGGTTTCGATGTGTTCGAAGGAGACGTGAAAAAGGTCACGCTCCTGACGGGGTGTCGCCGGTCGGGAAAGACCTACCTCATGTACCAGCTGATCGACGAATTACAATCAAGAGAAGGGGTGGACAGGAGAGACATCGTGTATCTGAATTTTGAGGACGAGAGGGTTGAATGGGACACTAAGGTGCTGACGGACCTGTTGCCAACCCTCGTGGAACTCAACGGAGAGAGGGACTACCACCTGTTTCTAGACGAGGTCCATCACATCCCGAATTGGGACCGCTGGGTGAGGCGGGTCCATGACAGCAACAGAAACATCACCATTTACCTTACCTCATCATCGTCAAAGTTATCGAAGAAGGAGATCCCGAACGCTTTGAGGGGAAGGACGCTGCCCTACGAGGTGTTTCCGCTCTCGTTCGAGGAATTCATGTCGTTCAAGGACAGGGAGACAGAAGACCCGACCCGCCTTACGGACATCGACCGGGCCAAGATCAGAGCCCTTTTTAGTGAGTATTTGGATTACGGCGGGTTCCCGGAGGTAGTCCTGGAGGGTTCCGAGAGGAGGAAAAAGGGTATCATCCAGGATTATTTCAGGACAATCATAACCCTTGACATCTGCGAACGATACGGGATATCCAACACAAAGTTGATGCACGATTACGTGAAGCTCATACTGAACCAGACGTCCCATTCAACGACGAAGTTCTATAATACACTCAGGTCACAGGGGATAAACGTCGGAAAGGATACCCTGCTGACATACACCCACCATCTTGAAGAGGCCTACCTGTCGTTTTTCGTGCCCATATTCTCGTACAAGATCAAGGACAGGTTGTACTACCCGAGAAAGGTGTACTTCATCGACGGCTCATTTCTGAACCACATCACGTTGAAAACCTCGCCGGAACTCGGAAGGCAGATGGAGAATGCGGTCTATCTCCGGCTGTTGAAAAGATACGATGTCGAGAACATATTCTACTGGAAGGATTCTAAAAACCACGAGGTCGACTTCGTCATTGTGGAAGGTGGCAGGGTGATCATGGCAATCCAGGTGTGCCACGATCTAACAGATGAGAAGACCAGGGAAAGGGAGGTCCGTTCCCTGGTGTCCGGTGCGAGGGAACTGAACTGCACGGAACTCCTGTTGATATCAGGTGAGAAGGTGGGAGAGGAAGAGATTGACGGCCATTCGATCAGGTATGTGCCGCTCTACCGGTGGCTCCTGGAATAGTGCATGATGCATGTACGGGAAACCCGTGGTTGTTGCTTTTCGCAGGTTTTGTACGGCTCCGGAAAAGTAAGACAGGGGGATACAGGGGAAAGAACAGGGATCAGGCCCCCACGGGATGACCCCCCAACCTTTTTGACCTCCGTTGACCGATCACCCGCAGGTGAAAACCCATACCGGTCGTGGAAGTCAAGACAGTGGGAAAGCTGAAATGTTAGCAGAAGGCCGACATATCCAGGCACTTCACTGCAACCCTGCAGCGTGTTGCGGGTAAGCCCCCGGAGTACGTTTACGTGATAATCACGGAAGTCAAGCGGGAGAACTGGGCCCACAGAGGGGAATTGTTTGGATAGAGAACAATTCTGTTGGGACTGGTAGGTTCCAACCGGAATCAGTCCAGCAGCGAAGAGAACCGGGAATACGCCTTCATTGCCCGGATCAACTCCTGCTCCAGGGTATCCTCGCTTTGGGGATTGCCCGCCAAAACATCCTGCAGGAGCTGGTCGTAAACATCTGGAGGGATGTTGAGCTGTCTGGATATCTCCTCAACGGTGGGGACCATGCCAATCAGGTTTGTATTGGCTCATGAATATATATATGATATGTTTAACGGCCCGGGGGTGTCGATCAAATATCGGCATGACGGTCTTATCCAAAGCGGGAGGGGATGATGTTGGTCAAACTGTTCCACAAAACAAATAGACACATATTTTCTTAATGATCAATGGTGCGGGGATGGGTAAGGCATGATTGTGGGATGAGTTTGGAAGATCATGTGGGTGAGGGCTACTCTTTTCTCTTCCAAAGGTCCCCGGGCATGTATTATTTCTGTGCCCGAAACCCCCGCGCCTCTTTTTTTCAGATGTCCAGCCGGAGCGTTCCCGGAGGATCATTCCATTCCGGTGACAGGGCAGACATGGCTCGAGTTTGGCCCTATTTGGACGGAGATATCCTTTCCTCCACCAGTTTAACAACCTGGGAGGTTTCTTCCTCGGCCCCGTCCCACAGGGCCTGACATTCCCGATCCAGCTCGGATCTGAAACCCTCGTCTTTAATGGATTTGAGGTTGATCCTCACGTTGAACACCGCCCCTTTCACCCCTGCATTGGCCATGAGGGCCGCCACCCCGGCGTCGGTGACAGCGTTGGGGTTGCCCTTTTGCGCTGCAATGTGGGCCAGGGATATGACCTCCCGGCACATCCGGGCAGTCTCCAGGGGAACCTCAGCAGCGGCGATGTAGCCGGCCTGGATGGCCTGGGAACGCGCCTTCTTCTCCTCCGGGGTGTCCTTGGGAAGACGCAGGGCGTCCATGACCTTGTCGAAGGCCTGGGTATCGGTGTCCACGGAACGAACGAGCCCGTCCTTTAAGACCTGGGCCCTGCCAGCCATGTTGTTGAGCTCCCCTGCCACCTCGTCAAACTCGGGCTTGCCGATGGACAGGTTGGCCACCATGGACGACAACGCCGCGCCAAGCCCTCCGGCAAGGGCGGCGATGGACCCACCGCCCGGGGCGGGGCTGTCCCGGCTCACCTCATCGGTGAATTCCCGAACACCCAGGGCAACCAGCTGGTCCAGTGCGGGGTCGGGAAGGCCCAGTATCTTCTTGGCCGGGTCGAACTCAGCCACGTCCTCCAGGCCCATGGACTGGACGGCTGTCCGGATCACATCGGATACCGGTACCCCGGTGGAACCTCCCTGCCTCTCCAGGTAGAACCTGCCGGATTCCATGATGGACTGCAGCGGTATCAGCCCCACCACCTCTGAACCGGTCACGATAATGCCCCGCCTGGCAGCCTCTTCCCGGGCCGCTTCCAGTACCACGTGGGGCGGCGTGATCTTGTAGTTGGTGAGGTTGATGGATATTTGGGCCTGGCCGTATTCCGGTATCATCCAGCCGATGGCCTTTACGTTGCGGAAGGTGCCCAGCCTCTTGACGGTCTTCCCGTCCAGATCGTTCAGGTCACGGTCGTAAAGGTCCCGGTTAACCCAGTCCAGGTCGATGTCGTGCAGGTCTTTCGTGTGGGACTTTACCTCATCGTATGACTTCCCAACGAAATCGCACTGGCCGCAGGGCCAGTTTCCCTCAGCGTAGCGGACCATCTCTCCCTTGAAGTAATGGGGCTCGATGTTGCCCGATCGCTTGGCCCGGCCCTTCTCCCGAAGCTCGAAGGCGATGTCGTTGGCCAGGTCCTTGGACTTGGTGTTGAGGTTGATGTTGTAGGCGATGAGGAACTCCCGGGCGCTCATGGCGGTGGCACCGGCTCCCGGGTTGAATCGGGCGGGACCGAAATCCGGTTTCCAGTAATCGTCTTCGAACCGGTCCTTGAGACCCTCGTACTCTCCCTTTCGGACCACAGCCAGGTTCTTCCATTCAGGTTTGGACGCGGCGTGCTCGTAGAGATAGATGGGTATACCCAGTTCGTCCCCCACCCGTTTCCCTACCTTACGCGCGATCTTTACGCAGTCGTCCATGGTGACCCCTTCCACGGGAATGAATGGGCACACGTCGGTGGCCCCCATTCGGGGATGGGCTCCGGTGTGGGCGCTCATGTCGATGAGCTCGGCGGCCCTCTTGATGAGACGGAAGGCTCCCTCGGCAACCGAATCCGGGTCACCCACGAAGGTTATGACCGTCCGGTTGGTGTCGAACCCCGGGTCAACGTCCAGCACCGTAACGCCTTCAACGGCGGCAGCGGCGCTGACCACCTCATCGATCCTGTCTCGGTTCCTGCCCTCGGATATGTTGGGAACGCATTCCACCAGTTTCATTTTACCGACCCCGGCAGGGCGCGAATAAATCGGTGACTATATATAAATTTAAAACAGGATAGGGATGGCATGAGCGGAACCGAAGGAAAGGTAGCCGGGACGATCCTGATATCCCTGAGGGAATACTCCCGCAAGAAGTGGGGGGTTGCGGGATACGAGGATATGAAGAACGTTTTGGACTACGAGATAGATAAAATCGCGCCGGAACGCATCTATCCCATAAGTCATGCCGGTCAGATACTGGAACATGTTCAGAGGAAAAAGGGGAACGACGAGCTGGTCCGGATGGGAGTTTTCACCGTCCAGAACATAGGTGCCAAGCGGTACTTCGCCCTGCTGCTTCCTGTAAAGAGCCTGGTGGAGAAGATCAAGGATACCATTGACAAGATATCCAGCTCAATCGAAATGGATATCCGGGATGGGCACAACTCCGTCACCGTGACCATGCAGTCTCCCCATTACAACGATGTGCAGGCCCATTTCTGGAAAGGCATGTACCAGGGGGTGCTCCAGATGGCCCACAAGAAGGGCAAGGTGGACATGGACACCAGCGGCCTCAAGGACGACCACAGGGTCATTTACATGATCAGTTGGGATTAGATCGTCTGTTGATCTCAATATCAAGAGCCGTCCCCATCGTGTGCGGCTGAACCGTCCCCATCGTGTGCGGCCTATCCGTTTTCCCAAAAAGCAATGAACCTTTCAATTGTCAGATATCCACAAAATACTTCATAGAGAAGTTTTCTTCACTGTCATAATCTGGAGGGTATGTGCATGAAACGGATCGGAATATTGGCAATAGTTGCAGGCATGATGTTATTAACACTCCTCGTACCGGTGACGATGGCAGAGGACATGGGCTGGGTCCAGGGAACCGTTACCGATGCAGATAGTGGTGACCCGATATCCGGGGCGATGGTTACCATCGTAGATACAGGCGTCACGGCCATCACGGATTCATCCGGGATGTACAATGCTTCCAACGTTCCTGTCGGGACGTATGATGTTGAAATAACCCATCACGATTATGATACCAAGACGAAAACAGGAGTTACGGTATCAAATGCCACAGGAACAACAGTTGACGAGACCCTGACGATGGCCATCGGATACGTGGAAGGGACCATAACAGATGCCGATGACTCTGAACCCCTGGAAAATGCAGAAGTTGTGATAGATGGACCAAATGCCACTGCCACAACAGGTAGCGATGGCACCTTCAATATATCGGTCACCGTGGGGACCTATGATGTTGTGATAGTGGCCAGTAATTATCAGCAAACTACTAAATCGGTAACGGTGACTAAAGGTATGACGGCCGATCTGAGTGCTTCCCTGACCGCGGGACAAGGGTGGCTTGAGGGAGAGGTGACAGAAGGGATACTATCCGATGTTCCGGTGGTCGGAGCAACCGTAAAGGTGGAGGGAACCACAATTACAGCTACGACCGATTCTGATGGTACCTTCAATATCACATTGAAGGCTGGAACCTACAACATCAACATCACAGCCCCGGACTTCGATGTGTATGTGAAGGAAGGAGTTACGGTATCGATGGGTGAAACAAAGTCCCTCAATGTATGGATGGAGAAGGCAACGGGCACTGTTGTGGGAACGGTCACTGACAAGAATACGGGCGATCCCCTCTACATGGCATCCGTGGACTACGATCCAGAGGCTATACTTGGTGGAACATTTACCGAAAAAGACGGTACTTATTCACTGGAACTTGAGGTGGGTGAATGGGAACTGGTCGCCTCTGCACTGGTAGGTTATGAGAATGCGACCCAGACAGTCACTGTTGTGGCGGGTCAGGAAGTAACTGCGAATTTCGAACTGGAACCCACCGGTGAAGTTGTTACGGGTGAGGGTCGGATGTTAACAGGAACCATAAAGGACATGTCCGGAAACCCCATTGAAGGTGCCACTGTTAAGGTGGGTGATAAGGAGACCACCACCGATGAGGACGGTAAGTTCTTCATAGATGGACTTGAAGAAAAGGAATACGATGTTAAGATAACAAAATCAGGGTATGATACGTATACCGATACTGTCAATCTCGCAACTGGGAGTAAGGACCTCACTCTTAAAGTGCCCACTGAATCGGAAGCCCGCGGGGGTCTTACCCCCTTGGGATGGATAGTACTGGTGGTGATCCCGGTGATCATTATCGTTATTGTTGTAGTGGTCGTTGTTATGCGGAAGAAAAAGAAAGCCGCCGCAGAGCAACAACAATCCGAACAGACCCCTGTTGAACAGCAGTCAACCGATGCCCCTGTGGCCCCCACCGCTCAAGATTACGAGTCCCTTTATGGTGCTCCCCCGCCCCAGCAACAGCCCGGATACGGTGGCCAGCCTCCCCAGCAGCAGCCCGGATACGGTGGTCAGCTTCCCCAGCAACAGCCCGGATACGGTGGTCAGCCGTTCCAGCAGCAGCCCGGATACGGTGGCCAGCCTCCCCAGCAGCAGCCCGGATACGGTGGTCAGCCGTTCCAGCAGCAGCCCGGATACGGTGGCCAGCCGCCCCGGTAATGGTAAAACCGGCAGTGGCCATTCCAGAATAAATGTCTGTTCCAGTCCCGGCCGGATCAGAACTCCGGGACAACCTTCAGTCCCTGCCTGTCGGCCTCTGCGGCAACCAGTTCCATAAGCCGAGTATATACTGACGTATCCTCCCGAAGTGTACGGGTCATCTCATATCGCCGCTTTCCAGCCCCGGCAATGATCGCAGCCACCACCCCGGGTTTCGGGTTGACCCCGTCCACATGGACGAGCCCCACGCCCGTTTTCCTGATGCGTGATATCCATTCAGGGATATCCGCCGGGTCCGTGAGCGGGTGCAGGGGACCCATGAATATGTAGGTGTTCACCCCGGCCCCGATCAGTTCATCCACCGCCCTCAGCCTCTCTTCGAAAGGGGGCGCGTGGGGTTCCCATCCGATCTTCTGATCCTCCCGGGGAGCCGTGACGGTGATGCCCACCTCCGCGCGCTCGAACCGGGTAAACAGGTCAATGTCCCGGGTGACAAGGGGCGATTTTGTCAGGATACTGACGGGCCAGTCGGCCCTGAGCAACTGCTTTAGGCACATGCGGGTCAGTTCCAGCCTCTCCTCCTGGGGTTGATATGGATCGGTGACGGTGGATATCCCCACAACACCCCTCTCCATCCGCTTGAGTTCCCGGGCCAGGACCGCAGGCATGCTCCGGCGGACCTCCACGATCCTTCCCCAGCCCTCCCTATCAACGTTAATGATGGACGGGGCGTAGCAGTAGGCGCACCGGTGGGCGCATCCCCGGTAGGGGTTGAGGGAATAGTCGTACCCGTATAGCCTGGAGGGAGAAAGAGCGCTGCGGCACCCTATCTCTCTAGCGGCCATATATCCCCCCCTTGACATAATCGTCCAGCCTCCGTTGGTAAAGTCGGTCCTTGAGGATACCGGAGTTCAGTATCCACCTTTCCAGCGGGATTTCCATGGTCTTTGCGATGTGGCCGAACACCTCCTGCCAGCTGTCGTAGCGGAAGGGCGGGGTCCGCAGGGCGGCCCGGACGTTCTCCCTGACGTTCCACACCCCAACGGGAAGGGTGTATCCAGGGTGTGCCTCCCGCAGTATCACCACCCCGGCCTGTCTCTTCAGCCGGTGCAGTTCCTCGTTGACGGCCATCCTGGCGGCGTAGTAACACCCGCCTATCTCCGCATAGGTTTTCCGGCCCTTGTTAAGCTCGTAAGAGTTGAAGATGGATATGCCCGAGTGGTGGGGGTTCCAGGCGGTCTTGGGATACCAGGCCTCCACCAGCTCGTAGCACCACTCCGTGGGCATCATCAGGACTATCCACCGGTTGTCCAGTTTGTTGATCTCGTATATCCTGAAATGGTCCAGCCAGGGCATGTCCCGGGTCCGATCCATCATGTCCGCCCCTATCATGGAATCCACGGCGGTGATGGACCATCGTGTGGGGACGAACCGGCGCTTCTTTCCCACTCCAAAGGAACCTGTTGAAAACGCCTTCTGTATCCGGGAGATGAGCACCCCCTCCCCATAAAGCCCCAGCACCGCTTCCTTGGATAGCAGGTCGGTGTCGTAATACGCCTTCTCCATTTTATGGTCCCACTTCGGGTTGTCAGCATCCACCTTTCGAATTGGCGCCGAGGGGCCGAAGGGCTGTACCTCCGAGTCCAGTGACAGCCTGCCGAAGGGCTTGCGCTGGAAACTGGCCTCCACGCCGGTTGGCAGCTTGGCCATGGCCAGCTCCCGGGTGGTCTCCACCGTCCTGTGGGGGTTCTCAACATCGTGCACCTCCACAGGATGCATGCCCCGCACCAGCTTGGATCGGAAATCCACCAGCTCGTCTATGGTGATGTTCCCCCACCACTCCGGTGTATCCATCCGGGCTGTGTTTTCCTTCAAAGGAGGAACCATGGGCCCTATCATCACCTTGGGATAACCGAACCTTCCCACGAACACCGAAGGGGGCGAGTTGCCTGCCATCTCCAGGGTATCAATGGATGAGGCGGACCGGGTGTTGGCATAGAACCGCATGAGGACCGGGCACCGGTCCTTGCCGCAGAGCATCCTGGTTCCCCGGCAGAGGATACAACGGCTCTTTGACCCGCTGGAGAACGGGTCTGCTGGGGTATTCATGAAGGTAAATGGGTGTGGGAAGTATATAACGGCCCGTGTCGGGGTGGATGAAAATGGCTATTCCCCGAATGTCCCGATGATGGGGATATTCCTGACGTGCAAACCAATATTTTCTTATACTTTCCTGGCCAATGCCGAAGGCAGCTATGAGACCATTACTACGGGGGTTTACTTATGGTTGACATAATAGTGTGTCTGAAAAATGCCCTGGACGTTTCCCAGATAACCACCGATGCGGGTTCCGGCAAGCCGGTCCTGGCCGGGGTTCCAAGGAAGGCGTCCGACTTTGATCGAAATGCCCTGGAGGCTGCCGTTGCCATAAAGGAGAAGGCGGGCTCCGGGAAGATAACCGTGCTGTCGGTGTCCGACGCAGACGCCAACCAGCCCGTCCGGGAGGCCCTGGCCGCCGGCGGGGATGAGGGATACATAGTGTCCTACGATGGCGGTATGGATTATTTCTCCCTGGTGAACGTGGCCGCCGCTGCCGTGAAGAAGATCGGCAACTGCGACCTGATCATCTGCGGAGAGGTTTCCATAGACTGGTACTCGGGACAGTTCGGCCCCAGGCTTGCCGGGGCCCTGGGAATGTCCCAGGTGACCAACGTCACAAAGCTGGATATGGAGGGTGACAAGGTCAAGGCCACCCGTGAGTTCGGCAACATGCTCATCGAGCAGGAGGCCAGGCTGCCTGCGGTTGTCACGGTGAACAAGAACATTAACGAGCCCAGGCTTCCCAACCTGATGCAGATCATGGGCGCATCCTCGAAACCCATCCAGCAGGTGCCCAGCTCCGATCTGGCGCCCGAGGCCGAGGCCTTTGGCGGGATCGTGGAGAAGGTCAAGCTGGACGAGATCCAGGGACTGACCATGGATCGCAAGCGCCAGATGATCGAGGCAGACCCGGCAGAGGCGGCGGGCCAGGTTGCAGGGGTCATCAAGGAGTTCTGCGCAGGAGGTGAATGAAATGGCAGGTATTGTTGTATTTTCAGACAATCCCAATCTTCTGTCCCAGCTTCTGGGCAAGGCCGCCGAGATCAAGGCCGACTTCGGTGATGTGACAGCTGTTGTGGGGCCCGGCGGGGCAACCGACCTGGGCCAGTTCGGCGCCGACGCCGTGGTGTCCCTTCAGGGAGACCGGTTGAACGAGATCGTGGCGGAGGATTACGCCGACGCTCTGGAGCAGGTGTGTTCCGATGTCGGTCCTGATCTGATCCTTATAGGTTCCACCAAGACCTCAGCCGGGATCGCTCCCAGGCTGGCTGCCAAGCTCAAGACCGGAGCGGTGTCCGAGGTGACGGCACTGACGTCCGAGGGCGGTGCCCTCAAGGCCAACCGGGTCGTCTACGGCGGAAACGCCCTGGGGACCTTCAGCTTTGATGGAAGCCCCATGATCGTCATGGTGCCCAACAACGCGTTCCCCGTTCCCGAACCCGATGGGTCAAAGACCGCGGCGGTTACGGAAAAGGCAGTCGACCTGGGCGATCCATTTACAACGATCGTGAACAAGGTTGCCAAGGAATGTTCCACGGTCTCACTGCAGGACGCGGAGATCATAGTCGGTATGGGACGGGGCGTCAAGTCCAAGGACGATATCAAGCTCATCCAGGACCTGGCCGACACCCTCAATGCCGAGGTTGGATGTTCCAGGCCCATTGCGGCCGACCTGAAATGGATGACCGATGACCACTGGGTGGGTCTTTCCGGGAACAAGGTCAAGCCCCGGCTCTACATCGCCGTGGGAATATCCGGCCAGATCCAGCACCTGGCGGGCATGCGGGATTCCGATACCATCGTGGCCATCAACAATGATAAGGACGCTCCCATATTCCAGGCGGCGGACTACGGCATCGTGGGCGACCTTTACCAGGTTGTCCCGGAGCTCATCAAGGCCATTAAGGGATGATCCATCGGAAGCCATTCTGATCCAACAACCCATCTGCGAAAGAGCCATCACCACGTCGTGAGTGTACTCAGCCATGGTAAGTTATAACTAGCCATGGGTGTGTATGGCCACCATGGCAAAGCCAACCACCATACAGCTGGACAGCACAACAAAGGATGCCCTGGACGGGCTCAAGCTCCACCACCGGGAGTCCTACAACGAGGTTATCCTTCGCCTCATAGAGGACCTGTCGGAGCTGGATGACCGAACCCGCAGGGAGCTGGAGGATGCAAAACGACAGGTCAAACGGGGCCGGGGATCGACTCACGATGACGTGGGGGAACGGGTGGGTCTTTGAGCAGCGGTGAGGAATACCGGTTGGTATGGTCCAGAAGGTCCCTGGAAACCCTCGAGCGGCTCCCGCTGCCACTGCGGAGGAGGCTTCACCGAGCAGTGGGAACTCTTCAGGATCTACCCCGCATAAACGTTCGCAAGATAGTGGGCAGGGAGGAGTTCCGGTTCCGGACCGGGGACTTCGATGTCCTCTTCGACATACACGAAGGGACGGTGCAGGTGCTCAGCATTCGCAGGAGCGGCGAGGATCCCAGGTACTATTGATGATCGATACCGGTGCCAAAAAACGGTGCCAAAAAACCCCGTCGGGCGGGAAAAACGTTTTTTCCCACATGTGCAATACCCGGTCAGCTTCGTTCCGGGTGGCCCCATCCATACCGCTCTGAATATCCGTTAGCAGCGGTGTTCGACAACCAGGACGGGAACTTCCGGATATCCAAGGTTATCGAAGGTTGCTGGTCCCATGGGCACAAAAGAATCCAAAGACACGCTGGAAAACAACTACATCAGCTGGGAAACGGCTGCGGACTGGAGCTGGGAGATCGCCGAATCCATTGACCGGTCGGGGTTCAAGCCCAACATAATCATATCCATTATCAGAGGGGGTCTGACACCTTCCACGGTGATGTCCGATTATTTCGAGCTCAAGAACCTGTTCGGTATAAAGATCGAGCACTGGGGCATTACCAAGGACGCGGGGGGCAACGCCGTGCTCAAAGAACCCCTCTACGTTGACATGTTCAAAAAGAAGGTCCTGGTGGTGGACGATATCTGCAACACCGGCCAGTCCCTAAAACTTGCCCATGACCAGGTCAGCGACAGCGGTCCAAGGGCCGTGAAGACAGTGACCCTGCTTGCATCTTCGGGAAGCAAGTTCAAACCTGATTTCTCGGTGAAGGTGCTTCCCCCGGTGGTGGCCTCCCAGGCCATATTCCCCTGGAACCGCAACGAGTACCTGGCCAGACAGATCATGGCCCTTCTCAAGGATCCCATGGGCGAGGATGCGTTGCTGGACGTGCTGGACAAACGCTTCAACATCAGGCCGCCCAAGAAGAACTTCAAAAAGACCCTGGAATGGCTAATCGAAAAAGAGAAGCTGTCAAGGCACGGGGCCTACCTGAAACACGCCTGAGGTGATGGCCTGAGGCTCCTGGTGGCGGGGGATGTTCATGGGGACATTGCCGGCAGGGACCGGATACTCCATAGTTGTCAGACCGGCAAGCCCGAGCTTCTGATAATTTGCGGTGACGTCACCAATTTCGGTCCGGCCAGTTTCGTTGAGGATTTCATATCCCTGAGCGGGATCAGGACCCTGGCCGTGCCTGGAAATTGCGATACGGATGGGGTGGTGGAGGCAATGGATCGCGACCCCTGGTCCAATATCCACGGCAAGGTGGTGGAGGTGGATGGCTGGCATTTCTTCGGACGCGGAGGTGCGGGAAGAAGGAGCCAGTCCCGAGCGCTGCAGGCCAAATTCGATCTGGACGATATGGTGGCTCTGGTCGAGGACATCCCTGAAGACCGCCTGGTGCTCGTGCTTCACGAACCGCCCAGGGGCCATCTGGATTCCCCGTCACCGGGCACCCACGTTGGGAGCCGAATGCTTGCCGAGCTGGTAAGCAGGACGTCACCAGCCCTGGTGTTGTCTGCCCATATTCACGAAAACCCGGGGATAGAAAGAAGCGGCGGCACCCTGTTTGTCAATCCTGGACCGGCCCTGGACGGCAACGTTGTCATGGTTGAGCTGGATACCAAAGAACCCCGGGCCCGGCGGCTCTAGGTCCGCAACTCTCTGCCGGTTCCTTCGATGGTTTTTTTACCCTCCTGGGTCATGGGGATGGTGATGGAATTTCGCAAACGCATAATGGCCCCAACGGCAGGTGAGATACCCGCCAGGGAGAACGCCGAATACCTGGTGAAACTGGTAAAGAGCCTAAGGGGCGAGCTTCTGGTGGTCCACATCCTGGACGACGTCACCCCCACCGGTTCCGAGGCCGAGATGAAGGGGGAGAAGGCCCTGGGGTATTTCAAGCAGGCCGCCGAGTACAATGGAGTACCGGTGACAGCCCGCATGCTAAGAGGTCCCGTGGCCAGGTGCATAATCGAGGAGGCCGAAAAAGAGAGGGTGGATCTGATCGTCATGGGGGTATCCGAGGGAAGGACCGTGGCTGAATGGATAGTGTCCGATCTCAAAGACAGGTGCCGTATCCCAGTTGTGGTGGCGCCCGGCGGTTTCTCCGACATATTCTGAAATATTGTGAAAAGATAGATGAAATTGAAAGGTTTAAGTAACTAGATGGCCTGAGACCGATAGGAGTGACCGACATGAGGATCCTGGTACCCACCGCTGGGCCCACACCGGCCCGGAACCACGCCGAATACATAATGAAGATAGCCAGGGCCCTGGGGGCCAGTGTGGATGTAATCCACATCTGCAAGACGGGGGATGACGATCGTCCGGGCAAGGAGGCGCTGGACGTTTTCAAGGATGCCTCTGCCAAACTGGACATCTCCATAACCACCCACCTGGTTTACGGCGACGTGGTCCAGACCATATTGGATTACTCCAAGGAAAGGGACACCAACCTGATAGTCATGGGAGCGTCGGAAGGCCGGGTGGCCGCCCAGTGGCTGGCCTCGAACCTCCTTCCCCAGGCCGAGGTTCCGGTGTTCATAATCCCCGACGGGTTCTCCCATCTGGTGGAGAATTTCTGATAACGATAATGGTTGACCTATCATGGTTGACCTATCATGGTTGACCCATAATGGTTGACCTATCATGGTTGACCTATCATGGTTGACCTATCATGGTTGACCTATCATGGTTGACCCACACAGATCTAGTGGGTTTGTGAAGTTGTTCCGTACCTGTCCAGGTAGTTCTGGATGTAGGACCGCACCTCGTTTTTACCATGGAATGTTCCGAAGTGTCCCTCGCACAGTATATCACATTCCTGGTCCAGCAGAATTTCCATGGACCGTTGCCATTGGTCAAGGTCTGAGCCCCAGGCGGGGTCGAAGGGACCGTGGATGTCCTGGCCGAAGAGGACCTTTTTGGTGCCCACCTGCGCAACGGGTGAGATGCTTCCAGGTGTGTGACCCGGGGTGTGGAGCAGATCGAGATGCACCGAACCCACCACCATCTCCTCTTTGGGTTCTTCAAGCAGGATATCAACCTCCACTGGATGGTATTCAACCCCGTAAAGATCGGCGGCCACCGCCGGGTGAGTGGGGTTTTTGAGGGCATGGGCATCATCCCTGTGGGCCACCACCTTGCAGCCAAGCTGTTCCTTCAGATATGCGGCCGATCCCGCGTGATCTATGTGACAGTGGGTGAGGATCAGGTGGGAAACGTCATCGGGCACGCCCCCGACCTCGTGGATGTTCTCCATCAGGGCCGGTCCGGACCTGCCGGCCCCGCTGTCCACCATGAACCATTTTCCCCCGCCGCAGTCCACCAAAAACACGGCGGCATCCTGGAAATGGGTTATGTTGGAACCGCCTATCTGGAAAACCCCCGGACAGACGGTAACGGGTCTTGTCAAATCCCTCACCAGAAAAGCAATAATCCTCGGTGATGACCGGGGCGGTTTATAGGATGGACTCGTCCGGGTTCTCCCGGTCGTGGACCTCGATTATCATCTTGAGGGTGGTCTCGATCTTCTCGATGGCCTTCGCCTCCTTCTCGTCCACCCTGTTGTCCGCCATGACGATGTCGTGGAACTCCTCTATGAGCTTGGATATGTTCTCCCTTTCCTCGGCAGAAAGGTAGGTATCCTCGATGGCCTTGTTCATCACGTCCAGTATCTCCTCTTCCTTCTTCTTGAGGGGCGACGGTGGCAGACCTTCTTCAAGTATCTTCTTTTTAAGCGACTGCAGCCTTTTGAGTGTCTCCTTGCCCATCTGTGGTGCCCCCTGGATACCTAATCCGCAAACCGATTAAATCCGGGAAACCGTAAAAACCTTTGCGTCCCTGAGCCCGCTCAGAGCATGCTTTCCATGTGGCCGTTGCACCGGGGACAGTGAAACCCTCTCAGGTGGGCCTCACCCAGTCCAAAGGTACGAAGACAGTTGGGGCACACAAAAAGGGTCTCCGATAACTCCAGGCCTTCATCCACCGGGAGCTCCAGCTCCATGGATATTTCGTCGGGATCCAGCGGGTCCAGTCCACCGGATGCGCCGTTGCCATACCCATCATCACCATCGTGTCCCTCGCTTGAGACATCCCCGTTATCATCGTCATCCAGGGACACCCCACTGTCATCCGGGCCCGCCGGTCCATAACCCCCAGGGTCTTCCGGACCTCCCGTGTTGTCGGTCGTTTCCTTTACCTTTTCTCCGGCCTTTCCACTGTCAGATCCGGTTTCATCATGATCATTCTTACGGGTTTCTTCGCTCTCTCCTTGTGGTATATCGTTTTCCGTACCCCCGTCATGACCGTCCTGATCCAGCCCCCCCGCATCACCTTGTTCGAAAGGTTCCTGACGGTCGATTTGGGGAACGCCATCCTCCGGAGCGGTTAGGGCCGATCCCCCCTCCACAGCTGCCGCATCATTTCCCGCTTCCGGTTCGTGGCAGTAGGGCACGGTGGCCTCCGGGCAGGGGTCAATCTCATCCGTGAGTACGTCATCGGTGCCGTTGGGAATTTCGGGTACCTCCCCGTCCTCCTCAAGCATCCTGTTGAAGTCATCCTCCGTATCCCCCCCTTCGCCCGGATCGTCCCAGATGTCCTTCATCAGGGGATCGTCCGCCTCTTCGATACTGTGCCCTTTCTTCTCGGCTGACGGTTCCGGTTCGGCCGGCGGTCCCCCTCCCAGAAAGTCCGTGAGCTTAACCGGCTGATGGCTGTGAAGGTCCTTGAAGCCGAAGGCACCCTGAACGTACATGGTAACCATGTCCTTGTACCAGGGCAGATCTATGTTGGTCTGATCCCTCAGGTGGTCTATGGGGTACATGTAGGCGATGGGTTTGACCCCCTTCTTGCCCGGTTTTTTTATTCCCGGAAGGGGCTGTTTTGTCACCACGAAGGTGAACTTCTCCGTGTTGGTGATCTTACCCACTATCTTCTCGATGGCCTTTGCCCGTTCGGCAAACACTGAAAACGAGCCATCGGGGTTCAACTTGTATGAACTGGCCGGTGCAACGCTCTGGATGATACGCAGTTCCTTCACAGTCAGGTTCTCGATGTTGATGTTCTTGACAATGTCCTTTGTATGTTTTTTAATGGACCTCATCACCGATGCCCGGGACTCCTTCTCTTCGGTCCAGGAGGTGTTCTCCTTGAGGACCCGCAGCATGATATCCGAAAGTGACTTGACGGCCAGGTCCGGTTTGTCGGATGCGTGGAAGTTGGCCCCCTTGGTCTTCATCTTGATCTTGCCGTTCTTCTCATCGAAGATGAGGTAGTTCTTGTGCTTGACGAAGATCATGCCGTCGTGGTATTCCGGTTCCAGTTCGAAGTCGGGGTAGTTGAGGATCCTTCGCCATTTTTCGTTGCATCCTTCAATGAGCTCCACCACCCAGTCCGGGTCGGAGAGCCATTTCACCTCGCTGCCGTCATCGGGCACGTTACCCAGGGCCTCGGTGACGCTGGGCAGAAGACGGACGGTGTTGCCGCAGGCGCAGTAGATACCGTCGGTGTCGCCATAGACCACCCTGACATTGTTGCGGTTGAGCAATTCCAGCGTATCTGCCAGTATCTCCTGTCCCCGGGTGGTGATCTTTGTGCCGCCCCACAGGTTGAACTGGCGGCAGGATACGGTGGGGGCGGTCATGATGCCGTGGGTGCCGGCGTTCCGGGCAGCCTTCAGTGACTTGTACATCTGGTCCATGCGCTGGACCTCGGCCTCCGGGACGTTGCCGGCCTTGGCATCGGCCAGCTCCTTTTTGATCCTAAATATCATCTTCAGGATCGAGGTCATGGCCCGGGACACGCAGCCGGGTTCCTTCATCATCTTGATCCCTATGAGAACCCCGGCGTCCTCTCCCTTTTCTGTCCTGCGGTGGGCGAAGGGGTGGTCAGGAGGGACCTTCTTCCATATCACCCTGTCCAGAAACGACGTGGGTATCTTGACCATCCAGATGAAGTCATCGGGTTTTTCATCCTTCCTGGCAAGCCGGACGGTGTCCGCCCCCACGTTCTCGGCCTTGAGTATGGTGGGGTACATGGCACCCACGTCGGCGATCAGCACCTTCCACCACATGATGAACTCCGAGTCCACCTCCGTGGGTTTGATGGTCATTCCGCCGGGAAAGTGGTAGTTGAGCATGGCATCCGGGTACTCCACCCAGTCAGGCATCTCGTGACCGTACTTGACAACCCGCAGGGTCTCCCTCATACCAGGCTCCTTTCTCGTGTCTCCCTTATTGGATGCGGCCTCGTTGAATATCTCCTGTCTGGTAGTTGCGCCCGGGAAGGACTTTTGGAGTGTCTCGCAGACCGATTTCACCTTGCAGGTGGCGGGGAATATCCGTTTCATGGCAGATGCCCGGATCAGGGCCATGTGGTCCCACATCTTCGTGGACCCGGCCGGCAGCAGCTCCTCGAAAGGCATGCCGGTTATGAAGGATAGGGGAAGGGCCTGCTGGAGCAAAATCTGGGTTATACCAAGCTGTTCCAGCACGTCGTGTTTGTTGTACCGAAGGGTGTTGTCGTCAAGATGCATCTGGGAGGGTGTGAGGTATACCCGTTCGGGAATGTTGACCTGTAAGAACGGAGCGATGGCCTTGAGCGAGAAATTGGGAAGGAACTTGTAAAACCGCCTGGCGGCGAAGTAGGTGTCGAAGGATGTGGGGTGGAACTGAACGGTATCCTGCATCTCGCCGAAGTTGAAAACCCGGTTGCTGAATGTCTTCTTTTTGCGGAAGTCCACAAACAGCCGCAGGTCGCCGGGGGACAGGTTCCGGTCGATGGGGTTGCGGTCCAAAAAATGGCCTATGCGGTCCATGACCCGCATGTTGTCGAAGGTCAGTATGTTGTGACCGGCTATCACGTCGGATTCATTGACCTGCTTGACCAGTTCTTTGAGCAGTTCGATCTCCTCGTCGGGAGTGGAACCGGTGATCTGGATGACATCGGCGTCATCCCAGGAGGTCCCCACGTCCTTGATGTCGAAGTCGAAGTTCTCCTCGTCCAGGTCCTTGGCTGCTGTGTAGGTCAGGTCGAATTTGGCGTATCCCACCATGTCCACAGGCGGTCTTGGGTTCTCCTTGGAGTACTGGGTGGTCTCGATATCGTAGGCCATCACCCGCAGCGTGCGCTTGTCCCCGCCTGTGTCGTATACCCACATGTTCTGCTTTACAGCCAGGTCGGACAGCAGCCGCTGGACGTAGGGTATGTCGTGCTCGGCGGTGGGCAGCCTGAGCTTTGAAAAGATCCTGTCCGAAACCGCGGGGACATACCTGGGATGGTGGCAGATCACCCTGAAGGCGGGTTTTTCCACCGACGGCTCCCAGAAACTGTGCCACATCTCAGGCCTTTCCACCCTGCGGATCTTGGCAACCGGGTCGTCGTAATCCCCCCCCGCTCTTTCCTTGGCATCCTGCCACATGCTGATGACGTCAGCGTGGGCCTTCTTGGGGTTTCCCGGGGGAAGGACCAGGAAGAAGGGAGCGTGGATCCTGGATGTTTCCAGGGGGGCCTCGCCCAGGGGGTAAGCGTATTCCGCAGAAGCACTGAGAAGGGTTTTCATGGGGCTTTGGAGTAAGGGGATGGGCGGCCTTAATCGTTTGGATACCCAAACATGCCGGTTCTCGATTCGTCTTATCGAAGATGATATGGACAGTGTGTAAGGTTAAGTGAACCTATGTAACCTCTTCCAAACTGGTAGAACCTCATTCAACTTAAGAGCCCTGCCCCGTCTATCGTACCAGTTCTCATCACATTTTCCAGAGTATCGTTCCTCCGGGCAGTCATCAATACCTCTATGTTGTCTTCCACTGTTGTAATAATGGACATGGGCCTCAATTTAGTGGTTGGTCTCTTTCAGGTCCCTGGACCTGTTCGATCTATGGGTCAAGAACCGTTTAAGGCCTTTTTGAAGCCCACTTGGTATCTTACAGATATTTATCCACGATTCAAGGGGAGGTCCGTGGACGAGATGTTCTATGACGTAATCCGGGGATAGCGTACTCTTTAGATCGTTTCAGGATCCGGTAGAAATGCCGAAGACTTTTACGGATGCCATCCGCAGCAACCACACGTTTTATGTGATATGGCTCAGGGGCCAGTGTTCCGGCCAGGGTTTGATACAACTTTCTCACATACTCAGGCTCTTTTTTGAGAGCACGTCGGCGCTCTTAATCCAAATATACTTCTGCTTGTTCTACGATCATAGTGAGTCACCCTTTTTTCGTGAGTTTTTGTTGGGTTGACTAACCCATATCGAAGAAGTGTGACACAACTCTTTGTGCCAAACAGTCGAGTAACACCATTGGCAGGTGTGTTATTTACTAACATCTGTCACAAAGAGGTTCCCTTCGGGTAAATCTCTAACGTTGTGAACGATGTGTGGGTGTAGTCACAGCCCTTAGACAAAGGTGATACTATGACCACACCCAAATCAAA
>Ga0272441_10000273_pt1 | contig 117558 bp, 97 predicted proteins | sample SSMProp6N_FD_193582 | JGI IMG/M metagenome (GOLD analysis project Ga0272441, IMG submission 193582) | Marine sediment archaeal communities from Little Sippewissett salt marsh, Falmouth, MA, United States - SSM-Prop-6N | ecosystem: Environmental > Aquatic > Marine > Wetlands > Sediment ...
TAATAGTAGGAATTTTGGTCCTTAGTGGACTTGGAGCTGCCGCGGTAAACAACGATTTTACAATCAAAAAAGGTAAAAATAATGATGAATTAATATTAAAATCAGAAGAGATTTCATTATCCTTTTCATCAATATCATTAGAGCAAAGTGAGAATGATTATATTGATATAAATCTAGAAAATATTAATACGTATATATCAAATCCAGGCGAACCGGTGCTACCAAAGATAGTAAAAACTATAGAACTTCCTTTTGGAGTAAGTAATGTAGAAGTTGAAGTTATTATAAATTATGATAAAGAGTTTGAAATTGAAAAACAGATTCGCGCTGCTTCACCACATTTACCTCTTACAGCAACCCAAAGTAATACACCCATAGAATATGAAAAAAATGAAGAAATTTACGGAAGTGAAACACCTTACCCATATCAACATCATAAATATCGAGTTGTTTGTGGTCTTAATGAAGAAGGTGAAAGAGTTACAAATGTAATTATTCAACTTTATCCAGTTAAATATTCTCCAAAATTAGATAAAATATTTGTTGCAGATAATGCAGAAATAAAGATTACTTATAACTATGATACCTCTAATGTTAACTTATTTTCAACAAATGATAAATACGATTTAGTTATAATTGGACCAAAAAAGTTTTCATTTTTAATTAAAAAATTAGTGAAATATAAAAATAGTGTTGGAATCAAAACATATTTTGAAACTACAGAATCAATATACAATAACTTTCCTGGAGTTGATAAACCAGAAAGAATCAAACGTTTTATTCAAAATGCTATAGAACAACATGACATTAGTTATGTTTTACTAGTAGGCGGCTTAAAAAGCATTATATGGGGAAACCCAAGGGAAAACCGTAATTATGGAGCTAAAGACTGGTATGTCCCTGTCAGATATCACAATTTTTATGATGACCCAGAGCACCCACTTAGTATGGAAAAGATACACGACCCAGGTGTAATTAGTGATCTATATTATGCAGATGTTTACAAAGAGGGAGGTTTATTTGAGGATTGGGATTCAAATGATGATAATATAATTGGAGCGTGGAATCACCCAAATCCTGAAGTTGAAAACGACACTCTTGATATGTTTCCTGACGTATGCGTCGGAAGACTTGCTTGTAGAAATATTTTGGAAGTAAAAAATGTTGTAGATAAAATTATGAATTATGAAAAGACCACATATGGCAAAGATTGGTTCAAGAAAATGGTTGTAATTTCAGGCGATGGATTTATGGATCAAGAGGATTTAGATTTTCAATGGGATACAAACTGTTTACCAGATGGAGAATATACAATTTATGCTCAGAGTAAAGCTGATGATAAACCTTTTGGTGTTCCTGATGTAATTCATATAACACTTAACAGAGACACATGCACATCCTTAACCTTTAATCATGATGACCATCTTAGAGTAGATAGTTATCCAACCGAACCAATCGCTGAAATAGTATCTGTGTCAGATGGAGATATCCTTGGTTGCAATGATTATAGTTATGAGCCAGGTGAAGGAAAAGCCTATGGAAATACACAAAATGGCTGGGCTAATGTAAATTTTACTGATGGAATTTTACATATTCGTGGAAAAACATATGATCCTAGCCCTTATGGAAATGTAACAGATATTCGAGTATGGATAAAAAATGAAAAAGGCGAAACTGTATTTGACGAATGGAGATATGACCAGGAGACATACTATGAAGGAGAATGGATTACTGGAGAAAAAACACTTAAGGGCGGAGGAGGTGCACTGTATTATATGCCTGAAGATTTTGAAAAAGAAATTATATGGGCATCAAATGGAAAATTAACAGGGCCAAATGATATAATAAATTCAATAAATCCTGGCTGTGGGTTTGCATTTTTATCAGGCCATGGCAGTCCTAATGTTTGGACAGATCATTTTCCAGGAATTCCTGGTAATAGACAAAAGGGAAGTATTCCCTCAATCAGAGTTATACAATATGGCCCTCCATTACTTATTCCTAAACTACCTATGAATAAGCTTTCAAATAATAATAAACTCCCAATTATATTAATTGGAGGTTGCCATAATAGCCAGTTCAATGTTTCTTTGGTTTATGCAGCCCGAGATAAATCAAATGAAAAATATTCATGGTGCTATGGAACAGCCCAACCAGAATGTTTTAGCTGGCATCTTGTTAAATTAAAAGGGCGAGGTGCAATTGCTACAATTGGAAATACAGGTCTAGGTTATGGAACTCTAGGTAAGGATTGTTTAATTGAAGGTCTTGACGGTGGAATTTGCATTGAATTTTTCAAGCAGTATTCACAAGAATATGATGAAAATGAAGGTTCAGCGTTTCTTGGTGATGTATTTATTAATACATTAAGATCCTATCACAATACATATGACATGGATTTTCTTGATCATGCAAAATCTTTAACACAATGGGTGCTTTTTGGCGATCCAAGTCTTATGATAGGTGGATATTCGTAAAATTAAAACCCATCTTTTTTTTCTTTTATTATACGAAAGATTTAATAATCTAAAAAACAAATTAAATTTAGAAAAGTTATATGTTACTAAAAGAGGATGTATTTAAATTAAGTATACGAAGGGAAATTTATAATTTTATAAATAATAATCAAGGGTTAAATATAAGGGAAATTTCTAGAAAGTTAAACATACCAAAATCCACATTAATTTATCATATTAATTATCTTAAAAAAATTGGGATAATTAAAGAAAAAATTGAGGGTAAATCTAAAAGAATTTTTATTACTGATAAAATTGGTAAAAAAGATAAAGAGATTCTCTTACTCTTAAGAAAAAAAATTCCTCGTAGAATATTTTTATATCTTATTTTTTCATGTGCATTTTCTCAGAGTGACCTTTGCAAAGAGCTAGAGCTTGATCCTGCCACTGTGCATTATCATATAAATAAACTTATAAAAATGGGAGTAATCGAAGAAGCGAAAATAAAAGATGGTTGTGTTTTTCCTTTTAAATCATCTATTCATATCGATTGGTACATTAAACGAAAACCTATTGGTTCAGAAAAATTTTATATTAGAAAAAATCAACAAATAATAGATGATACCTACCGAGTGCTAATAACTCATAAATCAAGTTTATCAGATGAAGAAATAATAGATTCATATATGGATTTGCTGTATGAGATAAAAATATTTGTTGAAAAATTAAAAAAAGATGGGAAAAAAATATCAAAAAAATTTCCAGATATCAATGAAAAGTTATTTTCGTATTTAGATTTTATTTACGAAGAATTATTTAGACCCCCATTCGCCTATTAAAGATTAAAAATATTACTATTTTGTATTCAAAAAATATTTTAATAAGTTATACCTTTGCGCCATACTAAAATTAGAATATGAATGCAAGGTATCACTTATGAAGATTAAAAAAAGATTGTTAATAATATTATGTATTTCAGTTTTATTTTATCCTATACACTCTCAATTTGTTTACGCTGGTTCAGACCCAGGATTTATATATGAAGGTAGATCCGCAATTATTTATCGTAACGTCACAGTATATGCACCTGCTGTTGCTGCCACTGACCAAGGATACATTGGAGTAATTTCAACAATTACTGTAACAATTCAAAGTAATGGTAGCGGTAGAGTATTTGTTGATACATTACCTCTTACTGAAGTAGACATGCAAGGTTCTGCTCGTCTTGCAGTAAAGGTTGCTGGTACCCTAGTTGAAAATGATAAAAATTGTGATATCAATCCTTCAAATTTTGACTATTTTTTTGTTGTTAGGACCTCTTCGCCAATAATTGGTGGTCCTTCTGCAGGGGCAATTATGACTGTTGCAACCATATCTCTTTTGGAAAACTGGGAGATGGACAATAACACCATTATGACAGGAATGATTAATCCTGATGGGACTATAGGTCCAATAGGTGGTATAACACAAAAAATTGATGCAGCAAATTCTGTAGGAGCCAGCCATTTTTTAATACCTTATGGCCAGGGCACATACACCGAAATGGTAACATCTACTCAAATTGATAATGGAATAACTAGAATTTATACCCGTCCAGTTACACGAAATGTTGCAGATTATGCATGGGATAACTATGGGATAACTGTAACAGAAATCGAAAATATTAATCAAGCTATTCATAATTTTACAGGTTATAAGTTCATTACTAATGAAAATAAAAGCAATCTTACAACTGAAGACTATATTAGTTCAATAAAACCAATTGCAACAAATCTTTTAAACGAATCACAGCAGACCTATGATAATGCTAAATCAACCCTTGATAATTCAAGTATATCAAATAAATATCCAACTTACTACAAAAACGATATATTAAATTATTTAGATACCTCTAAAGAGAGATTAAAACAATCAAAAGAGGCATATGAAAATAAAACTTATTATACAAGTACTAGTAAATCTTTTCAATCTTTAATTTACTCAAGATTTGTAGTATACGCTTGTGATTACTGGGATCCAGAAGATAATTCTTTTATTGAAGATCTGCTTGAAGAAGTTAAATCCATATATAGTAATGCTTCTTTAAAAGCAAAAAATGCAAATGTTAATGGATATATTTCTTTACAGTCAGTTGGTGCTGCACAACGAAGAGCATCAGAAGCGAAACAATATTTAGACGATGCGGAAAATATGTATAATAGTGGATTGCAATTTTATTCAGAAGTTTTAGATTTTTTATATAGACTTTCATTTGTTGTTGAAAGAAGTAACAGCATAAGTTGGTGGCTTAACATCGGATCTTATTTTAATGAAACAGGCAATCTTGATAAAAGTACGCTAGAAAATGTAACCTTGGAATACATAGAGGACGCTCAGCAGGCAACTATTTACTCTAGTATTCTTCTAGGCGAAATGGATTCAATAACAAGCGATTCATCAAATCATTTAAGCTATGCTGAAGATCTTTTAGAATCAGCTAGAGACGATTTAGAAAAAGGTTATCCAGCTGCTGCTTTATTTGAGTCTTTAGAGGCAACTGTCAGAGCAAATCTTGCCATTGAAATTATTGGTGCTGAAGCTGAAGATAAAACAGAACTTGCAAGCAAGAACACATTGAATAAAATAGCAAAAAGCAGACAACAAGGAATCGAACCTGTTCTGGCAGTTAGTTATTACGAATATGCTGAAAGTCTTTTAAACGAGTCAGATTACGATAACGCTTTATTATATTACAAGTATGGCGGAATGATTGCTGGAGTGTTAGGTTTTACAAATTGTACAATTGGCTCTACATCATCTAGATATGTTGGTCTACCAAACATAAAAAGATCTGTCCCTGGAAATTGGCTATTTATGTTGGCATCTGTAACACTTTTTGCATTACTTGCAGGTTTAGGAATTGGTCTTATTATTGGTGGTATATCCTTTAAAAACGATGATGGAGAATCAGAGAAAAAGACATCAAGTTTATTTGATCAATATAAAAGAAGACCCCCAAAAAACCCTTATTTTTCTAAAGAGGATATGCCTAGAAGTATAAAGGATTATTACAAAAGACAGAAATAATGGTTTTAATTATGGATATATAACAATGAAAGTAACTGGAGAATTAAAAAATAATAAAGTTTTTGTTGAAAAACCAAAAGACATTGGCCGATTATTTAATAAAAGTCATCTAGGTAAAATGCTAAAAGGAGAAAAACTACAGCTTGATCTATTGGAAGCAGTTTTTTTATTAGATGAAACGAAAATAAAAATATTTTGTAAAAAAAAAGAAATTGATTTCCAAAAATTGGTTAGAATTGCATCAAAAAATATTTCCCATTTTGAAATAAAATATCTTGTTTTTAAAGATTTAAGAAAAAGAGGTCAAATCATAAAAATCTCAAAAGATAGTAAATATAATTTTATTGATTATAATAACCATTTTTTTGTAATAATATTTTCTGAAAAAAATATGATAAATTTACAAAAAATTAAAAAAATATTACAAGAAACTGAAGAGAAAAACAATGAATTATGGTTGGCAATTGTTGATGAAGAAGGAGATATAACATATTACAATGTGAAATTATTAGATATAAATGGAGATACTAAAAAACATCTTTTTAAGAAATCCTTAGGAATTTTTTTAAATGACAGAGTTGTAATTTTTAATAGATTAAAATCAGAAGCATTATTTGAAAAGGAATTTTTTGGTAAACCTTTTGGTGAGGGACTACAGCTTTCTTTAATTGAGGCTTTTTACCTTTTAGATAAAAATTTTATTGATATACAAAGTGTAGACGAGAAAAAAATATCAAAGTCAAAACTTGAGGAAATTTTAAAAAAACACAAGCCAGATTTTCATTTAAGGTTTGTTGTATTTAAGGATTTGAAAAATCGAGGTTTGATTGTTAAAACAGGTTTTAAGTTTGGTGCCCATTTTAGAGCATATACAAATAGTCCAGACAAAACTCATGCTGAATATTTGGTTCATGTAGTTGACAAAGACTTTGAGAGCTTATGTGTAGAGATAAGTAGAGCTATAAGACTTGCTCATTCTGTAAATAAAGAAATCATTTTTGCAAGAGTTAATGGAAAAAATATTGACTATATCAAGTTTGGTCGTCTACGGCCATAATTTTTTTATAACCATTATAATATTAGTATAAATTATTGGGGAGGAAAAAATGTTACAAATAAGATGGCATGGTCATGCTTGTTGGGAAATTACAAATGATTTAACGCTAGTTACAGATCCGCACGATGGCAAATCAATAGGTATTCCTGCACCAAATGTGGCAGGTGATATTATCTTGGTATCTCATAATCATTATGATCACAATAGTGTCAAAACAGTTGAAAAAAGTAGCTCTAAAGTTGTCACTGATGGGCGAAAAAGGAATATTTCAAATATTGAAATAAAGGGTATTGACTCGTTTCACGATGAAGAACACGGGGCAAAACGTGGTAGTAACATAATATATAAATTTACTATGGATGGTATTAATTTTTGTCATCTTGGTGATTTAGGACATGAACTGGATGATGAAAGTATTGAAAGAATTGGTAATGTGGATATTCTTTTTATTCCAATTGGAGGTACATTTACTGTTGACGACAAACAATCTTGGAATGTAATAAATAAGATAAAACCTAAAATTATTGTTCCGATGCATTATAAAATTGGAGGTCTTTCACTGCCTATAGCAGGGCTTGACCCATTTTTAGAAAAAGCAAAATATAAAGTTATTCACGTTGGAAATGAAATTGATATTGAAAAAGAAGATCTGCCTTCTGAACCTGAAATTTGGACGTTTACTCTTTAAAGCATCTTTATCCTTTAAAAAATTTCTGGATTTATACAATTAGGCGGAATTTCGCCTTTTAAACCTGCTATCATGTTTTCTGCAGCCATAATTGACATATTGTTTCTTGACTCAATAGTTGCAGATGCTGAATGTGGCTGAAGAACAACGTTATCAAACTTTTTAAGACCTTCAGAAATTTCTGGTTCATTTTCATAAACATCAAGAGCTGCACCAAAAATTTTCTTTTCTTTTAATATCTTGACAAGCGCTTTCTCGTCTATAATCGGCCCTCTAGAAGTGTTTACCAAAATTGCTGTTTTTTTCATCAAATTTAGTTCTTTCTCACCTATCAGATGATATGTTTTATCTGTTAGAGGGACATGTAGTGAAATATAATCAGATTTTTTAAGTAGTTCTCCTAATTCTACTTTTTTTGCGTTTAATTCTTTTTCAAGTATACTATTTTTATTTCTTGAATAATACAAAATTTCCATATTAAATCCTTTACTTTTTAATGCAAATGCTGTACCAATTCTCCCCACTCCAATAATCCCTAGCGTTTTATTTCCAATATCTTGGCCTAACATCAGCATTGGTGCCCATCCTTTGAATTTACCCTCTCTTGTAAACTTATCTCCCTCAACAATCCTTCTTGCAACTGAAAAAAGAAGAGCCCATGCCATTTCTGCAGTAGCTTCAGTTAGTACACCAGGGGTATTACTTACTGGGATTCCAAGCTTTGTCGCTTCTTTTACATCTATGTTATCATAACCAACTGCATAACTAGCAATCATTCTAAGTTTTGGTTCGGACTGTATTACATCCGAATCAATAGGATCAGATAATAAACATAAAAGACCATCATTTCCCTTTAATCCACTTATAATTTCTTTTTTTGTTGGTACTCTATTGTAAGGAAAAATCTTTACAGTATGTTTTTTTCTAAGTATTTCAAGACCTGGTTTTGGAATATTTCTAGTTATAAATATTTTCATTACTATTCCTCAATTACAAACGGTTAACATAAAAGAATTATTAAATAAAAGGATTTTTAATAGAAATTGAAACAATATTCAAATAACAACCCTATTAAAAAAAAAAAATTTTATATCCTAATATTTTATTGAATCAACTAAAAGTTCGTTAATGAATTTTTCTTTTTCATATTTTTTACCAATATTTGCAAATTTTCCATTAATTGAATCAATTTCAGTTTTTTTTCCTTTCATATAACTCTGCAGCATAGAGGAATAATTTTCAGATGTATCTCTAATAACTTTCTTTGTTTTATTTATCATAATTTTACTATTAACATCAATACCTGCTGCGTTTGCAATATCTGTTGATTCTTTGCAAATTCTTTCAACGAGTTTTTCTAAAATTGGATTTTCTAAAAGATAACCGTTTTTACAATTCAATAAAGTAGTTATTGGATTTATTGAAGAGTTTATAATTGCCTTAAACCAAATTTCTTTTATTATATTATTACTCACATATGTTTTAATACCAACTTTATTAAAAACAGATGATATTTCTTTAACTTGATTTGTTTTTTTACCAGATAAATCTCCAATAATCGTTGTTCCATTACCTGTATATTCAATTATTCCCGGTTCATTAAAATAAGCACTATATGTTGTTGTTCCCGCAATTATTCTTTTTGAAATAACATATTTTTCAATTTTTTCAATATTATCAAGACCATTTTGAAGTGATAAAAAAGTAGTATTTTTGCCAACTATTTTTTTTGCTTTTTTTATTGCTTGTAATGTATCATATGCTTTTACAGTTAAAATTACAAGATCTGGAGAAAAATCAACCTTGTTGACTGTTGTTTCAGCATTAATTATTATTTTGGTATTTGTTTTCCCTTTAATTTTTAAACCATTCTTTTTAATTGCATTTACATGAGTTTTTCTACCTATTAATAGTACATCATTATTTCTTGAAAGCATCGAACCGAAAAGTGAACCTATTGCTCCTGCTCCAAAAATTACTATATTCATACTGGTAAACCTATCTTTTTACAATTGCTATTTATTTCATCTTTTGTCATTGAAATCAAGGGTGATAAAATTGGAATTTTTATATCTTTTTTAATCTGTTTCATTTCTTTTAATGTATTTTCGTCTTTTTCAAAGAGAGAATGATTTGTAACAACTGCATCAAAAAAATCTTGGCCAATGATTTTTGATAAACTTTCTTTTTTATTAGTAATTTGAATATTTGGTTTTATATACCATTTTTTCAAAAAATTTCTCAATGTAGACTCATAAGCTTTATTTTTTATTAAAAAAGTAATTTTACATCCTCTTTTCATTAGATACCATGCTGCAAGAATTGATGAATAGGAGTCTATTAAGGTTATAATACTTCCTTGAGTGCCTAATGGTAATCCTCCTACACAAAAAATTTTTTCCGTAAATATATAGGAATTCTTGTCTCTAATTTCAACATATAATATAAATTCAGGATTTGATAAATTAACAGACGCTTTTGTTTTTTTTATAATATCATTTCCTAACCTTATTGAAACATCTTGACTAGAAAAATCATGATTACCTGTTCTAGTAGCCCTTACTGCAAAACTTTTATTTTCATTTATTTTTTCTTTAGAAATATCTACTGCTATTTTTGATATTTTGTTTATATCACTTATTGTTTTAAAAGCAGGACTTATAGATATTATCCCAAAAGTCTTTTGTAAAATTTTTAAACATTCAGAAATGTTTGCTGAATAAATATAAATTCTTCCCCATTCTTTTTTAAATCTAACTTTTAGATTTTCTTGTTTAAAAACATTTTTTATATTGGAAATTAACGTATCTTCAAATCTCCTTCTAATTTGTTTTCCTTTTAAAGCAATTTCACCATATCTTACAATTATTAAATCAAAGTTCACAAATACCTAACTGAATTTTATTACAAAAATATTTTGTAAAAAGTGCAGGGGAGGAGATTCGAACTCCCGAACCTCTGCAGGAACAGATCTTGAGTCTGTCGCCGTTGACCTGGCTTGGCTACCCCTGCAATAATACAATGCAAAAACAAATTAGAAGTAATAAAAGTTTATATAATTTCTATTCTGTGTTATTTGCAATCAAAAATTTTATTGTTTTGAAGTTCTTGCTAACTTTTCCAATATATTATAACATCTCATTGCATCTTTTCTCTCAACAAGAAGATTTAATTCTTGCGAAGTCAGTGTTATACTTAATATGTTTATATTTTCCCATGATAAAAATCTTATAACGTTATACAAAACTCCTGGAACAACTAGATAATCTTTAGAATATAGAAGTGAAATAACTACTAAATCATTTATTACCCTCAAAACATTTTCATTAACAAGATTTTCTAACGCTTTTTCTTTGTATAATTCGTTTGTGATTATATTAACTTCATAAATTCCATGTACAATATTGAAAATTTTCCCATGTTTTAACTCAGTTTTATGGTAAAGTGATTGTATTTTATCTAAAGCGGTAGGAGATTCCTCAACAATTATATAGCAAATATCAGTTTTTAATAAAATCTCTCTAAAATAATTTAACGAAAGTTTATGTTGTTTTTTTTCTAATTGTTCACCATATCTTCGCAATGCCATTACAATTGCGTTATATTTTACTTTTTTTCCAATTTCCTTTTCAATTTCATCTTTAATATGTCTAGCTAATTTATTATAAGATACAATATCACTGGTTATTGCTTCCTGAAAAAAAACTTTTTGATTTAAAATATCTTTGACAGCTTGGCTAATTGTTACCATTACAACACCTTTTCTATTTTTATAACAAAATTCTTATATATATTATATATCTACGCAAACATATAAATTTTGTTACTATTATAACAAAATATTATTATAATCTTTGATATTTAAATGTTTGATAAAATATGAGAGCATTATAAAATCTGCCTTTTAGGGCCTAGATAGGGATAACGACCTCTCATTTTTATCACTACCTTCTTCTCTATTCCTAGGCCCATATTTTTTATTATTATCAAAAAAGATGACTTTATTTAAAATTATAATCAAATCTAAAATTAAATTAAAACTATAAATAAAAAGGTTATTAAATAAATCAATAATTATTTTTTGTTGAATAAATATTTAAACTAAGAAAACAACAATTAAAAAAAGAGGTAGATCTTATCCCAAAAACTGAGTTCTGGAATTCAAGATTTGCGTTTATAATGGCAGCAATTGGTTCAGCTGTAGGTTTAGGCAATGTATGGAGGTTCCCTTATGTGTGTTACAAAAACGGCGGAGGGGCTTTTTTAATTCCATTTTTTGTTGCAATATTTACAGCAGGAATACCTCTGTTGATTCTAGAGTTTTCAGTGGGGCATTGGGCAAGAGGTACACCTCCCAAGGCTTTTAAAAAAGTTTCAAAGAAATGGGAATGGACAGGATGGTTAACAGTTCTAATGCCTTTTATTGTTGCCTCTTACTATGTTGTAGTCATGGCATGGTGTTTTTCATATATGATATATTCTTTTGATTTAAGATGGGGAATGCAGGCTGAAAGTTTCTTTTCAATTTTTTTAGGCGACACTGGAAGCCCTCTAGTTATAGGTGGTATCAGTTTACCAATATTGCTTGGTCTTATTGCAGTGTGGGTTAGCATATTTTTAATCTTATATAAAGGCGTTAAAAGAATTGGAAAAGTAGTTGCTTTAACAGTTCCAATACCAACAATTTTACTAATAATTCTTACAGTAAGAGGACTTACTCTTCCTGGAGCAATAGAAGGAATTTCCTATTATTTAACCCCTGATTTTTCAAAACTTGGTGATGTAAATGTGTGGCTTGCAGCTTATGCACAAGTCTTTTTCTCATTTAGTCTTGCTCAGGGAATAATGATAACATATGCAAGTTTTTTAAAGAAAAAATCTGATCTTACTAATAACGCATTTATAGTTGCACTTGCAGATGCCGGAACTGCATTTCTTGCAGGTTTTGCTGTTTTTAGTGTAGTTGGATATTTAACTGTATTGCAAGGTATAAGCATTGACGGTTTAACGATGGCTGGACCAGGGCTTACTTTTATTACTTATCCAACAGCCGTTTCGCTTCTTCCATTTGCTGCATCAATATTTGGGGTATTTTTCTTTATTGCACTTCTAACATTTGGAATTGATTCTGCATTTTCAATGATAGAACCTATTTCTGCAAGTATAAACAATAAATGGCATATATCAAAAGCAAGGGCAACTGCCCTAATTTGCGTTCTTGGTTTTTTATTCAGTTTAATTTTTACAACAGGTAACGGCGTTTATCTTCTTGAAATACTTGATCATTTTGTTACAAATTTCGGTCTTGTAACAATCGGGCTTTTAGAATGCATAATCTTTGGATGGCTATATAGAGTGTACCGCTTGCGAGAACATGCAAATAAAACATCAGATATAATGCTTGGTAGATGGTGGGATATTTTAATAAAATATATAATTCCAATAATTCTTATTTTCTTGCTATTTGTTACAATAATAAAAAATATTACAGAAAATCCTTATCCAAATTATCCTTCATGGCTCATTGTTTTAATGGGTATTGTGCCCCTTTTTATAATTACTGGACTTTCATTTGTACTTATGAAAATTAAGAGCGGGAAGGAGGTAGTTAAAACATGAGTTTACCACTATCTGCAATTATTATGTTGATATTTGGTGCAGTAATTCTATATGGTGGACTGGCATATTTTTTATATAGAGCTTTTAAAGCAAAGAAATAATTTCGTTTTCCAATTGATTTACTTTATTTAATTGAGTTTTACTAATTTCAAATTGAAAATCATAAATAATATCCTTTAAAAAAAGTGGTTCAGCAGGCGCTAAACCAAAATCAACTTTTTTTTCAGGATTTTCAAGTGCTTGAATTATTTGTTTTTTTTCTAATTTACCCTTTCCAATTTTAATTAAAGCAGAAATAATATTTCTAATCTGATGCCACAAAAAATTTTGAGCAAAAAAGTCAATTATAAGTATATCGCTTTCAATTTTAAAAATAATATTATCAATCGTTCTTACAGGGTTTTTATTCAGCTCAATTTTTGCAAAATTTGAAAAATTATGTTTTCCAGTAAAACAATCTGATGATGATATCATTTTATCAATATCAAAATTTTGTAATGGAAGATAATATCTATATTGCCTTAACTTTGCATATCTAGGATAAAAATCAGATTCAACTTCTTTTATTCCATATATAACAATAGAAGAGTTTTCAATAATTAAATAATTTACAATATTTTCCTTTGAAAAATCAGTATTAAAAGCAACAACATTACCAAGTGCTGATACACCTTTGTCAGTTCTACTTGCGGATCTTAAAATTGATTTTTTAGGACCTTTAATTATTTCATTTTCTTTTAAATAATTAACAATATCTCCTTCAACAGTTTTTAATTTTGGTTGCCTTGCATAACCGTGAAAGTTTCTTCCATCATATGCAAATTTGATAGCGATACGCATTAAACTATGATAACTAAATAATTTTATAAATTATTACCTCCAAAAATATTTATTGTTATAAAAATGTAATTTTTGTTAAAATTTATCCAGAATAATTATCATTGTTACAATAAAAATTTAACATAAAATTTTTGTTTTTATTAAATCGAAATTTTTCAAATTTATATTTTTACACCTAAAAATTGTTATTATACTGCCATAATCTATAAAACTAAAGGAATAAATCTGGCCATAGTTTCGTGGAGGAAAAAAAATGGACAGGAAAAAAATTTTTGGAATAGGAGCTGGAATTTTACTTCTATTGACAATAGGGACAACACTTGCAGCCAGTACAGAAAATCCACCGACATTAGTTACAGCAATAGAGACAACAATGGGTGGAAAAAATATATCAGAAAAATTTATTGACGACTATGATAAAATCCCAGATAATAAATGGAGTATATCTGAAGATGAAATAATTATTTGGGAAAACAAAAAGGCCTCTGAATTATATGAAATAGCCTATATTACAGTTCAAAAAGAAGAACTAGATGGTAAATCTTTAGGTGCAAATCCACCAACACAACCTTTAGGGCTTTGGATGAGATGGTATAAAGTCAAAGCTAAAAATGCATGGGGGTGGACTATGTTTACGCTTTGTGCAAGAGGATTTTTTTTCGGAATGAATGACGAAATGCATTTTGTATTTCCTAACTCATATGCAACTGTAGAATGGTGGAGCAGTTGGGCCTGGGAACTTGACTATATAGAGGAAGATTCATGTATGGACGATGATTGGGGAAGAGTAGACGCTGAAGCTGGTTTTGAATATTTTCTTGGTGGAACTGTCGAACTATGGGCATATGTAAAATGTTATTCTGATGGGCATGCAGTCGGTAACGGAGGGCAAAAATAAATACCCCCTTCCCCTCCCCTTTTTTTAATTAGAGGGATATACTTTGAGAAAAAAATATTTAAAATTAATAAAAATTTTATTGGCAATTTTTATTATTTTACTTGTAATCTTAATTACAGCCATATTAATAACACAACCTACAATTATTACAGTTAAATAAGGTTAGAATACCAAGTAAAATAAAGAAAAAAAATTAGGCTTTTTGTTCAGCAATATCTCCAACAATAGGCAGTTTAAACTTTTCTCCAGAATATGCCTTAAGCATTAGTATTAGCCATAAAATGATTGCAATAATATTAAAAATCCAGCCAATCCAAAGTAAGAAATATAATCCTGGTCCCCACCAATATCCAAAACCAAAAAAGCCACCTAAAACCCATCCAAGAATGGTAAGAGGCAAAAATACTAGTATAGATTGTATTGCATGAAATCTTATAACCTTATCATTTTCTTCTAAAACATAAAATACAATACCTGTGATCCAAAAACCCAGATAGCATAGAGCAGCTTCAATATTCTGATCGATTCCAAGTTTTGTTTTAACCATACAGCTATCTACCATTATCATTTGGTATTAAAAGGTTGTGATTTTTAATCTTTAACACCTTTATCTTTTCAAGATTAAAATTTATCTTTTTTGGCTTCTTTATTATTTGAATTTTATATGTTTTAGGATCCATCACTTGTACTTCATTATCATCTTGATTTATTAGAATCATTTCTTTGACATATTCTTCTTTAGCAAAAATATTTGCCTTTTCAATATCGTTTGCATCAACTGACGTTTCTTCCCAATTTAAAAGATTTATCATTTTTATTTTATTTCCATGAATTGATTGGATTTTGTAAATTGCATTATTATTTTCTAAAAAAGATCCTTTTTTATATCCTGGAATTCTTATACTATATGTCATTTTGTAGATTTGTTTACTATCCTTCATACCAACATTTTTAGATGATTGTTTTATTGATCCTCCATATTTTTCTTGGATTTTTTTTGCAATTGCAAGTGCTGGCCCCTTTTCGCTTATATAGAAATCAATTCTTCCGTGTTCCTCACTAATATCAGTTATAAATAACCCACGATTTCCTTTTTCTTGTAATTCTTCAACTAGGTCTTCAACTAATTTGGAAATTTCTTTTATTTCAGCATCTTCAAGTTTCTTTTTTTTAGTTCGAATTTGTACTATTGCTTCGTGATATCCGCCAAAACGTTTGGAGCATATATCACAAACTGTTCTTTTTTTACGAACTAAGATCTTATGTTCTTCAGTTATCTCTTTATCATCTATAAAACCAGTAATATAAACCTTACAGTTAATTTCTTCATTTTTTTCCTTACAGCCTGTATTAATATCAACTTTTTTTAATTCTTTACTAATATGAAATGTGTTTTTAATTATCCTTCTTAACACATCACTTAATAAATCGTTTGTCCAGGTGTTTTTATATTTAAATGAGTCACAATGTGAACATACTGGCAAATCAATGATTTCAGGCCCTTTTGTAAAATTATGGGATTTAATGTAACAATCTATACATACTCCCTCTTTGTATATTGGTCCTTCTTTTCCGCATTCAACACAGAACATTATGCTACACCATATTTCTTGTATTAATGGTATGACAAGTTTAATATATTATATCTTTTGGGTTTTATTGCTAGGAAAAAATATCTAAAAAACAAGTGTTTAGATTAAAAAATTGATAATAATTGATTCAAAATGGACGCAACAATACATACTTTAGGGTAGGGTGAATTAAATATTACATTTTAGATTTAAATAGAAAATAATTGTACCAAAAGAGATATATATTAGACAAAACAAATTTTTTGTAATTTAAGTGGTGAAATTAATGGAAAAAATTTCATTAAAAATATCAATAATAGGAATAATAACTTTAATGTTGACAATTGGGTTTAATCCATTAGTACCCATAAATGCAATGCCTATCAAATTAAATAAAGAAATAAATAATCAGGTAGATGAAATTGACTATCCATCTAGTAGCGATACTTTAAACAAATATTTGGCAAGCGGAAACTTTGGAGAAGAACCTAATTTTGTACCTGGGGAAATTATTATAAAATTCAGAGACGAAATAAAAAATAATGCAAAAATTGTCAATAATTGTGTAAGTATTGGTTCAAAGATAACAGATAAACTTAATGTTAAATATAATATCAAATCTTTTGAAAAATTATCAGTAAAGAAGGATTCAATTTTTTCAAATGTTTACAAGTTTATTATCCCTCAAAAAAGTGATATTCTATCAATAATTGATGATTATAGAAATGATCCTAAGGTTGAGTATGCCGAGCCAAATTATATTTATCATACTTTTATTCTTCCTAATGATCCATATTTTATAAACGGCTCACAATGGGCGCTTGAAAAGATTGATGCCCCTGAAGCATGGAATATTGAAACAGGTCGTTCAGATATTGTAATAGCTGTTATTGATACTGGTGTTGACTATAACCATCCTGATTTAAAAGAGAATATTTGGGCTAATGATGATGAAATTCCAAGCAATGGCGTTGATGACGATAACAATGGTTTTGTGGATGATATAAGAGGATGGGATTTTGTAAACAATGATAATGATCCCATCGATGATAATGGACATGGTACACACTGTGCAGGGATAATAGGTGCTATTGGAAATAACAGCATAGGTGTTGCAGGGGTTTGTTGGAATTGTAGTATCCTCCCAATAAAAGCATTAAATTCTCGTGGTAAGGGTTGTATATTATGTTTAGCAAATAACATAGTATATGCCACAGACAATGGAGCAGATGTAATTAGTATGAGCATAGGGGGATCCAGCAAATCGAAATTATTTGAAGAGGCTTTGGATTATGCTCATTCAAAAGGTGTTACTGTTGTTGCTGCTGCTGGAAATGATAATACATATCTAGATTTTATACCAATGTATCCTGCGGCATACAGTAATGTTATTGCCGTAGCAGCAACAGATGAAAATGATGAAAAAGCAAAGTTTTCAAACTACGGTTCACTGATCGACGTAGCTGCACCAGGTGTAGGCATATTATCTACGATGCCAACATATCACGTCACACTGAACGATAAGGGATATAGTCATAATTATGATACTCTAAGTGGAACAAGCATGGCTTGTCCTCATGTTGCTGGTCTTGCAGGTTTAATAATATCTAAAAAACCAGATTGTAATCCAGATGAAATACGAACTATATTGCATTCAGGTATAGACAATGTCTTTTCAGATAGATATATTGGAGTTGGAAGAATCAATGCAAATAAGATTCTGCAAAAAAATAACAAAGTAACAGCAAAAATCGACGGCAATTTTGATGATTTGATTGTAAACAAAACTGTTATAGTAAAAGGCACAGTAAAAGGTGATTTTTCCAGATATATCGTTGAATATGGGAAAGGTTATTATCCAGATAATTGGACAGAAATCTACAATTCAACAGATACTGTTGAAAATGATGCTATTGCCCTTTGGAATACAAGAAATTGTGATGAAAATATTTACACACTAAGGATAAAAACAATATGCGAAAATGAATCATATGAGGACAGAGCTAATATGATTGTAAACAATGTTCAAAATACTGTCTATGTCGATGATGACGCGGTTGGATTTGAAGATGGGACAAAAGACCATCCTTATCAATATATCCGTTATGCTATTGAATATGCAGTTGGTACAAATGACATCATTTATGTATTTAGCGGAGAGTATAAAGAAAAAAATCCATCTACTTATCCAGCCTGTCATGGCATTATTTTAGGCAAGAAAATAAATTTATTGGGTGAAGATAAAAATTCAGTTATTAACGATGAAATTGCGTTATTATGTGATAAGATAAAAATTAGTGGTTTTACTTTTAATGCAGGTATTTCAATTTATTCTAGCTATAATGAAATTGTTGGAAACACAATTACTGCAAAAATTCCACATGCCGGAATAGGTTTAATCATTGGTTTTTATATAGATGTTGAATATGTTACTATTGAAACTTTTTATTCTCAAGCTACATATGGTAATATTATTACTAATAATACAATTACAAAAACATTATTAGGAATTGGTTTATTTTTTACTGCAGAAAATAAAATTTATCATAATAATTTTATTGACAATTTTGAACAAGTCAGATTTGTATATTTTACGTTTTTACTAAGTGATTTTCCTAATATAGAACACTTATCTTTCTCTAAAAAAAATATTTGGAATGAGAACTATTGGGATGATTGGATTGGATTAAAGTGCAAGATATTCCAGAAATTTCCTAAATGTTTAAAAGGTGAAATTCAGCGAGTTTTGTTATTTGTGAAATTGTCAAAATTTAAAGAAAAACAGATAGGAATAAAACTCTTAGGATCTAGATATGAATTTGATTGGCACCCATTATCAGAGCCGTATGTTTTTGAGGAGATGAGCAAAATATGAAATATAATGTTTTTAAAATATTTACTACATTTATGCTTCTATCTATCCTCTTAATAACAAATATTACAGTTGTTGGAGATAGTAGTTTAGTTACTACTAAAAATCCTGTAAATATTAACTTATTATCATATAATGGAGAAATAATTACTGTTGATGATGATGGAGATGAAAATTATTCAAAGATTCAAGATGCCATTGATAATGCATCAGACGGAGACATAATTAAGGTATATAGTGGGGTTTACCATGAATTTATTACAATAAATAAACAATTAACAATATTAGGAATAGAAGAAAACGAAAACGGTAAACCTATTGTTAACGCTGTTGGCAAAGAATTTGCTGTAACATTTACTGCGGATAACTGCATATTTGAAGGATTTTGGGTGATGAATACTAGCAAAGGAGATAATACATGGAAATATTTTGCTGGAATAAAAATATTATCTGATAATAATGTACTTAAAAACAATATAATCTCAAATTGCGAAAACGGAATTTGGATTGAAAAATCAAATAGCAATACTTTGGATAACAACAACTTATCATTTAACAAGGTGGAAATTTATATTCTTGAATCATGCAATAATACTATTTCAAATAATACTTTCTCTAACCATAATTTGGCAATCCAAGCATGGTATCATTCAGATAATAATAAATTCTTGAACAACAAAATAAAGGGAGTTGGCTTCTATCTTTGGGAATCGTCAAATAATGAGATTATAAATAATAAAATAACAAGCAATTTAGAATCTTCTGAAATTGGTATAGGATTAATATCATTATGTTTTAAAAACAAAATCATTGGAAACATAATTTCAAATATGCAGACTGGTATAGCATTTTCTTTATCTGATAATAATTTGGTTTCCGGAAACAATATTTTAAATAACAGCATGTTTGGAATGCAACTGTATCAATCAGATAAAAATACAATTAAACACAATAATTTTATTAATAATGGTTTTGTAAAATCTCCACTTCCCAAATTAATATTTAGTCAGGCATTCTTCTTTCAATCTTTTTTCAATAAATGGTACAATAATTACTGGGATGACTGGCAAAGAATAATACCAAAAGCTATTAAAGGAAAGTTAGGAAAAAATGGATTAATTCCCTGGCGTAACTTTGACTGGCTTCCAGCAAGAGATCCTTATGACATCGTCATTTAAAAAATATATTTCTTAAAAATTAATAATTCTTTTTTTTTTATAAATTGTAATAATATTACAAAACATTTAAAAACTCTAAGGACTTAACAACCGTTAATATTAAGGGAGGCAATAAAAATGAAAAAAATTTTATCAATATTAATAGTAGGAATATTTGTCCTTAGTGGACTTGGGGCTTTTGCTTTAGACAGTAATGTAAAAATTGAAGAAAATTTAATTGAAAAAACAATTGTTTTTTCAGAACCTTTGATTAAGGAGGGAGAACAATATTTAGAGATAAATTTAGAAGAACAAACTTCATCAATTTTAGAAGTTGGAAAACCAAAGCTACCTGTTGTTTCACAAGTTTTTACATTTCCATTTGGCACAAAAATAGATAGTGTTGAAGTTAGTTTTTCAAATGAAAATAAACTCTTTTTATCAAAAGAAATTGAACCTGTTCCTGAACCTGTAAAAATGAACTCTGAAAAAATATCTATAAAAAATTCTATTAAAGATTTAGATGTCTATGAAAGCAAGGTGTTATACCCAAAAAATAGTTATAATTTTAACATAGCATCAGGTTTGAAGGATAACAATAATGTAGTTTATGTTTTAGTGTACCTTTATCCTATTAGATATTGCCCTGCTGAAAATGTAATATATTATAGTGAAAATGCAAATGTTAAAGTTAGTTTTGAGGACCCAGAAAAACCTTTGAATTTTAATGATGTATATGATCTTGTAATTATTGCTCCTTCTAAATTTTCAGATGAACTTCAACCTTTAATTGATCACAAGATAAATTATGGTGTTGAAACAACACTTAAAACAACTGAAGATATTTATGATGAATATACCGGATTTGATGAAGCTGAAGAAATAAAGCTGTTTATAAAAGATGCAATTGAAAATTGGGGAGCAGATTATATTCTTTTATTTGGAAGTGTAGACATCTTACCTATTAGGACAACATGGTTTTACCAACAATGGCATCAACACTGGTGGAATGAATCAGTTTTAACAGATCTTTACTATGCAGATATTTATGACGAATTCGGTGATTTTTGCAGTTGGGACTCAAATGGAAATGGATTATACGGAGAAAGCTACAGGAATTGCCCTGGCGAAAATGATACTGTTGATCTCTATCCAGATGTAAATGTTGGTAGATTGGCTTGTACATATACTAAAGATGCAAATACGGTCGTTGATAAAATAATATATTATGAAAAAAACACCTATGGAACGGATTGGTTTAACAATATTGTTTTAGTTGGAGGAGATACTTTTCCGGATCATAATGGAAATGAAGGAGAACTTCTTAACGATATGATAGAGGATATAATGTCAGATTTTATTGCAAAAAAACTATGGACTTCTGACAATACATTTAGTGCATTAAAATTAAATATTGCATTATACTTCGGAGCAGGTTTTTTTGACTATTCTGGCCATGGCCTTCATGACCGAATCCTTACCCATCCCCCTAACAGTGAAGAATGGGTACTATATCATAACCATAATCTTAAACATATTTATAATGGTAATAAACTTCCTATAGTGTTTTTCGACGCATGTCTTACTGCTAAACTTGATAATAACGAATCAACACCATTAAATATTCCATATACTCCAAAAATAATAAACAATTTTTTTGTTAATAATAAAATATTTTCAAAAATTTTCAATTTCTTCGTAAATAATTTTAAAACAAACCATATTTTTGATATTTTAAATAAAAACGAAGTTACATATGAACAACAAGATAATTCTGAATTAATTCCATGTTTTGCCTGGAGATGGTTAATAGAAGAAAATGGTGGAGCCATTGGAACTATTGGATCTACAAGAACAGCCTTTGGAGGGTTTGACAGTGGAGCAGGAAAAATGTCTATTGAATTCTTTTCTTCTTATGAATCCTCTGAAAAATTAGGTGAGATGATGACACAAGCCCAGTTTGGTTATATAACAGATGTGCCTTATGATTTATTCACTGTCGAAGAGTTTATTCTTCTAGGCGACCCAAGTTTAGAAATCGGTGGATACCCCTAAAGAAAATATTTAAAAATTTCTTTTTTTCTTTTTATTGTTTTTAACAAACATTTTATAAAATTATCTTTAAATATGTAAATTATATTTTAAAAATGAAAATGAAAAAAAATGTAATACCTCTGCTATTTGGAATATCATTCATAGTTATATCAATCGGTTTAAGCGGATGTTTTGAAGGAATAAATGAAGATACTAACGATCTTGAAAGATTTGTTGGAACATGGACTTTATATGCTGCTGAATTATGGTATGAACTATCAGATGTATCAGAAATCACTTTTTCAAATGTAAATTCTTTTACGACAGACATTGATATAAAAGGCGATTACAAAATTGAAAATGAAAAGCTTGTACTAACAGTTGATGAAAATCAGCAGGTTATATCATTTAGTTATCAATTTTCTGCTGATTATAAAAAATTAACGCTTACTGACTCAAACGAAAATGCTGCAAGTTACACAAAAAAATAAAATAGATTGTTTAAATATTTACTGCTTTTAACCCTCCTTCAAATGCTTTTTTATTAATATCCCTAAACTTAGAAGGCACATTATCAAGTATTGTATTAAGAATTATTTCCTTATCAAAAGGGAGAATATTTACTGCGGCAAGTGCACCAAGCATTACTATATTTTTTGTAATTATAGCACCTGCATTTTCCGCAATTTTTGTAGCATCAATCTTAAAAAGTTTTGAATAAGAGCTAATTTCTTTAAAGATGTCTTCAACATCGGGATATTCGTCCTCACCTGTAGATACAGTAAAAGGAATAACTGGAGTAATATCAGTAATAATTATTGTTTTTTCATTTGATAGAAAAATATTTCTTAAAACCTCACTAGGCTCAAGGCTAATTATTGCATCAGCAGTGCCTGTAGGAACAAGTGGGCCTGAAACATTTCCAAGTCTTACAGTACAATTAACTGCCCCACCACGTTGGGCCATACCATGAACTTCGGAAACAAAGACATTTACTTTTGCCTTTACCGCTGCTTTTCCAAGTATATTTGCAGCAGTAATTACACCTTGACCGCCAACACCTGCAAGAACAATGCTAATTTTTCCTTTCATTTCTTTACCTCCTTTTTATGTATTGCTCCAAATGGGCAAATAAGTGCACAATGTCCGCAGCCATTACATTGTTGAGGGTCAATATTTACACTTTCATCATCACCAAAGTATAACGCTGGGCACCCAAATCTGCCAATACAAGTCTTACATCTTTTACATTTTTCCTGATCAATTTCATAAACAGGTATTTTTTCACCGCTCTTTCTTTTATCTCTATTTTCCAAAATAATGCAAGGTGATTTACTTACAACAACAGAAGGCCCTTTATATTCTAGTGCTCTTTTGAATGCTTTGGTTGTTTCTTTTATATTATCAGGATCTGTAACTTCAATATGCTTAACCCCGCATCCTTTTACGACATCTTCAATAAGTATCTTTTTTGCACGTCTTCCCATACCATCAAAATCTGTTCCAGGGTGAGGCTGATGACCGGTCATTGCAGTTGTTCTATTGTCAAGAACTGTTATTACTACATCATGATTATGATGAACGGCATCAATTATTGGCGGGATTCCAGAATGGAAAAATGTCGAATCTCCCATAAATGATATAATTTTTGAGTCAGTAGCAACAGACAGCCCACATGCGGTACCTGCATTACTCCCCATACAAAGAAGAAGGTCTGCCATCTCAAGTGGTTTTGCCCTACCAAGGGTATAACAGCCAATATCAGTAGGGTAAATTACTCCTTCCGGTTGGGCCTTTTTTGCAGCATAATAAGTTGCTCTATGAGGGCACCCCGGGCATAAAGCTGGAGGTCTACTTGGCAATTTAATTTTACTTTCTTTTGGTTTTTGTATTGGACTTTTTTTCTTGAAAATCTTACATAATGCATTTATTACAATATCTGGATTATATTCAAAAAGTCTTGAAAAATGACCAGTTGATTTACCAAAAATATTAATTTTACAACCAAGCTCATAAGCCATTTGTTTTATCTGATTTTCAAGAATTGGTTCAAGTTCTTCAACAATTATTATGTTTTTACATGATTTTATAAAATTAGAACACATCTTTTTCGGAAGTGGATTGGTCATCCCAAGTTTTAATATTTTTACATCTAGTTTTAAATCTTCGACTGCTTCTTTAACATAATTATAGGAAACTCCAGATGTAATAATTCCCCAATCTGATTGTTTTCCGATTTTAACAATTTTATTAAACTCTGATTTTTCAGATATTTTCTCAGCTTTTTCAAGCATTTTAAGAAGCTCAGGATGTCTTGCACGTGCAATTGCTGGAGTTGTAACCCACATAGGATTTTTTTCAAAATGACCTTTTTTTCGTGGTTTTTTAATTTTTTCAAGGATAATTGGTCCTCTAACATGATTAAGTCTTGTAGTAGTTCTTAAAATAATTGGCGATTTTAGTTCTTCTGAAATATCAAATCCAATTCTTGTCATTTCTTTTGCTTCTTGAGGAGTTGAAGGCTCAAGCATCGGTGCTCCACCAAAAATAGCATAATATCTATTGTCTTGCTCATTTTGTGATGAATGACATGAGGGATCATCCGCAGTCACTATAATGTGTCCTCCTCTTGTTCCGATATACATGTATGTCATAAAAGTATCAGATGCTACATTAAGTCCAACGTGTTTCATACAAGTAAGTGATCTAAGGCCAGATATAGACGCAGCAGCCGCAACTTCAAGAGCCACTTTTTCATTTGTTGAATATTCAAAATAAAAGCTCGGGATCTTTTTTTGTTTAGTAAAATATTTAGCAATTATTGAAAAAGTATCTGCAATTTCTGAAGAAGGAGTTCCTGGGTAGGTGGTAGCAACATCAACACCTGCTTCAATTGCACCTCTAGTAATTGCCTCATTTCCTAATAGCAAAATTTGTTTTCCAAATTTATCTTCCAATATCTCCATATAAAATCCCCCTGAAATAATTAAATAAAGCCCAGGGCCGTGAAAAGTGGTAAAAGAGATTAGAATATAAATCTAACTAAAACAGGTGTAAATTTACCAAAAAATCTTAAAAATAATCTAATTTTTCATAAAAAATTGGTAAATTTTAACTTTCGAAAGCTTTATAAATAAAATATTTGTTGATATACCTACATAAAACAAAGGAAATACAGGGAGGAAAAGTTTATGGCAGAAAAAGAAGTAAATCCTGATGAAAACACAATATATGTTGGAAACAAACCACCAATGAGCTATGTCCTTGCAGTTGTAACACAGTTCAACGGGGGTTCTGAAGAAGTAGTAATAAAGGCTAGAGGAAGAGCAATAAGTAGAGCAGTCGATACTGCAGAAATAACAAGAAATCGATTTGTTACCAACGCAAAAATAAAAGATATAAAAATAGGTACAGAAAGTATAACAAACGAAGAGGGTAGAAACTCAAACGTATCCTCGATAGAAATAGCTTTGACTACTAAAAAGTAGAAATAATAAGCTAAAAAAATGCTGCATAACGCCTCTTATTTATTGAGGCTTTATAGTAGTTTAAACTTTTTTTCTATTTTTTTTATTCTTGTTAAATAATTTTTATATAAAATAAAAAAAGGAAAGGATTTAAATTACGTAATCTATTTACATTGCCGGTTGAAAGGGATGGTTAATTATATCATAATAACTGGCGGGGTTATTTCTGGTTTAGGAAAAGGAATAACTACCGCGTCTATTGGAAAAAATTTACAACTTCATGGTTATAAAGTAACAGCTATGAAAATTGATCCTTATATGAACTGTGATGCAGGAACTCTAAGACCAACTGAACATGGAGAAGTGTGGGTAACAGAAGACGGGGGAGAAATCGATCAAGATTTAGGTCATTATGAACGTTTTCTTGATATAAATATTCCAAAAAATCACAATATTACAACAGGTCAAGTATACAAAGCAGTTATTGAAAAAGAAAGAAAAGGAAAATATCTAGGAAAAACTGTACAACCAATTCCTCATGTTACAAACGAAATTAAAAAGAGAATTAGAGCTCCTGCAAATGAGAAAAATTTTGAATTTGTCTTAGTTGAAATCGGTGGAACAGTTGGTGATTATGAAAATGTCTTATTTTTAGAAGCTGTTCGTCAAATGAAACTTGAAGGTGACAAAGTAATCTATGTTCATGTAACTTATGTACCAGTACTTGATACACTTGGTGAAGCGAAAACAAAACCAACCCAGCACTCTGTAAAGCTTTTAAGAGAAATTGGAATTCAACCTGATTTTATTATTACTCGTTCTGAAGAGCCGCTCGATAGTGTTAGAAGAGAAAAAATTGCAATGTTTTGTAATGTTCATGAAGAAGATGTAATTTCTGATTCAAATATAGATAATGTTTATGCAGTAACTCTTCTTTTTGAAAAGCAAGATTTATGTAAAAAAGTTCTTTACAAATTAAAATTAAGAAAAAAGAAAAACGATCTTATTAAATGGGAAAAATTTATAAAAAAGATTAGAAGACTTAAAAAGCCTGTGAAAATTGGGATTGTTGGAAAATATTTTGATATTGGTACATCTCAATTGTCTGACTCTTATATATCAGTTATCGAGGCTGTTAAACATGCTTCTTGGAATAATAATTTAAAACCAATTATTAAATGGATTGACTCAAAGGTTTTTGAAAAAGACATAAAAAAATTATCTACACTTGATAAACTAGATGGAATAATTGTTCCTGGTGGTTTTGGTCTCTCGGGAATTCAAGGAAAAATTGAAACAATTCGTTATGCAAGAGAAAAAAACATCCCTTATCTTGGGTTATGTTTGGGTATGCAACTTGCAGTTGTTGAATATGCTCAAAATGTTTGTGAACTTGTTGGTGCTCATACAGCTGAAGTTGAAAAGAAAGCATCTCATCCAGTAATTAACTTTATTCCGGATCAAGTAAAAATTCTACAAGATTCTAGGTATGGTGCAACAATGAGACTTGGTGCATATCCTGCAGTTCTAAAAAAAGGTACAATTGTTTATAAACTCTATAAAACAAATAAAGTTTATGAAAGACATAGGCATAGATATGAAGTAAATCCTTCATATGTAGAAAAACTTGAAAATTGCGGACTTGTTTTTTCGGGTCGTTCACCTGATGGGATACTTATGGAATTTATGGAAATTCCAAATCACCCTTATTTTGTTGCAACCCAGGCCCATCCTGAATTTAAATCAAGGCCACTAAAACCTTCTCCCTTGTTTGATGGGCTTATTAAAGCTGCAAAGAAAAGATAATTTTTTATTTTATACAAAAAATTTATAAGTTATAATGAATAATAATAAATTAGGTAATAAATTATATGATATCTAATAAAAATATATTGAAACTGGAGATTCGAAAGCAAATTTATGAATATATCTCAAAAAATCCAGGTGCCCATATAAGAAAAATTGCAATAGAAAAAAAGATTTCTAAATCATCTGTTATACATCATTTAAATATATTAATTAAAAAAGGACTTATAGAAGAAAAAACTATTGGAATGTATAGAAGAATCTATTTAAAAGGATCAATTGGATCAAAAGAAAAAGAACTTGTTGATCTGCTTCGTCAAGACACTCCTAGAAAAATATTTCTTTATTTAGCTTTCTCTCTTTCATTTACACAATCTGAGTTAAGTAAAGAATTAAATCTAACACCTGCAACAACAAATCATCATTTAAAAAAATTTATAAAACTAGGTGTTATTGAAAAAGTTCCATCATTAAATGGGAAGGTATTTCCTTTTAAAGGAAAAAATATTGTAATGCATCGTAAAAATGTTTCAAACGAGGCATATTTTCGAAGAAAAGAACAATGGCCTTTAAACGTAATGTGGAAATTTTTACTTAAATATAAGAGTAGTTTTGATGATAAAGAATTTATTAAATCCTATGAAGATTATTTAAATAATATAAAGGCTTCAAAAGAAAAAATGCCTAAAAAATTAAAATCAATAAATTCACGTATAGATGGATTTGTAAATGTTTTAAATGAAATAATCACTCCACCTTTTATTGCCTAATTATTTATAGCAATATACTCCAAAATCTTTTTTCAAAAAATATCTAAACAAAATTTTATGAGCGGTCTATAAATTATATAAATCAAGAGAAATAATATTGGGGGTAAGACGTGATAAAATATGAATAAGAGAATAATTGTAATTTTTATGATTATGCTTATGATTGTCAATATATTTGGCATAATAAATGCAAGTGCAGAACTTATACTTGACCAACAACAAACTAGCGATGGAGGAGCAGCTTGGTTTGTTTATTATAATAACTATGTTGCTCAATCATTTAAACCTACTTTACCAATCTTATCAAGGGTTTATTTAAAATGTGGAGCATTTTTTGACCCATATAATTATCTTAAACTTAGTATAAGAAGTTCCCTAAATGGAAATGACTTAGCATATGTAATCGCTTATCAGCAAGACATGCCTCAAGAGGATTGGGACTGGCATTTATTTGACCTTGAAGATATTGATGTAATACCTGGAGAGGAATATTTCATAGTTTTAACCACTTTTACTACTGATGAAAATTATTATGTGTGGGCTATGTCAGAAAAATATCATAACCATTATACAAGAGGTAAAGGATATGTATATAAAAGTGGTTCATGGCAATGTTTAGAAACATATACCTCAGGGGATTGGTATGATTTCTGTTTTAAAACATATGGTCATCACCCGCCCAATACACCAAATAATCCTGACCCCTATGATGGAGAAACGGGCGTAGATGTAAATCATGATTTAAGCTGGGATTGCAGTGACCCAGATGGCGACTCATTAACCTATGATGTATATTTTGGAACCAGTAGCTATCCTCCTTTGGTTTCATCAGGTCAAACCAGTACAACCTATGATCCTGGACAAATGAACTCATTAACAACTTATTATTGGAAGATAAAAGCAAAAGATGAACACGGAGAAAAAACTACAGGCCCAATATGGGACTTTACAACAAAAAACAACCCACCAAACCCGCCAAGCAACCCAAGTCCTCCTGATGGAGCAACAGGAGTAAATGTAAATGCAGATCTAAGCTGGACCTGCTCTGACCCAGATGGCGACTCATTAACCTATGATGTCTATTTTGGAATCAGTAGTCCCCCTCTTTATAAAACAACAACAACTCAACAAACATATGATCCCGGAACAATGAACTATAATACAGAATATTACTGGAAAATAAAAGCTACAGATGAAAATGGTGAATCAACAATAGGACCAATATGGGACTTCACAACCAATGATGAACCTATCAATCCTCCATCTGTAACAACAAATGATCCAAGTTTTTCCAATATATGTGCTATTCTAGGGGGAACCCTTGATAGTTTAGGCGGTGCTGATTCATGTCAAGTATGGTTTGTATTTGATGATGAATCTCATGATGATTGGCAAGATTATGATGGTAGTTCAAATCCTGAAACAAAAAATTCACCGGGATCATTTATTTATTTATTATTAATGAATCAAGACACACATTATTACAGAGCAGTAGCTTCAAATAGTGCTGGTACAGTTCAGGGTGAAGAGAAAGTTTTTACAGATACAACATTATCTCTAGATCCAGACCCTTTAAATTTTGGAGAAATGCTTGAAGGAAAAACTGCAACAAAAACATTTGAAATCTGGAATTCTGGAGATGGATTTCTTAACTATGAATTTGATTGGACTGCCGAATGGATTACAGATGTAACTCCAACAAGCGGCACTTCAAATGGAGAACATGATGAAATAACAGTAACAATTGATACAACAGGTCTTACTTTAGGAGTGAAAACTGAATTTATCGCAATTACGTGTTCTAATCTTCAACAATATAATTATCCTGTGAATGTAAAAATTGTATATAACTTTGCACCTCCAAATGCAACACTTAATATCTCTGACATTGATTTTTTAAAACTAACAAAAAATCCAATTATTAATGACTTGTATCTAAATGAATGGTCTACAATACCTGATGATATGAGTAGTGCTAGTTATGGTTTTTATGGCTATGAAGCAAATACAGAAACAGGTTTTGAAAGGGCAGCTATTAAAGCCAGATACGACAGTATAATAAGTTTGATACCTGAATGGGTTGGTTGTGAGGCACACCTTAGAGCCACTTATACGGTGCCTGTTACAACCTCACCAGGCGTTTCACATTATGCTGAGGTTAGCCTTGCTGGAAACTGTAAAGGATGGGTTTGGATAGAGAACATAGGAGGCTCAAATGCAGATGTTGATATTATAATTAGGGAAGGTACTAGTGAAACATATCCATATGAACAATGGGCTATTGGATATAAAAATTTAAAAAAATATGAAGTTGGAGCTTTTTTAAACCAGGATGACTCGAAATTTAATTATGATTTTACTCATTATAAAGACAAGGTTAGAGTTTGTTTAGACGAGGGGAAGACATATTCATTTTGGGTATCTGTTAAAACTAATCTTTTATTGGAAGGATTTGAGTTTTTGGGTTGGAAGTACTATGGTCAAGGCTGGTCAGATATTCAATTTCAATTTGATTCGATACAAATCAAGTATAGAAATCCTCCAATATCACCACCAGAAGGAGAAAATTTACCGGAAATCACAAACCATTATGGCCCAAAAAATTTGATACTTGGAGAACAAGGCAGCTTTACTGCTAGAGCAAATGATACAGATGGAGATCAACTATATTATAAATGGTATTGGGGCGATGGAACTGAAACAGAATGGTTAGGACCATATGAGTCAGATCAAACTGTTGACAAAGAGCATACTTATGAAACCCCAGGGAATTATTTTGTTAGAACGCAAACAAAGGAAAACACAGAATTTGAATTACTGAGTAATATTACTGAACCATTAGAGGTTTTTGTTTTTAGACCTGAGGGAGAAATAATCGTCGATAAACCAGCTGCTGGAGACAAGGTGCAATATGTTCAACGTGAACCAATACTTTTTCCTATTGAATGGCAAAAAAGTGGATTCACAGGTGACAAAGTCGATATAGCCCTATATAAAGGAAATGGAAATGGCAACTATGAATTCATAAGACATATTTTCAAAAATTTTCCAAATGATGGTTCATGTAATTGGAAACCGCAACCCTCTGATGGATATGGAAATGATTTTAGAGTAGTAATATATAATGGAATAAACGCTGCAAACGCAAGCGGAAGGTTTACAATACTTAAACCCAGATCAAAGATTCGTGAAATATTTCTAGAGAAAATCATATCATTGATTAGAGAAATGCCATTATTTCAAAAATTAATTGACATAGTAACGAGGATAAACAATATTCTAGAAACCAAGTGATTTACAAAAATCCCTTTATTTTTTCTTTTTTAAATATTTATCAATTGCACGTGCTGCCTTTGCTTTTATTTAATGAAAAAAGAATATTTGCTACCTCCTTTTTAATAAATATAAAATAAAATTTTTTTTTTGGTTCATTGTTTTATTTACTAAATAATAATTTCAAAAAGTGGGCTATAAATTATATAAACAAGAAACAGACATATAGACTAGTTAAGATGTGATAAAATATGAATAAAAAACTAATTGGAATATTTATTTTAATAGCGTTAACATCAAACTTATTTTATGGAACAATAAACGCCGAGCCTTTAACCGACTGGAATATAATACAAAACGTAGCAACTTGTGGTTATACTATCACAGATACTGATGGGATTATGGGCCAGAGTTTTATTACTCCGAATAATGCAGGTACAATCAATCAAATTGATTTAAATTTTGATACAAGAGGTCATGGAAATACAGACTTTTTGGTAGGCATTGATAATAGTTTGAATCCTAATGGACCTTGGTTATATTCATTGCAAATTTATTCAGTAAACAGCTATAATGGTTGGTATTCTATATATGTCGATTGGAGTATAACAGATAATACACAATATTATTTATTTATAAAAGCAACAGATGGTGGTGGAACCATTCGTTGTGGAGATGATAATTATGGTGGAGGGATTTTATATATTTTTAGTGTCGGAGTGCCTAATCCGCCTCAACCAAATTTTGATTTAGCATTTAGGCTTTTTGGTAACTATGGCCAAGGAAACCAACCACCAAATACACCAAGTAATCCAAGTCCCTCCAATGGAGCCACAGGTGTAAGTATCAATGCAGATCTAAGCTGGACAGGAGGAGATCCTGACGGGGACACAGTAGTATATGATGTATATTTTGGTACAAGTAGCCCTCCGCCTTATAAAATAACTACAACTCAAGAAACATATGATCCAGGACAAATGGAGCATAATACCAAATATTATTGGAAAATAAAAGCAATAGACGAACATGGAGCAGAAACAAATGGTCCTGAATGGAGTTTTCATACTGAAGATGAGCCTAATCTTCCTCCATATGCACCAAGCAATCCGTCGCCATCAGATTATGAAACAAATGTAGATGTAAATTCTGATATAAGCTGGACAGGTGGCGATCCTAACCCAGGTGATACAGTTGTATATGACATTTTTATTGGTAAAAGCTCAAATGATTTTAACCTAGTATGTAAAGATTTTGAACATACAATTTTTGATCCTGGAACATTTGAATTCAACAAACATTATTATTGGAAGATAAAAGCAAAGGATAATCATGGTGATATAACGTATAGTGACATATGGGAGTTTCATACAGAAAATTTTGACGGTACAAATTTGCCTGACTTAAATTTTCCAATAACAACAAAATCAAAAATTGGAAAATTTTATTTTGGAACTGATTTAGGCGGATGGACTTTAAATGAGGGATTTAATTATCCTATTAGCTATGGTTATGAAACTAATAGTAATCTTCCAAAAAAAGAGGCCTATTCAGGATTATATGATATACACAATGGAGCAAAAATCCCTCTAACTGGAGTTGGATTTCCAGAAAGACATGATCTTAGTACTTTTATTGGACATAGTTACAAAATACCAAGTTGTGGAAATGAATGGGAACAAACACCTCCATGTAAAATTAAATTAAGTGGAAAATATGCAATTAATGGTCTTGCTGGTTTCATGGCAAGAAATTATATTGCTTCTGCATTCATTGATATAACTTTAACTATAAAATGGGAAGATTGTGATAGGGAAATAAAGTTGTTAATTGCTCATGATGAAATTAGTGGTATTTCTTTTGACCCAAAAACTGAAAAAACAATTCAAGGTCAAGATTTTATAAAGTTATTTCCAGGCTATATTACTTTTTTATATGGACACACTTATTCTTTTTATTTAGAGGCAAGAGCAAGTATTGTAACAACATCACAAGGATTGCCCATTAATCCATTTGCTTCATTACCAAGTGCTAACTTTTGGGCATTTTCAGCAATTGGTGCAAGTTTAGATTATATAGAGCTTATTTGGCAACCAAGTCTAGATGGAGGTAATAACCATCCTCCTAATCAACCTGGAGAAACATATGGTTCAAAGGGAATTGTAAACGAAGAACACATTTTTTATTCAAATGGATCAATAGACCCTGATGGGGACCAGTTATACTACAGATGGCACTGGGGAGATGGGACAAGTACTGACTGGCTTGGGCCTAATGATTCAGGTGAACCGATATCATTAAGCCATACTTATACAAAACCAGGCATTTTCAATGTCCAAGTGGAAGCAAAGGACATAAATAACAGTTGGTCAGGACTTTCAAATAACTCTTATTGTGAAATGTATTTTCCTGAAGGAAAAATTATTGTTGATAGGCCTTACGAAGGTCAACAAATTAGTCCACCCGTGCCATTTCATCCAAATCCACCAATGGAAATTAAATGGAGAAAAAGTGGATTTACAGGTGATTATGTAAGCATTGCATTGTATAAAGGAATTGGAAATGGAGAATATGAATATATAAGACATATTTCTGGAAAAACCCCTAATACAGGAAGTGAGGTCTGGTCTGTTGTTTATAGTTGTGATGGATATGGCAAAGACTATCGTATAGTAGTAAGCGATATGATGAATGCTGCAAATTGTACTGGAAGTTTTGAAATACTTAAACAAACGCCTCGAACGCGCAACACATTTTTAGAAAGCATTAAAGTTTTAATTAACCGATTCCCTATATTACAAAAATTAATAAACTTGTTATCAAGGCTTAGCAATATTCCAGACATTAAATGATTTTAAAAAAAATCTCTTTATTTTTTATTTTTTAAATATTTATCAATTGCTCTTGCTGCCTTTTTACCTGCACCCATTGCAAGAATTACAGTTGCTGCACCAGTTGCAATATCCCCACCTGCAAAAATTCCTGGAATATTTGTTCTACCCTCTTCATCTGTTTCGATATTACCCCGCCTGCCAATTTTAAGTCCTTTAATAGTATGCGGAACCAAAGGATTTGGACTTTGGCCTATTGCAATGATTGCTGTTTCAATATCTACTTTAAACTCAGTACCAGGCATTGGAATAGGGCGCCTTCTCCCTGAATCATCAGGCTCACCAAGTTTCATCTTTATACATTCAACCTGCTTTAGATGTCCCCTCTCATCACCAATAAATCTTACCGGATTTGTAAGAAGTTTAAAAATAACTCCCTCCTCTCTTGCGTGATGAATCTCTTCAATTCTTGCAGGCATTTCCTTTTCTGAGCGCCTATAAATAATGTATGATTTTTCTGCACCAAGTCTTAGAGACGTTCTAGCTGAATCCATTGCAACGTTTCCGGCACCAAAAGTTGCAACAGTTTTACCAATTTTAATTGGCGTATCATAATTTGGAAAATCATATGCCTTCATCATATTCGTACGTGTTAGAAACTCGTTTGCTGAATACACTCCATCAAGATTTTCACCAGGAATATTTAAAAAACGAGGAAGACCAGCACCAGTTCCAATAAAAATTGCATCATATTCATCTCTTAATTCATCAACATCAATTGTTTTTCCAACAACTACATCATAATTTATATCTACACCGAGTTTTGATATATAATTAACCTCTGCTTTTACAATTTCTTTAGGCAGACGAAATTCAGGAATGCCATACATCAAAACCCCGCCTGGGTCATGAAGTGCCTCAAAAAGAGACACATTATGTCCCATTTTTGCAAGGTCTCCAGCACATGTTAGCCCTGCAGGGCCTGCACCAACTATTGCTACCTTTTTACCAGTAGGCTTTGGTTTTTTAGGAATCTTTACTCCTTTTTTACGTTCGTAATCTGCAAGAAACCTTTCAAGTCTACCTATTGCAACAGGTTCACCAATCTTATTTAGAGTACATTTTCCTTCACATTGGCCTTCATAAGGACAAACCCGTCCGCAAACAGCAGGAAGACTGGTTTTTGTCTTTAAAACTTCTACTGCTTTATCAAAGTCACCTTCTGCAACATGTTTAATAAAATCAGGAATGTCAACTTCCACAGGACAACCCGAAACACATGGTCTATTTTTACATTGAAGGCATCGTTTTGCCTCCTCAATTGCTGTTTTTTCATCGTAACCATATGGAACTTCGTTGAAATTCTTAATTCGCTCTTTTGGAGATTGTTCAGGCATCTTATGTTTTTCTTTTTTAACAGCCATTTAGATTTCAACCCCTGCACATTTACAAGATTCTTCTTCCTCACATACAAAACGTCTATTACGAAGCATTAAATTATCAAAATCAACTAGATGTCCATCAAATTCAGGTCCGTCAACACAAGCAAACTTTGTCTCCCCACCAATTGATACTCTACAACCACCGCACATACCAGTTCCATCAACCATAATCGGATTAAGACTAACAATAGTCTTAAGATTGTATTTTTTTGTAACACCTGCAACCACCTTCATCATAATAACAGGGCCAATTGCCCATACAATATTGATTCTTTTACCATCATCAATTAATTTTTGTAAAACGTCGCTTACAAAACCCTTGTGGCCCTTTGAACCATCATCAGTACAAATATGAAGTTCATCAGAATTTTCTTTAATTTCCTTTTCAAGCATCAAAAGTTTTTCATTTCTTGCACCAAGAATTGAAATAACATAATTTCCAGCTTTTTTAAGTTCTCTAACAATAGGATAAAGAGGCGCAATTCCTACTCCACCACCAATACACACTACAGTTCCATATTTTTCAATTTCTGAGGGCTGACCAAGAGGACCAACAAAATTTAAAAGATAGCCACCAACGTTAAGTGTTCCAAGCTGTTTTGTTGTTTTACCAACCTCCATGAATATCATAGTAACAGTTCCCTTTTTTCTGTCAAAATCTGCAATTGTTAAAGGGATTCTCTCGCCTTTTTCATCAATTCTTAAAATAATAAATTGCCCTGCTTTTGCTTTTTTTGCAACAAGGGGCGCTTTTATCTTCATTAATTTTACAGTTTCAGACATAGCTTTTTTTTCTAGGATTTCGTACATAAAATCACATCTAAAGACACTTTTTTCTGGTATCCTGTATCAAGGGGTTTTTTTAATACTTTATGATAAGTTTATTATGATAAAATAACAATAACATAAAAAAAATTGGTGTCAATCGTGAAATGTATATTTGTCTCAGATTTACACGGTAATAAAAAAAGATATTCAAATCTATTTAAAATAGTTAAAGATAAATCCCCAGAAGCTGTTTTTATTGGTGGAGATATCTTACCAAATGCCTATTCTAAAAATATTGAAAGATTTGTTGAAAAAACAATATTTGAAAATATAAAAAAAATAAAAAATAAAACCAATACAACTTTTTTTCTGATACTTGGTAACGATGATCCTAGAACTTTTGAAAAAATGTTTTTAAACGCAGATAGGAAAGATATATTGCAATATGTTCATAATAAAACAGTAAAATTCCAAGATTTTTTTGTTTCGGGTTATTCTTTTGTTCCACCTACTCCTTTTCAGTTAAAAGATTGGGAAAAATATGATGTTTCGAGATTTGTAGATGTTGGAGCAATATCACCTGAGGAAGGTATTAGAACATTCGATGTTCATGATGATACTAAACGATATTCGACGATATCTGAGGACTTAGAAAAATTAGTAAAAAAATCATCACCAAAAAAAACAATTTATCTATTTCATTCCCCACCATATAACACTTATCTTGACCTTGCAGATCTAGAAGGAAAAAAGGTTGATCATGCACCAATTGATATTCATGTTGGAAGTATTGCTATTGAGCGTTTTATTAAAAAATATAAGCCTCTTTTAACCTTGCATGGACATGTCCATGAATCAACAAGACTTTCTGGTAAATGGATGCAAAAGGTTGGAAAAACCTTTTGTTTTTCAGCAGCTCACGACGGTCCAGAATTAGCTCTTGTTAGATTTGATACAAATCTTTTACACGAAGCTAGGCGAAAATTAATAAAATAATTGTTAACCCTTTGCCTTTTTTCCGAGAGGTATTTTTTTAACACTTGTATAAGGACTTAAGATATGTGTTGCCCATGAAGTTTTTTTCCTAATATCTTCATCTGTAATAATATGTATATCAAGAAGCCCTCCAACCTCAAGACCCGTTCTTTCTTTGTTTTCTTTAGAAAGTTTTTTATTCCATTTATCAAGCCATGAAAGTAATTTTTCTTTTTGTTCTTCATCTCCTTTAAAATGTATTAACAAATCTATATCACTACCTGGCCCTGCGCTTCCGTCTTTTGTGCTACCTATTAGATACATTGTCTCAATTGCATATAATTTGGGGTCAAGAGAATCTGCCAACTCTTCAACTTTTTGCATACGCCAAGTCCAGTGGTCAGGTGGTTTTAAAAAACCTAGTGCTTTCTCAGCCTCTCCATCCATTATAACTGACAGGTTTCCTCCAGCAAGCAAATCAACAGTTTTTATTATATGAACTACGTTTTTATATTCTTTATATAATGGAAGTATCTCTGAAAGATAATTTTTAGAATTTATCAGTAAATCTTCGTTGAAAATGGTTGCAGGTTGATCAGGGTATAAAGGCAGATATCTTATTTCAGCTTCAACAAGATCTTGGAAAAAATGGGTTCCAAATGAAAGTTCAGGTGTATATTCTCCTTTTTCTTTAGCAATTTCTACTAAAAGAGAAGTATTATTAATATCGCCATATTTAACTGGAACGCCAAGCTTTATATCTCCTCTACTTCCCCATCTACCTGGCCCCATAAGAATAAATTTTCTTTTTGGAAGTATATTATTTAACTCGTTGATAATTGATGCAATTTTCTGCATTTCTTCCCTTGACTTAAGATTTGTATAAGCCTCAGGGACAACATAAACAATATATTCTACATTTTCAATTTGCCCAGTTGTAATATATCTATCTGCTGAAAATATTTTATTATATTTAGGGATATTTGTTGGAATAGGTTTTCTTTCTATTCCTCTACCTTGGCTTTGAGGTCTACATTGTAAAATATATAGTTTATCTCCATCTGATGCAAATTCAACATCAACTGGCGTATTAATTTTTTCTTCTAGAAGATTCATAATAATCTTCATTTTTTCAAGAAAATCTGTCTTTTCAAAAAGATTTGAATATGTTATTACTAAATCCTCTTTTTTATAATCTGTCATAATATTTGGTTCCAAAAGCCTTGCATCTTTGTAAATTGACACAATCTGATCAAGTCTTGGAAACTCTTCAGGATATTTTTTAAAAATTTTAATAGCATCAACTGTTTCAATAGCCCCGCTTTCTAAATTTATTACATCCATATATTTAGGCGAGTACTGAACCCTTTCAGATACAAGAGCATTTACCCGAAGTTTAGGTCTATTGGGGGATACTAAAATTGGATAATCGTTTCCAACTCTATCTACCGCTCTTGTCCCCAAACCTGGAACTAAACGGACCATGCCATCTTCGCGTCTAATTCTTGGTGACCAGCTGAATTCATTTCTACTAAATGCAACACCGCCAAATACCGGCATAAAATATTTATCTACTTTTTTTCCAACGACTTCTTGTATAAGAATGCCCATTTCTTCACTGAAATCAAGAAGACCTCTTTCCCGCCGGTATTCAATTGGATCAGGAGCAAATGTTGAAGAATAAACTTCAGCTATAGCATCCATTAAAGAATGAAGTCTTTCTTCTTCAGAACCAGTGTTTGGTACAAACAAACTTTTATATTTACCAGAAAAAGCAGCTCCAAAACTATCTTCAAGTAAACTTGAGGACCTTACAATTATTGGCCTTCCTTCAAGATCTCTTATAATTCTTCTAAACCCTTCTACTATTTCATGTGGGAAGGTTGAATTTTTAAAAACCTGTTCTAAAAATGGTTGATCTTGTCTAATTTGTTCTGGATGCAAGTATTTAATGTGAAATGCCTCATCTAAATCGTTATAATGAACAAAATTAATGATAGTGTCAGAGGTAATAAACCAACTTTTTGGAAAAGAAATATCTTTTAGAACCTTGTTAGTCTTCATTGATTCTCTTATTATTTTTTCAGCTAAAACAACACCAGATGTTTTTCCACCGAATTTTCCAGAGCCTTGTGCAGGACCAACTGTATTATTTAGCATTTTTAGAAAGTCTTCAATTTCCGTATATTTTTTTGCAACATTTACATGCTGAAGTCTATCTGTAAAAAATCTTCTTATTAATGCAGTTTTTATGCTAATTTTATCTTCAACAGCCAGAGATTCTTCTCCTCCTTCCTGATCAAAAAATCTGTTAAGCTCAGTTGTAATTTCTACAAGTGGCATACCTGCTTTTTGAGAAGCTAGAAGCAATGGTCTTGCTTTATCCTGCCTAAGCCATTGTTGGAACATTCTTGATATTTCTTCAGGCGGAATGCTTTCTTTAGCCATCTCAAAAATCTGTTTTTGCACATGTTTCAATGATTCCAAATCCTGTCTAGGATTTGGCATATTGATTCCACACCATTGACTAGCTTTTGCATTTCTATCAATTGGACAAATTTTTCCAAGAAGCATATTGATTTTTTCGTTTTCAAAACGGTATAAATAATAAACCATCTTTCTTGTAAGTCTTAAAAGAGTCCGGGGGTCAGTCTTAATCAAAAGATCAATTACAACCTCCCAATCTTGTTTTGTATATTCTTTTTTACCAGTTGCTTTTTTAGATTTTAGCTTCTCCTCAACCTTATCAAGCTCTTTTTTAATCTTTACTTCTCCTACATATTTCCCAATAAGATCTGCTATTGCATCAATCAACCTACGTTCATCAATTAAAAAAGGACCTTCATCAATCTCAGGTTTTTCTTTAAGATAATAAACTTCAATTGTCCCAATCCTTTTTTCACTAGAAATAATATTACTTATCTGACTCCATTTAGTTTCCTTGAAATTTTTCGTTTTATATTCCTTTTTTTCAATTATTATTCTTGCACAGGTTATCTGAGGATATTGCCAAGATGGAGGGATAAGTTCAACAATTTTTTTAATAGTTTGGTCAAAAGAAAGAGAAGGATCCTTAACAATGTTAGTAAGATTGTATAGACAATTCAGCTCTTTTACTCTTTCTTTTAAGGCGTTTATTCCACTACCCGAAACATAATCATTATTTGATTTTTTTCCCTTCATATAAATTTACCCTCTTTCACCTTTTTTGGTTTTTCCCTAACTATTGCTTTACCTAACTTACCATCAATTATCGCCTGTAGATTTTTTGATGATTTAACATGTTTTATAAATTCTTTTTCCTCAATTATTCTCTGAGAATTTATCCATTTCCAATTAATATCTTCTTGTTTTTTTGTAATTAGATATCCTACCTGTGAGGCTATCATATCATGGAAGAAATGGGAACCTTGAGAAGGATCAATATGTCTTTCTTTATAAGGTGTTTCGACAATAATCTTTGAACCAGCGATATCACTCCAAACAACTGGGACTCCAAGCCAAGGATCTGATGACCCCCATCTTCCAGGCCCTATGAGTATGTACTGTTTATTTTCTTCCATTAGCTTTGAGTTTAATTTTCTAATTTCACTTACTACTTTATTTGAATTTGACATATCAAAAGCATCTTGTTTTATAAAAACTATGTCAAATATATCATTAAACACTCCATTTCCTAAAGCGTTTTCACTGTAAAACAATAAATCATTTTTTGGTATTTCATCAACATTTATGTTTATCTTTTCATGTGGAGGTATCATATTTCTAATTTGTAAAATAACAAGTTCTGCAACATTATCATCAGACTTTGGTATATTTACTGCAAATTCTATTTCAACTGGATAACCAAGGGCAATTTCACTAACATTTAGTAACAACTTTAAAGCTTTTGCAAGGGGTATTTCATCGTAGTTTACAATTGGTGAAAAATCAATAATTGTCGCCCCTTCTTCAGATATACCAGGATAAATTCTGTCGTCTTGATATATATAAGTTGAAGCAATTTTATCAAGATCACCATATTTCTTTGCAACATCTATATCTAATTTTTCAAGAGATGTTTCTTCATTATAATCGACAAACCTGTAAATAGACTTCATATTTAGTGCATAAAATCTGTTTTGTGCATATTTCATATATTCTTTTTGTGTTCCAAACAAAGGAATTTTTGGTTTTTCCGGGCAAAATGCATAAGAGCTTCCCCCATCAACTATTGATTTTCCAAGTCCAAGCGCAAGATAAACAATTCCTTCTTCAGGGCTACATCTGCCTGAAGGATAATAATTATAAGATTTTGCAACGCCAGATACAGTTGGATAAAAATAATTGCCTTTTCTAGTGCCAATTACCTCCTGTATCAAAACAGCCATTTTTTCATCTCCGATATGTTTTGGGGTTGATTTTATGTAGGTTCTTGCTTTTTCAAAATAAGTTGATGCATAGACGTATTTTATTGAATTGATTACCTCCTGAAATCTAAGATCTGTTTCCCAAGATTCATTTGGGAGTAACATAGAACTATAAATTCCTGCAAAAGGTTGCATAAGTGAATCTTCTAAAAGACCAGATGAACGTACAATCAAAGGATTACGTGTTTTTCTTATAAAAGATCTCAAATCTCCTAAAACAGTTGCAGGTATACTTGCCTCAAGAAATTTTGAGGCAATTCTATCATCAGCCATATGGGAAAAATCCAGATCATTAAGATGGTTTTGCTCCATAAAATTATCAAAAACATCAGTTGATAAAACTATACTTCGTGGAATTGTAATTCTAAGATCTGGAAACATATCCGCAGTCAAATATTTTGAAAGGATTTTTGCAAGAAAAGCAATACCTCTTGCTTTTCCTCCTAAAGCACCATTTCCTATCCTGCTAATTTTAACAAGTGGGTCTGAGGATTTTTGAGAGAAATTTGAAATTGATTTTTGATTAATTGAATATTTAAAATCTTCAAGCAATTCTGTAATTCGTGATTTTAATATGTCTTTTTGATTTATTTTGTTTTCAATTATAAAAAATTTCTCAGAAAATTCATATTCCCCTAGGTTTTTCAACCATTTAGAAATTTTATGTTCTTTACAGCAATCTAAAATAATCTTACCATCTATTTTGTTCACTGCTTCTTCAAGATCTTTTATATTTTTTACGCAAAATATTTCCTTTCCTTTTTTATCAGAAAATGTTATTTCACGTGGTGACAAAGATTCAAAGATAAAATTTCTAATCTTTTTCATTAAACATGAGGAATTCTTTGATATAAAAGAAATATTTTTAGAAATTTTTTCTTTTTCTTCAATTGGATCTGATGATTGAATCAATAAAGGAAGGTTTGGCTTTTCTTCAGCTACCTTTTCTGCCAATTTTACGCCTAATGCCTTTTTTTCTTTTCCTTTTCCTACATAATTGTCAGATATTACACAAATAAGACTATCTTTGTATTTTTCATAATAGCTAAGGCCCTTTTCAAAATCACATGCATGAAGAATAAAAGGTCTTCTTTTGTATCTTAATAACTTTTGCTCAGAGGTTAAATTTTCGTTTATTAAACATTTCAAATAATCAAAAATTTCCTCTTCAATTATTCCTAGATAACTTGAATAATGTTGAATGGAGTCTTCAATCAGTAAAATAACTCTTTTTTCATCTTCTGATGACAAATCCCTTAAATTTTTTTCATCTTCAAAGCTTTTTATAATACTAATTATTATCTTGCCATCACCATTCCAAGTTGAAATTTTTTTAATGTTTGAAAAAGTACAATCAATTTTTTCTAAATCTTTAACAATATTTCCTACGATAATAATGGGTAAATCAGTTTTTTTTGAAATAGTAAAGATTTTTTCATTTGGTAAGTTAAATATAATCAATAAATCAAAATTTTCTTTTTCAATTAAAGAAAAACATTCTTCCTCAGTTTCTACATGGGTAATTTCTGGATAAGATTCTTGTTCTACAAAAGAGCTCCATTCGGCAAAAATTGTGCTAAGTCTTCTTTCTTCCTCTAATAAAAAGTAATCAAAGGATGAAGAGAGCAATAGTATTTTTTTAATTGTAAAATTACGATAGGTTCTTTCTAGATCATGGTAAGGTTGTTTATTTATGTCTGTTTTTTTGCCTGTTATTTCTTCAATCCTTTGCTGAATAATTTGTTCTTTATCTTTTTTCAACATATTTAGACTAATTTATTAAATCCAGCCACGTAATTTACAGGCTTCAGCAACTCGTTGAATTGCAATCATATAAGCAGCATCACTCATGCTTACTTTTTTTCTTTGAGAAAGTTCCCAAACTTTGTAGAAAGCATCTGTCATTTTGTTATCAAGCTTTCCAAGTACTTCTTCTTTTGTCCAGTAATAATTTTGATTGCTTTGTACCTGCTCAAAATAACTGCATACAACTCCTCCTGCATTTGCAAGAAAATCAGGTATTACCACTACACCATTTTTTACAAGGACATTTTCTGCCTCAGGAGTTATCGGTCCATTTGCTCCACTTATTACTATTTTTACACTTGGTTTTATTTTTTTAACGTTATCAATCGTAACGGAGTTTTCTAAAGCAGCAGGTATTAAAACTTCTACCTCATGTGTTAACCATTCAGAACCAGGTAAAACTTCATATCCCGACTCTTTGGCTTCTTTAATATCAATTGACCCAAATCTGTCTGTTATCTTCTTAAGTTCTTTGAAATCTATTCCTTCTTTTTTGTAAAAACTGTATGGACGTCCTTCTTGTTGATTCCAACATGATACACTAACAACCTTTCCACCATATTCTATAAACAATTCAGCTGCATATTGTGCAACATTTCCAAATCCTTCAATTGATGCCCTTGTTTTTGTAATATCCATATCCATCTGTTTAAGAGCTTCTCTTAATTGATATATAATCCCATATCCTGTTGCCTCAGTTCTGCCTAATGATCCTCCAAGAGCCACTGGTTTTCCTGTAATTACTCCAGGGTATTGACCCCCATGAATCGTTTGATACTCATCCATCATCCATAACATATGCTGACCGTTTGTCATTACATCAGGCGCTGGGACGTCTCGTACAGGTCCAATGTCTTTAGAAAGCTGCCTTACCCATCCTCTACATAATCTTTCTTGTTCATTATCTGAAAGATCATGTGGATCACAAATAATTCCTCCTTTGCCACCACCTAATGGAATATTTGCAACTGAACATTTCCAAGTCATCCACATTGATAGCGCCCTTACAGTATCTGCAGTTTCTTGCGGGTGAAATCTAATTCCTCCCTTGCAGGGACCTAACGCATCGTTATGTTGGATCCTGAAACCTTTAAAGATTTTTATTGAGCCGTTATCCATTTTAACAGGTATTGTAAAATGATATTCTCTCAATGGACTTCTAAGAAGTTCTCTTGTAGGTTTATCTAAATCTAAAATATCTGCAATTTTATCAAATTGTTGTTGAGCCATTTTAAATGGGTTATAACCTTCTTTTGCCATATTTTATTTTCCTCCTTATATATAAGGGATGCAATGGCGCGATTGGATAAGTCATATAAATATGTGACTTATAATTATTCAGCTAATTAATGTACAATTTGTCACTTAATAAGTAAATTTTTGTATAATTTTGTACATTTATTTTGGGATATTAAAAATAATAAAGATTTAATAGATGAGATTTATGTACCACTTTGTACATTTAATTTCTTAATATCCCATAATTTTCTTTCAATGAAAGCAAGTGATAGTTTCTGAGGTTTTATTGCATGTATCATTCTGGAAGAAAGAATGATATTGGAAATTGCTCCAATACTGTCAGGAAATTCTTTCATAATCTGTTCCCCCATTTCAAAAAAATGTTCTATTGTTTTAAAAGCTGAAAAAATTAAAATGTTGTATCTGCCTGTACTCGCTTCCTGAGCCCTTGAAATATTGTTGTTTTCAATTATATAGTTTTTAAATTCTTGTTTTTGGGCTCTTGCTTCAATCATAGACACAACCAGATTATAACCTGGAGGGATGAAAAGATTTGGAAAAAAACATTTTGGTTTACCAATAATTTCCTTTTCAATTAACATTTCTACATGATTTTTTATTGTTTTTCTATTTATTTCTAGCTCCCTTGATAAAAAAGAGTCATTTCTTTGAATATAATTGCCTTTCATGAGATTTTCAAGCATATGAAAAGAAATCCTATCAATTTTAAAGTCACCAATACCCAAAAAGCCCTTTTTTTCAAATTCCTCTCTAAACTGTCCAACAAAGCAATTTGGATTATATTTAAACATCAATTTATTGCTAAAAATATAAACATCAGCAGGTGCGCGTTTTTCTCTTGATGGAATCTTTTGTTCTTTTACAATTTGTTCTCTCCAATTGTGATAATATTCTAAATCTTTAAAAAACTCAATTAAAAAAGTATTATAAGGCCCTTCCATACAAGAAAAAGCAGCAAAAATATGGGAATCATCTTTTAAAAATTCAATAAGGTCATCAGTCCTTGGCATATCTGCCTTTGCAAGTACCAAAAATGGATAAACATTATAAAGATAAGGAAAAGAATAAAACGGCGGGCTTATGATATTATTTTTATAAAGTGAAGTAATTCTCCTTCGAGCTGTATTCCTATGGATATTCATATCTTTTGAAATAGCTCTAATATTAACAGAAACACCATTACCCGAAACCAAATAACGAAGAAGACGAAGATTAAGCTCATCCTCAAGAAGATTCATAAAAATATTGATATTAACAGGTGATATTTAAGTTATGTTTTTAAAAACAACGCCTCACCTGTTCTTCCATTCATTTTTATTGTAAATGGATTGTTTACCTTTATATGACTTGTAAAATTCATTTTTGTAATCGGTTTTTGTTTTTTTAACCAATTCCAATCAATATAACTTTCTTTTTTGTTTAAAGAAACATATACATATCCAACTCCCTTAGAGGTAATATTTTGAAAAAAATGAGTCCCCTGAGTGGGGCTAATATTAAAATCTTCAAGTGCGGTTTCTACTAAAATCTTTACATTTGATATTTCACCCCAAAATACTGGCATCCCTAACCATCTATCCTGTGTCCCCCATCTACCTGGCCCAATTAAAACATATGGAGAATCTGTTAGAGATTTGTTAATTTTGCCAATCTCTCTTGCAATTTCAACTGTTTTTGATGAATCAAAAGTTTCAGGAGCGACAAAAACAATATCTTTTAAATTTCTTATTATTCCATGACCAAGTGACTTATTTGATTTTAAAAAAATATCTTTTTTATCGATATCCTCTTCATCCCACTCTATCTGTAAATGTTCTTGAGATACAACCAGAGGCCGGATTTGAATTATCGCAAAAATAGGAGGTTTTTTACCTTCAGAATCAAAATTGACAGCAAATTCAATCTCAACAGGACTGCCCATACTTTTTTTACCTGCTTCCAGGAGATCCATCATAATTGAACTAAGCGGGAAAACATCATATTTTAAAATACCTGCAAATGTTATAAGATGCGGGCCTTGTTTTAAGAAAGAATCTCTAATCATAAGGTCATCTTTATCATAGGTGCTAGCAATATTTTCTAATGTCCCGTCTCCTGCAATATCTGAAATATTAATTTTTTTAAGAGTTGAATATTCGATTTCTGTTAGATCAATGTCAGATTCTTTAGTGTTTAAAATATATAATTCATTTTGCGAATTTTCAAATATAGATTGGACTGTTGAAAAATCAGGATTAATTTCTGGGTATTTTGGACAAAAACGCATAACCTTCTCCCCACCCACAACAGAGTACCCAAGTCCAACTGCAAGACTTACAATACCATCTTCTCTTTTTTGATGGGAGACAGGGTAAAAATTGTAAGATTGCGCTACACCAGAAAATGTTGGATAAAATCGGCCTCTATGTTCACTTCCAATAAGCTCTTGGATTATAACTGCCATTTTTTCTTCTTCAATTTTTGCAGTAGTAGATTCAATATAAACCCTAGAGTCTTTATAAAACACAGAAGCATAAACTAGTTTAATTGCCTTACATAGTTGATCCAACCTAATTTTACTGCCCTTGTGGTTATTAGGAAGCATATAGGTTGAGTACATTCCTGCAAACGGATGATTTTGGGAATCTTCAAGTAGACTCGATGATCTTATTGCTAGAGGCTTTTTAAAATGTTTCAATACAATAGTAAGCTTTTGTTTTAACTCTTCGGAAAGTTTTGCTTTAAGAAATCTTTTTGCAATTTGACTGTCTGATTTGTTATCTAGTTTTCTTAAGTACGAATAAAGATTGTTTTCAGATATAAACTTGTCATACTCATCCGTACTTATAGCAACAGTACTGGGAACAGTTATCTTAATATCTTTATACTTTTCAATAAAGTTATATCTTGCAAGAAGTGTTCTGATAAAAGCAATACCTCTGCCTTTACCACCTAAAGACTCAGACCCTATTTTAGTATAAGATGCATCAAATTCAAATTTTTGCTGAGAAAAATCAGTCATAACTCCAAGTTGACGTTCACGACGACTTTCATTAAATACTCTTATTAGATATTTTCTCATCTCATCAAGAGTTTTAAAGTCATTAACTGTTTGAGGGCGAAGTCTTGTAGCAAGTTTAAATTCACATCTGGCCATTAACCAGTTAGATAGATCATTTCTATTAACATGATAATTTAAAGATTCCAAAGGAATTTTTTGTAAATTTTTTTCAAATTCCTTAAGATTTGCCGCTCTTGCTATTTCTTTTAGTTCTAAACGTTGTTTTTCTGCCCCTTCTTTAAAATGTTTCTTTTTAGGCATAAAAAAAACAAAATCTCCAAAACCTAAATGTTTAAGCATAAAATGATTAAAATCTTCTAATAAAGATGGTGAGTTTTTGTTAATAAAATGAGCGCCAATTTTTTCTGCTTTATAACTGTTATTTGGGTCAGTTGACTGTAGCAAAGTGGGTAAATATGGATTATCATTTTTGATATATTTAATAAATTTAATTCCTGCTAAAGGATCAATTTTTCCCTCTCTGGGAAACTTAACATCAGATATAACTCCTAAAACATTTTTTTTGTATTTGTTATAAAGTTCCATACCTTTCTCATAATTATCAGTAAGTAAAATCTTAGGTCTCGCTTTTCGCCTTAAAAGTCTTTGCATTTCATTTAAATCTTCAGATATAGATCTTTGTGTTTGGTTTACAATCTCGCTATAAATAACTGGTAAAAGTATAGAGTAATCATGAATTGAGTCTTCAAGAACAATAATTACTTGGACGTTACTATTTTCAACATCATATGGTGCATTTGTCATATCTTCAACACTTTTTACAATGGCCATAAAAAGACTTGTGTCACCATACCAAAAATATGCTTTATCTATTCCTTTCTTATAAATATTTTTTTGACAAAAATGAAGATCTGCTGTGTCTGTCGCAAGTAAAATAACTGGCAGATCGGGGCAACTTTCCTTTATTTTTTGTCCAAATTCAAAAGGATCCATCCCAATATTTTTTGACATTGTTATTACTAGGTCAAATTTATGTGATTTAAGTTTTTGAAGGGCTTTTCTACCAGATGTTACATGGTTAACATGCGGAGGGCTACTTAGAAGAAGATGTCTGTATTCCCAAATTACCATCTCAGATATTAGGCCTTCTTCTTCAACAATAAATGCATCATACAGACTTGAAACTAAAAGTATTTCTCTAACTTTAAAAGGCATTAAATTATGAAAAATTTGAATAGGCGGTTCAAATTCAATATCTGACGTTTTTTTTATTTTTGGAAAGTCTAAGCATACATCATCTTTATTCATATTTCGGTTTAAATGAATGAAGTAATCCTTAATAATGATTTTTTACTAATAAAAATAAAAAGAGTTATTTTTTCTAAATAACTCCTTGATCAAGCATTGCATCAGCTACTTTTACAAAACCTGCAATGTTTGCACCATTTACGTAATTTGTATACTCTCCTTCTTTTCCGTATTTTACACAATTTTGATGAATGTTTTTCATAATCCATTTTAACTTTTCATCGACCTCTTCTCTAGACCAACTCAACCTTTGACTATTTTGCGACATTTCAAGAGCACTTGTTGAAACGCCTCCTGCATTTGCTGCCTTTCCGGGCCCATAAAGAATTTTTGCACCTTGGAATATCTCAATTCCTTCAGGTTCAGTTGGCATATTTGCTCCTTCTGTTACACAAATGCATCCATTATCAACTAGAGTTTTTGCATCATCCTTGCTTATTTCATTTTGAGTTGCAGACGGAAAGGCCATATCGCTTTTTATATGCCATGGTCTTTTTCCTGCTTCATAATTTACTCCATATTTTTCAGAATATTCTTTAATTCTCCCTCTTTTTATATTTTTTAATTCTTTTATATATGCAAGTTTCTCCTCATCAATTCCATCTGTATCATAAATCATACCTGAAGAATCGGATAGTGTTACTACCTTTGCGCCCAGTTGAATTAATTTTTCAACAGTATATTGAGCAACATTACCCGAACCAGATACTGTACAAATTTTTCCTTTAATTTCTTCTTTTTTTGTTTTTAACATTTCATTTGCAAAGTAGACGCTCCCATAACCAGTTGCTTCAGGTCTAATTAAACTACCACCCCAGTTCAGAGCTTTTCCAGTAAGAATTCCGGAGAATTCATTTCTAATTTTTTTATATTGGCCAAAAAGATATCCAATTTCTCTTCCACCGACACCAATATCTCCTGCAGGAACGTCTGTGTTAGGCCCAATATGACGAAATAACTCTGTCATAAAGCTTTGGCAGAATCTCATCACTTCGTTGTCTGATTTACCTTTTGGATCAAAGTTTGACCCGCCCTTTCCACCACCTATTGGTAAAGTAGTAAGGCTATTTTTGAAAACTTGTTCAAAAGCCAAAAATTTTAATATACTTAGATTAACACTTGGATGATATCTAAGCCCACCTTTATATGGCCCTATAGCACTATTCATTTGAATTCTATAACCTCTATTAATCTGAATTTCACCAGAATCATCTACCCAAGAAACCCTAAACATTACAACTCTTTCTGGTTCTGTTATTCTTTCCAGAATTTTTGCCTTTTGATATTTTGGGTTCTTTTTAATAAAAGGCATTAAACTTTCTGCTACTTCCTGAACTGCTTGGTGAAATTCTTTTTCACCAGTATTTTTTGCAATAATTTTATCCATGAATTCCTCAACATTTTTATCCATAAGATTCCTCCCAATAATTGGTGAACTTTGTATTAATAAGTCCTATTAAAACTTTATTACTAATTATTTAATGTTTTATAAAAGGGGTTTACAAAATTCCTATAGTTATCACCAGATTAACTTTAATCAAAGTTTAATTTATAATAAAAGGTAGGTTTTAATATTGAGAATATATTTATCATATTAGTTTTAATTGGAGGATTTGGGTAAGGGAGATATAGTATGAAAAGTGTTAACTTTACAAAAAATGATGTTTTAAACATTATAAAAAAAGAAAAAGTTCTTTTTGTTAGATTACAATTTGTAGATATTCTTGGTACACCAAAAAATATTGTAATAACTCCTGGCAGAGTCGAGGAAGCTTTAGATGATGGAATTCCGTTTGACGCATCTTCCATCGCAGGATATGCAACAATTGAAGAATCTGATAAAATTGCTAAACCAGATCCTAAAAGTTTTGTAATTCTTCCAGAAACAATTGAAAAAAGAAAAACTGCAAAATTAAACTGTGATATATACGAACCAAATGGTAAAAGATTTATTGGTGATTCAAAATATGTTTTAGAAAAGTTACAAAATAATGCCAAGAAATTAGGTTTTATCTATAATACAGGGCCTGAGTGTGAGTTTTTTTTATTTAAAAAAGATGGCGATATGAACACCTTAATTCCAAATGACGCTGCAGGATATTTTGATTTATCCCACCGAGATCTTGCAGGAGGTGTCCGGACAGATATATCCCTTGCATTACATGCATTAGGAATTGATACTTATACTTCTCATCATGAGGTATCTGATGGGCAGCACGAAATAAATTTCCATTTTTCTGATGCATTAACTGTTGCAGACAGAGTAATCACATTAAAATATGTTACAAAGGTGATTGCTAGAAACCATAATCTTCATGCATCCTTTATGCCAAAACCCTTGTTTGATTTAAATGGTTCCGGGATGCATACTCATTTGTCACTTTTTACGTTAAATGGAAAAAATGCTTTTCATGATTCAAAAGATAAAAATAGTCTAAGTTCTACAGCAAAAAATTTTATTGCAGGTTTATTAAAGTATATTGAAGAAATATCAGTTATTCTAAATCCTACTGTTAATTCTTATAAAAGATTAGTCCCCGGCTATGAAGCCCCTACATATATTGCCTGGGCATGCAGAAATAGAAGCGCATTAATTCGTATACCTACAGGAAGAGGGAATGGCACAAGATGTGAATTAAGAAGCCCAGATTTATCTGGAAATCCATATTTACAATTCGCTGTTTTACTAGCTGCAGGGATGAAAGGTATAAAAGAAAAGTTAGAGCCTCCCGCTCCAGTTGAAAAAAATATTTATGCTTTATCAGAAAAAGAAAAGCAAAAACACAATATTCATCATTTACCTAAAAGTTTAGGTCATGCCCTTGATTTAATGGAAAAAAGTACCCTTTTAAAAGAGACATTAGGCAATCATATCTTTGATAATTTTCTACATGTAAAACAAAAGGAGTGGGAAGATTACAGAAAGCAAATTACTGAATGGGAAATTGAGAAATATCTGCCTATATTGTAATTTTAAGTATTCGTATATATAAATTTATAATCAGTGCTTTTCTAAGTTAAACAAATCTTATAAATTAGTTGCTCATAACATTTTTGAGGAATTTTATGGAATTTGAAATGCAGGTTGTAAGTAATACACCACTTGTAGGAGAAGATGATCTAGAAACTGCTGCAAAAAAATTCTTTGAACAAATTGGTTATCTGTCAAAGGGTGCTGACCCTAAAATCCCATATAAAATATTTGCAGATTTTTTTTTGAAGCATCCAACTAAAGCATGGTACGTAGATGAGATTTCTACGACATTAAAAACTTCGAAACCCACTGTTTACAGGCATCTGAATAAACTTAAAGGATTTGACATTCTTGAAGAAATTCAAATTTTAGATGAAAATTCACAACAAAATAAAAAGGCATATCGTTTAAGATATGGAAACATTCAAAAAGCTTGGAACTTTGTGGAAGCTCATCTTAAGGTAGCAATAGAAAATTATAGTAGAACTGTAGAACATTTACAGAGTCTTATTGAAAAGGAAAGGAAGGATATAAAATGAATGATAAAAAAAAGATGGAATTAACAGAAGGATCAAAATATAAAATAACATCCTTGGGAAGTAGAGATCAACTTTTAGAAACCGAAGGTATATTTAAAGGATTTATATCTATTGGTGTTGATGAAACAGGTCTTTTAATGGAACTTGGTAATAGTCATGAAGACATGGAGGGCAAAATACGAATCGTTCCTTTGCATGTAATTTTATTAATAGATATCTTAAATATCAAAGAGAACCAAAAGAAAGAAGATGACAAAGGCATGTCACACTATGTAGGTTAATTGTTTCAAATTTTCTTATTTTTTAATTTTTTTAATTATATTTATCATTAATTATTTATATAAGAAATATCTTATTAAAATAGAAATATATGAAAAAAAAGCAAAAACCTATCATAAAACTAAAACATATTTCAAAAAAATATAATGAATATGGGGTAGAGGTTAATGCGCTCACCAATATTTCTTTAGAAGTTTTTCAAGGGGAGTTTGTTTCAATAATTGGCACATCAGGTTGTGGAAAATCTACTCTCTTACATTGCATGGGTCTATTAGACAGGCCAACTTCAGGCCAGGTTTTCATAAGTGGCAAAGATACCTCTAAAATCTCAGGAAAAGAAATTGCATTATTTAGAGGAGAAAAACTAGGATTTGTTTTCCAAAATTATAATTTAATTCCGCGATTAACCGTTCTTGAAAACGTAATATTACCTGGCCTTATTATGGAAAAAGACTCTACTGATTTAGAAAAAAAAGCAAAGATTTTATTAAAAGAAGTAGGAATCAGTCATCGATCTGACCACAAAGGAATTCATCTATCTGGAGGCGAACAACAAAGAGTGGCTATTGCACGTGCACTAATTAATGATCCTGTTGTAATACTTGCTGATGAGCCTACTGGCGCACTTGATTCTGACAGCAGCAAAGAAATCATGGAGCTAATTGTAAAGATGAATAAAAAAAGGAATGTTACTTTTGTTTATGTTTCTCACGATATAGATATCGCCAGTTATGGCAAAAGAATGATTATATTAAAAGATGGGAAAATTGCTGAGGACACCAAAGGAAGTCAGAAAAAATTCAAAGAAATTTTAAAAAATTTTAGCAAAATATCTGGAGGAAAAAGATTTGGGCATTAGTAGCCGTTTAGCAATAGGCGAACTAAAAGATCATAAAAGAATCTATACAATCATCATAATAGTAATTGCACTTACAATGACCTCTTTCATGCTTGAAAATGCCTATTTAAATTACATGATGCAAGTAGTTGATGACACTACAAAACTTGTAACATCTGATGCAGTTGTTGTAGATGAAATTAGTACTCTAAGAGACTTATATGGAACTACAGTTGAACTTAAAAATGCAGGAGAAGTTGCAAAAAGGATAGAAAGAGATTTCCCTGGATATAAAACTAGTGTTAGAGTAACTGCACAAGGAACTTACGGTCTTGGTATGAAAGGAGAAGCTGTTGATGCATGTACTATACAGGGTATTGATCCAGTAAAAGACAGTTATATTTCTGGAATTTCTGATAAAATTGTTAAAGGAAGATTTTTTAGAGATGACGACCCGATTTTAAGGGGGCATACTCCATTATACATTGAAATAAAGGGACCTGGAAATTTACCTGATTTTACTTGGGGGTCAAGCGAAAAATTGTTCGAAGATGAAGAGCCTTACCCCATTATTGCAGGGGTTGCAGCATCAAAAACCCATCCTTCTGTAGATGTAGGGAAAAAATTGACTCTAACCTTGAGTGTATCTGGAAGAGAAACAAACTATGCTTCTATTGACGTTGAAATAATTGGTCTTTATGAAAGTGGTACACCCCTTCTTGATGCAGTGATGTGGTTTATGCATGCAGACTCACTTAGAGAAATTAAAAGATATGGAGAAGTAACTGGAAAGGATTGGTATATTCCAGGTGTTGGAACGTTTAAAGGATACAATCCTATTAACATTGACCGCGACCGGGGGGATGTAGTACTAGTTAAAGCCCCAGAACCTTTACACAAGTTAGACCCAATAGGCCACTCAGAAGGAATAAAACAAGAACTTAAAGAAGAACTCCCTTTTTTAAAAGTATATAGCTGGCATGATTTTTTAATATATATTGCAGGATCTATGCAAGATGTAGTAACAATAATGCTTTGGGGCAGCATTGCCGTGACCTTGATTTTATGTGCTGCTGCAATAAAATATGTTATGGATTCTATCATTCTTCGTAAAACCAGAGAAATTGGTTCATTAAAGGCATTTGGCGCTCGTGATCGTGTTATATTTAAGATATTTCTATACCAAGGGCTAATAATTGGATTTATTGCAGGTGTATTAGGGATTATTATATCAATAATTGTTATGAACCTAGTAAACTGGTATGGTCTGAGTGTTGAGTTTATTGCAGGTACCCAGCTCAGGGTTGGTTTCATTGTTAATTGGCTGACGCTTCTAATTGCAATTTTGCTTCCAATACTACTTTCTGTTCTTGCAGCAGCAATCCCTGCAAAAAAAGCATCGATGCTATCGCCCGTTGAAGCTTTAAGAAAAGGAGAACTTGCATTATAATTATACAAGCTACCTATAACATTTAAGTAGTATAATAATAATTAAGAAATAAAAATAGGGTGAAGTTTTGGCTAAAAAAGTGATAATATTTGTGATTGTGTCTATACTTCTTTTTCCGCTTTTTCATATATCAACAATTGGGAAAAATATTAATGATAATTTTAATAAAAGTTTTCCACAAGAAATAACAGTATTTAAAAATAATAACCCTCCTGAAATTCCAGCGAAGCCCGAAGGCCCCAGTTATGGAGAAGTAGGCCATAAATATTTTTTTGAAACAAAAGCCAATGATTCAGATGGAAATCAGCTACGTTATGGATGGGATTTTACAGGTGATAAAGTTGTAGATAAATGGACTTCATTTGGTCCTTGTAATCAAACAAGAAGTTGTTATTGGGAATTTTGGTTTGCAGGAGTAAATAATATATCCGTTAAAGCTGAAGATGAACATGGTTTACAAAGCAACTTTTCAGAAATTTTTAGAATTTATATAAACAATCATCCAAATAAACCTAAAACTCCTTGGGGCGTTCAAACTGTAACTCGTTATATTAATACTACTTTTTATTCAATCAGTCAAGATATGGACGGAGATCAATTATGGTATCAATGGTTCACGGGGGGTTGTCTTATTTCAGATTGGATTGGCCCTTACAACTCAAGTGAGGTATGTAATATAACTGTTTATTGGGAATATCTTGGGGATTATGAAGTAAAAGTTATCTGTAAAGATAATTATAACTCAACATCTGAATGTTCGGAATCTTTAGAGGTAAATGTAATTGACCCGATTAAAATTCAAATATCTGCTCTCAATATTGGAACTATCAATGTATGCATAAAAAACCAAGCAAAAGAGAATCTGATAAATTTAAGTTGGAGCATTTCTGTTTATAGGGATAGGATTCTCAGAAATATTAATATTTCAAATAACGGTACTTTGGACAAAATTTATCACTCAAAATCACAAGTTATAAACTTAGACAAAAAAATAGTTAGAAAATTTGGATTTATAAAAATCAAAGTAAGAATCTTTATCGATGAAATTGTAGAAGTTCCTTATGAAAAAAATGAAACAAAATTTGGCTTTATATTAGGAAGAATTATTATTGTAATATAATTGTTTTAATTTTTTCTTTTAGTTATAAAATATTTCTAAATAGAATTGACAGTAATATTTTAAATTTATATTTCCTAAAATAATTGATTTTTTCCATTTTGACATTTTAACACAGTATCTTTTTATATTATATTTGACAAAAGTTAACAAGCTACAAAATAACATGTTTGTAGAATATCTTTGGCAAAGGTGAAAGTTTGAATTTCAATAACCTACTGAACAGGGTAAAGAAAAAAACTGATTCAAAAAGATTTATAGAAATTGATATATTACGAGGTCTTGCATTAATTTTAATGATTTTTGGTCATATTTTATGGGATCTTGATTATTTTGGTTTGACTACAATGAACAACAATATTTATTCATTTTTGCAGCAAATTGTTCCTCCTTTATTCTTTTTGATAGTTGGTATAAGTCTAATTGTAAGTAAAAAGAAAATTGAAAAAATTACATTAAAGCAGGAGAAGAAATATTATATTCATCTTCTTATACGAGGGTTTAAAATACTTATTTTGGGACTAATTCTTACAATATTTTCATTAATTTTCATACCCAGCAAACCCGTATTTTTTGGTGTGCTCCACTGTATCGGTTTAACAATAATTTTAAGCATTCCTTTTCTAAAATATCGTAATTATAACCTATCATTTGCAATTATTTTACTTTTCATCGGATCAATAATTAACCAAAATCATGTAGCAAATCCAACAATATTTCAATTAATACTTGGATTTCATCAGGTTGATATTTGGAGATATACTGTTGATTATTTTCCTATACTGCCTTGGTTTGGTGTTTCTCTATTAGGAATTGTAATTGGTGATTGGCTTTATTGTGGGGATAAAAGAAAGTTTAAATTACCAAATATTGAGAAATATAGACCTATTAAGGTTTTTCAATGGGCAGGACAACATTCATTATTAATCTACCTTATCCACCAACCATTGATTGCTGGGTTTTTATCAATATTCCTAATTTTATAAAAATTTATTATAAGGCTTTTTTCGTATAGTTTTTATGCCTTTATAAAATTTATTTTAAAAATTTTATTTTTTTTAGATTTTTCTTAAAAAATTCTAAAACTTTATGTATGCATAATATATTCATAGTTTTGGGGGAATTTGGTGGACCAGCTTTATGGTAAAGGATGGGTCTTCCGTTACCGATTCCTCAAATAGAAGGTGTTTGGAGTTTGAGGGGAACCAAATACGATTAACTTAATATTAAAAAAAAACCAAGCAACGCCCGATTCCCCCACTAATTTAAAGGCAGATTTTGTTTAAAAAAATATTTAATAATTCTTATTTTGAACTAAAGTAAACGAGTTTGACCTTGGATTTTATAATTGGATAAATCTTTGAAAATATCATCTTCTTGTAATATTTTTAAAATCTCTTCAGTTGATGACGCTTTAATTTCTCTAGTGCGCCCATATCTCCCCTTTGATATGACTCTTGCAGTAATAATTCCTAGCATATCAAGCTCTGATATTAAATCTGCCACCCTTCTCTGGGTCAAAAAATCATTTCTTGTTTTTTTGCATAACTTCTTATAAATTTCGTAAACTTCTCCTGTCGTAATAACTCCTGGGGCTTCCGAATTTCGGTTATGCTTATCTTGTAAAATAATTGCAAGAATTATCAATTTGGATTGAGTGGGTAATGTTCTTACAACTTCAATTATTCTGTCTTTTTCTATCCTATTTTGGGCAAGTTTAACATGCTTCTTTGTAATTCTTAAATAATTTCCCCTTTCTGCCAATTCTGCAGACATTCTAAGAAGGTCAAGTGCTCTTCTTGCATCACCATGCTCTTGTGCGGCAAGAGCTGAGCATAGAGGTACTACATCTTCATCAATGGATTCGCTCCTCAGGGCAATTTTTACTCTTTGTTTTAAAATATCTTGCAATTCAGCAGCATCATAAGGCGGAAAAATCATGTTTTCCTCCCCTAATGACGACCTTACTCTAGGGTCCAGAAATTCTGTAAATTTTAAATCATTTGATATGCCCACAATTGAAATCTTTGCATTTTTAAGATCTACGTTTATTCTTGAAAGGTTATAAAGAACTTCGTCCCCTTTTAATTTATCAACTTCATCCAGAATAATCACCACAACCCCGCCCTCTGCATCTATCATTTTTTTAAGTTTTGCAAATACTTCATCTGTGGGCCAACCTGTAAATGGAATTCTCTCTGACCAATTATCTATAAAATGATTTGCAATGTTTTGTAAAACTCTATATTGAGTGTCAACAATTTCACAATTTATGTAAATAAAATTCACTTTTTTGTTTGTTTCATTGCCTTTTCTTAAAAGCTCATTTCCAACAAACTTTGTAACTGCTGTTTTTCCAGTACCTGTTTTTCCATATATGAAAACATTTGACGGAGTTTCATCACGCAAAGCAGGTACTAATATAGAAGCTAAATCATTTATCTCAGTTTCTCTATGCGGTAGAATTTCAGGCATATATGCATGACGCATTGCCTCTCTATTCATAAATAATCCATTTGATTTTAACAATTTACCAAATATATCACTATTTATTGTTCGTTTCCTCGCCGTAAAAATAAACCTCCCGGGACCTACGTAAACAACTTTTGTATATTAAAAATTTTTGTAATATTTCTCTCCTTATTTTCTCCTGTAAAAAACTAATTACGGGAGGGCCTTTATTTCCTGTGGAAAATAAAATTTCTCTACTAAAATCATTTTATTTTTTTATAAATATATTTTTAAAAAAAGAAGAATTAAAATACTAAAAAATTCATACGTTTATGGGTTTACTCACGTCAAAATAATATATAATTTTTTTATACTCAATTTTATTTTTTCCAAACGAAACAAAGGGGTCTCTCTATACCATTATAAAAAATTTTTAAAATTGAAAATTATAATAAAAAAATAAAGATTTTATATCTTTATGTACCAATTATTACTACATCTTTAACTGATTTAATTGAATTAAACGGAAAAACAATTTGGCCCTGATCATTTAAGTGATAAAGCCTGGGATCTACATCGTCAGAAGGCTCAACAAGAATATCTTGCATTTGTCCAGTTTTTGTGTCAACTGTTGTATTTCTCATTATACCTAAATAAAGGCCTTCTTCGCTCATTACTGTTTTTCCTCTAAGATCATTTTCGGTTATCTTCATTTTTTTTCCCTCCTTTTTATTTAAATATATTACATATATTGAATATCTTTTTCGCTTTTATCCTTTTTGGCAATTCCGCTTCCTAGCGTTGAAGATATTCTTTCATAAAATTTTAAGATATCTTCTGTAATTGATGCACGAACGGTCTCCATAGCGTTTTCAAAATGCTTTTTTGTTACTTTTTTTGTTTTTTCATTTTGTCTTATTGCAAGCATTGCTGCCTCTCTACATAAAGCTTCTATATCTGCTCCAGAATAGTTTTCAGTAATTTCTGCGAATTTAGAAAGATTTATTCCTTTGTCAAGAGGCATTCCTCTAGTATGAATTTTAAAAATTTCATGTCTTGCAGATTTATCTGGTGCATGAATTAATACAAGTCTATCAAATCTACCAGGCCTTAGTAGTCCCTGGTCAATTATATCTGGTCTGTTTGTTGCGCCAATTACTACTACTCCATCCATGCTTTCAAGACCATCTATACTTGTTAAAAGTTGGTTTACAACACTTTCTGTAACATGTGAGCCAGTATCTCTGCCTCTCATAGGAGCAATAGCGTCGAGCTCGTCAAGGAACACAATTGTTGGTGCTACTTGCCTTGCTTTTTTAAATAATTCTCTAACTGCTTTTTCTGATTCACCAACCCACTTGCTCATAACTTCAGGGCCTTTTATTGAAATGAAATTTGCACTTGACTCATGAGCAACTGCTTTTGCAAGCAGGGTTTTTCCAGTACCTGGCGGTCCATAAAGTAAAATGCCTCTAGGAGGAGTTATACCCATTCTTTTAAAAACCTCAGGTTTTGTAAGAGGCCATTCGACTGCTTCTTTTAGTTGTTGTTTTACTCCTCCAAGACCGCCAATTTCATCCCAACTTACTTTTGGTACTTCAATTAAAAACTCTCTCATTGCAGATGGTTCAATTCCTCTATGGGCATTTTTGAAATCTTCCATAGTAACTTCTATTTTTTCGAGAATTTCAGTAGGAATTGGCTTTTCAAGGTCGATTTCTGGTAAATATCTTCTAAGTGCATTCATTGCTGATTCTCTTGCTAGGGCAGCAAGATCTGCTCCAACATAACCATAAGTTATATCTGCTAGATTATCAAGTTTTGTGTCCTTGCCCAATGGCATTCCTCTAGTATGTATTTGTAAGATTTCTTTTCTTCCTCCCCGATCAGGGGCATCTATTCTAATTTCTCTATCAAATCTTCCAGGTCTTCTAAGTGCGGGGTCCAAAGTATCAGGTATGTTTGTCGCTCCAATAACAATTAGTTTCCCTCTTCCTTTAAGACCGTCCATTAATGTTAGCATTTGAGACACTACTCGTCTTTCAACTTCGCCATGAACCTCGCCTCTTTTTGGTGCAATTGCATCGATTTCATCAATGAAAATAATTGAAGGTGCATTTTTTTCAGCTTCTTCAAATATTTTTCTTAAATTTTCTTCGCTTTGGCCATAGAATTTACTCATAATCTCTGGCCCATTAATTGTATAAAAACTTGCGCCTGATTCATTTGCAACAGCCTTTGCAATAAGTGTTTTACCAGTACCAGGTGGTCCATGTAGTAAAACTCCTTTTGGAGGATCAATTCCTAGTCTGTCAAAAAGTTCAGGATGCTTTAATGGGAGTTCTATCATTTCTCTTACTTTTAAAATTTCTTCATGAAGACCACCAATATCTTCATAACTTACTCTGGGGCCTTCTGCTTCTATTTCTTTTGCTGCTTCCTCCTTTACTTTGATTATTGTATCTTCATTAATTGATACAATTCCGCTGGGATTACTACTTATTACGACAAAAGGCAAAGAACTACCAAATAATGCAATACCCGGAATTATAACACTGTCGCCCTTGGTAACTGGTCTTTTAAGAAGTCCTTTTTTTATTAGATTGCCGATACCCGTTCCAAACTGTATTTGTTGCCCTTTAGAAATTAATGGAGCAAGAATTGCTTCTTTTGCTTCTCTTACCTCTGCCTTTGTTATTTTTACCCGTTCGCCCAAACCGCTTCCTGCATTTTTTCTTGTTAGATTATCAATACGGAGGATACCTTTTCCTTCATCAGTTGGGTGTGCTCTCCAAACTACTGCTGCGGTTTTTTTTGTACCTTCAATTTCGATAACATCTCCAATTGACAAATCTAAGTTCATTCTAGTTTGATGATCAATTCTAGCTCGTCCGTAACCTACATCCTGCTGGAATGCTTCAGATATTTTCAATATTATTTCTTTTTCAGACATTTGTCTCCCACCAAAGAAAGGCTCGTTTTAGCCGTAATAAACAAGAAGTTATTATAACTTTTTCTGTTGTATATTTAAATACGATAATTTATCATATGATACATTTCATACAACAAAAAGTGTTATTCATAACATTAATTTTTTATTATTATTAAAAAATTATTAATGGAAAAAATGAAATTGAAATATTTCTCATTGTTGTTCTCCATTGTTGGGATACTGCTTTTATATTTTCTATCAAAACTTACTCAACCGCCATTAATAGAAATTTTCGAAATACCAGATTATGATGGAAAACAGGTAATTACAAGAGGAATTGTAAAAGATTATTCGAATAGCAGATTCGGAAGTAAACAAATTACAATTGGGGAAAATAACCATTCTGTAATCGTTTTTTTAGAAGGAAATTTTGACGTTGAATATGGTGACAAGATTCAAGCCAGAGGGGAAGTACAAAAATATAAGGATGGTTGGGAGATAATAGTAAATGATAGACAATTTGTTGAAATATTAGCCAAATGGAATAACACCTCTTTCCCTCTTTGGCAACTTGCAAATAATCCTATGAAATACCTAAATTTAAATGTGAAAGTAAAGGGTTACATTGAATCAATTTCAAATGCAGATTTTTATCTTGTAGATATCGAAAATAAAAATTCACTTATGGTTTCTTATAGCAACTTAAAAAATATTTCTATATACCCTGGCCAGTTGGTTAATGTTTCAGGGAAGTTTATTTTTGATGAAATTAATTTTAGATATCAATTGAAAATTTTTGATGAAAAACATGGGATTTCCCAAATTAATAAGGAATAATTTTTTATGCTTCAGTTAGTACTAATTATATTTTTTTGTGTGCTTGGTGTGTTAACTGGAATTGCAACCGGGCTTCTGCCGGGGCTTCATGTAAATAACATAGCATTAATTCTTTTATCTTTATCTAGTACGATTGTTGCAGCTTTTAGCTTTCTTTATAGTTATGGAATTTCTGAACAATTTATTTTGGTTTTAATTAGTATTTATATAATTTCTACATCAATAAGCCATACTTTTCATGATGTTATTCCATCCACTTTTTTAGGTGCGCCTGATGAAGATATGGCACTATCTGTTCTTCCTGCTCATTCACTTCTTTTGGAAGGAAAAGGATATGAAGCAGTAGCAATTTCTGCGATGGGCAGTTACGGTGCCATTTTATTTTGTTTTATACTTATTTACCCTATTCGTTTTATTATAGGTTGTCCTTTGTTTTTTTATGAAACCCTTCGCGAAATCATGCTTTTTGTTCTAATTGCAATATCATTTCTTATGCTTGGAACTGAAAAAGCAAAAATCGATGAATTTTGTAAAAAAGGAATAGCCCCCTCAATTGTTGGAATGCTTTTTGCAACATTTGTTTTTTTGCTGTCGGGTATTTTTGGAATAATCATTTTTGAAATACCTGTTGATTCGCCTATTGGGCTTTCATCTCCAGTATTATTTCCCGCTCTTGCAGGTCTTTTTGGCACACCAACATTACTAACTTCTCTTTTAACAAAACCAAAAATTCCCAAGCAAGTAGTTGAACCACCCCTTCTTGATAAAAAAACAAAAAAGTCGTCCATTTTATCAGTCATCACTGGTAGTCTAGGCGGGATTCTTGTGTCAATAATTCCTGGTATTACTTCTGCAACTGGGACTATCATTGCAATGAATGCAAGGGGAGAATCAAGCAAGAGGCAAACAATAATTACATTATCTGCAGTAAATACTGCTTGTGCTTTCTCAGTTGTTGCTGTAATGTTTATTATTCTTAGATCAAGAAGTGGCGCAACTCTTGCTGCAATGGAACTTATGTATGTATCTGAATGGATTGACATTTTAATGCCTGCAGATTTGGCTTATCTTTTGATATCATTGCTTCTTGGGGGGACTCTTTCATATTATTTAACACTTAAAGTCGGGAAAATCTTTGCAAGGCGTTTTGCAAATGTTCCTTATACTTTAATTGTAAAACTTACAATATCTTTGGTGGTAATTCTTGTTATACTTTTCACTGGTGTTTTTGGTCTTTTAGTTTTAATTATAGCAACATTGATAGGGCTACTGCCTGTAGAATGGGGTGTAAGAAGAAGTCATTGTATGGGAATACTTTTAATTCCAATTATTCTTTATTTTCTTTGAAAATTTCTTTTTCTATTTCCTCAAAATAATCATCCATTGAGATATTGTGCTCTTTTCCAAATAATAACGCTGCAACTTCAATAGTAATATTTCTTTTTTCTTCTATTTCTTTAATATCAGAAATAATTGTTTTTTCATCAAGTTTTGTTTTTTCAATTAATGTGCTAATCAATTTATTTATTAAGGTTTCACTCTTTTTTTCTAGGCTTTCTACCTTTTCTTGAAAAACTTGTTTTGAGGGGGTAAAACCGTTTGGTACAACAATATTTTTTAAATCAAAATTTGGGATTATTTCTTCATTTTCTTTTTTAATCAAATTTTCACGTAATGCTTGGTTAATAAACATTTTAGCATTATCTGGGGTGAACCAATTAAGTTCCATTGATAGGGTTAAATATAATTCTTTATAACTTAATTTTGATTTTCCACTTCGGTTGAATAAAAAAGTTATAATTATCTTTTTTTCACTTGCCATTTTTTAGATCCTTTATATTTTCTAAATCTACTAACAAACCAGAAGCACCTAATTTTTTCCAAAATTTTTGATTTTCCAAATTAGGTTCATATAGATATATCTCAGTTTTTTGTATCATATTTTTAAAAAATTCCTTTAGTTTAAAATCTAACTCAATATTTTCTTTTTTATTAAAAATTACAATTCCATCTGAATCATAGAGTTGTTTTGCATTATGTATATCAACATTAAAAAATATTTTATTTTCTGTAATTTCTCTTATATCTAAAATAGTTAGATGGGACAACAATTTTTTTCTTAAAGTAATATTTGTTGCACCAGCCAGTGTAGTATCAACTATATCTCCGATATTTCTAGGGCCATTATCAACCCATAAGTCATAGAAGCCCGCAAGTCTTTGGTAGGTGCAAAGGTTTGGTTTGTCCTGTTTTATTCCGTCAATATCAAGAATATAAATCTTCTTATTATTTTTATTTTCTTTTAGAAAATTTTTAAGAGAGACGCATTCTGACGTTTTACTAGTTTTTATTTCCTTATTTTCGATATATATTACTGGAACTAAATCCATATTAAGTTAAAAAGAACATTATTTTATAAACATTTTCTAAAAAAAGGTTAAGTGGGAATAAATTATTTTATCTTCCCAATTTTTTTTCTGTGTCTGCAATTCTTAGTTTTGTTTTAATTACTGTATCAGGATTTAGTGAAATACTATCAATTCCACACTCAACTAAAAATTCTGCAAATTCAGGAAAGTCAGATGGTGCTTGACCACAGATTCCAACCTTTCTTCTCGGCTGATGTTTATGTGCGCAATCAATTACTTGTGAAACAAGGCGCTTTACTGCATCGTTTCTCTCATCAAAGATGTGAGCAATAATGTCTGAATCTCTGTCAAGACCAAGAGTTAGTTGTGTTAAGTCATTTGAACCAATTGAAAAGCCGTCAAAAATATCTGCAAATTGATCTGCAACAACCACATTTGAAGGTATTTCGCACATGACGTATACTTCAAGGTTATTTTCTCCTTGTACAAGACCATTTTCATTCATAATTGATATTACCTTTCTGCCTTCATCAGGGGTTCTACAGAATGGAATCATTGGTTTGATGTTTGTAAGCCCCATTTCATCTCTTGCTTTTTTTATTGCTCTGCACTCAAGACTAAATGCGGGTTTGAACTTTGTGTCATAATATCTTGATGCGCCCCTCCAGCCAATCATCGGATTGTTTTCAGAAGGTTCATAAAGAAAACCACCGATTAGATTTGCATATTCATTTGTTTTAAAATCCGACATTCTTACAATTACATCATTTGGGTAAAAACCTGCCGCAATCTTTGAAATCCCTCTTGCAAGAGTATCTACGAAAAACTCGATTTTATCTTCATAATTTGCTGATTTTTTATCAATCTTTCTTATTACATCTGCAATCTTTGAATCAGTCTTTGCCTTTTCTTTTAATTGATCGTATTCAAGAAGGGCAAGTGGATGAATTCCAATGTATGAATTGATTATAAATTCCTCACGTGCAAGCCCTACGCCATCATTTGGAATTTGGCTCTGTTGGAATGCTTTTTCTGGAACTCCAACATTCATCATTATTTGCGTTTTTGTTTGCGGCATGCTATCAAGTTTAAGTTCATCCATTCTAAATTTTAACATGCCATCATATATTCTTCCTACTCCTTCACTGCAATCAACTGTTACTCTAGATTCATTCTGTATTTTTTGTGTACCATCACCTGTTCCAATTACACAGGGAATTCCAAGTTCACGAGAAATAATTGCAGCATGGCATGTTCGACCACCACGGTTTGTAACAATTGCACTAGCAATTTTCATGATTGGTTCCCAATCAGGATCAGTCATATCTGTTACAAGAATTTGGCCTTTTTTGAAGTTGCCAATGTCCTTTGCACTTTCAATTACATTTACTTCTCCAGAACCTATCTTGGTTCCAACTGCCTCTCCCTCAACAAGTAAGTTGCCTTTCTCTTCTAAAACATATGTTTGCATAACTGCTGCATCTTTTTGTGAATGAACCGTTTCAGGTCTTGCTTGGACAATGAAAAGCTCACTTGTATTTCCGTCCTTTGCCCATTCTATATCCATTGGTTTTTTGTAATGATTTTCAATTATTACTGCCCATTTTGCCAGTTTGATTATTTCGTCATCATTTATTACGTACTTTTTTTTGTCTTCTTCAGAGACCTCTTCATTATATGTTCCTTTCTCGCCATATACCATACGCTGCTCTTTAGTTCCAACTTTTTTTTCAACAATAGGTTTGAAACCCTTTTCAAGAGTTGGTTTAAAGACATAGAATTGGTCAGGATTTACTGCTCCTTGAACAACGTTTTCGCCAAGGCCATACGCTCCAGTTACATATACCGCATCCTTAAATCCAGATTCTGTATCAATTGAAAACATTACACCTGATGATGCAAGATCCGATCGTACCATTTTTTGAACGCCAACTGATAGATATACTGAAAAATGGTCAAATCCTTTATCCGTTCTATAGGATATTGCTCGATTGGTAAATAGTGATGCAAAACATTCTCTTGTTCTTTCAAGTAGTTCTTCTTCCCCCCTAACATTTAAATATGTTTCTTGTTGGCCTGCAAAACTTGCATCAGGCAGATCTTCAGCGGTAGCACTAGACCTTACTGCAACATCGGTATTCTTTCCATAGCGTTTTTCCATATCTTGATAATGTTTTCTAATATCTTGTTCAAGATCAGGGGGAATTGGAGCATTTTTAATAATTTCTCGAATCTTTTCCCCTCGTTCTGCAAGATTATGAACATCATGAGTGTCAAGGTCTGATAATATCTCTTTTATTTTTTTATCTATTCCTTCTTTTTCTATCATATATTTATACGCATAAGCAGTTATTGCAAAACCACCAGGTACGTTTACACCTTTTGATTTTAGAGATCTGATCATTTCTCCTAAGGAGGCATTTTTTCCGCCTACTAGAGGGACATCTTCAATTTTTAATTCTTCAAACCACTTTATAAATACTTTTTCCATAATCATTCCTTCTGTTAATATTTATGACATTTTTAGAGGGCAACATTACCATCCAATATTAAAACCTTACTATTATAACGATTTTAAAATAAGAAATTATTCTTCTAAGAACACAGCTGCGGCAAGAACAGTTGTCCACAAACCGTTTTTATCACCCTGAGCGGTTTGAACAATACTCTGTGTTCTTACAAATCTTCCACTCATTTTATATTCTTGTTTTCGCTCGTCCCATGCCTTTTCAAGGTCAAATTCAAGCCCAAGAGTTGTTGCAAGCATGGATGCCGCTAAATCTTCAGCATAGTCTCCTGATTTTTTTGCAATTTCACCAAAACTATGATGTTCAGAGATATAACCATATGAATTGCTTTCTCTTGGGGTAGCAACACCAATTGCTGCACCAATGAGTCTATTTGGCTCATTTGTTTTATTACGAGACATTACACAATAAGTTATTTGTCCAGGATTAAGTTCTTTTATGCCTTTTTCTTTTGAAATTATCTTGCAGTATGGCGGAACAATGCTTGAAACATTTACAATATTACATTTTTCAATACCTGCATTTCTCAAAGCTGATTCAAAAGATTGTAACTCATGTTTATGTTTTCCAACACCTTTTGTAAAAAAGACTCTTTTTGGTACCATAATTCACCCCAAAATAATCTTTATTTTATAAATATATCTATATTCTTAATTCATTCTTCCTTTTTATCTTTAGGATCAGATTGCATTTTTAGAAGATCTCGCATTTGCTTTTGAATATCGACCTGCTCTTTTTGAAAAGCAACTTGTTCTTCTTGATATGGTGTTATAACATTTCCTTGTACCATTTCTTCTACAAGCTTTTTTACCTCTTTATAAGGATAGACTCCATGTAATTCATAATATGTTCGAGCCATAGGTGTTTGGACTTCTTTTCCTCCACCGAAAATTCCAAGTAACTTTGCTTTTTTCTCTCCAAGCATTACTCCTCCTGCAGCCATTGATTTGTCACTGCCAAGACCAAAACCAGATTGACTAATTGGAGTAATAGTCCCAAAACCAAAAATCTGACCAATAATTGTTTGTTTTGCGTTAATATCTGAAATTTTATCGAATCTTAATGTTCTTTCGTTTTTTGCAAAAATACCTCCTTTGAAAATTATACGTTGGTTTGAAATTATGTATTTATGTGATCTTCTATAGGCTTCAACTAATAAAAAACCAATTATCGAAATAAAAACTGTATAAAATGGAATAAATGTTCCTGCGGTATTTTGCCACCCTTGCCAAAGAATTAATGCGAGTCCACCTAAAAAAATTGAGAAATATAAAAAAAAGATTCTCCAACGGATTGTAACCAATGAAGCAATAACTCCTGCAATAAGTAAAACAATTCCCCAAACCATTATTGTTATCCATTCATTTGCAAACATATCTTTAAATTCTGAAAAATTAACAAGCCACCCGATAAGTGCACCCCAGATTATTAAAAATAGACTAAGCGATTGAAATCTCATAAATGAAAGTGGATGTGGGGATAGCACCTTTTCTACTTTTTCATTTTTTAACAGTTCATCATTTTTCATCTTTGTCATCCTTGCTTTTTTTCTTAAACAATTTTATATCTAGACTGGTTTTAAATTTATTGGTTTTGTATTTTAACAAAATATATGTAATAACAACTGTTGAAAAAATCATTATTAATAACGAAGCAAGATTGGTATAATCTGTTGGGAAATAGAAAAAAATAATTCGAGCAAATATATATGATACAGGCATAGTTAAATAACTTACTATTTTCCAAAATCCTGGAATGTCATCAGTTGTTTTTATTAAAAATAGTATCATATCTGTAATAAAAAGTGCTAAAATTGATATTATTGAAATCCAACCTAAAACTGAAAAAAATGAAACATACCAATTTATATTTAAAAAAAGAGAAATATAAAAAAACACATAGCTAAACAAAAAGAGAATTACAATATATAGCGGTTTATATCTTACTAATGACCATATATTTTTCAGATCATATAACATATCTATTTTTTCTTTTTTTTCTTCTCCAATATAGCTAGGTCTCATACCCATTCCTAAAAATATTAAAAATATTAAAAAACCAAGATGGGCTGGATGCAGGAGATCTATATTAAATAAAAAATCAAAAAAACCGGTTGTAAAATTATAAAGACTTGTTCCAAAAATTGTTATTTGTCCAGCAAAAGTATATTTTATATTTAAAACTTGAGAGGGAGTTACAATTTCAAAACCTCCGCTCATTAAAAAAAACAAAAAGATTAGTAATAGAAAAGCTGGAATAAAAAACGGGCCAATAAAAAGAAATACATTTGAAATCCATTCAAAGAGTCCTTTTTTTTCTTTTTTTGGGGCAACTTTCCCGTAATTTACACTAATATAAAAATCCGAGATACCGCTTTTTGTGACAGTATATCCTAATGCATGACATATGGTCTGAAATAGTATGCCTAGAAAGTTTGTAAATCTACATAAAGGTTTATGTTTGGGCCTTATTTTTGATAAAAGAAATTTTTCGCTTTCTATAAATAGTAATTGTATAAACCAAAATAGCAACACAGCAAGTATAGATGCTAATGGTGCAAAGATTACGATATCTATAGGTGAACCTTCCATCTCTCTCCAAATTGAGATATTACATATTTTTATATAAAATCTTGTTTTATTAATAAACGATCTTTAGTTGATAATTTTCATTCAATTACTATTTCAGCTTCGTAGTTGTACCAGTTTGTTCTCAAACATTTTAATGAATCAAAATATATCTTGGGAACATAATGAAAAACTTTTACGCCTTCTTTATATATTTTAAATGCAGTTTCTTTTACTAGCAATCCAAAAATTTTTATCAAATTTTTAAAAGGAAACATTCTACAATGGCTATATACAATTAATTTATTTTCATAATTGTTGCAAAGATTGATAAGTTTTGAACAAATTTTTTTTGTTTCATTCATATTATTATTTAGACTAGAATTTAACATATTAACATTTTTAACAAAATTAGGTTTAACATATAATAATGGATAGACATCCTCAAAAATATTAAAATTTTCTATTGCATTTTCTAGATAAATTTTTAACAAATTTATATAAAATATTGCCTCGTGGATTGAATTATATCCAAGAAAGTTGTTTGTTATATCACTTTGATAATCCCGAACTTTTGATAATAATTTTTCAATTTTATTTGTTATTTTACTAAATTTAGCTATTGTTTTGTTTATCCTATTTTTTATATCATTAAAGGCTTCTGTTTTATCAATATTTTCGTTTAAATTATTTGTTTTATTCCAAATATTTTCAATAAAAGAAAAAGTCACCGAATTAAATAGATTTATCTCGCTTACTTTTTCAGATGTTGTATAATAAATTGAATTGCTGAGAATTCTATTTCCATTTGCTTTTTCCGCTCCTTCTTTCCAGACTAAGGTTTCAGGGTGAGTTGAATAAATAATTACTTTGCCATTACCAAATTTTGAGGATACCCAACATGGGGTGTCATTCATACTATCTATTTTAAAATTATTAAAAAGAGCGATTATTTGTGAATTTTCTCCTAACTTTAAAAAATGAGGTCCCCCAGCATATTTATCGTAGCATATTTCTCCTAGACCATAACTAACTGGATGTGATTGATTTATTATTTTAACTTCGGTATCTATTCCAGTCCAATTTAAATTTATTTTAAAAACCGCATCTGATAAAGCAATAATCCCATATGTTTTAAGATTCGTATTGTATACTTTTTTATCAAAATTAATGGCAATATTGCCTAAATAAAAGCCACTTGAAGCTCTTTCTGCACCGCCACAAGAACCAATATAACCCCCGCCCTCTACAACAAATTTTCTAATTTTATTTGCTACATCATAAATAATATCTTCACGTAGTTGATAGCTGCTTGCAGTCAATGCGTTATGAAATGATGAATAACCTGTACATGAACCGCCATATATCAAAAGATTATACTTTGTATTGTCTAGTGTATTTTTAATTATCTTTTCTGTAATAAAATCAAAATTTAAAAAGCCACAATTTCTAGCAATTTCTAAATAGTGTTCTTCGCCACCTGTAATGACATCATGGAACTGGGCAATTTTAACTTCAAATAACCTATTTGCTGGAGAATTTATGTTGTTAAGTAAAACATATGTATGTAGTTTTATATTATCTTTAGTTTCAATTTCGCTTGTTCTGTTATAATCACAAATTATTGCTGATATTTTTGCATCTATTTTTTCTTTTCCAGCGAAGGGAACTATAAAAGAACCTTTTTCAAAATGTAACTCCTTTTTTTTCTCTATATCATTTATATCAATTACACTTGCTGTTATATTTGAAATTGTCCAGTAAACTGTTATCTTTTCTCTTAACAAATCATTTATCAAATGTAAAACCTTACAATATATCTGATTTTCAAATGTTTTATTGTCATATTTATCAGAAGGTATTATAAATCCATAACATAGTGAAAAAGATATATCATTGGTTTTTAATTCTGCAAAACATTGTTGTGAGGAAAGTATAATAAAAAGTATTATAATAAGGAGAGATATAATTTTATTTATGCTTCTCTTTATACACATAGAATAAATATGAATCTGTTAAATATAAGTATTTTATAGCCCACTTTTATAATTTAACTATATAAATTACAAAAAAATCTAGATCGATTGTTATATATTTTTTTTATCAACGATTTAATAAAATTGTTTCTTCACAGTCGTTTTTGTATGGTCTTATATGATCATAATTTCTTCTAAAAATAATATTTTTATCCATTTTTCTCAGAAAATATTTGCATGGGCCTTCAGAAATTCTTTTACAAGATATTTTCGTGTCAATACCCAAAAATAAAGATAAATCAAGTATAGGGCATTTGTTTTTACATCTGGTTACCAACTTTTTTTCTTTCATTTCTACTATTAAACAGTCTTCCTTTGGTACTTTCAGAAAATCAAGATAAAAAAACTTGTAAATATCTTTGCCAGTTACATTTTTTTTTATTTTATGTTTTAAATGCCATTTAAAAGCACGTAAGTAAAAAATAATTTCGTATATTCTAATATGATAAAAAATTTTTAAAACAAACTTGTGTTTAAACCTTTCTTTCATATATAACTGCCCAGTTTATAATCTTGAAATATGTTATTTTTAAAAAATATTGCCAATTTTTTAAATAACCGAAATATCAATTTTTTCTCCGTTATTGTTATATGCCTGCCAGGAGGAATTATCAAAAGGATATGCAACAACAATATGCACTCTTCCATATTTACGAAATAAAAACATATCTGCATCTGATGGATTAAAAGAGAGAGATGGGTGACTATGGCAAGTCCCAATAATAGAAAAATCAATAGGAAGCATATGTAGTTGAAAAATTGCATGTGAATCTCCAGAAATTGTTCCAGGTAAAATTACTATTTCAATTATTGTTGTTTTTTCATCGCTGTCCACTCTTAAAAGACCACCAAATTCTTTGGGGTAATTGGATTTTGCACATTCGAAAATAAAGTTTAATGTATCTTTTTTTATATTCCATTCAACCTTTTTATCAGGCTTTTTTCTTTTTTTAAAAAAGGTCATTTTTTTATCGCACCAGTTTTACTCTAACCATTTCATAAAATGATTCACCAAAACGGACAAAACGTGCTTTTTTCTCTGAACCTGTAATGATTATATCGCTTTCTTGGGTGATTAATTGAGGGGATTCACCATCAATTACAATTTTTGATTCTTTACTACTATAGATTAACTTAATCCCAACTTTTTTATCAAGAGGCACAACCCAAGGACGTGCAGAAAGTTTAAATGGTGCAAGGGGAGCAATTACCATTGCATTAACTGATGGATCTAGAATTGGTCCACCAGCACTCAAAGCATAACTAGTAGAACCGGTTGATGTAGCAACAATTACACCATCCGCCCCAAAAGAATCTATCAACTCATTATCAACAAAAATTTTTAGATATATTATCTTGGCAATACGAGCGGTCTGAATAGTTACTTCGTTTGCTGCGTCAGGGAGTCTTTTACCGTCAACAATTACTTTTAGTTTTGCCCTTTCTTCTACGTTGTAATCTCCTTTTGTTACACGCTTTAATCCACTATTGGCATATTTTGACTCAACTTCTGTAAGAAAACCCATGCCACCCAAATTTATTGCAAAAATTGGTTTTTCAATTTTTTCAAGCGCTCTCAAAATTGTACCATCACCACCAATTGTTACAACAATATCTGCTTTTTTATTAATTTCTTCATGTGAATAAGTTTGTATTTTCTTTTGTTTTGCTATACATTCTTCTGCAAAAATTTCTCCAGTTTCTTCTAAAAACCCATAAATATCACAAGCAAAGGAAATTGCCTTTTTGTTATGAATATTACAAACCAATCCCCATTTCATTGTCTTTTTATCTCCATTATTTTTTCTCCATGTTTAATTAAAGCTTTAAGTTTGGTAGATATTGATAAATGCTTTGATATCTCCTTAATTAATCCGTGAGTGCTTATTTCACTAAATTTCACATCTTTAAGTTCATGTGCAAGTTTATTTAAGGTTTTATCATCCATATCTAATAGTAACTCTTTTACAAGATAATTTCTTTTTATTTTTTTACCAAAAGCTTCTTTCCAAGCAGTTTCGTAAGGGGATAGTATTTCGCTGTCAAACTGTTGTTTTTCAACTGCCATACCAATTGTTTCACCTGCAATTTTGCCTCCTTCTAGACAATGTGTGAGGCCACCTCCCGTAATAGGGTCAACATGGCGGGCAGCGTCTCCAACTAAAATCAAATTATCACGAACTGTTTCTACAGGATTTGAAACAGGTACTGCTCCTGCAAGAAAATGAATTGGCTCTCCTTTTTTTAGAGTAGGATCGGCTGAAATGAATTTATCAAGAAGTTTTTTTGCCATTCCAGTTTCACTTAAACTTGCAAGAATTCCAATTCCAACATTTGCAATATCTTTCCCTTTTGGAAAAACCCAAATATATCCACCAGGAGCAATTTCTTTCCCTAAATAAAAATCACAATATGCATCACTACATTCAATATTTGTTAGTGTATATTGAGCACAAGTTTCCAAATCTTTTGGTTTTAAAGTCGTGTTTATTCCTGCCCATTTACCAATCCTAGATTCAACGCCATCAGCACCAACTACAATATCTGCCTCAATTTCAAATTCTTCATCAAATTGTTTTACTTTTAGGCCTTTAATTTTATTCTCTTCTTTTAAAAGACTATAAGCATTTGTATTCATCATTATTTTTGCGCCTGCTTTAGTTGCTTGCCGAGCAAGTTCTTGATCAAAAATATCTCTGTAAATTACATAACCTGTTTCGTTTCCTGCCATTTCTGCGCCTAATTTAACCATTGTTTTATCTGGTGAATATATTCTTGCCCCATCCATATTACTTGCAATCCATCTGTTACCTTCTAGCATATTCCAAGCATCGATCTTGCGGCTTATTCCTTCTCCGCATAAAACAGGTACGCCAACTTCTTTTCTCCTTTCAACAATAAGAACTTTAGCACCTGACTGGGCAGCAAAACGAGCAGTGGCACTACCGGCTGGTCCTGATCCAACAATAACAACATCATACTTCATCTAATAACCCTCTCCAGCAATGGCACCTACAGGGCACATTCTAATGCAAATTGCACAGCTATTACATTTATCCTTGTTTACATTTGCATAACATCCATTCATTAAAATCGCATCTTGTGGACAGACTGAAATACAACCTCCACAAGCTAGACATTTTTTTTTATCAATATTAGCTTTAGGCTTTCCCATATGATTCACCTCTTACAATACCAGATGCTATCAGATGAGCCACTCTTATGGGCTCAGGAATGACACCTCGTATTGTCGAAAGCTTTATTATTTCTTTTGCTTCAGAAATATCAATTCCAGCGCATTTTACATATATAGGATTATATTTTGTTTTTACCTCATAAAGTGTACCTTTTTTCATTAAATTATATCTATCTTTCCAATCTTCAAAATGTTTTTTCAAAGCATTTTTTATTTCATTAAAATTTGGGTAATCTCTAGTAACAGTTATTACTGGAATCAGCGAGGTAGTATATATGTCTTCGATATCTATAATATTAAAACCTCCAAGTGCTATTCCATCTGTTAAAATTCCTTTTAATTGCTTTTTATATCTCGTGTTTTTTATTATATTTTTTATAACTTTTGTGCTGTCATTTCCGTCTATTGTTACCTGATTACTTAGTATACATTCGAGGTACTCTCCTCCTCTCATAACTGCGCCAATAACTTTTGTGTATTTATCCTTAAATCTAAAGGGGGCATCATCAAGACCTAGCAATCTGATTTGTTTTTTCATTTTTAAGAATAAAGATATCTTTTTATTATTTACTTTTTACTACTATTATAACCAGTTCCAATAACTTTTTTATATTACTATGATTTTTCGATATGTTTAATAACGACAATTAATTACATCTGAAGCTGGAGGAGTATTATGAAAGTCTATAAAGTTAGTATATTCTTAGCAATAATGCTTATGCTTGTATTAACAGGTATTTCAGTTAGTGCCGAAATTGATGAAACAGGTGATGTATTTCATTGGAAAGGAGTTGATTGGCGAAATTGGGGATGGAACGTACAAGACAGACCTAATATTGATATTACTGATGTTTCTTATACCGCTGGAGATCGATTAACAATTTCTTTAACAGTCCAAGGCAGTGTTAACTCAGAGAAGTCTTATTATCATGTTTGGTATAATTCTTCAGATGCATGGTATCATTTGCATTACTCCCCGGATGATGAAACTGAACCTATAGCTGTTGCGTTACCTATTGATTTTTATTCATGGGATATGGAAGACATGATGAACTATACAGAACCAGAATGGGAATCTTCAATAATTGATGATAACACCATAACAGTTACTATAGATTGGGTAACAGAAGATCATACCATGAATGGTTTTCATGGATGGGCTCAGCAATGGGAAAATGAAGAGGAAAAAATGATTGAAGCCTGGTTTGATTTTGCACCCAATAATTATGCTTGGTATGGAGAATATGATGATTATTACAGTGATGAAACAAATAATAATGGTGAAAATGGAAATGGGGGTTCAACAACTGATGAAAATGGTTCTCCAGGTTTTGAAGTAGTAGCACTTATTGCAGGAATTGCACTACTAATATTTGTCTTCAGAAAGAAAAAATAAAAAATCTCTTTTTTTCTTTTTTTTACAACAAAGATAATTTTCCTGTAACTTGATCTATAATGTTATTTGGTGCAGGGCCAATTCCAAGAACAGTATTTGTTCCTGCAGGTATTTCTGTATGTCCTGCATCAGAAATTATTATTGCAGCCATTTTTAATTGTTCGGCTTTTTCTTTTAAATCGTAAAATTCTTTTTCTTTTTCTACTTTTACAACTGCTTTTTTTGCCCCTTCATTTTGCCATCTGTTAAACCATTTAGAATTTTGTTTTTTAGTTTCAAGTGAACATGCAACAGCAGCATGTGCAACTTGAGCTGCTAGTTTACCTGGGGTTAGTTTTAAATCAGATCTGGTAACAATTACCATCTTATACTCAAAATCCATCATTATTACCTTTAACATCATCCATCTTATAAAAAGATTCGCGACGCCATTTTTCACCCATAATTTCTGCCTTATCTTGCTCAACAAGCCCTTTTACTAACAAAGTTTTTTTCTCTTCTTCAATGTGCTTTAGAGGTACACCAAGATATTTCATTCCAGCCTTAATTATTATAATATCATCGTCAATTGCTATACTTTCACCAATTTTTCTACCGGCACCATCTAATACAAAACGACACAATAACCTATTTTCATTATCTTTGTCTGATTCATTTTGTTTATTTTTTTTCCCTTTGAATAGTAGAATTATACCAATGAGTTCCTGAGAGATTATCGATTGAAAAATACTTGTAAACATCTTAATTATCCCTGCCACAGTATCTGCGATTCTATTATAAATCTTTGGAATTATACCTGATTGTATTATGTTAGAATATGATATGGCAATAGTCGGAGGAGGGCCAATAGGCGGTTTTATTGCAAAAAAAATTGCAGAAAAAAATATTAAAGTTGCAATATTTGAAAGAAATAAAGAAATTGGTGTACCGATAAACTGTGCAGGTTTGATTTCAGAAAGAGTTTTTGATATACTAAATATTTCATCAAAAAATATTATTCAAAATAAAATAAAAGGGGCAAATATTCATTCTCCATCTGGAAATATTTTAAAAATTGGTGGAGAAAAAGTTCATGCTTTAGTAATAGATAGAAATAATTTTGATAAAGAAATTATAAGAAAGGCGACTGAAAAAGGTGCTGAGCTATTTCTAAAAAGTAATGTTGTAGCTGTTCAGAAAACAGGTGATTTTATTGAATTAAAAACCTCACAGAACCACGACATTAGATGTAGGTTGCTTGTTGGAGCAGATGGCCCATTTTCAAAAATTAGAGATAGGTTTGCATTTCCTAAACCTGATGAGTTTTTAAGGGGAATAGGAGCCGAAGTTTCTAATGTCTCTATTGATCCTGATTTTGTGGAAATATTTGTAGGAAACAAAATTGCACCTGGTTTTTTTGCATGGGTAATTCCTACAAACAAGGATGGAACTAGCGCTAGAGCAGGTTTATGCATTAATCAAAATTCCTTATATCCTCCAAAATATTATTTTTCAAATTTTTTAAAAAATAAACACTGGACTGTCCTAAAAAATGCTGAAATTAATAGATATATTGGAGGAATTGTACCTCTTGGTCCTTTAAAAAGTACATTTTCATCAAATGTTTTTATAGTAGGTGATGCAGCAGCACAAGTTAAACCTACTTCTGGAGGAGGGATATACACAGGTCTTTTATGTGCAAAGCATTGTTCTAATGTTTCAATTGAGGCCTTTGGAAAAAACAATTTTTCATCAAAATTTCTTAAAAGGTACCATAAGTTATGGACTGCAGACATTGGTAAGGAGTTGTCTCTAGGTATGAAATTTAGAAAAGTCTATAAAAGACTAACAGACAAACAATTTGATAAATATATCAATCGTTTTCAAAATCCAAAAGTGATAGAGGCGATATCAAAGTATGGTGATATTGATTACCCTTCAAAATTAATAAAACCCTTACTTAAAAAGACTCCCTCTCTTATAAAACTTCTACCAAACTTCATTAAGTAGTATGTAATAAAACTATTTCGACTCTGGCGGAGGAGGAACATAGTATTCTTCATCTTCATATCCTGTTATTTCTTCATCGGAAATTGAAGGTTCTTTTCTACCCTTTCTTTTTCTCCTAATAAGTATTATGATAATTATCAAAACTATTGCAATAAAAAAGCTTATTAGGCAAGGTGAAAAAATACCTATGAGAAATAGTCCTGAAGGTGTCATCTTACATGATACTTCCAACTGTGAAATTTGTTCAGATTCTGATGCGTCAAAAGAAATTAGTAGATATTCTCTACCATCTTTTGTATATTTTATTTCTGACTTGTTTTGCGGGTCACTAACATCAATTGAAATTCCTTTAGGGAAAATTATTTTATATGTGACATGTTGATTTGGAATTTTTGTAAAATTGAAAATCTTTAAAGGAATATTTATTGACGGCGGAATAAATGAAAGGTCAAAAGGAATTGAATATGTGCTATGGGCAAATGAATTTGTTATTACAGGCAACTCTGCGTCCATATTTGATGTATTTCCGTTCCATGAACTAATAGAATCATCAAACATTTCTCTATTAACTTTTGTATTAACTTCTAAACCTTTAATAACTTGTTTTAACCTGTCTTTAAAAAGATCCTTTTCATTATTTAAGAAATCAGAAATTCTTCTTTCTTCAAAAACGCCTTCTTCTACGCACAGTCTAAAGGCATCAGAATTTAAATATTTTAGCGATATTTTTTCAGGTATTATGAATTGATCTGGTAGGGTTGTGACATTATAATTTATTGTTTGTCTTGAATATAGTCCAAAAGTAAATTCTGTCTTTCCGGCGAAAAAACTTAGTAAATTCAAATCAGTATTTTTTACTTCTATCTCTATTAATGTGAATCTATCTTCATTATCATAAGAAATAAGGTTTTCTGATTTAAATTCTCCAGAAATTGGGTCATCGGCATCCCACGTATAAACATTTTTTTCATCAAGTTGTATATTATCTGGCAAGAACAAGCTAAAGCTATAGTTATAACCGATGTTACTTAAATTATCACCAAAATTTACATCTTCTCTTAAAATAGATGCGTCTGCACCAGAGTTAATAAGACCAAAAAAAGCTCGACCTGAAATATCACATATTTTAAGATTTACATTACTATCTTTCAGTATAGCTTTTAAGTAAGGTGCATCATCCATTTTTGATATTTCATATGGAATTTCACAGTCGGTAGTTGTACTATTGTCCCATTCAAAATCAAAATCAAGAGTTTGATTAAAAGAAGATTGCTTAAGAGTTGCTATAGTTTTTTCCTCTAATGGCTTTATTATATTATGATAACAATCATCCCAAGTAATAAATCCATTTTTTTCAAATAATCTAAAACCATCAGATGGCACAAATTTGATGTTTGTAATAAAATCAGGTATAATATCAAAAACAGTAATATCTGCGCTTCTTATTAGTAAATTAGCTGAAAAACTCGGTTTTTTAACATTTTTAGTATCTATTCCAAATTCAAAGAAAATATCTTCTTCTAAAGAAGTTGATGTTGGCTCTTTCATAATCAATTGTAGTTTAGCTAATTTATCGGGGTTTTCTAAATTCCAATTCTTAAGTATCCATTTTATATTTTCGCCTTGTAAGATGCCATTTGTCGATTTGAAATCTAGTTTTTCTCCAAGATCTAAAAGATAGGTATTATTCCATCCAGCTCCGGCTTGAAATTCAAAAGAGTAGTTTACTATTGCGCCTATGTCTAAAACACCATTTACGAAATTATAAGCATTGATAGTTTCATTCATGTTAAAATATTCTGAAGTTAGATTAACTGTATATTCTTCAAAAAACATATCATCTTCAAATGTAGGCTTATCATTCAGTGGAAAAATATCTGCTTTGTAAAAAGTGGCTTCTATTTGGTCTTTTAATGTATCATGTAAATTGCCCTTTATTACTCCTCTTGCTTCAATATCATTTTCATTTGTACTTGTTGCAAGATTTTTAACACCATCGCTATCATAAACTGTGCCAAATGCTGTAGCCTTAAGAACATCCATATAGATAGTGATTTTCAAATTAGTTGCACTTTCAAACTCAATTTCAAAAACTCCTTCAACTAAATTCTCAATTGTATCTTCTGCAGAAACAATATTTACAATAACAATTGACTTTAATATTATGGCACATAATATTAAAACTATAGCTCTCCTTAAGTGCATTAAATCCACATCCGAATATAATGTAATAAACTATGTAGATTATAAAAACTTTCTTACCATTTTTTACGAAATCACTAAAAACAGGTTAGTAATTTCAAATTTGTATTAGAATGTATATTATTGGTGGAACTGCATCAGATAAAATTGCAAAAGATATATCAATAAGATTAGATGTACCATTAGCAGAAACTATATCAAAGCGCTTTCCAGATGATGAATTTTATGTTCGTATAAATGATGATATTTCAGGAGAACATGCAGTAATTGTACAAACAACTTATCCAGATCACAATATAATTGAACTTTTTATTTTGCAAAATGCAGCCAAAGAAGCTGGAGCGAAAAAGATTACAATAGTAATACCCTATTTTGGTTATGCCCGGCAGGATACAAAATTTAAGGATGGCGAACCAATAAGTGCAAAGGCATTAGCAGAACTCATTAGTATTAATGCAGATAAAGTAATTACAGTTGACCCTCATAAAGAATATATAATTGATTTTTTCAAAACATCTGCTGTAAGTTGTTCTGCTATTTCTGAAATTGCTAAATATTTGAAAGAAAAAGATATTGATATGATACTTGCTCCAGATAAAGGTGCAATTAATAGAGTTAAAAAAGCCTCAAGAATAATTGGTTGTGATTTCGACTATATGGAAAAAACTAGAATAAATGGTGAAACTATTGAAATAAAACCAAAAAAACTTAACGCTAAAAATAAAAATGTCGCAATAGTTGATGATATAATTTCTACTGGGGGAACCATGGCCAAATCAATTCAAGAACTTAAAAAAAATGGTGCAAAAAATGTTTTTGTTGCTTGCACACATGGACTTTTTGCAGGAGATGCAATAAAAAAACTAAACTCTGCGGGATGTGACGAGATTATATCAACAGATTCCGTACAAAATAAATTTAGTAAAGTTAAAATTGCGCCTTGTATAACGCCTTTGATCAAATAACAAAATCTAATTGGCAGATAAGTGGTATAAGAAAAAAATAAATCTATTTTATCTAATTTATTCATTTTTTAATTGTAAATTTTTCTTTAAAATTTCATTTTCTGTCATTAAATTTTCTCCAAGAAATTCGAGGCCTTCTCCGCTATCAAAATATTTAATCACTTCTATTAACACCTCGTTTGAAATATTTAAGTCATTTCTATCAAGTAAATTTATACTATCTCCAGCATAATGTTTTTTTCCACTTCTTTGATAAAAAAATTGCATATTTTCTTCATGCATAACATCAAATTTGTCTACTAGAAGAACGTTTCTAGGTAAATTATCATTTTCTTCTAAAAATTGATATAATGTCCCTGCATCGCATCTCCCCTTTAGTAAATTAGCATTTTTTATATTGGATAATAGATTAACAATATCATGATAATAACTAAAACAAGTTCTTTCATCATAATCGGTGTTTACAAAAATATCTTCTAAATCGTTTTCTAACACAGATTCGGTGACACCATCAGGCCCAGAATAATATCTTATAGTGAAGGGAAAATTTTGTTTTTGAGCAAAAGTATCTAGATTTATAATACATATAACATCAGAATCTAATAGCTCGCTACCATATAACTCAATATAACTTCTACTTCCTCTAAATCTATTTTCTTCGCCTGTAAAAGCTATAAATTTTAGCTTACAATTAGGAGGCTCGTTATTATAATTATCAGCAAAGTATTTTGCTATACCAAATAAAGACGCAATCCCTACTCCATCATCAATTGTAAATTGACCCCACATTGAGTCATAATGGCCTTCAATAATGATTACCTTATCATCATTTTCTCCAATAGTACCAACTATATTATAGCTTTCAATAGATTCAACATACTGTTGGTTTATAAAGAAATCTGCAGAAACTTCCACTCCATTTTTTATTTGGTTTCTAATCCATTTACCAACTGTGCCATTTATGGAAATTCCTGGTATATTATGATGATAATTATCCATAAAATACGTTTCTTTGTTTTCGTCTCTTATTATAAACCCAATTTTTATATTCCATTTTTCTTGACGTGTTTCTAAATAATTAAACCATAGCTGTGTGTAAAGATAATTATAACTCATCAGCCATAGTTCTTGACCAGATGGTCTACCAATCATTTTTTCTAAATCTATTTGTGAGAAATTATAAATTACTAATTCATCATTATAACCACAACCGTATTTATTTGTAAAATCAATTATTATATCCTCATTTTCAATAATTTGTTTTTTAATAAATTCACCATCAGCTTTTGAAACAAAAAAAGTTGGAATAGATGCTACTTCATTTATCTCGATATTTATAAAATCACTTATAAAAATAATACCATCTGCTCCAAAATCCAAAGCTTGATTTGTTAATGTATCTAGCTGATTACTCGCTGGTTTATCTAATATATCAATCAGATGAATTGTGCCAATTTCGATATCTAAATTTGCGTCCTTATAATTCTCAATATAATCTACTTTTTTAAGTGTATTTTGCATTTGGTAGCTTGTAGGGAGATTAATCTTTTTAACTGAAACTGACTGACAATGATTGTTTAACCATTCCAAAGGGAAGAGTTTTATTTTTGCATTAGTAAAAACGTGGTTTATTTGTTCTTGTGACTCAGTTAGATATGGAAATGATTCGATTTTTGGGACCTCTATAAATCCTGAGTTGTTATAAACAGTTAATCCATAGTCTAAAGTCTCGTGGTAATAATCATTTGAGTCTGTAATTGGAGATAAAATAACATCATCTGAAATGTAATTTAGCCACATGTTATACAAAAATTGTCGAGCAATTTTTTCGCCTTCTGATCCAAAAAATCTTCCTTTTGGGTATAGATACTCAGAATTATTATCCTTTAAAACAGCAATTTCACTTAATTGACTTACAATATTGTTAATGAAAGATGTATCTAAACTAACTTGACTTTTTTTAATAAAACCACTATTGTTTCCCTTTATAGCAATTGAAGGTGTACATATTGATATTAGTAATATCATTCCAATAATAGATATTTTTATCAATTTTTTATTCCTGTCCATTTATATCACTTTAAAAAAATAAAGTTTTTTATATATTTAAATTTTATAGTCCAGTTTTTAAAATTAATATATGTAGTGATAACAAAAAGTAATATGAATTTTATCTTACGTCAGATATATTTAGACTCCTGTTTTTAAATATTATTTAACAAGATAAGTTATTTATAACACTATAGTTTTACGGTTGTGATTATTCCTGGGTGAAATTAATGCGTAAAAGAGCACAGCAGAAAAGTAAAACATATATTGAACAGCCTAAACATGTTATACAGAAAAGTAAACCTAGAGACGAAAAAAGTTCTTCAGTAATCAAAAAAAATTGGTGGATAGCCATATCTATAATAGGGATATTTTTTTTAGTATTGTTATTTAACACTTATTTTAACCTAACTACTGAAGTATCAATTAATTCTGAAGAGAATGGTTTAGCAAGATATTATCTATCTGGTCCTGACCCTTATTATAACATGAGACTTGTCCAAGGAACATATGATACAGGTAGATATCCATACTATTCTGAGTATGACCCCATGCTGGATTATCCAACTGGAGCTAGAGGTGGAAGAGCTCCTTTATTTAATATGTTGGCTTTAGGTTTTAGTAGGTTATTAACCCCTTTTATGAATGAGATAGATGCAATTGGTTATTCCATGCAATTTATACCTGCTTTATTTGGGGCATTGCTAATTTTCCCTGTTTACTTTATAGGAAAAGAACTTTTCAATAAAAAAGCTGCACTTATTGGCATTCTATTTATTGCAATAATTCCGATACATCTGGGTTCAGGGCACGGTTCAGCTTATGCTCTATTTGATCATGACTCTTTCAATTTGTTATTATTCTTTTTGACATTTCTATTTTTAATAAAAGGAATCAAAGAAAAAAATTCAACAAAATCAATCTTATATGCTATTTTGGGAGGCGTCCCTCTTGCAGCTTTGAGTATGACTTGGGTTGAAGCAAGATATCTCTATGTTGTAATTGCGATTTATGTAATTGTACAAATGCTTATCGACATTTTTACTGACAAAATAGAGTTAAGAGTTTTTAGAACATCTTCAATAATATTATTTACTGGTTATCTTGTTTCTCTTCCAGTTTTATATACTAAAAATGGATTTGACATTAGCATTCCCTTATTCTTAAGTGTAGCAATTACAGCATTTGGCACTATTTATTATTTATTTGGTAGAAAAAAAATACCATGGACTTTATCATTACCTACAATTTTTTCATTAGGGGCTGTTGCATTAATTTTTTTGTATTTTATTGAACCTCTTGAAAAATCTTTTAGAATATTAAGACCTCTTGGAAAACTTTCTGAGGTAATTTTTGGTTCTGGAATTTATGGTAAAAAAGTATCAATGACAATTGCAGAAGCTAATACATATGAAATTAGTCATACAGTAATGTCTTTTGGCCCTTCAATTTATTGGATTGCATGGGCGGGATTTATTTTTCTTATTTATTCATACTACAAAACTAAGGACAGAAGAGATTACCTTTTTATTATTGTGTTATTTATTGTAAATATTTGGCTTGCTGCGACTGCAGGTCGTTTTTTAAATGATAATGTTCCATTAGTTGCACTGCTTAGCGGATGGATTATTTGGGTTTTTATAGATTGGATTGATTATAAGAAAATGATTAGAAATATTAGAAGTGCTGGCGGGGGGATTCATGGAATTCGTAGAGGAATGAAATTCCTCCATATTTTTGGAATTATATTCCTTGTTTTTATAGTTATAATCCCAAGTGTTTTTGTTGCATTTGATGCTGCAATTCCAAATTCTGCCAAACAAAAAGAAGATGGATCGTGGACTACGTTAAAAGAATATATGTTCGGTGAGGAGCATAAAGGTGCATTTGGGCTAGGTGTTGGAAAAGAGAGATATTGGGGTGATGCTTTCGGTTGGCTTGATGAACAAGATGCGGATATTAAAGAACCAACACAAAGACCTGGATTTATTTCATGGTGGGATTATGGATTTTATGCAGTTGCCTTAGGCGGGCATCCGACTGTTGCTGATAACTTCCAGGATGGTATACCACCTGCAGCTAATTTCCATACAGCATTAGGCGAAAAAGAAGGAGTTATTGTCTTATGCATTCGATTGTTAGAAGGCGTTCTTAATGATTATAGGGATATTACTGAAAACATTAATAATATTTTAATAAATCGTACTGGTGAAAGTAACGCAGAAAAAATTGTAAAATGGATGAAAAATTCTTACGAGTCACCATCATATGGGGCACCTATAGGAGTAGAATATGATGAAGAAAATAGTAAAGATTATACAGTAGGCCAGCAGTATCCAGCAAATGCATATTATCATGATATCGTTGAACTTTTAACAAATGACTCGGTTGATCCTGAAACAAATGAGACAATTGGACTTACAGATGAAGAAATTACTTGGCTTTATCATGACCTTCAAGACGAAAGTGGTTATAGCATTAGATATTATGGTGTTGAAGGCTATGACAGACAAATTTTCAATATATTTGGATTTTTATCTGATAAAAGTATACTCCTAATTAATGGAATCGCAGATGATTTTGTTGAATTAATATATACTGGTTATACTGTTGATCAGAATGGAAATAAAATATCAGATAATACTTGGACTGCCAAAGAAATAATGGATATGAGTATAGAAGAAAGAAGATATGTAGTTGTAACAGGGAATTCCAAAAATTTCAAAGATGATTATTTTGAAACAATGTTTTATAAAACATATATTGGTCCACCAAAAGAATTGGAGGATGGAACTAAAACTGAGTTTGATTGGCAAATACCATGCGAAAATATGAAACATTTTTATACAGAGTATATTTCAGATTTGTCAGAATATCCTTATTATAATACAGGTAGAGCATCTGTTGTAATTGCTAAATATTATGAAGGCGCAATAATTAATGGTACAGTTTATTTTGGAGACACACCACTTAGCATTCCTTCACAATTGGCTGCTCAAAAAGAAGTTTCCTATACTAAAGATTATTCAGTATCTATAAAGCATGACTCAAATTTATTCGATGAAAATATGGAAAACCCTGGTGAGTTTCAAATAATTGCAGGAGCAGGCAGTAATATAGCAATTCTTAGGAACTTAGAGCTTGATAATCCCAGCTACAACATTCAACCGTTTGTTTTAAAAGAAATTAACTTTACAGGTCCAGATGGCACAAATCTTGCGCCGATTTCTGAAGACGATGCAATGAGAAGACCTGGTTCAAATTATATCCGTTCTTTAAACATAACAATTGATTCTGCAAATGTTTCTGGGTTTATTTTTGATGATATTAACAAGGATGGTTTATATAATGGGTCAATAGATGAACCAATAAAAGATGCAAATGTGCTATTTTATGAAGTACTGGAATTTGATACTTCAGAAATTCAAAACAATAGATTAGTGCCGATTGCTGAAAGTACGCCTCTTAGGGAATTTAGAACATCTGATGAATCTGGTTATTATAACATTTCAGGTTTGATGCCTGGATATTATGCAGTAAATACATACCTAGACAATATATTGATAGGGCAGGATATAATTGATTTATATTCAGGTAACAATAATTATAACCTTACAAAACCAGAAGAATCTACAATTGATGGAGTGGTATATTATGATAATAACGATAATGACAGGTTTGATTTAAATGATGAGAAAATAGACGGAGCATTGGTTGAACTTCATCATTTTTCCTCATATACAAATTCAGATATTCTTATCGACAGTATGACTACTGGTTCGGATGCTACCTATTCGTTTACAGATATACTGCCTGGCCAGTATACCATTAAAGCATTTGATTTACCAGATTATGAAGCTGAAGAGACAGTTGCTATCTATGAAAATGAAACAAAATCGTTTAATATTTCTATGCAGTTTTCACCTGTTACTACAAGTGGAACTACAAAATACGAAGGTAGTCCTGTTGGTGATATTACAATAGAATTTGAGCCTGATGAGTCTATTGAAAATAATACTGCTGAGGCCACATCAATTTCTTCAGATGAAAATGGTTTCTATGAAGTGGATTTAAAACCTGGTTATTATAACATTATTGTAGAAGAGATGGATGATCAAACATTGGTTTATAGTTACTCCGGAAGTAAAGAAATCATTAAAGGTAGTGAGACAGAAACCCATGACATTTTACTTACTAAACATTCAGTAACAATATCTGGATATACTTCTTATCAGGGAACACATATTGATAATATTACTTTTATTGAATTTGAACCTGATGTAAGTGTTGTCAATAATTCAGCATTATTTGGATCTATAGCAAATTCAGACGAAAATGGAAGTTATAAAATTGAACTTATGCCAGGAATATATGAGGTCATTCTAGACTATCCATTCAGTGAAGGAGGCCAAAACTATACATATACATTTGATGGAGCTCTTAGCTTAGAGAATGAAGATATCATATCTGGAAAAACATATAACATTGCAATGACGAGAACTAGAAGATAAAATAATAATGAATTCATAATTTACAAACCAAATTTTATTTAATACAATTTAAATACTTTTTAGTATGCTTAGCTTAAATGAGGGTAAATTGGCTGTTAATTTTGCAAGAGATGTTATTGAAAATTTTGTAAAAAATAAGGATACCAATATTAAAGATTTAAATGGAATCTTCAACGAAAATCAAGGTGCTTTTGTTACAATTCATACATATCCCAATCATGATTTAAGAGGATGCATTGGAATTCCTCTTCCAATAATGTCTTTAAAAGAAGCAATTTCTGAAGGAGCAAGATCTGCAACTAAAGATCCTAGATTTTCTCCTTTGTCTGAAGATGAGCTTGATAATATAATTATTGAAGTAACGATTCTTACTAAACCAGAAAGAATCAAAGTAGCTGAACCAAAAGAATATTTATCAAAAATTGAAATAGGTCGAGATGGACTTATTGCAGAACAAGGTTTTTTTAAAGGTTTACTTTTACCACAAGTTCCAATTGAACAAAAATGGAATAAAGAAGATTTCTTGTCTAATACATGTATGAAAGCAGGACTTATGCCTGATGCATGGTTTGATAAAAATACAAAAATATATAAGTTTGGAGGACAAGTTTTCACAGAGATTAAACCAAGAGGAGAAATTAAGGAGAAAAAATTAGATGGATCTTAGCATTGAAGGAAAGGCATTTGTTAAAGGGAATTTCGTTGATTGTTGCATTGGTGTCAAGGATGGTAAAATTTCAGAAATTAAAAAAATTTTGAAAGCAGATAATCATATAAATTTTGGTAAAAAATTAATTATTCCTTCAGGTATTGATAGTCATGTTCATTTTAGGGATCCCGGAATGACCCATAAAGAAGATTTTAAATCAGGTTCTCTTGCTGCTGCTTTTGGCGGAATTTCTTGTTTTTTTGATATGCCAAATACCATACCACAAACAAATAATATTCGGGCTTTGTCTGATAAAATAATATCTGCAGAAAAAAAATCATATGTTGATTTTGGAATCTATGCAGGAGTTGACAGAAATAATATAAAAGAAATTATGTCTCTAAGTAAATTTTGTAGTGGCTTTAAGATTTATCTTGGCGACTCGACAAATGCTCTAAGAATTGACAATAAGAATTTAAAAGAGATTTTAAAAATAATTTCTAAAACAAATAAAACAGTTTTATTTCACGCAGAAGACGAAGAAATACTTTCAAAGTATGGTAGTATTGAAAATAATATTTTTGAACATTTACAGAACCGTCCATCTGTCTGTGAGGAATCTGCAATAAAGAAGATTTTTCAGGCATCTTATGGATTAAATGTTAAGTGTCATATATGTCATCTCTCTTCAATTGAGGGTTTGGAGCTTTTAAAATCAAGACCTAACAATATTACTTGTGGAGTAACTGCTCATCACTCTCTTTTAAGTGTAAATAATAAAATTAAACCAGAAACTTTTTTAAAAGTTAATCCTCCAATTCGTTCAGATTTTGATAAAGAGGCTATTTTTAATTCAATTCAAATTGGTTTAATTGATATTTTAGAATCAGATCATGCTCCTCATACTATAGATGAGAAAAAAAAGGATTTTAGTTTTGCACCATCAGGAGTTCCTGGTGTAGAAACCACGTTTCCTATGTTTTTATTTCTAGCAAAAAAAGAAAAACTGTCATTTCAAAGATTGATAGATGTAATGTGTGAGAAACCTGCAGAACTTCTAGGGATTTCAAAAGGAAAAATCGAAGTAGGAAAAGATGCTGATTTTATTGTAATAGACCTTAAGGCTGAAACCAAGATTGATTCTGATGGTCTTCATTCAAAATGTGGCTGGACACCTTTTGAAGGGTGGTCTGCAATATTTCCCTCGCATGTTTTTGTGAGAGGAGAAAAGGTTATAGAAGGTAATGAAATCCAGGTTAGTCAAGGATTTGGCAAATTTGTTGAGGATTAGAAAATGTTTCAATCAGTTCCAACTTGGTTTTGGATTTTTTTCACATCGATGATTCCTTGGTGGGAATCCCGTTATGCAATTCCTATGTCAATGCTTTATTTTAATTGGGAATGGTGGCAGGCATTACCTATTGCAGTTATTGGAAACATGCTTCCAATTCCTTTTATTTTACTTTTTTTCCATATTGTTGAAAAGTTTCTTAGAAATTATAAATCTTGGACAAAAATTATGGATTGGCTTTTTGAAAAAACTCGAAAAAGGGCGGATAGTAAGATAAGAAAATATGAGTACATTGGTCTTATTTTGTTTGTTGCAATACCACTTCCATTTACAGGTGCTTGGACTGGTGCACTTATTGCTTATTTATTTGATCTTAAATTTACAAAATCATTATTTACCATTTTTATTGGTGTGCTTATTGCTGCATTCATAATGATTGTTATTACTCTAACATTTGGAAATATTTACGGATTTAATTTTGGCAGATAGATTAGTAGGTATATTTATGAATGAAGAAATTAAAACTCTTGCACAAAAAACTGTGGACAGGGTATGCAGAAAAATAAAAAGAGCAATTTCTACAGATTTTTACAAGTTTGAAAACAACATAGGGGTTGGTGCTGATGGAACTGTTACTAAATACGTTGATAAGATTGCAGAGGATGCCGCACTTGACTTTCTAAATAAATCTAAATTAAAGGTAAACATACTTAGTGAAGAAATCGGTTTAGTTGATAACTCTTCAAAATATACTTTTGTACTTGATCCAATAGATGGGACTCGTAATGCATCTAGAGGTATTCCATTTTATTCAGTTTCTCTTGCGGTTGGTAAATCAAAAATATCTGATATATCTTATGGTATCGTTAAAAATATACCAACAGGTGATGTTTTTTCTGCTGAAAAAGGTCATGGGGCTTTTTATAATAAAAAACAAATAGGTGTGCCAGAGCTACCCTGTAAAGAAATTCTTTCGTCAATTTCTCTTGGTAAAAATTATAATGATATAACTCTTAAACTTGCAAAAAAAGATAAGGTTAGATCCTTGGGTTCTGCTTCTCTTGAGATGTGTATGGTTGCAATAGGTGCACTTGATTTTTATGTTGTTGGAAAAGAGTATTTAAGAGTTGTTGATATAGCAGCATCCACCATTATTTTAAGAGAAGCAGGCGGTGTTGTTAAAAATATTAATGGTAAAGACCTTGATATGGAATTTAATCTTGATGAAAGAACTAGTGTTGTTGCAGCGTGCAATGAAGATTTAGTTAAAAAAATTATATCTTAGATTATTTATATCTATAGGGAGACTGGAAAAAATGCGGAATCGGATGGGATGATACCCCCAATATTATTCTCCAGACCTCCCAAAATTATAATAATTTAATACTTAAAAAATCTATTGATGTTTTAAAAATTCTTTAAGTGTTTTTTGGTAATCATCAGGCAGTACAACCCTTCTTTCAACCTCTTGCCATTCAAGACCATAATCGGCAAGTAACTTTTTAACCATGTCAGGAACTTTTGGTGCACATAAAATGCCTCTTACATTTGCTTCATCTATATCTTTTTTTAAATCGCTTACATACATTCTTAACTGGTGAACAGCACTAATATTTGCAAGGCTTCTTTTTACCTCAATTATAACAGGAGTATGATTTTTATCATAACAGAAAAGATCTATCATCCCTGATTTGACATGTTTTTCTCTTTTACTTATGCGAAGCCCTTCTTCGACCATATTTGGGTTGCTAATTATTTCATTAACAACATCGATTTCCATACCAGATATTACAATCTTTGCTTTATCACGAAGAGAAGTAGCAGTAACATTTTGAATATTGCGAAAAGTTATCTTCATTTTTTCAGGTGGACTCTTGTGATTTGATCTTAAAATTAAATAATCATCTTTAACTTTAAAATCTGTTTTACTACCAGATGGTTGCCAATTAATTGGTTCACGCATCACAGGTTGATGAACAAGTACTGCACCATCTTGTTTTATCATAATTACTCGTTCACCCCAATCAAGAAATGATCGAGCTCTTCCCTTGTAATCAATCATACAATCTCCTATTATTAGTAAAAAAGTTTTATCTGGTTTAGACTTGTGATGTTTTGTAATAAATTTCATTGCGTCTGTTGCACTAGGATTTAAGGTAGTATGTATCAAAACAAATTTCCCCTTAATAAATAGTCAATTTCATTATAATTCTTTGTTTTTTAGGTAAACATAAATGTTTTATATAACTAAGTTTTATTGCGGGTAAAATGATAATAGCAAAAAAAATAACAAAAATGAGCAACAAGAAAAAGTTACATTTTTCTTTGCTTGACCCTGATAAACAAGACCCAGATACGGCAGGAACTATTGCAAAAACTGCAGAAAAGGCAGGAACTGCAGCAATAATGGTAGGCGGGTCAACCTTAGTTTCACAGGAACAAGTTGATGCAACTGTTAAAGCAATTAAACAACAATCCAAATTACCTGTTATTTTATTTCCATCTGGTTCAAAATTTTTAAGTAAGTATGCTGACGCTGTTTTTTTTATGAGCTTACTTAATTCTCGAAATCTTGATTATGTGATAAGAGAGCATGTAAAAGGCGCACCTTTTGTTAAAAATACTGGACTTGAACCGATTTCTATGGGTTATGTTATAGTTGAACCTGGGATGACCGCTGGTAAAGTAGGTGAAGTTGATCTAGTTAAAAAGGATGATATAAAGTCAGCAGTTGGATATGCACTTGCTGCTCAATATTTGGGAATGGACTTTTTCTATCTTGAGGCAGGTTCAGGGGCACCAGAACCAATTTCTGATGAAATGATATCTGCTGTTAAAAAAGCAATTGATATTCCACTTATTGTTGGAGGTGGAATTAGAGACTCTAAAACAGCAAGAAAAAAGGCAAAAGCAGGTGCTGATATTGTAGTAACGGGTACAAAGCTTGAAGAGGAAAAGAATTTAACAAAAGCACTAAAAGATATAATTAAGTCTATTGAGGAATAAACTTTTATGAAAATATTGCTAAGTATTACTGGGGCATCTGGTAGTATCTATGGAATAAGACTTTTAGAAGAATTAATTAAATCAAAAAATGAAGTTCATCTAATTATTTCAGATGGTGCAAAAAAAATAATTGAGCATGAGACAAACTACAAAATAATTGATTTGAAAAAGAAAGCAGATTTTTATTATGAAAACAAGGATATGTTTGCAGGCCCTGCAAGCGGTAGCTTTCAACTTGATGCAATGATTGTTTGTCCATGTAGCATGAAGACACTTTCTGCGATTGCAAATGGTTATGGTGATACACTTACAACAAGAGCTGCGTCTTGTAGACTTAAAGAAGATAAAAAACTAATTCTTGTAACTCGTGAAACGTCGCTTGGTTTGCCTGGAATTAAAAATATGCTTGCAGCAAAGCAGGCAGGTGCAGTAATTCTTCCAGCAATGCCAGGTTTTTATCAAAAACCAAAAAGTATTGATGACCTGGTTAATTTTATAATAGGTAGAATTCTAGATCAACTTGGAATTTCACACAACCTTTTCAAAAGATGGGAATAGTAATGTGTTTTATTTCTTTAAGATAAGTCATAATAAATGTGTATATCTTAGATTCACTTATTCTTCCAATTTATTAACTTTCTATCTTAAAGTCTTTAGTAATTTCTTTTCCCAGCCATTATAACTCATAAACGGATAATTGTCAGAATTACTTTTTGTTAAAGACTTACTGTTACTTGATATAATATAAGGTGTGTCTCCTATACCATCACCGTTATTATCTTCTCCTTGATAATCACTCCAATAGTTACCACCTGATGGATAACCGTTATCCCACGAGTTTTTACCTGCATCAAAACCGTTTATTGTATTGTTTACAATGTTATTATGATAAATTAGATTATTAGTGCTATTACTTGTTGATTTTATACCATATACTGCATTGCAAGCTATCTCGTTTTCCGAAATAACATTACCTTGTGACCTCTCAATTATTATTCCATCTTCATTACACGAAAACTCATTATTTGAAATTTTGCTATTTGTTAATTTCATAATAATCATTCCTGACATTGAATTATAAGAAACATCATTAAAACTTAGTTTAATGTTATTTGACTCAAATATAGCTATTCCATAGTATAAATTATCTGAAACTGTATTTCCATAAAAATTTGAGTTTGTAACTAATGACATAAATAAACCAACGCCGTTGTTATGATTTATTGTATTTTGTAAAATATTATGACCACTTGAATTGCTAGTACCACCAATACATATCCCATGATTGTTATTATTTGAAACAATGTTATTTTTCATAAAAATATTATTTGAACCACTACTTGTTTGTACACCTGGGCCTTCATTATCTGAAATTGTATTTCCAATTATTTTGATATTATCTGCGTCAGGCCATAGATATATTCCCCAAGCATTATTGTAAGCTATAAAATTGTTATAAATAATAGTATTTTTTGAAGAGTATATTTCTATTCCATTATCATTGTTAAAAATAAAATTACCAGAGATAACATTATTATTTGAATTAATATAAATGCCATTGTTATATTGTCTGCTATTAGTCAAAGTAAATCCATTTATTTTTACTCTATCAGCATAGATAGATACAACATTATCGCTTTCAGTCCCGTTAATAAATGTAGAATTAACATCTTCACCAATTAATTCTACAGATTTATCATTACTAAAAAATAAATTTTCATTATATACTCCACTATAAACAAAAACAATATCGCCTGGGGAGGCATCATCTATTGCATCTTGTATATGTGTATAGTTTCCTGTGCCATTCCCACCTACATAAAAAATATTTTTTTCATTTGGGGCACTTATTGAATCTTTACCATATGCTGGATTTATTACTAAGCCTGATAGTAATAAAAACCCTGTGATCAATATTACATTTATTTTTTTCATTTTGACACCATTAACATTTTTATATAGTAAAATCTATTTATCTTATATTTATATTTTATAGTCCAGTTTTTTGAATTAATAATAAGTAAAACATTCTAAAAAAATAAAAAATATCAAATTTTTTATTTTTTACAGATTTTTACAAAGTTTTTAAAGATTTGTGTACCATGTTCAGTATGTTCAACTTCAGGGTGAAACTGAAGTCCATAAAAAGGCTTTTTCTTATGCTTCATTGCCTGAACTTTACAATTTTCACTTTTTGCAAGAACTTCAAAATTATCTGGTAACTTGGATATCTCGTCATTATGTGACTCCCAGACAATAGATTTTTTAGCTAAACCATCAAATAAACTATCTTTTTTTATTATTTGAAGCTCAATTTTCCCAAATTCAGGGATTCTAGAAGGCGTCACCTCCCCCCCAAAAAATCTTGCCATAAACTGATGGCCTGCACAAATTCCGAGTATCGGAAACTTTGCTTTTTCAAGATATTCTGCTGTATTTCCAAGTTGTTCTTTCAAACCAATTCTTGGTGTTCCACCTGATAAAACTAAACCATCAATATTTTCTATTATTAAATCTTCGAAATTTGTTTTATTAGAAACAATCTTTGTTTTGACATCAAGATCTCTTAGAGTTCTCCATTCCCTATGTGTCCATTGACCACCATTATCTATAACATAGATTTTAACCATATTATTCCCATTCTACAGTACTTGGTGGTTTATTTGTTATATCATAAACAACTCGATTTACCCTATCTTTCATTCTGTTAGTTATACGAGTTGATATTTTATCTAAAATCTCATGAGGAATCTCACTATATGTACAGGTCATAGCATCTATACTTTGAACAGCCCTAACAGCAATTACATACCCATATGCTCGTTTATCACCATGCACACCAACAGATTTAACAGGTGTAAGAACTGCAAAATATTGCCAAGGAAGTTTCATAATGCCCTTTGATACAGCATCTTTTATTTCTTTTTCAACAATATCACATGCTTCACGAACAATATTTGCTCTTTCTTTAGTTGCTTCACCAATGATTCTTACTGCAAGACCAGGTCCTGGAAAAGGTTGGTTTTCTGCAACTGGTAGTTTTAAAACACGAGCAATTTTACGAACTTCATCCTTATAAAGATCACGCAAAGGCTCAACCAGCTTTAAATCCATTTTTTCTGGAAGACCGCCTACATTATGATGAGATTTAATAGTATCCCTCAGTTCCCCCCCAGATTCAATCCAATCAGGAGCAATTGTTCCTTGAACAAGATACTTTATTTTCTCTTTTTTTGCTACCTTTTCAAAAATTCTAATAAATTTTTCACCAATGATTTTTCGTTTTCTTTCAGGATCAATAATTCCTTTTAAATCCTTATAATACTCTTTGCTTCCATCAATAAAATGGTAATTAAGACCAATTTTTTCCATTAATTTTCTAACATTTTTTGATTCATTTTTCCTCATGAATCCTGTGTCAACATGAACTGCAACAAGATTTTTTCTTATTGCTTTATTGACAAGAGTTGCACAAACTGTACTGTCGACACCTCCTGAAAAAGCAATTAATGCTTTACCAGAAATTTCACCTTTTAATTTCAATATAGCTTCATCAATAAATTTTTCAGCATTAAACATATTTTATCCTATTTTGAAAGAACCTTTTTTTTCATTTCCTTTCTATAATCATTTAGTTCATTTGAAAGTTTTTTGTCATTTATTGCTATAATCTCAAGAGCAAGTAGCGCAGCGTTATCTCCTCTATCAAGTCCAACTGCACCAACAGGTATTCCAGGCGGCATTTGAACAATTGAAAGGATGGAATCAAGATTTAATTTGCCACTAACAGGAACGCCAATTACTGGTTTTATCGTGTGTGCTGCAATTGCGCCTGGAAGAGCAGCGGATAGACCAGCAATTCCAATAAAAATATCTGCTTTACTTTTTTCAACTAGATCTTTTAAATGACTAGGTGTTCTATGAGCCGAAGCAACTTTTATATCATAAGTTATACTAAATTTGTCTAATATCTTAATAGCCTTTTCTGCTACAGGCATATCAGAATTAGAACCAAGTATTATTTGAATTTTCATTCTTATCAATCCTGGGTATAAATAAATATTAATTAATAGTTTCGACTGTTATTATTATGCCGTAAATTAATTATACGAGATTATTATGTTCAGAACAAAAACTCAATTTGGAATAAGATGAAACTAATAATATGTGAAAAAAATATTGCAGCGGGAAGAATTGCATATATTTTATCAGGGGGAAAATCGAAAAGTTCAAAGTTGGGCGGTACACCAGTTTATGAATTTAATAAAGACGGTGAAACTTGGAGAATTGTGGGACTTAAAGGTCATATAATTAATCTTGATTTTCCATCAAAATTTAATCAATGGAATAAAGTCTCTCCTATTGATTTAATAAATGTAAAACCTTGTAAAAAGGTTACAAATAAAGGTATTGCCGCATCTTTAAAATCTCTAGCAAATAACGATATTTTTTTAATTGTTGCTACTGACTTTGATAGAGAAGGGGAGTTAATTGGTGTAGAAGCAATTAATCTTATTAAGGATTATAATAAGGCTGTAAAACAAATTAAAAGAGCAAAATTTAGTGCAATTACTGGTTATGAAATTAAATCTGCATTTGAAAAACTTGTAGAAGTTGATTATAATCTAGCAAACGCTGGTGAATCTCGACAAATTATTGATTTAATATGGGGTGCAGTTCTTACAAGATTTATTTCAATAACATCAGGCAGGTATGGTAAAGAATTTTTGTCAATAGGTAGAGTTCAGTCACCTACGCTTGCACTACTTGTTGAAAAAGAAAAAGAAATTAGAAACTTTAAACCAAAGACTTTTTGGAAAATTATTGCAACTCTTAAAAAAGATAAACAATTTATTGCAAATCATAAAAATGGGCAATTTTGGGATGAAAAAACAGTTAAAGAAATTTTTAATAAAATTAAAGACTGCAAAAAGGCAAAAGTTATTAAAGTTGATAAAATAATTCAAAAGGAACTTCCGCCTACTCCTTTTAATACAACCATTTTTTTACAATCAGCTTCTGCATTAGGAATTTCTGCTACAAAAGCAATGAGTACTGCCGAAGAACTTTATATGTCTGGTGTGATATCTTATCCCCGAACAGATAATACTGTTTATCCGCCGTCAATTAACATTAAAGGAATTTTACAAAAGCTTTCAACCTCACCTTTTTCAAAAGAAGTAAATGAGGTAATAAATAATGGAAGATCTCGTCCTACACGAGGTAAAAAATACACAACTGATCATCCACCAATTCATCCTGTTGGCATTCCGAATTTTAGTAAATTAAGCAATATCCAAAAAAAAATATATGAACTTGTTTGTAGAAGATTTCTGGCAACTCTTGCTAAAGATGCTATTTCAGAATCTGTAGAAGTTTCAATTGATATTTCTGGTGAAGAGTTTAAATCAAGTGGATATAGACTTGTTGAACCAAATTGGCGGGCAATTTATACCTATTTTAAAGAAAAAAGAAAACCACTTCCTGAGCTTATTAAAAATGAAATTGTTGATATTACAAAAATTGATATTAATGAAGATAAAACTAAACCACCTAATCGTTATACTCAGGGTTCTCTTATTGCCAAAATGGAAAAGCTTGGTCTTGGAACAAAATCTACCCGTCATGAGATTATTAGTAAGTTGTTTTTTAGAAAATATATTACTATTTCTCCATTGGCTCCTACACCAATTGCATTTGCAGTAGTAGATGCTCTTTCTGATTATGATGTTGTTAAACCTAAAATGACTTCAACTCTTGAAAAAAATATGGATTTGATATCTGAAGGTAAAAAGAATTTGGAAGATACTGTTAGCGAATCAAGAGAAATGCTTACAAGTATGATGAAAGAACTTGAAAATGATAAAGAGAAAATAAAAACAAATATTAAAAATGCTCAAAGAGAGCAAAATACCATTGGAAAATGCCCTAAATGTGGAAAAACAATGGTCATTAGAATTTCTAAGAAAAATAAAAGATTTGTTGGTTGTACTGGTTTTCCCAACTGTAAAAATACTTATTCTCTTCCGCAAAGCGGAATTATTATTGCAACAGATAGATATTGTACACAATGTAATGCTCCTATAGTCAAAGTAAAATCTAAGGGCAAGAGTTCTTGGGAGCTTTGTCTTAATTCTGAATGTATTGCAAAAAAACCGTCTAAAAACAAACAAAATTAAGTATATTAATATATAATAAACTATTTATATTAGAGCTGTTAATATAATTTTATAAATTTGAAAGGTGTAAAATATGAAGAATAGGGGCTCAATAAGCAAAATAATATTGTTTTCAATATTTGTTTTACTATTATTAAATTCGCTTGCACCAATTGGTTTTTCTAACGAAACTTTTAACTCTAATGTAAATATTGAAAAGAATTCAACATGTAAAAATCATTTAATAAAAATGAATTTACAATCTAAACATATTACTAAGTCAATTATTAAAAAAAATTGTGAAAAAATACAAAATTTTGATTTAAATAACTTGGAAAATTCCGATAATATAATTGTTGCAGATACTCAAGATAATGAATCATATCCTTCTATGATTTTTAAAGGTGAAATGGGACTGGTTGCTTATGAATACAAAGATGAAAATGACCCTTTTATTTATGTTAAAAAAACAAAAAATTATGGCCAAACATGGATCGATGAATATAAAATAGTTGCAGATGTAGGGGAAATTTCAGATGTAACTATTGATTCACCAAACATTGATTGCCATCCTGGCCTAAATAACAAGCATGTATATGGAACCTTTAAATCCAACTATAACAACTCTGGGGCTTTTGGATATTTTGAATCGCCAGATTTTTCAAAAATTTCAGATGGAAATTTAGAAATTAACACATTTGATTGGTCGTATTTTTACAATGAAACAATACAAGGCTATTTCAGTTTCTGGGGATTTAAAACTCCAAATATTATCCATTATAATAGCTCTGTAACTCCCTGGGTAATTTCAACAATTGGATCTACAAACTACACAAATCTTTCATCTGGAGAAGGTCCAACAAATAACTCAATTATGTTTTGTTTTAATGATTTAGAAAACCCAGATAAGTATATAACTCTTGCATGGTTTCCTGAGATTAATAACTGCAGTAATTTATCAATTGTAAATGAATACGATTATGAAAATATCTATGGTATAGCCGAAGTTAAAGAAAATGAAAAATCAAGTATATTATTTTTTAGAGGAAATCCTAATGATTGGTATTACGGTGATGTTTTATTTAATAAAACCTTAGAATATTCTGAAGAAAATCTATATCACCCTTCAATTTATGTTAGAAACGAAAATGTCTATATTACAGCAGAAACAGATGATAATGGAATTGTTTTATTTAAATCTCAAAATCAGGGAAATACTTGGACGTCTCTTCCTGTAACAGAGGATATCTTAGATGAAAATGCAACCCCTATATTTCCAAATATTATTGGTAATGATACGCATTTGATTTGTTCGTTTGTTGAATCTGGAAATTTATCTATCACAAACTCAGGAGATGATGGTAATATATGGGATTTACCAGATAGGATAAACAACATAAATGGATCAGTTGTAGGACAAACTAATTTTATTGATTTCCCTGATAAAAATCATATAGTCTGGACAGATGATAGAGAAGATAATTATGATTTATTTACCACTATTAGAGGTTTTCCAGAAGTGGATATATCAATTGATCCAGAAAGTGTTGCTCTTGTAACTGAGGGTATAAATATCATACCTACAAAAAATATTGTTTTATATACAATAGCTAATAATGGGGGATATCCTGTTGTAAATATTCAAATAGTAATATCGGCTGAATATGATGAAAAATTAAACAAGTCAGCATTACCAATTGGCCTTCCTTTAACTATTGACTTTTTAGATACCGGTGATAAATTACCTCTAGAAAAACCTCTATTTAGGTTAGATTTAGTGGAGTTTATACAATCATTGATTAATTTGGCAGGTATCAAGTATGTTAATATTTCTGCTACCCTTAAAGGACATTATATAGATAATAATCCAGAAAACAACAACTACAAATTGCAAGTTTGTTATAATGAGATATTTCCAAAACTTAAAAAGCTTGAAAATCTATTTTTATTAATAGGATAAACTATTTTATTTTTTAATTATTTTTTTATCAGTAATATAACCGGTTACATATTTTGCAGGTGTAACATCAAAAGCAGGGTTTCTAACTTTTGTCCATTTAGGCATAATTGTTTTATCATTAATTTTTGAAAGTTCCTCTCTTGAGCGCTCTTCAATTTCTATTTGATCTCCGTTATTAATTGTATCATCAAATGTACTGGTTGGTGCTGCAACATAAAAAGGTATACCATTTTCTTTTGCAAGTACTGCCTTTTCATAAGTTCCAATTTTATTTGCAAAATCCCCATTCTTTGCAATTCTATCAGCACCAGTAATAACCATATCAATTTCTCCCTTTCTCATATAATATCCTGCAGCATTATCTACAATTAAGGCATGTGAAATTCCTTCCTGCAAAAGTTCCCAATCTGTAAGCAATCCTTGACACCTAGGGCGGGTTTCATCGACATAAACAAAAAACTTTTTGCCCTTATTGTTAGCTATCCTAAAGGGTGCCAAAGCTGTTCCATAGTCAACTGTTGCAAGAGCACCAGCGTTGCAATGTGTAAGAATTTTCATCCCTTCTTTTATTAACGGTTCTCCATTTTCTCCTATTCTACGACATTCATTTATTATATTTTTACAATAATTGTCTGCAGAAACTAAAGCATTCTTGCCAGTTTTAATTTTTTCAAGCATATAATCAATTGCATAAAAAAGGTCATATGCTGTAGGACGAGTTTTTCTTAGAACTTCTGCAGCTTTATTGATATCTTTTTTACCCAAGACCATTCCATAAGTAGCAGCCACTCCAATTGCAGGGGCACCCCTGACAACCATTTCTTTTATTGCAAATGCTACTTCATTAACATTTTTTGCAGTGAATATTTCAAGTTTATAAGGAAGTTTTCTTTGATCAATAAGTTTTAACTTATTGTTTTCAAACCATAGAGCTTTTTTATCCTCTCCCTCAATTTTCATTTTAATTCCTCAAAAGTATTTTTTGTAATATTTTTTATATCCATTATGTTATCTCCAACAAATAATATTCCTTGATTTTTTATATTTATTTTTTTACTTTCACTCAGACATTTTAATATTTCTTTTGCAAGCCCAAGTGTACCAGAGGGATATTTATCCTTTGTCAAAGGAATTTTTTCCCCTAGTTTTTCTGATAGATCTTTATCATTTATTTGAATAACTGCATTTATTTCATCTCGTGCATGATGGATTAACCAATGAACTGATGTATCAATTCTTGGTAACTTAGAGCCCATTAATAACATAACTTTTTTAAGAGGGTCATAATCGATTATCTCGAGGAAGTCCTCTCTTTTCAAATCTTTTATATTTGTATTATCTGCATTCATAAGCAATCTTTTTCCATATTTTAGACTAATAGTTATATTATCTAATTTAAAAGGAAAATCTTGCTTTTTAAATTCTTTTCCGATCTCAATTGCTTTAACAATAAGAGGACAATTACTTTCTTCTTTTGATACATAAAAAGTTTTAAACTGTTTATTTCCAATCATTATCTTCAGGTAAAAACAAGACCTTTAATTTATCTTTTGCTTAAAACAATTTTATTTTTTGTTTTATTTAATAATTTACAAAATTCCATGAAGTTATCTATGTTAAGCAAGTAAATAATTTCGGCATATTATAAATTGCAAAATTCCCCATATTATAAAAAAATGTTGAAAGAGTATTTCAACTGTCATTTACCGCATTATTTGAATAAAATTGGATAACCTACTACCTTCAATATATCTTTCTGTGAGTTCATTAGCAGTTTGTTTGTCGATTCCTTGTTTAATAAGCTCTTTTTTGAATACCTTTTCAGCTCTCTGAGCATTTTTCTTAAATCTTAAAAAGGTTCCACTTAATCGTATCATTAGTGATGGTAATGAAGGAAGAAGAATGCCAAACATTTTTATTGGTCTTCTATCCCTTTGACTCTCTAGGTCTTCTTGCATGGTAATCCTTTCTATGTTTTTACTCGTGGTAGTGGTGCTCTCCAAACTTACCCATCATCTTACCAAGATTTAAGGTTGATAAATACTGGCTTGTGAGCTCATATGCTTGTTCATCAGTCATTCCAGCAGCTTTTAACTCTTTATAAAAAATTGCTGCTGCTTCAGCATATTTTTTTGCACTATCAGGGCTATATAAAAGACTACTAAGTTCTTTTAAAAGTCCAGGTATCTTTTTAGATACAACATCCAATATTTCCTTAATTTTTTCGGGGTCTGGCATATTATCATGTTTATTCATTTTTATTTTCCTCCATTTTAATTCTAAATCTTGTTAGTGCGTTCATTTCATATATTGAAACCGAGCATTTGTGACCACTTCTTGATCACTACATCTGTTAGACTATAGACATAGAGCGATCCTTTTTGATGTTTTTGAACAACGTCTTTATTTTCTAATTCTTGTAATTTTTCTCTTATAATTCTTCTGGACGCAGTCCCTCTTTTACTTCTTACAAGTTCTGTTATTTGTGATATATTTTGGTCAGATTTATCAAGTAATACTCTAATGATATCTCTAGATATTGAATCTTTTATATCAGGAAGTGTCATATCTGGGGTTAGTCCACCTCGATCGAGTAAAATACCAATTATTCTCATATAATTTCTAGTTATTTTATTTACATCTTGAAGTGGTTGAATTACTGTAGATAACATTTTTTCCAGTTCCGTAATTCGTTTATTAAGTTCTTTTACCTCATTTGTTAAATCTTTAGTCACAAAAGATAAATAAAATATATGGTAAAAAGAATTTTTGATATAACTATTAATAATTTGAGTTTATTAAATAATTTTTTAATTGATAATAAGACTCAAGTTTTTCTTTATTAAATTCTTTTTTATATTAATATCTGTTTGCTCACCTTATATAAGTTGAAAGTTTTTTAAACTCATAAATATTGTAAATTAAATATTAATGATAAAAAGTTCATGGTCAATAGAAGATGAAAAAGAACATACAGGTGCTTCAGAAGAATGGTGGTGTGTTGAAGCTTTTTTACAGACAGATAATAAAAATAATTGGAATATTAAATGTTCATTAGTAAAAGATAAACGTAACTCTTCATTAAAAAGTAATATATCAATATTAGATATGGATATAAAAAATAATAAAATTTTTTTTAAACTTAACAAAAAGTCTAAACTTAGTATATCCTCAGATAAGTATTTATTAGTTAAATCAGAAGATGCATATATTAAAGGTAAATTTCCAAACTATGATATTTGTATAAAAGTTCCAAAAAAAAACATTGAATTGAAATTAAAATTTACTGCAAAAACAACGCAACAATGGGTTGCTCAAGAGATTACAAATGGAAACCTTCCATTAGGGCTTTCTTTTTTTAAATATGGGTTTATTCCAAATATTGATATTAAAGGATATTTAAAATCAGATGGCAATGTCACCAATGTAAGCGGTGTTGGTTATTTTGAGCACGTTTGGGGTAATTTTCATTTTCATAAACCCTGGACAAAGCTATCATATATTCCAAAATCTTTGGCTTTATTTTTAAGACTTTTATTATGGTGGTTAAATAATTTTAAAATAAAAACCCCAGAATCTCTTGAATTTTGTTCAGAAAATAGCCCACTTGGTTATGATTGGTCCTGGGCAATTTTTGATAATGGGTGGAGTCTTTTTTATGGAAATATTATGGTATGGATAAAGAAAGGTCCATGTATAGGAGTTTTATATTTATATTCTAATGACGGCTTATATTTGAAATTTGGAAATATTCGGTTTAAATATCTAAAAACACATTATTCAAAAAAAGGCCGTTGCATTTATCCAACCGAATTTGAATTAAAAGCAGAAGATAGTAATGGAAAAATATTTTTACGATTTAAAATGAGTACAAAGGCAAGAGAGGCAGGAGGCCTTTATAAAAAATTACAATTTTCTAATGGTGTACTTCTTTCACAATCTCCAGGATTTGTTGAAGGATACTATTTTGATGGTAAGAAAAAGACAGAATTAAAAGGAAAATGTAGAATTGAGCCACAAAGGCTATTACCTAAATTAGGACATAACGAATTAAGAATTAATTTTTTATTACCGCCAAAGGGATTTGGTATTTTATTAAACTATATCTCATATTATTTTAAAAAACATATTGAGGCTAATTTACAAATACTACCAAAATTAAGAATAAGTTTTAAAATTAAAAGAATTAAACCAGGCGATCTTTTATAATAGAACAATAGTTTTAAAAAAAAACAAAATAGGTAGTATTTATTGTTGATTTTTATTGCTACTAATATTTACTTAAATTAGCGGTTACTTATTGGGCTGCTCTGGCCAGTCGAGTAAGTAGATGTGCTAGTAGAAGTGGTAGTGGATATTTGCTGCTGATTATTTTGACCTACATTTGTTTTAAATATTTTTAATCTAAAATTAAGATCTGTTGCAGTAGTAATATCAAAAGTAACAGGATTAGGAGATGCTGGGTGAAAACATAATTTTGAAGCACTTACTGTAATGTTGGTAGATCTTGGGATATCAATAAACTCATAATATCCCTCAGAATCAGTATAGGTCGTCTCAGAATAAATATATGGATTCTTGGCTATACACTTAATTTTTACATTTTTTATTGGGAATTTATTTGGAAAATCTGGTATTTGATAATAACACTGTCCGGTAAGATCAACGAGATTGTCAATTTCAACTCTAAGAGTTTCATCTCCAACGAATCGAACATGGGGTGCAAGACAAGGGTGCTCTGCACATGCCAGATCAAAAGCTTCTTTCATTGTATAATTAGTATAATCATTCATTTTTTCAAACATGAAATTTTGCCAAGGTTTGCTATTCCAAGGCCAACAACTACAGCTACCCATATTATAATATCCTATTGTCACAGTTCCATTCATTTCCCCTTTTCTAAATTCGTAAGAAAGTGAGCCTGGACCTGTACCTTCCATTGCAGAACAACAACAAAGAACTGAAAGATTCATTGGACTTCTATCTTGCATATCCTGTGTAAGTTGATTTGTCGTATAGTATACACCTTCATCATTGGCTGAAAAACGATTATTTTGATGGCCTGAATGGGCAATTACATAAAAATATTCAACATCTGGATTACTTATATACTCTGATATTTGGGAAACGGTAGGCCGATCTTTTTTATAAACTCTGCTACACCATTTACTATACCATTCTCTAGCATTGTCTCTCCAAAATTTCCAACGGTCATCTCCATACCCTCTAAGTGCACTACCTTTTGATGGAGCTGTTACTACATCTCCAATTTCATCCCCTGAAGAGTCATATAATATTGTTGTTCCATCAGTATATCTTACTTCCCAACAAACCAACGGATATTGTATAGGTACATAAAAAGAACAATAAATTCCAGTATCATTTTCATCTGGAAAAGCCACTGCTCTTTTCCAGTGGTATTCTTTGATGGGGGTTATATTTTCACCAGAACCGACTGCTTCTATTTCAATATCTGTCCAAATCTTTTTATATCTTAATATATCACCTGTTTCAGGGTCAAGTTGTAATAAAATTGAGTCATTTATAACGTGAACATCGTTAATAACATGCTCCCAGTACTTTACATATCGTTCTCCAATAATCTCTTCTACAACTAGGGTTTTATCATTTATTTTTTCAATTTCATTAAATATTCCATTTTCAATATTATTGTTTAATAATTGTCCTTCGTTTATATTATGTGCATTAACAAGATAAAAACTAAAAGATCCAAGACTTACAAAAACCATTAGTATAAAAACAGCAAATGCAGTAATTTTTTTTCTCATTTTATTATCAATCCCACTTTATTTATATTTAATAATTTGAATTTAAATAATATTTAAGATTTTTGGTACATTGATTACCATTTTATTCAGATAGGAGGCCTATTCAAATCTTTTTCAAATTCAAAAAAAGTTACGCCGAGGGGGAGATTTGAACTCCCGAGGGGACAAGTCCCCACGAGCTCTCCAGGCTCGCGCCGTACCGGGCTGGGCCACCTCGGCATAAATAAAAATTGGTAAACAAAACTTTCTTTTAAGGTTTTTTCCAGATGGAAGGATATGTACCTTTATTCATTAAAACTCTCGAAAGACTTGCACATACTCCTTTATCTTTTTGAATTATTTCTTCTGTAGACATCAAAGTATTTACTAATGCTACTCCTTCATCCTTTAAAGTTAACACAGCAGCAAGATCACCTTTTTTAATTCCAGTGTCAACTTCTGCAACACCAGGTATTGCAAGACTTGCTCCGTGACATAGAGCATCAACTGCAGAATCGCGTATTACAATTTTTGGTAAATGATCAAAAAGCCGTTCCATTGGTTTAATTATTTTACGCAATTCCTTTTCATTTCCGTCTTCCTTCCAAAAAATACAGGCATCTTTTAAATCCTGTAAAATAAATGAATCATATTCATTCATTAAACCCACTTTTGTACGTCTAAGCTCTGAAAGATGGGCACCACTTTTTAGTTTTTTACCAATGTCAACAGCTAATGTTCTTATGTAGGTCCCTGATTCACAACCCACACAAAATAAAACTTCTCTGTCATTTATTTCAAGGATATCAATATAATAAATTTTTCTTTTTCTTTTAACCCTTTTAACTGCAGATCTAACTGGGGGAAGCTGAGTTATTTCACCAATAAAACTATTACAAATATTTTTTATTTTTTTACTATCTACTTTCTTATGAAGTTTCATCACTCCAATATATTCCTTGCCTGTAGTAAGTAAAACATTAAGAGCTCTTGTTGCATTGCCCAGACCAATTGGTAAAACCCCAGTAGCATTAGGGTCAAGAGTGCCACCGTGGCCAACTTTGTCAAGCCCTAAAATCTTTTTTACCCAAGCATCAACTTGATGAGAGGTAGGGCCAGATGGTTTATCTAGATTAATAATACCATTATTTAGCAATTCCTTAACTGAATATTCATCAGGTGGTTTACCATAGTTTTCATTGGTTTTTGCTTTGGCTTTTATCAGTCTTTTACGATTAGTATTAATAGGTAACTTATTTTTTTTCTCTCTCATTTCAATCTACAAGAATAAAATGCTTATATAAAAAGTGTTTATTTGTTTAATTTATCAATAATTATTTTAACGATTTCTTCAGGTTTTTTATCTCCTGAATCGATTATAATATCATAAATAGACATGTCTTTTAAATCAATATTATAATATTTTTTATAACGAAGACATTCACTTTTTTCTCTTTTAATTATCTCTTTTTTTCTTTTTTCAATACTTCCTTTTTCACGATTGACAATACGTCTTACTCTTATGTTAAGATCTGCATCAATTGAAACTTTTAGTGCAGAAATATTGTTTAAATGTGCAAGCCAACCAGAAAGTCTTCCTTCAAGTATAATGTTTCCTTTTTTTAGAATTTCTACTTGTTTTTCATCAAGTTCCTTATCAATTTTACTGTTATCTTCACAATACTTCCCAAATTTTTCAAGAGACATCTTATATTTTTTTGCTAGATTTCTAAAAATTTCTCCAGAATAAACAGATTTAATTTTAATTTTCTTTTCTAAAAGAGTGGTAACAGTTGTTTTTCCACTTCCCGGCGTTCCACTTATAGTTATTGTAACCATGATTCCAATTATCTATTTAAAGAAGGTCTAATTTTTTCCTTAATATTTTTCCACCAACTAGTCCAGCTTAGATATTTTAAACCCTGTCTTAAGACCTGTCCAATTACCATTGAAAATATTAAATAAAGCCAAATCCAAACCTGACCAAAGTTAAATGGGTAGCTGAAAAGTGAGACTTGACTTGCCCATGGGACCGTCAGAAAATAATGATCTAGATTTATTAAAAATCCCCAATCAGCTGGTTGTCTGAGCCAGATAAAGATTGGCCAAATAAAAATAATTAAAAAGACCATTGGTTTCATCATGCCGCCCGATGCTTCAGTTTGTTTTTTCATAATTTCAGGTTGCATTTTCATAAGTTTATTTATTCTATTGGTATTTCCTTCCTTACGTGCCTTTGTAATTTCTTTTTGAAATGCTCTTGAAGTTTCTTGGGACTCGCCCATTTTTTTCCAATCAGTAAAAAAATTAGTAAGAAGAGAAGAAAAGAATACAACGATTAATCCTGCAAAAAATATTGTAAGAACTGGATACTGTCCGTTAAAACCTATTAGTGGATTAAAAATTGGGTTTATAGCAAAAGCAGCAAGATAGGGTCCAAGGGTTGGCATTATAAATAGCATTAACATCATAAGAATCATAAGCATAAGTAGATTACTTCCTTGTGCTTTATTGTCTAATTTTTTCATGATATCATCCTAATTTAACACAGGTTCTGCTTGTTTAACTGCAGCATCTATAGCGTCATCATGGTTAAAAACTATTTTGACAGTTGCTCCTGAAAGTGCGGCATAAGCCATTGCAGCAGCCCTGTTTATCATTTGATGTTCTTTAATTTGTTCTTTTGTATCTGGATCTCTATTTCTGGTTGGATCACCTGCTCTTCTATTGAATATTTCTTCTGGATCTGCTTCAACAACAACAATTGCGTTCGGATTTAGTTTTTTTATAACCCATTCAGGAAGACCAGGCATATATCCCTTTGGAGTTTTAACTGTACAATGGGTATCAAGAATTACATTTTCCATACGGGCAATCTTTTCAGCAGATTTTATTTGCAAATCTTTTTGTTGTTCAAGAGTAAGTTTTCGCATTTCATCTCTGTCTTTTACCAGATTTTGTTCTAAGGCAATTTCTGACATGACAGTTCCAAAAGTAACAAATTCTATATTCATACCTTCTGCAGCTTTTTTCATAACCGTAGTTTTTCCCACACCTGGAATGCCTGTTACTACTATTACTCCCATAAAATCCTCACCTAATTTTATTACTCATTACCAAAGAATCCCCTTAGCACTGGATGCATTTCCATTGCTTGTTCCTTTGCAATATCCTCATACATACGAATTAATATACCAACAGTTAGAAGTAAACCTGTTCCGCTTGCTCTGCCTACTGTTCCTACTAAATCAGCAAAACCTGCAAGTGCTCCAACTGCTGCGCCCCCAATTACTGTTACCACGGGTATATACCGTTCTAATACTTTTCTTAAAACCCGTGGGTCTCTTCTAAATCCAGGTATTTGCATACCAGAGCTTTGAATTTGACGCGCAACAGCAGATGGTCCCATATCTGTCGTTTCTATCCAAAACTTTGCAAAAAGAATCGATCCGATTATCATTACTGATAAATAAATAACAACTTTTAACGCGTATTGTATTGAGCCATGAAGCTGGTCTCCTCCTTGCATTATTGGGATAAGCCATTGATTTATACCTCCAGGGCTTGATAGATACCATGCACCACCACCAAGAGGTTGAGTGCTAATCTGTGTATTAAAACTACCAATCCACCATTGATTACCAATAAGAGGTATATTAGATTGATAAAGTAGCATTGCAAACATGTTTATATTTGCAAGAAGTGCAGCCATTAAAATAACAGGTATATTAGATGCATAAATTAGTCTAATTGGATACCTGCCGCGTGCTCCTCTTACCTTGCCATGAGCAAGAGGAAGCTCTATTCGAGAGGATTCAGCATATACAACAATCAGGAATATAATAATCGTACCAATCAACGGAACGATAGCATTATCATACACCCCAGATTGTCCAATAAACATCGTTTGATATCCACCCCCTACTAAATCTTCAAGAGTGTACTCTGTAGCCATGAAGTATGTCCCTGGAATTACTCCGCTAGGTGGATTACTAAGACTTATTGGGGCATTTGGTTGATAACCGGGTAACCAATTGAAAAGCCCTGTAAATAATGCCTGGGATACACCTGCTGCAATAAATAAAGATATCCCTGAGCCAATTCCCCATTTTGAAATAAGTTCGTCCATAAAAAATACAAGCAAAGCTCCAATTATTAGTTGAATAACAATAATAAAATTGGCAGCGCCCGTTCCACCAACCAACCCTATCAGTCCATCACTCGGTTTCAAATAACCAAATATCTGGGGAATTGCTTCAACGACAATCATAACAATTACTAGAACTTTTTGTGTTCCTTGATATATTGCCTTATCTTCTTTCTTTGTTAGATCAAGTTTAATAATTTTTGCACCTACAAACAACTGAAGAATAATTGATGCTGTAACAATAGGTCCTATACCAAGATGCATAATTGATCCTGATGCCCCGGCCATAATAAATCGATATTGTGCAAATAGATCAACTGCACCAGCGCTCAGTCCAAAAATCATTACATTTGTTAAAATAAAATATAGTACCAAACAACCAAGAGTCCATAATATTTTTGTTCTAAAATGAACGTGCCCTTCAGGTTTAGTTACAGCAGGCCATCTTTCTATTATTGGTTTTAGAGCATATAAGCGACTCTTTTTTTCTTCTGCCATATTTCAACCCAAATTAATTTTATTTTTCCTCAGTATCCTCTATTGGTTTTTCTTCTTTTGATAGCTCAGAAAGAATTACTTCCCCTCCTTTGTCCTTGATTTTCTCGATTGCTTTACTAGATGCACTATTAACCTTGATTTTTAGTTTACTATTTACACTTCCGCTACCAAGTAATTTTTCAAAACCTTCTTTTTCAAGATCTATATCTTTTTTACCCGGATATATTTCTTCTAACTCACCAACATTTATTATTTTATCTTTTTTTACGACACTTTGAGGTCTTTTAAAACCATGTTTTCCAAAATGATCTGGCATATATTTGGTCATGTAGATAGATTTATGTTTACCAAGACCGGCATTTCCTCTGCCACCTCTAAGACCAGCACCGCGGCCAGCCTTTTTACCTCTGCCATGAGTCATAGAGCCTCTGAATTTCTTTGTTTTAGTGTGTGCCAATTTGATCACTTTCCTTGTATTTTTTTTACTCTGAATCGAAAGCAGATAAGATAACCTATTATTATACTTTCGGCTGGTTTTTTAATATTTTCCTTATAAATCATGATCTATATATCCAATAGTTCTCATAATAAAGACCGGCTTGTTGAATTTTTTTGCTGTTTTTTCTGCCATTTTTTCCCCCTTCATCAGGCTTATGTTTTTCAATACCATTCATATTTCTTCCATCATCGAAAATATATTCTTTATTGGCGCTTTTGACATATTTCATCTTTTTTTACCTGGTCCCTATTACTTTTTATATACTCAACTATTCAAAAGTTTTTTTGAATTAGGCTGTTTTATCCACTTTTTATCTTTTAATTTTTTTTACATTTGTTAGACTAAACTTTTTTATATAAACTTATAAACTTTTTTAATATTTTTCTATTTTAAAATTCTTAATAAGCTAACATTATATTTTGCAACTTTTTTTTCATGGAAATTATAAGTTTGTTTTATTGGAAAATTATATATTTTTGAAAAATAGATTTTTCCGCCCATTGATTTTATCATTTTTTCAATAAATGGCAATGTTTTTGTTAGATGTAATGAGTAAATTACTGAACTTATTTCAAACGCTTTTTCTAAAAACTTTCTGTCGGCATTTATATTACTTTTTTGGGCACCAAAGGGAGGATTCATAATTACAGTATCACAATTAACTTTAACAGCCCCAATATTTTTAATCTCAAAATTAATTTTTTGATTAATTTTTTTTGAATATTCTTTAGCAATTTTAATTGATTTTTTATCAATATCTATACCAATTACTTTTTTTGCACCAATAATTGCAGCACCTATTGAAAAAATACCCGTCCCGCATCCTAAATCTACAACAATTTTATTTTCAATATCGCCATATTGATATGCTAAATATAATATTTCAGCTGCTATTCCTGCGGGGGTTATATATTGCTCTAAATGAGTGGAAGCTTCCTTAAATGTTGGCACTTTTTGTAGCATTATTTCAAGTTTCTTTTTTTTCATCAAACTTTTAAAATGTTTTTTCAAATTTAATACTTTTTTATTATTTTTTACTAAATTCCATATAAATATTAGGAAAATTATAAATATAAGTAAATAATATTATATGCTTTATGGCTAGAAATGTAAAGAAGCAAGGTAAGAGTTGTACAACAACTCCTTTTAAACATAACTTACAAAAACATGCTTTAAACGGTGAGGAAAAATGATAAAGAAATTATTGATAATAGGTTTTGCTGCTGTGTTGATTCTATCGCTATGTGGAATTACAAATGCTGCTATAAACATAAATTTACCGATAGATCCAGTAACTTTAAGAGTACAAAGGACTGGCTCAACATATTTTAAATCACAACTTAAAAATGTTCCACCAGGTTATGATGTGACAAATGGGACATATAATGGTTGGTGTGCACATAAAGTCAATAAAATATATGAAAATCAAGATTATGTTAATACATATCTATATTCTAGTTATAATGGTTCATTACCCGGTCATTTAGAACATCAGAATTGGAGTAAAGTGAACTATATAATAAACTACAAAGCACTTGGAGCAACTTGGAGTCAAGTACAAGATGCAATATGGTACATTTTAGATTTCAGAACAAATTTAGACGATAAAGAAAGGTCAATGGTAGAAAATGCAAGTGACTATGTCGGTACCTATAATACAACTTACTTTGATCTAACAGCAATTATTGCAGACGCAGGTGTAAATGTACAAAGACATTTCATTGAAAAAAGATTTATTGACCCTAAGGTCACAAATTTAGTTGTAATGGACGTACATAATGGTAATCTTAGTCTTTCTTGGGATCCCTCTGCAACTAATAGTTATCTTTCTCATTATGAAATTTTTAGAGATAATGTTTTAATAAACACTACATCTTCAACATGCTTTTTAGATACAGGTCTTCAAATAGGGCAGCTATATACATATAAAGTTAGAGCAGTTGATGTTGATGGAAATAAGGGCCTTTACTCAGATCCTGTTTCTAACAAATCTACTGATACGTTAGGGCCTTCTAAAGTTAATAATCTAAAAGTTGATGATGCATATAATGGTAATCTTAGTCTTTCTTGGTCTGCTGCTTTTGATAATTCTGGTTTTATTCATCATTATGAGATTTTTAGGGATGATAAATCTATTGCAAACGTTTCTGCGTTATCTTATTTGGATAGCGGTCTTTTGTTAAATGTGCTTTATACTTATAAGGTTCGTGCTTGGGATGCTAGTAGTAATTTTGGTCCTTTTTCTGATCCAGATTCTAATATGTCAACATATCTTGATGATAAAGATCCTTCTAAGGTTTTAAATCTTACTGTGAAGGATGTTCATAATGGTAATCTTAGTCTTTCTTGGTCTGCTGCTTTTGATAATTCTGGTTTTATTCATCATTATGAGATTTTTAGGGATGATGTATTTCTAAATACATCAACTTCAACAAGCTATCTTGATACGGGTCTTGTAATTGGTCAGCTTTATACTTATAAGGTTCGTGCTTGGGATGCTGCTAATAATTCTGGTCCATTTTCAGATGAAGTAAGTAATATTTCTACTGATACGTTAGGGCCTTCTAAAGTTAATAATCTAAAAGTTGATGATGCATATAATGGTAATCTTAGTCTTTCTTGGTCTGCTGCTTTTGATAATTCTGGTTTTATTCATCATTATGAGATTTTTAGGGATGATAAATCTATTGCAAACGTTTCTGCGTTATCTTATTTGGATAGCGGTCTTTTGTTAAATGTGCTTTATACTTATAAGGTTCGTGCTTGGGATGCTAGTAGTAATTTTGGTCCTTTTTCTGATCCAGATTCTAATATGTCAACATATCTTGATGATAAAGATCCTTCTAAGGTTTTAAATCTTACTGTGAAGGATGTTCATAATGGTAATCTTAGTCTTTCTTGGTCTGCTGCTTTTGATAATTCTGGTTTTATTCATCATTATGAGATTTTTAGGGATGATGTATTTCTAAATACATCAACTTCAACAAGCTATCTTGATACGGGTCTTGTAATTGGTCAGCTTTATACTTATAAGGTTCGTGCTTGGGATGCTGCTAATAATTCTGGTCCATTTTCAGATAATGTGTCAAACATATCAACAGATACTTTACCACCTTCAAAGGTTAAAAATTTACAAGTTTTTGATGCATTAAATGGTAAGCTTCAACTTACATGGAACGCTGCAAAAGATAATGTTGGTGTTCATCATTATGAGATTTTTAGGGATAATAAATCAATAGATAACACTACTTCACTTAATTATCTAGATAAAAACCTTACAAATGGTGTGTTATACAAATATAATGTAAGAGCAATTGATGCAGCAGGAAACATTGGTGAATTATCTGATGACTCCTATGGTTTGCCATCTGGATGTGATGAAAAGCCTCCATCAAAGGTTGAAAATTTGACTGTAACCGATGCTTTCAACGGTAAACTTCAACTAAGATGGTCTCCTGCAAAAGATAATGTTGGTGTTCATCATTATGAGATTTTTAGGGATAATAAGTCTATTGGTAACACTTCTTCACTTGAGTATTTAGATAAAAATTTGGTCAACGGTCAGCTTTATACTTATAAGGTTCGTGCTTGGGATGCTAGTAGTAATTTTGGTCCTTTTTCTGATCCTGCAAGTGGTAAACCAACAAAAAAATCAAAACCAAATCCTCCGTCCCCTCCAAATAATCCAAAAGGATCTAGCACAGGAAGTGGTTTAAAAAATATACCTCCAGTTGCAGATGCCTCTGCAGGTGAACCATACTCAGGGTTTGTAAATGAAAATATTGTCTTTAACGGATCTAAAAGTTATGATCCTGATCAATACATAAAGTCATATCACTGGGATTTCGGTGATGGAACATCAGCAGATGGTAAAATTGTAAATTATAAATATTCATGTCCTGGGAATTATATAGTAAAATTGACTGTTTTTGACACAAAGGGGGCATCTGATGTAAATCTTACTAACGCTTTGATCCATGTACGAAATTATGCGCCAACAAACCCAAATATTACAGGACCAACTGAGGGATACATTAACGTAAATTATAATTTTACATTTTATTCACAAGACGATAATTCTGATAATATCAAATATGTAATAAAGTGGGGAGATGGCAGTATGTCTGAGAGTGGCTACATGCCTTCTGGTCAATTATTTAACTTATCTCATAAATGGATTAAACCTGGAAATTACATGATTACAGTAACAGCAAATGACAGTAAAGACAACTCAACAACAGAATTTGAAATTACAATTTATGATATAGAAATTCCCGAAGAAAACAACTTCATTCTAATAATTTTTGCTCTTCTTGCTTTAATGTTTCTTTTATTTTTCCTTCTTTTAGCAAAAAGAGATAAGGATGATGAAGAAGAACAACAAAATTAAAAATCTCTCTAATTTTTTTCTTTTTAATTTTATATTTTTTATTTAATAACATTTAAATTTTAACTGTTTATACAATCTCTACAATTTTATTTGTAGAGGTGAGAGTTTATCAAAGATAGGCTTTTAATCGTACCAGGATACCTGTTAGGAATATGTTGCTTATTGTTAGTCACATATAGAACTATGATTGCTTTTTTTTCTGAAAGCAAGGCAGTGACAATCCATATTAATAATTTTAATGAGCAATACATGGATATTATTGCACTTTTTATTATTTGGATTGTTGTTTTGATTGGTTTAATCTTTATGATAAAAGTAATTAGAAAGGAAAAACCAGCAAGAGACAGACTTTTTGATTATGAAAAAACTCCTATTTTCAGTAAAAATAAATCACCTTTTATTGGTTTTATATCAAAAAATTCAAATAATGACAAAGAAAAATAAATATAATTTATAAATTTTTAAGAAATCATCTTTTATCCGTAAGTTTTATTTGTATTACTTTGTTTAGCACCGATTATTGGGCTTGTAGATCAGCTCGGAAGATCGCCTCCTTGGCATGGAGGAGGCCTCGGGTTCAAATCCCGACAAGTCCA